>Ga0335397_10010631_pt1 | contig 11365 bp, 9 predicted proteins | sample MAT04_FD_205740 | JGI IMG/M metagenome (GOLD analysis project Ga0335397, IMG submission 205740) | Freshwater microbial communities from Lake Fryxell liftoff mats and glacier meltwater in Antarctica - MAT-04 (spades assembly) (version 2) ...
GTTCGTAAACGTGAGGAGAATTTCCGGACCGTACGGATAGTTGTGCGAATTCAACGCTTCCTGAACAAGCCGTTCTGCGATGTAGAGCCGCAGTCCGTGATGGTGAGAGCCTTTTGTTTTGATCTGGGTTATGATCTCTGCAATCTGCGCGATTTCTTCAGGGCTGCGGTCAGCGATCACTGGCGGCGTCTTGTTCAGAAACAACTCCTGCATCGCTTTTGATTGCGTCCGAAGACTTGCTTCCGGATTCATCAATATACGGAGGTATGGTTCCTTATCGAGATCCTCGATCTTCCTGTTCGTTGTGGCCTTGTAGTTCCCCTTTTGTTCATCCGAGTGATTGCGCAGTTCTTTCAGGAAGAGCCAAAGCGCTTCTGGCCATTTCTCGACGGGATCGTGAGCGCATGTGTTCCCGACATTTACATAATTTTGACGCTGGCGATTCCGTGCGAGTTGGCCGGTGAGCCGCTCGTAAATCATATCTGGAACTGAACTCGTCACTTGCGTCGCCTCGCGATGGCAATGCTCATGAAGGTTTTTCAACGCCTTCAGACATACATCAAATTCCAGCACCTCATCGGGCGTCGCGAGGTGGCTGTACAATTCCTGCAAGACGTAGTAGCCAGCCAGCGGCGTAATTCTTACCTCCAATTCTCGATTGCGCAGACCGATGATGTGCCCGGTTCGGAGCGTGCGGTACAGATTGGTGTCGAAGAAGACGAATACGTCTGAAAGGGCCGGCGTCGTCATGCGAGACAATGTTGGTGTGAAATAGATGGAGTTCTGATATCTGTTGATAACTGTCAGAAATAGTACTAGACTTTTCTGACAGAACAGAAAAACACATGACTACCTATCCTGTTGCAGCAAAGATACTTAGGCGTATTCGTTCTTCCAGAGGGTCCGTCTGGTCTCCCAAAGACCTCCTGGACCTCGGAACCCGAGCCGCCGTAGATCAGGCCCTCAAGCGTCTGAGCTCTTCGGGTGCCCTCAGGAAGGTGGCCCGGGGCCTCTATGACTATCCTCAAACCGGGACCTTGGTAGGAAAACGGGCCCCAAAGCTCGACCAGGTGGCACGCGCTGCGGCGCGATCAAGGGGCGCGCGCATCAGTCCCACCGGTGCCGTGGCCGCGAACGCCCTTGGACTCTCTGGGCAGGTACCTGCGCGCGCTGAATACATCACAGACGGACCTTCGCGGGATATTGAGGTCGGTGGACGGCACGTCAAACTGAAGCGTGTTTCTCCCAAGCGATTGGCAACTACTGCCCAAGCGGGAGCCGTTGTTGAAGCATTGAAATACCTGGGACGCCGACGCGTGGAAAACATGCGAGCGACCGAAATCCGAAAGGTTGCAGATTCGCTGAACGTGGCCGACAGAAGAGAACTGAAGAGAGTCATGCATATCGCGCCTGATTGGATGCGTTCAACCCTGGACGCGATCCTCTCGCACAACACAGTTGAGCGGAAATCGAAATGAACAATTTTGAATCACGCACGAAAGCAGAACGTGCCGAGGTAATCGAAGAGACTACGGCCCGGTTGGGGATGGGCCGGCCTGCAATTGTCGAAAAGGACTATTGGGTGTGTTGGACACTTTCAAAGTTGTTTGGTACAAACGTGCCACTCCGCCAAGAAGCATCCCCGCATCCATTTCTGTTCAAAGGAGGAACGTCTCTCTCCAAAGTTTATGGATTGATCGATCGGTTCTCCGAAGACATTGATTTGACAATTGAGAGAGGTTTACTGGAAGATCTCAGCGTGCCTGCGGATGAACTGGGAATTTCGAAGACCGAACGAAAGCGGCGGATCGATCCCCGGCCGCGCTCACGTCACGTACGGGCGAGCTGAGTAATCCGGATACCGCTCATACACATGCTGAAACAGCGTTTCGCACTTGCTCTCATACAGCGTCTTGGTAAATGCGCGCGGCAACCCACCATCCAGCACATCCTCAATCGCCAACCGCACCTGTGACTTCGCCGACGCTTTCTGACGCCAGTTGATCACCAGCAGGTCTTTGAGTCGCACGAGAAGATCCCGAGCCACCCCCTTGACCTCAGTGCGCTCCTTATCCGTAAGCTCCGGCGCCGGCTTCATGAGTAAATCAAAGATCACCAACTCTTCTTCGCTCATGTTCTCGCGCACGTGACGCTGTTGTTCAACGTTGAGCGACGCCGTTAGTACAGTCAGTTCATGAAACAGATCTTCAATAGTACGACTGCCATTGTTGTACAACTCAATCAACTCTTCAAACTTCTCGGCATAATCCGCGCGCGTTTTGTTTACGGTGATCATCTCCGTCAGCTTCGCACGAATGGCCGCCTTGAGCATCTCCACATCGGTCTTCTTCGTTTGGGACTGCTTGAACTTTTTGGCGAGTGCATCAAAGTCAATCTTCGACAGCTCCAATAGCGTGCCCGGCGTTTCCGGAATGCTGACGCCCGCGATAGAGTAATCCAGCACTTCGCTGATTCCCTCCATCACCATCGAGATATCTGCCGGTTTGTCATTGAGTTTGCCACGAATGGAATCGGCGATCGCGTTGATACACGCCACCGGTCCCGCAAACTCCACCGCGGCCACGTCGGGCATGATCGCGCGAAATAACGTCGTCACGAGGCGCGTGTGACCGAAAAACTCCTGCCGCAGCCCGTCGGGAGCGATCAACGCTTCAACAGCCAGCCCGAGCTGCTCCAGCCGCTCCATTGTCTGGCGTGGCAATTTCTGAATGGCCGCGAGATCGACATCGCGGTCACCGCAGAACTTTGAGGCCGCCGCCATCGCCTTTCGAAGCTCATCCACCAGCGCGGATTTGTCCCTCACGGGCGTCTCACCGTTCTTGCCGGATCCATAAATCGCGAGCGCGCGCTCCAGCGACGCAAACACGTTCGCGTAGTCGACAATCAGCCCGCTGTGTTTGCCAGGAATACACGGTTCGCGCGCGCAATAGTCTGCATCAGCGTGTGATTCCGCATCGGCTTATCGATGTAAATCGTCGAACAACTCGGCGCATCAGAACCGGTGAGCCACATGGCGCACACAAATACCAGACGCAGCGGATTCTCCGTGTCCTTGAACGACTCATCGAGCTGTTCATCGTTCATGCGCTTGCGATGCGGCCAATCTCAAGCCCCAGCTTCTGCATCCCGGCAATCTCGTTCTGCGCCGGCGAGACGATAACCGCCATGTCCGTTGTGCGAAGCACCTCAAGCCGACGACTTACATCCGCGTACTCGGCATCCTGCTTGAGTGTTCGGTTGCGCACGAGATACAACTTCTTCGACAGCGCTTCGCATCGCTCAAGTTCAGGCGTCCAATACTTGCGTACCTTGTCATGCATGCGTAACGCGGTGGCTTTGTCAATTGACACCACCATCGCTTTGCCTAGAAATCCGCGACCAAGAAAGTGGCGCACAATATCTTTCTTAACGGTTTCCAGGCGGTCATCACGCGTGAGAAGGTGGTATTGACGCCCTAACTCTCGTTCAAGCCGCGCTTCCTGTTGTTCGTCAAGCTCCGCGGCTTCGATGGCGTCGTAAATGTCTTCGTTAAGCGTGGGATTAACGAGCCCCAGCGCCGGCGTGCGATTCTCGTAGAACAGCGGAACCGTCGCACCATCTTCCACCGATTGCTGGAAATCGTAAATGGACACATAGTCGCCAAACACTTCTTTCGTACGCGCTTCTCCAGCAATAAGGGGCGTTCCCGTGAATGCCAGGAACATCGCCTTGGGCAACGCCGACCGCATGTTGAGCGCGAGCGTGTCGTACTGGCTGCGATGCGCCTCATCCGTCAGCACCACCACATCGGCGCGATCCGACAACTGCTCGGCCGACTGAAACTTCTGAATCAGCGTAAAGACGTAGCGATGATTGCCGCGCAGCAATTCGCGCAGATTTGCACCGCTGCTTGCATGACAGGCTTCGCCGTCTTCCTCGGTGACGGCACCGGTGGCTTTGAACGTGGTGGCAATCTGTTCGTCAAGCTCCACGCGATCCGTAACAACCACGAAGCTCCAGTTGCCTTCGATCTTGCGCAATATTTTCTGCGCGAAGAACACCATCGCAAAACTTTTGCCGCTGCCTTGTGTCTGCCAGAATACGCCGCCGCGTCCGTGTCCGAGTTCGCGTGCTTTGAGCATTGCAGCAATCGCGTTGTTGACGCCGAGGAATTGGTGGTTCTGCCCGACAATCTTGATGAGGCCGGATTTGTGTTCGGAGAATAACGTGAAGTTTTCAACGAGATCGAGCAGGCGTGTTTTATCGCACGTTCCGCGCAGCATCACTTCAAGTGAAACGCGTCGCGGTTCGTCTTCGCGTTCGATGCGTTTCCATTCGAAGTAGCGATCCCAGCTTGCGGTGAGCGATCCTACTTTGCTGTCCGTTCCGTTTGATGCAATGAGAAACGCGTTTTACCAGAAGAGTGCGGGAATTTCGCGCTTGTAGTGTGTGAGATTGCCGTCAAATGCGGCGCGCGCCGGTTCGCTTGGTTTCTTGAGTTCGATGACAACCAGCGGGAGGCCATTTACAAAACCAACCAGATCGGGTCGACAGTTGTACAGTGCGCCAACGACGCTGAATTGACTGACTAAGAGAAAATTGTTGTTCGTCGGATTAGCCCAGTCAATGACCGTGAGGCGCTCCGGTTTCTGGCCGCCGGTTTCATCGGGCACTGATACGGGAATGCCGTCTTTCAGCAGCGTGTACACTTCGCGATTGGCGGCTTCGAGGCTCATGGCCGAGCGGTCGCGTGCCAGTTGGTCGATGGCGCTTTCGATGATGTCGGCGTCGATTGACGGATTCAGGCGTTGCAGCGCGCGGCGCAGACCCGCGACCAGTACCACTTCGCCTTTCGTTTCGCGTTCGAGTGTGCCTGATGGGCCGAACGTTTCTTCATTGGCCGACACCGTGGTCCAACCGAGTTCGGCAAACAGCCCGATGGCCGGTTGTTCGACGAGTTGGTCTTCGGTGTAGGCGTGTGGTGTCATTCCGAATCGGGGGCGAGGGCCTTTTCCAGTTCCTCAATCGTGGGGATTGATCCCTTGAGTGACTGCGGCAATGAGTCTACCAGTTTCGTGACGTATCCGGACACGCCAATGGGTTTGGCCATGTCGCGCAGCGCGTATTCGGCGATTACGCGGTTTTTGTTGCGGCAGAGAATCAACCCGATGGATGGTGCATCGCCCGTTTGTCGGAATGTGTCGTCTACGGCCGAGAGGTAGAAGTTCATTTTGCCGGCGGCTTCGGGTGTGAAGTCGCGTGCTTTGAGATCAATGACAATGAAGCAGCGCAGTTTGAGGTGGTAAAAGAGGAGGTCGAGGTAGAAGTCCTGATCGCCGACGTCGAGATGGACTTGTCGTCCAACCAGTGCAAAGCCTGCGCCCAGTTCGAGCAGAAATTTTTCGACGTGCGTGATGAGGCCCGTTTCGACGGAGCGTTCGTTGGCGTCGTCGGTCAGCGTGAGGAAGTCGAACAGGTACGGATCTTTCGTAAGCTGCTGCGCGAGATTGGACTGCGCGGGCGGCAGCGTGGTCTTGAAATTCGTGATCGCTTTGCCCTGACGATTGTGCAGGCCGCTGTCGATTTGGAGGGCGAGGACGTTGCGAGACCAGCCGTGTTCGACGGCGCGGGCGGCGTACCAGAGGCGGGTGGCGGGTGACTTCAGCTTGTCGATGAGCGCTATGTGGTGGTACCACGGTATTTGGGCAAGAGGTGCTTGCACAATTGGCGACGATCCACTTCGGAATTGGGCAAGGGGTGCTTGCCCAATTGCCGAAACTGACGGAGCAAATTGTGCACCAGCCGGGTGCAGAATTGCCGGGGCCGAATCGGCTAATTGTCCAACGGCCTGTTGGACGGTTGTGGTTGCCGGCCACGCCGCCGCGAAGGTGCGCATGTATCTCAGGTTGCGAGGGGAGAACCCCTGTTGGCCAGGGAATTCATGCTGCAGGTCCGCGGAGAGTCGGGCGATTACTTTAGCGCCCCATCCGGCCATTTTCTGGCGGTCTAGAATCAGCCGACCGATGTCCCAGTAAAGCGTCAACAATTCCCGATTGGCCGCCAGACCCGCTTTGACGCGCGCCAATTGCACCCGTGCCTTGATCTCGGCCAGCAGGGGGGCGTAGTCGGGAGGGACGGGAGCGGCGGAATCTGTCTGCTTGGAAACGCGTTTCGGCATGGTCAGCAATTCACTGCGTTAATCCGTGTGTCGCAATGGGTGCGACGTTTTGATACGCCGACAATTGTGCACCAAGCTGCTGCACAATTGGAGTTTCGGCGGATACAAACTACCCACCCATCGAGCCCTCACTTAAACCGCTCCCGGATGTAATCATGCGTATGACTCGCCGGTAACGCCGGCGAAGATGCCCCTGCACGAATGAAGAACTCTTCGACCGATCCATTCTTGACGAAAACCGGTTTGGAGCTGGCGGTACATTCAACAACGAGCACACGTTTCGCGCCAATATCAGCGAACGAAGGCTTCAGACACGCGAAGGCCGCACCACCCAGGCGGTCCTTGATGAGATTGTCCAGGTGCAACGCCATCTTGTCCTCGTTGGCGAACTTGTCCGACTCCAATCCAATCGCTTCGCCGTTGTCGTTTACGCCAACAAACAGCGTACCGCCATTGGAGTTGAGGAACGCTGCGAGCGTCTTGAGCACCGCATGCTCCATTTTCGCGTCCGCTTGATCCGTTTGCAGATTGTTGCGCAGCGTTGATTTGAATTCGGTGCGTGTTCCCTCGCCTCGGCTAATGCGCGATTCAAGAGGATCATCTTCTGGCGCGATTGTTTCGCCATGCGTCAGGCGTTGATACGCGTCCGCAATGACTTTCGCGATGCCCTTACGTCGCGCGTCGAGGAACGCCTCGTATTCCATGACTTCCCATCCAGTGGGAAGCGCATGCCAATAGGCTTGATTCGCCTGTTCCTTTGTGCTGAGTCGGGTCCAATACTTCGAGAAGTAATCTGACGGTGGCGCGTCAGAGATCGCGATATTGTCATTCCACTCGACCAGCGCATAGTTCGCAAGCTGGTTCGTCTCGCGAATCGAACTGAATCCAAAGCCCGACAGATAGCTCTTGGGAAAAAGATGGTGTCGTTCCGCAGCCGACTTGGGTGATGATATTGACGGATCAAGGACATCGCGTGTTCGCTTCTTCGAGAAGAGAACTCGCGCATCAGACAGATTGAGCGACGCGTGATACGCAAATAGCAGCGGCGTCGCCGCGGACGACGTGACCAGACGGTTGGGAAGCGTGACAGACCAGAAATCTGCCGTGAGCTCGGCCACCATCACACGTTCCACCCACGCGAGAAACTCCGCTGCGGTATTGACGCTGCGCAGTGCTGCCAGGTCGCGTTCCATCTGTGATTCAGAGGAAGCGATGTAGCGGCTTGTGATTGACGTCATGAAATACCAACGACCAATCACCTGTCCAAGCGTGTTCAGATTTACCTTCAAGTCGACACGTGCGATCAGATAGACAATGTACGCGTAGTAGACCGTTGTTTCGGAGCTGATCAGATTTGCGCCGGTGAAACCACTCTGTTTGAGAATTCCCAGGAAATCGTGCCAGTGCGTCAGGTTCAGAACATGTTTCTGCGCCTCTTTCAGTTTCTCGAATTGCGTCTCGCGTTGCGTCTCGCTGAACTGCTCCGTTTCCATGTCTTTGCCACGAAGCAGCGAGTAGGCCGATTTGAGACGTGCACGACGAAACGCCATACCAATTGCCGCACGGAGCAGCTGATCGGGTGAAGGAACGAGAAAGTGGTTGAACGGACTCGTACCAACTTTCGCCGGCTGGCGAGCAGCGCGACAGAAGTCTTCGAGTTCCTTTCGCCCGTCTTCCCAGAAGACCGACATTAATGTGAGAATGAAATCAGATTCGTTGAGCTTCTTTCCTTCGCTGTTGATGCGAACGAACACCTCGGCTACTTGTTCCTCCTCGATGTTCGCGGAGAGCTGCAGCGTTGTGAAGGGAAACCCGGTCAAACTGAACAGTCGTTGCAGTGAGTCTTCGCAGGTCTTCTTTTCTTCCAGAGAAAAGGCGCGCTCATTCCGAGTGCGGTACGCATCGAGATTCTCGAGGTACGCTCCTACACTCTTGTACTGACTCGCGCCCGGTGCAAACAACAGTGAGATATCAGGTATGTACTCGGGATCCTTACGAATGGCCGCGTCGCAAACTTCGAACTTTCCATCGGTTGGACGAAAGGCGATTTCGATTTTTTCCGATTCGTAGTTCTCGCGAATAACCGCGATGCCTTTCAATACCGCGTACAGCGACGTCAGTCTCTGTTGACCATCAACGATGAGCAGGTTTGGCACTTTCTGATGGTGTTGCACACCGATTTGTTTTGTCTTCGCGCCAACTTGATTCTCCCAGAACAAAAAATATCCGACCGGATATCCACGGTACATCGAATCGAAAAGATCGCGCACTTTTGCGTTCTTCCACACGAACGGGCGTTGGATGTCGGGAAGTCCGATTTCACCCATCGCGATGTCTTCGATGAGTTTGGAGAGGGAGTAGCCGACTTCTTTGAAGAGTGTGGTGGTCATGGGTCGGTATTTTGGAGGGAGACATTCCCTGACAGCAGGCGCGGCAAAAGTAAGTCACGAGTACGTCGCAAATTCTGGACTTGCCGCTGTAGCGCGAGCATCTGTTTGCCAATCGGGGTGACCCGAGATTCAAAGCTATGTACAAGTGCTGAAGGTGGCTGTACGAAATCAATCGTTTTAAAAACACCGCGACTAATTTCTTTGAATGTCGCTCCCGAAGCCATTCGTAGAAAAGTCGGCACGTTTTCCGTTAGCCAATGGAAAAGGAAGTACAGGGGCACCCGATCGTTTGGAATGCAGGTAATGAATCCTTGGTTTGTGCATGCTTCATGTGTGTTGATCGCGATCGCGCCGATAGTTGCACGACTTGTAAGCATCACACTAAATGGCGGGAACAGTCGGGCCGAGCTCTTTTGAAGGCCTATTGAAGTTATGTGGTCGCGTGAATCATCCATGAACATGGTGGCCGCTCCGGTAAGGTTATTCGGAGAGTACCACTGAACATCCCCTTGTTCCCAGAATTCTGGATTGGCACGCGCAGGTGTGCCGCCACCCGAAATTTCGAACGAATCTCCGACCTTCTTCACCTCCCACCCCTTCGGAATCTCCCCAAGCGCCGACGCAACACGCAACACACTCTCGTGCCCCGGAAACCGAAAGTAGACGAACCACTCACGGTACAGCTTGCGCGCCATCTCCTCCAATATCCGGATGCGACGCTGGCTGTTGTCCATCAGTTGATCGTAGGCGGTGAGGCATGCAGCGATCTTCTGCTGAATTGAAAGAGGTGGGAGTAGGAATCGATAGTCGAGTATCTGCTGTCCGCTTATATGGGGGACATTTACACCTGTCGTGATCGGCTCTACGTATTCCTCGAAGCTCCGGCTTCCGATAACAAATCGCAGAAAGTTTTGATCTAGGCCCTGAACGTTGGTACGAAGCCGTGCACAGCGCTGGACCAGCAATGCCGGAGGATCGCCCTCGCGAATGAATGACCATTTCAAACCCGCGGGAATCCACGGACGGTCCATCGCAACCACAACGTCGTTCGGAACGAGATGAAACTTCGTAAGCTGATTCCAATCGGAAGCGGGCCATCGCTTAGAGATGTCCCAGAGTATGTGGCCCTGGCTGACGTTCTCACCCTTCACGAGCGCCACGGCAGCGTGACGGTGTAAAACATGTTCGGACCAACCGCGACCATCACATCAACGGCGTGCGATTCAATGAGTTGTTTCCGCAACTCCTGCTCGGAACTTCGCGCGTCCGACGCAGAATTCGCCATTACAAATCCCGCGCGCCCCTTTTTGTTCAGTGCCGAGTAGAAGAGCTGAATCCAGAGGTAATTGCCGTTGTCCGTTTTCGGCAATCCAAACGGAAAGCGACGTCCTTTGCCAACGGCATCCTTCAAACGCTCCTTGTCCACCGCATTCACATTGAACGGCGGATTAGCCAGCACGAAATCAAAACTGCCGGTCGCATCATGCGGATCGTCGTAATAGCTGTTGACGTTGCCGCCATGTTTGATGTCGCCTTCCAACCCGTGCACCGCGAGATTGAGCCGGCACAACCGCCCCGTCTCATCGGTCTTCTCCACGCCGTGAATAGACAACTCGGCCGCCGGCTTCCCTTTGTGCTCGGATACAAACCGCGCCGACTGCACAAACATGCCGCCCGATCCACACGCCGGATCGAGAATCTTTCCGTGATACGGTTCAATCACTTCGGTCAACAACCGCACAATGCTGCTGGGCGTGTAGAACTCACCACCGCCCTGTCCTTCGCTCATCGCGAACTCACCCAGGAAGTATTCGTAGATGCGCCCGAACGCGTCGTAGTCCAGCGTGGCGGGAATCTCCGAGACCTTCTTGAGCAACTCCTTGAGCAGCGTGGTGGTGAAGATGGTGTACGTCTTGGGCAGCACACCCGCGAGCTGCGGGTTGGCCTTCTCGATGTCGCGCATGGCGTCGTTGATCTTCGCGCCAACGTTGTCGCCCTCGGGCCGGCTCAGCAGATAGTCGAACCGCGCGTGCTCCGGCAGATACAGATAGCCGTCCGCGTGGTAGGCCGCCGCGTCATCCACCCGTGAAGCGCGCCGAGACGAACCGCCGGCCTTGTCCAGCTTTGCGCGCTGGGCGGCAAAACTCACGCCCGCAAACCGCAGGAAAATCAGCCCGAGCACCGGTGCCGAGTATTGCTGGGCCTTGAGCTCGGAGTTGGCGCGAAGCTGGTCGGCCGCGTCCCACAGGCGCTTTTCGAGGGCCTCGTTGGCGGCGTTCTTCTCGGTGGGGGCAATCCAGATCATTCGGGGAGGGCGGGAGAGGGCGTTGCGGACGTCGCCGGTGCGGACAATTGGGCCCGCCGTTTGGGCGGCGATTCTTGCCCGCGTACCATAACGTTTGACGACGATATTCGCACTTGAATCGTTTCGGACGCTCTCTTGCTGTCCTTTGAGGGAATGGGCGTACAGGCTGCACCCGGCGTCAGTTCATTTTTCCCTTGTAGTTCAGGAATTTATGAGTTTGCCTGATTTCCATATTCCTTTCTTCCAATTCAACTTTATAAGCCGTACAAGAACTGTTAATTTCAAGTAATTTCTTATTACTTTCCAAAATCTACGTATTTCCTGAAGCGGAATTTCATATATGAAGTATATTATTTCCATAAGTGACGTATTTCCTGAACAGGAAATACTCAATCTGAGCTAACTTGACAGCGTCGATGGCGGTTAAAACCATACTACACATATGCTTACAAAGAAGGATGTTGAAAGAACGTTGACAAAGGGTCTGGGCTT
>Ga0335397_10010634_pt1 | contig 11362 bp, 10 predicted proteins | sample MAT04_FD_205740 | JGI IMG/M metagenome (GOLD analysis project Ga0335397, IMG submission 205740) | Freshwater microbial communities from Lake Fryxell liftoff mats and glacier meltwater in Antarctica - MAT-04 (spades assembly) (version 2) ...
TAGTAGCCGATCGGGCCGGCAAGGGCATCGGATTACGACTTGCCGGCGAGTTTGGCGGCGCACGCCGCACAATGACCGTAGAGTGCCAGTTGGTGGTCGCTGAGCGTGAAGCCCAATGACTCGGCGACGGCTTTCTGGCGCTTTTCTATGGTCGCATCGGTAAATTCTTCGGCGCGCCCGCAGCCCAGGCAAATGAGGTGGTCGTGGTGCTTCGTCTCGTTGAGTTCGAAAACGGCCTTGCTCGGGTTGAAATTGCTACGGCGCAGGACGCCGGCTTCCTCGAGCTGCATGAGCACGCGGTAAACCGTCGCCAGGCCGATCTCCGACTGCTGAGCGGCAAGTTGCTGAAAAACGTCTTCGGCGTTCAGGTGACGGTTTTGCGCGGTGCGAAAAATCGACAGAATCTTGATTCTCGGGTGGGTGACCTTGAGGCCGGCGGTTTTCAGATCTTCTTGCTCATTCATGCGAACGCGTCTTTCGGCCATGTTGTCGGGGAGCGGTCGAAGCTCGCCAGCGCGTGCCGACCGGGTCGAGCGCAAGTATTGGTGATGAACGGCGCAAGGTCAAGATCAAGGCGTCCGGGATAATCAGCCGACGATATGTGCCCGGCGCCGGCGAGCGGCTGTTGCCGGTCGCCGGTCGCCGGGCGCTGGCAATCTGCCGCAGCCGTTCCGCGCCGGCGCGTAGACGGATAGAATGGCGTGTTTTTTCACGGGGTCTCGCATGCCGACCGGAATCATTGAATCGCTCGACCACGAAGCGCGCGGCGTCACGCGGCTCGACGGCAAGACGATCTTCGTCGAGGGCGCCTTGCCCGGTGAGCAGATCGACTACGTCAGCGTGCGCCGCAAGCCGACTTACGAGGTGGCGCGCGTCGAACGCGTCATCAAGGCGTCGCCGAGTCGCGTCACGCCGCGCTGCCCGCACTTTGGCGTGTGCGGCGGCTGCAGCATGCAGCATCTCGATCCCGAGGCACAGGTGGCGGCCAAGCAGCGCGTGCTGGAAGCGAACCTCTGGCACCTCGGGCGACTCAAGGCCGAGCAGCTTTATGCGCCGATCTATGGTGCGCCCTGGGGCTACCGCCTGCGCGCCCGGCTCTCGGCGCGTAACGTGCCGAAGAAGGGCGGTGTGCTGATCGGCTTTCACGAGCGCAAGAGCAGCTATGTTGCCGACATGCGCCAGTGCGAGATTCTGGCGCCGCACGTGTCCAAGCTGTTGCTGCCCTTGCGCGTACTGATCTCGGCGCTGTCGATCCGCGACGCGATGCCGCAGATCGAGCTTGCTGTCGGCGAGTCGGTTACCGCGCTCGTGCTGCGCATTCTCGAGTCGCCAAGCGCCGCCGACGAAGCGCTGCTGCGCGAGTTTGCCGACCGGCACGACGTCGTTTTTTACTTGCAGCCGAAAGGGCCGGCAACCGCTTACCGTTTTTATCCGGTGGACGGTGCCAAACTCTCGTACCGCTTGCCCGACTACGACGTCGAGCACTTCTTTTCGCCGACCGAGTTTACGCAAGTCAATCATGCGGTTAACCGCGTTCTTGTGCGCCGCGCGCTGTCGCTGCTTGATCCCCGGCCCGGCGAACGGATCGCCGACATGTTCTGCGGACTCGGCAACTTCACGCTGCCGATTGCCCGCTCCGGCGCCCGTGTCGTTGGTATTGAAGGCAGCGCCGAACTCGTCCGCCGTGCGGCGGAAAACGCCGGCGCCAATGGCCTCTCGGCGCAGGTCGAATATGCCGTCGCCAATTTATTCGCAGCGACGCCCGAATCGCTCGCCGCACTGGGTGCCTTCGACAAGATGCTCATTGACCCGCCGCGCGAAGGCGCCATCGAACTGGTCAAGGCGATCGGCGAAGCTTGCGACGTCGGCGCGCCGCGGCGCATCGTCTATGTTTCGTGCAATCCGGCGACGCTGGCGCGTGACGCGGCGATCCTCGTCACGCAAAAGGGTTTTCGACTGCGCGGAGCCGGCGTCGTCAATATGTTTCCGCACACTTCGCATGTCGAATCGATGGCCCTGTTCGAGCGTCCATGAACGGTCAGGCCACTTGACACGCCGGTCGCATTGCCTATACTCGCCAAGCGCTTGGCTTGGCGCGGCGGATGTCAGGGAAACAAGAGTTTTGGGCCCGAACGGGGCCAACCATTTGTGTTCCGTTTTTCAATAACAGGAGGGGAATGATGAAGAAACTAGCACTGGCCATGATGTTGGTTTTCGGCTCGACGTGCACGCTCGCGGCGGTCGAACTCAAGCTCGGCCACTTCGCTTCGGACACGCATCCGTGCGGCATCGCCGCGATGCAATTGAAGGCCAACGTCGAAAAGCGCACCAACGGCGAAGTAAAAATCTCGCTGTTCGGCAACAACGCTCTCGGCTCGCCACCGGAAGTCCTCGAACAGGTCTTGCTCGGCGCCGTCGATATGAGCCTCTCGGGCCAAGACCAGCTCGCCAAGCACCTGCCGTTCTACGATGTCATCAGCACGCCGTTCGCCTTCAAGGATTACGCGATGGCCGACCGGATCATCGACGGCGACTTCAAGGCCTGGGCCGAGCCGGAACTCGCCAAGAAAAATCTGGTGCATCTCTCCGATTGGGAATGGGGCTTTCGCCAGCTGACTAACTCCAAGAAGCCGGTGGCCACGCCCGCCGACCTCAAGGGAATGAAGATCCGCACACCGCCGGCTTTCGCCTATCAGGCTTTCGTTGAAGCAGCCGGTGGCAACGCCGTGACCATCGCCTTTTCCGAACTGGTGATGGCGATGAAGGCCGGTGTCGTCGACGGCCAGGAGAACCCGGTCGGGACGATCTACGACCTCAAGCTTTACGAGACACAGAAGTACATGTCGATCGTCAACTACACGTACAGCTCGATGGTGCACGTGGTTAACAAGAAAAGCTGGGACAAGCTGACGCCGGCGCAGCAGAAGATTCTCTCGGAAGAATCGGCGATCGCCGCAAAGTCGGCGCGCAAGCTTTTGCGTGACAACGAAGCGGTGCAGTTGAAGGACCTCGAAACGACCAAGGGCATTGTCATCACCCGCCCCGATCTTGGCCCGTGGAAGGCCGCAATGGAACCGGCCTGGGAAAAGGTCAAGGTTCGCGTTGGTCCGGACAACTTCAAGCGTTTCATGGCGATGGTTGACAAAAACAGCAAGTAAGTCTGCTTTGTGGAGATGGCGGCGCATCGATGATGCCTCGCCATTTTTTGTATCCCGTGTGCTGACCATTGCGCGCCCCACGGCCGCACACGTTTCCGAGGCTTACCATGCTGACCTTCTCCATTTTCGCCGTGCTGCTGGTGCTGCTGCTGATCGACGTGCCGATCGCCGTCGCTATCGGGCTGACGGCGGTCGCCTTCTTCGTCGTTCAGGGCCAGACGAGTTTCCTCGCCATGCTGCCGCAGCGCATGTATTCGGGAACGACGGGCTTTACGCTGCTCGCCATACCCTTCTTCATCCTCGCCGGCAATCTGATGAATACCGGTGGGACGACCGAGCGCCTGTTTCGTTTTGCGCGCGCACTGGTCGGCCACGTCCCTGGCGGTCTTGGCCAGGTCAGCGTCGTCTCGTCGATGATTTTTTCCGGGATGTCGGGATCGGCCGTCGCCGACGCCGCCGGCCTCGGGCAGATCCAGCATCGCGCGATGGTCGACGCCGGCTACCGGCCGACGATCTCGGCGGCGATCGTCGCTGGCGCGTCGACGATCGGTCCGGTCATTCCGCCGTCGATTCCTTTTGTCCTGTACGGCGCGATCACCTCGGTTTCGGTCAGCCGCCTGTTTCTCGCCGGCGCCATACCCGGGGTCGTCATGGGCCTGGCGATGATGGCTGCGATCTGGCTGATGGCCGGTCCGCGCGGCCTGCCCAAGGATCCGCGCGCCAACCTGCGCGAAATCATCGATAGCAGCCGCGCCGCCTTCCTGCCGCTGATGACGCCGGTGATCATTATTGGCGGCATCATGACCGGCTTTTTCACGCCGACCGAAGCGTCGGTCGTCGCGACGCTCTATGCAGGAGCGCTCGGTTTTCTCTACAAGGACCTCAAGTTCAAACAGCTGCCGGCGATTCTCTTTGCCTCGCTCAAGCAGACCTGCGGCCTCATGTTCATCATCGCGACGGCCAATTTTTTCGGCTGGTTTACGATCTTCGAGCGCATTCCCGACGCGCTGATCATGCAACTGACAGCGCTGGGCGCTTCGACGGCAGCCTTTCTGTGGATTGTCATGGCGATCATTCTCGTGCTCGGCTGCTTCCTCGACGGCAATGCAATTTTCCTCATCACTTTGCCGATTTTCATGAAAATCTGTCCGCTGTTCGGCGTTGATATGGTGAACTTCGGCGTCGTCATGACGCTGCTCATCATGATCGGCAACCTGACGCCGCCGGTCGGCATGTGTCTCTTTGCCGTCGAAAGTTTCGCCAAGGTCGGGCTGTGGAACCTCGCCTACGAGTGCATTCCCTATCTCGTGGCGATTCTTGCGGTGACCATTCTCTGCGCCTTCGTCCCCGAAATTGCGCTGTGGCTGCCGAACTACGTCATGGGCGCGGCCAGTTGAACGCCGCCAAATCAAGAGAAGACACCATGAAAAACACCATGCACTCCGTGCTCAGCCGAATCGACCGAGGCCTCATCCTGGTTCTCGAATGGATTTGCATCGCACTATTTGTCGCCATTACCGTCATCCTGACCTTCAACATCGTCGTGCGTTTCTTCCCGATCATGTCGATGCACTGGTTCGACGAAATCCTCGAACTGCTCTACGGCGCGCTGATTTTCTACGGCGCCGCGGCGGTATGGGTTACACACAGCCATTTCAGTGTCGGCGACTGGATCTCGAAGTACCTCAAAAGCGTGCGCGCCCGCTTCGCCTACCGTCTGCTCGTCGAGCTGATGTCGCTGGTCTTTATCGCTATTTTCTTCTGGTACTCGACCGAACTTCTGCTCCACACCGAGGAGCGGACGACGGCTTTCGCGATGTCAAAGAAATGGCTTTACGCGTGCATGCCGATTACCGGCGCGATCATGGTTCTGTACACGATCAAGAACATGTTTATCGAACTCGCGAGGATCGTCGATCCGGCGCGTGCCGGTGCGCGTACGGAAGATTTGCAGCACTGAATTTTGCGTGGTGTACAGCGATCGGCTGCGCTTGCGCAGCGCTTGTTTTACCGGCAGCCGGTCACTCCGACCGAGATAGGATCTGGCCGGGCAGAGCACCGCGCCAGCATCGTCGCGGCCGCTTGCTTTCGCGCTGGCTTCGGAATACCCGTATAATTTCCGTTCGACGCGGCGTCGCAGGCATCCCGCTGCGCGGCGCAGAATCAGGCGGCAGGCCCGTCCGATTATCCCTAGCCGGCCTCCCGCCGGTTTTTTGTATCCACGTTTCATCCATTGACCGCCTGGGCTGATATGCGAATTTTGCTGAGCAACGACGACGGCTATTTTGCGCCGGGGATCGACTGTCTGGCGCGCGCGCTGGCGGCGGTCGGCGAAGTCACTGTCGTTGCCCCCGAACGCGACCGCAGCGGCGCCAGCAATTCGCTCACCCTTGACCGGCCGCTGTCGATGAAACGTGCGGCCAACGGCTTTTACCACGTGAACGGAACGCCCACCGACTGTGTCCATCTGGCGGTGACCGGTATGTTCGACAGTCTGCCCGACATCGTCGTCTCGGGCATCAACCATGGCGCCAATATGGGCGACGACACGATCTATTCGGGAACCGTCGCCGCCGCCACCGAGGGCTTTCTTCTCGGCATTCCGTCGATCGCCGTCTCGCTGTGTAGCAAGGTTGGCGCCAACTTTGAGAGCGCGGCACGTATCGCGCGAGAACTCGTCGAGCTTATCGCGCGCGAAGCCGCGCGCGATCCGGTTCTACTCAACGTCAACGTTCCCGACATTCCCTATGGGGCGTTGCGCGGCAAGGTGGTTACCCGGCTCGGCAAGCGCCACAAGGCCGAACCGGTTGTGCGCGCGACGACGCCGCGCAATGAAACGGTGTACTGGGTGGGTGCCGCCGGCGCGGCGCAGGACGCCGGGGAAGGCACCGACTTCTTCGCCGTGAGCCAGCATCAGGTCTCGATTACTCCGCTGCAGATCGATCTCACGCACACCGCGCAGCTGCCGCTGATTCGCCGCTGGCTGGCGCAATGAGCGCGGTTCTTGCGGGTGTCGGGATGACGTCGCAGCGAACGCGTCAGCGCATGATCGCCCGCCTGCGCGCGCACGGGATCACCGACGAGCGCGTTCTAGCGGCGATCGCCGCCGTGGCGCGTCACGTCTTCGTCGAAGAAGCGCTCGCCTCGCGCGCTTACGAAGACACGGCGCTGCCGCTCGGTTTCGCCCAGACGATTTCACAGCCCTACGTCGTCGCCCGCATGATTGAGGTCTTGTGCGCCGGTCGCGAACTCGGCAAGACGCTCGAAATTGGTGCCGGCTGCGGCTATCAGGCGGCGGTGCTGGCGCAGCTGACGAGCGAGGTGTTCGCCATTGAACGCATCGAAGCGCTGCTCGCCAAAGCGAAAGTCAATCTGCGCGCGATCGGCGAGTTCAGGGTACGACTCAAATACGGTGACGGTCACTTGGGGCTGCCGGAAGCGGCGCCGTACGACACCATCATCGTCGCCGCCGCCACGGCGCGCGTCCCGCAGGCGCTTTTGCAGCAGCTGGCACTTGGTGGCAGAATGGTGCTGCCGCTGGGGACAGCCGAACAGCGTCTTTTGCTTGTCGAACGGCGTGCCGAGGGCATCGTTGAAACCCGTTTGGATACTGTCCGTTTCGTTCCGTTACTCTCAGGACTTGAATGAAGACTAATCGTAGCTGCGTCAATTTCGGTCAGGCCGTTGTCGTCAGTGCCACGGCCGTTGTGCTGCTCGTCGCCGGATGCGCCAGCCGGGCGCCGGCGCCGGTTGACGAACGCAACGCTCAGCCGCGGCCGGCGCCGGCGGCCCCCAGTGAAGTGCGCGATACCTACACCGTCAAGAGCGGCGATACGCTGTACAGCATCGCCCGCGACCACGGCATGGATTTTCGCGAACTGATCGCCATGAACGCGATCGACAGCCCGGGCCGCATTACGCCGGGCAGGGTGCTCAAGGTCAAGCCGCAGGGCGTTCCGGGGAGCTCCGCTTCGGCGGTGGCCTCGACGGCACCGATAACGTCGGAACCGGTCTTCGCCCGGCCGCTCGGCAGCAACACCGAGTCGCTCAAACGCGAGCCGAAAGGCGGCAAGGAGCCTTACTCCGACCAAGCGCTCGCTCTGGCGCAAGGCAAACCGGCCGACAACTCAGCGCTGCTCCCACGCGCCGAAGTCACGCCTGAACTCAAGCCGGAGGTGAAGCCCGAGGCGAAAGCCGAAAACAAGCCGGCTGAGCCAGTGGCGAACGGCGACGACGTGGCGTGGATATGGCCGGCCTCCGGCAAGGTCATCGGCGGCTTCAGCGAAGGTGGTAGCAAGGGCGTCGACATCGCCGGCAAACCCGGCGATCCCATCGTCGCCGCGGCGGACGGCAAGGTTGTCTACAGCGGGACCGGGCTGCGTGGCTACGGCAAACTCGTGATCATCAAGCACAACAACACCTATCTGTCGGCTTACGCGCACAACCAGACGATTCTCGTCAAGGAAGGCCAGAGCGTCACGCGCAATCAGAAGATCGCCGAAATGGGCAATACCGACGCCGACCAGGTGAAGCTGCATTTCGAGGTCCGCCGTCAGGGTAAGCCAGTCGACCCGCTGAAATACCTGCCCCAGCGCTGAACATGGCCGCCCATCCCGATTCCGAGGAAAGCTTCGCCGGCGAGCTTACGGAAGCGGGTGGCTCCGAGGACGGCTTTCTCAGCGAAACCGACGACGAGGCCGCGGCGACCACGCCCGAGGTGGACCTCCTCAACGACGTCACCCAGCACTACCTCAACGAGATCGGCGCCAAGCCACTTTTTACACCGCAGGAAGAGTACGACTGGGCGTGCCGCGCGCAAGCCGGCGAATTTTCGGCGCGGCAAAAAATGATCGAGCACAATCTGCGGCTCGTCGTGAACATCGCCAAACGCTACTTGAATCGTGGCATTCCGTTGCTCGACCTGATCGAGGAAGGCAACCTCGGGTTGATGCACTCGATCGAGAAGTTCGATCCCCAGCGCGGCTTCCGTTTTTCGACCTACGCGACCTGGTGGATCCGGCAAAGCATCGAGCGCGCGATCATGAACCAGTCGCGGACGATCCGTCTGCCGGTCCATGTCGTCAAGGAAATCAATCTCATCCTGCGCGCCTTCCGCCATCTCGAACTGGCTAACGGCCGGGATATCCGGCTCGAGCAGATCGCTCACCTGATCGATCGTCCGGTCGACGACGTGCGGCGCGCCATTGCGCTCAGCGAGCACATTGCCTCGCTTGATGCGCCGCTCGAGATCGACCCGAGCCACACGGTCGCCGACGCCATCGCCGACGACAACGCGATCGATCCGGCGACCCTGCTGCAGTCGAACGAAGTCGGTCATCTGGTGAGCGGTTGGGTCGCGCAATTGCCGGACAAGCAACGCCGGGTGCTCGAGCGCCGCTACGGACTTGGCGGCAGCGACACAAGTACGCTTGAGGAGATCGCCTCCGACCTCGAACTGACGCGCGAGCGCGTTCGCCAGATCCAGATCGAGGCGCTCGACCAGTTGCGCCGCGTGATCAAGCGCGGCGGCGTTGACCGCGACACCCTGCTCTGACGCGCCGGCCGAAGGTCTCGACGAACTATTCGCGCGTCTGCCGGTGCGCGTCGCGCAGCGCCTCGGCGAGCTGGAAGACGGCCATCGCGTAGAAGCTCGAGCGGTTATAGCGCGTGATGGCGTAAAAATTAGCGAAGCCGACCCAGTATTCGGTCGGCTGATCGGGACTCACGAGGTCGATCAGCGCGCCCGGCCGCTCGCCGAGTGCGGTCGCGTCGCCGCCGACGCCGACGCCGGCTTGCGCGAACTCGGCCAAGGACAGCGCGGGCTTGATGCCGGCCGTGATCAGCGCCGTCGGGTCGCCGGCGACGACGGCCGGCACGGCGACCGGCGCGCCGGCCTGCCAGCCGTGCAACTGCAGATAACGGGCGACACTGCCGATCGCGTCGCTCGTGCTGCGCGACAGGTCGATGCGCTCGTCGCCGTCAAAATCGACCGCGTAGTTGCGCAGGCTGCTCGGCATGAATTGCGGGATGCCAATCGCGCCGGCATACGAGCCCTTGAGTGCCAGTGCGGGGAAACGATTTTCGCGGGCGAGCAGCAGGTAGTGTTCGAGCTCGGCGCGGAAGAACGGCGCGCGCGGCGGGTAGTTGAAAGCCAGCGTCGCGAGCGCCTCAAGAACGCTGAACTTGCCCATGTTGCGGCCGTACTCGGTCTCGACACCGATAATCGCCACGACGATCTCGGGCGCGACGCCATAGACGGCTTGTGCACGCGCGAGCGCCGCCGCGTTGTGCTCCCAGAAGCTCAGCCCGTGGCCGATCCGCCGCGCGTTGACGAAGCGCTCGCGGTAGCGTTGCCACGAGCGTTGCAACTCGGGGACGGCGGCCGGCCGGATGGCGCGCAGAACCGTCTCGTTCGAGCGGATTTTCGAAAAATCGGCGTTCAGTTGCGCGATGTCAAAGCCGTACTGCTCGTGCATGTCGACGATAAAGGCGCGCACTTCCGGCAGGGTGGCGAATGCGGGTGGTCGCGGCCTTGGCGACTCCGGCTTGGCCGCATGACCGGGTGCGGGCAGTAGCAGTCCGGCCAGGGCAAAAAGAAGTATCGCGCGACGCGCACGCGAGGCTCTGTTTCTCAAAGCGGTGTTCTCCATGTGGCCGGCACGCGGCGGACGCAGTCGCGCAACTTGCGCAATTGCTGCACCTCACTCTTGCCGTAGTGCAGGTCGGCGTAATGGCCGGCGGCTTCGGCAGCGAGCACGCCGAATTCGGCGCGCTCACGGGCTACGCGCGCGGCAAAATCACGCGGCCCCTCCCAGGGCGCGCGGGCAATGCCGAGTGCTGCGAGTTTACTGCAAAAGCGCCGCCAGGCGCGTTGCGCCGGCGTCGCTGCACGGCGCGTCCACAAGGTCCATAGCGTGACGACAAAGAGCAGCACGGCACCGAGTACGGCCAACGCCATCACCATGTCACGCCAGTCGGCATCGCGCCAGCCGAACTTGGCGAGCAGGTCGCGCTGGTGCTGCAGGTTGTATGCAAGGACCCATTGATTCCACGCGTTGTTAGTCGCTTCCCAGCGGTGGCGCAGGCCACGCAGCCAATCCGAATTGATGCGCAGTCCGGTCGGCAGGGCGTCTCCGACGGGCAGTGCGGCGACGATCCCGCGTTCGATGCGCGATGGCGCGACGGCTCCCGTCGGGTCCACGCGAAGCCAGCCTTTACCGGCGATCCAGATCTCTGCCCAGGCGTGCGCATCGGATTGGCGCACGGTCAGATAGCCGTCGACCGGGTTTATTTCGCCGCCCTGGTAGCCGGTGACGACGCGCGCCGGGACGCCGGCGGCGCGCATCAGCACGACGTAGGCCGAGGCAAAATGTTCGCAAAAGCCGCGCCGCGTGGTAAACAGAAAATCGTCGACGGCATTCTCGCCAAGCAGCGGCGGTCGCAGCGTATAGACGAATTGCTCCTCACGGAACAGGCGCAGGGCGGCGGCCGATATCTGTTCGGCGCTCGCCAGACGTTCACGCCATCCTGTGGCCAGTTTCCGGGCGCGCGGATTGACGGCGGGCGGCAGGCGCAGTGCCTGCTGCAGTGCGGCGGGCGTTTCAACCCGATTGGCAACGAAATCGACGTGCGAGGTAAAAGCATATCGGCCGCGCACGCGCACCCTTTCCCTGGCCAGGGCTTCGAAATTTGCGCTCAGTACGCTGCCTGCGGGCAGCACGACCGGCAGGTCGAGCGCGAGCAGCCAGCGTTCGTTGTGCGCTTCGAGCGTGATCGCATAGCGATGGCTCTCGCCGCGCACTTCAATCGTCGCGTTGTGCACAGGGACTTGCCGGTTAGTCGGCGTCCCGCGCCAGGTCCGGCCGTCGTAATCGCCAAGCACGGGCCCGCGCCAGTACAGCTGCGACTGTTCGGGCGGCGGGTCGGCGAACTCGACGCGAAAGGCGATCGCGCCGGACTGGATCAGATTGTCGAGCGACCCGGGCGACATCTCGGCCGACAGGCCGACCAGGCCGGAATGGGCGTCCTGCGGCAAACCCCAGAGCGGGCCGCCGACGCGCGGAAAGAGGAGAAAGGCAAGCAGCATGAAGGGAATTGCCTGGGCGAGCAGCAAGGCGGCGTAACGGACGATCGCCATTGGCGGCTGGGCGCCGCCGTGTACTCGGATCAACGTTGCGCCGAGCAGGGCCACTGCGGCGAGCAGC
>Ga0335397_10010635_pt1 | contig 11362 bp, 10 predicted proteins | sample MAT04_FD_205740 | JGI IMG/M metagenome (GOLD analysis project Ga0335397, IMG submission 205740) | Freshwater microbial communities from Lake Fryxell liftoff mats and glacier meltwater in Antarctica - MAT-04 (spades assembly) (version 2) ...
CAACAATGCAGCGGCGCTGGCGCTGGCCGTGGGTCTCGCCGGCCGACGGGGCGTCGCGGTCAGCCGGGGCGAGCTGGTCGAGATCGGCGGTGGCGTGCGCATCCCGGACATCGTGCGTCGCGCGGGGGCCCGCCTGGTCGAGGTGGGCACCACGAACCGGACGCGTGCGGCGGACTTCGCGGTGCCCCTCGCGGAGGGCCGGGCGGTCGTCGTGCTGCGGGTCCACCCCAGCAACTTCCGCCAGGAGGGCTTCACGGAGGCGCCGGATGCGGCGGAGCTGGCGGCCGTCGCGCATGCGCACGGCGCCATCGTCATCGACGATCTTGGCTCGGGGGCGTTGCTGGACACGGCGGCGTACGGCCTGGCCCATGAGCCCACCCCGCGCGAACGACTCGCGGCGGGCGCGGACCTGGTCACGTTCAGCGGCGACAAGCTCCTGGGCGGTCCCCAGGCGGGACCCATCGTGGGTCGGGCGGACCTGGTCGCGCGCCTGCGGAAGGACCCGCTCGCGCGCGCCGTGCGGCCGGACAAGGTGACCCTTGCGGCCTTCGCGGCGACCCTGGGGTTGTACCGGGCGGGGCTGGCGGCGCGCGAGATCCCCGTCTGGCGGGCCATCGCGGCCACGCTCGCCACGCTCCGGGCGCGTGCGGAGGCCATGCGGGTCGCGGTCGCCGATCCACGCGTCGTGCTGCGCGAGACACACGCGACCGTGGGCGGTGGGTCATTGCCGGGTGAGACGCTGCCGTCGGTCGCGCTGGAGATCCCGGGCCGGGGCGCCGCCGCGCTGCTGGACCGACTGCGGCGCGCTGATCCGGCGGTTGTCGGGCGCATCGAGGACGGATCGGTGCTGCTCGACCTGCGCGCGGTCGACCCCGACCAGGATGCTGACCTCGCCAGGGCGCTGGAGGCCGCGCTGGGGGTCGGGCGGGGATGACCGTCGTGGTCGGGACCGCAGGGCACGTCGATCATGGCAAGACGTCGCTGCTGCGGGCGCTGACCGGCATCGATGCGGACCGGCTGCCGGAGGAGCAGCGCCGGGGCATGACCATCGACGTCGGCTATGCCCACCTGGCGCTTGCCGATGGCACGCCGCTCGACTTCGTGGACGTGCCCGGCCACGATCGGCTGGTCGGCAACATGCTCGTGGGCGCGGGTGAGATCGACGCCGCGTTGCTGGTCGTTGCCGCGGATGACGGGCCGCGTGCCCAGACGCTGGAGCATCTCGCTCTGCTCGACGGGTTGGGCATCGCACTGGGCCTGGCGGTGGTGACCAAGGCCGACCTGGTGCCGCCCGAGCGCGTGGCGGAGGTGACCGGACTGGTGGCGGCGCTGCTGAAGCCGACCGGCCTGGCCGGGGTGCCGGTGCTGGCCGCATCGAGCGCCACGGGAGCCGGCCTCGATCGCGTGCGAGACGCGCTGGGCGAGCTGGCGACCCGGATCGCGATGGGGCCCGGCGCAGCCGGGCCGGGGCGAGCACGGCTGGCCGTGGACCGGGCATTCGCGGTGCGCGGGCGTGGCCTCGTGGTCACCGGATCGCTGCGTGGCGCGATGCTCACGAGTGGCGAGCAGCTGCGGCTGGTCCCGGACGGGCGGACCGTACGGGTCCGTGAGCTGCAGGTCCACGGCGGTCGGGTCGAGACCGCGCCCCTGGGCCGGACGGCCATCAACGTCGCGGGTGCGGAGCTCGCCGACGTGGTGCGCGGTGCCGTGCTCACGGCGGACCCGGACGTGCTCGCCGCCGATCGCGTGCTCGTGGCGCTGGACCGGCCCCGGGTGGCTGAGACCGGCCGACGCCCGCTCACCTGGCCGCCGCACGATGGCGCCCGGGCACGGCTCCACCTCGGCACGGACGACGTCGACGCGCTGATCGGGCGGGCCGGCCGCGACGCGACGGAGCTCGAGGACGGGCGCGCGGTGGCGATGCTGCGGCTGGCGCGGCCGGTGGCAGCCGCTCCCGGCGACCGGTTCGTGCTCCGGCGCCCATCGCCCGGATCGGTGCTCGCGGGCGGCGTGGTGCTCGAGCCGCGACCCGCGCGTGGCGTGTCCCGGCGGCGGCAGACCCCGGAGCGGCTGTCGGCGCTGGCGGCGGCCGTGGGTACCGGCGAGCAGGCCTCGATGGCGGACGCGCGGCTGGACCTGCAGGGTGCTTCGGCCGGCCCGGACCGAGCATGGCGGCTGGCGCCCGACGTGCTGGCCGCCGCGGACGTGGCCGGGATGGCGTCCGTCACAGCATGGCACGCGGACCACCCGACCGACGCCGGCATGCCCCTCCCGGCGCTGCGCACGGGGCTCTCGCGGGCCCTGCGCCGCGCGGTGACCCTCACGGCGGACTCCGGACCGGGCGCGCCGGACCTCGTGATCGCCCTCGCCATCGAACGCGGCTCGCTCATCCGCGAGGGTGACCGCCTGCGCCGCCCTGGCCACCGGCCGCCCGGGCCGGACCCGGCGCTTCTGGCGGCGATGGACCGCCTGGAAGCCGCCCTTGCGGGCAACGCCCCGCCGCCCCTCGCGGCCACCGCGGCCCGGGTCGGCTGCTCGCCTGACGGCATCCGCGACCTGGAGAAGGCCGGGCGCATCGTGGTCCTGGAGGCCGACCTCGCGTGGTCGGCTGCCGGCTACCGGGAACTGGCGGCACGGGCGCTGGTGATGGCGCACCGGGTGCCCCTCACGCCCGCCGCGTACCGGGACGCGACGGGCACCAGCCGCCGGTACAGCCTCGCGATCCTGGAGGACCTCGGACGGCGGGGCATCCTGCGTCGGACGGGTGCCGGGCACGTGCCCGGCCCCAAGGCCCCGCCGCTGCCCGGCCGCGCGGGTCACGGCTAGGCGCGGGTCACCCGCGGAGGGGCATCCGGCCGCCCCACCGCCCCACCGCCCCCTCCGCCCACGCATCCGCCCCGGCCCCTCAGCGCGCCGCCGTCTCGCCTGCCGCCGCGGCGAGCCGCCCTGCCGCGACCTCCGCCACGTACGCCGCCTTCCACGTCTCGTCCAGCTCGCCCCACAGGACCGGAGTGCCCGCGGCCGTCCACCCATGGAGCATCTCGCCGGTCCGCCCGATGATCACCGAGCCCACGGGGCAACCGCCGAAGGGGGACACCAGCCCCGTCATCCCCAGGACCGAGAAGCAGACCTGCTCGTGGCCGTGCCACACCGTGAGCGGCCCGCCGAACGCGGGCGCCCGGCCAGCCCCCGGCGGCATCTCGAACATCGCACCCAGGAGCACCGGTCCCGCGGGGCTTTCGGCGTAGATCAGATTCTCCGGTCGCATAGGGTCCAGGATCCGGCCGTCCTCGAGGTACGCCGCGTTCGGGGCGTGCGTGTCGAGGCCGACGATCGAGTCTGCCGCGTATCCCTCCGCGATGGCCGCCGCCGGATCCTCGTAGCGCGCCAGGGACAGCGCCATGGCGTACCACACGACCGCCGTCGCGGCCGCCTCGCGGTCGGTGGGCTCCCGGTCGGCACCCACGGGCAGCAGCGTGCCCGGCTGCGCCGTCACGCCCGCGTGGTGTCCGGCACTGCCGCCCGCGAAGGCCCCCGCCCACGCGGCCGCCGAGGTGAGCACCACCGCCAGCACCACCGTGGCACTCCCCATGGCGCCGCGGATCCGGGCGCCGGACACGGGTGTGAGCACGACCGCCAGGGCCGCGATCTCGATGAGCTTGGCCGCGAGCCCCACCTGGTCGGGGGCCCGACCGCCCACCGTGACGAGCATCCACCCGGCCAGCGACCCCACCAGCACGAACCCGGCGAGCGGGCGCCAGCGTCGCCCCAGCAGCAGCAGCAGGGCAGTGACGCCGAGCAGCACCCCGTCGAGGATCATGAGCGCGCCGAGGAGGTCCTCGTGGTGGCCGATGAGCGCGAGATGGATGACCGCCGAGGCACCCAGGAGCCAGGCGGCCATGCGGTGGAGCGGCGGCCGTGCCCGGTAGCCGTCGCGCAGTCGCGTGGCCAGCCGGGACCGAGGCGCTGCCATGCGGATGACCAACGCGAGCAGTGGCAGGGCGGCCAGCGCGAGCAACGCAGGCAGATGGTCGGCGGGGGTGTCGTAGAGCGGGCTGCCCTCCGACACCACGGCTGCGAGGGCCACGTCACCCACGTGGAAGGCGATCGGGAGCGGGGTCACGCGGCACCTCCGGCAGGGATGGATGCGGCGCGGACGTCGCGCCGGAGCAGGATCGTGAGCACCGCCACCGGCAGGCCCACACGCAGCACGACGCCCAGCAGCGTCAGCTCGATGCCGCCGATGACGACGCCCACGACGAGATCGAGGGCCACGAGGGCGAGCACGCCGCACTCGGCGACGATCGTCCAGCGACGCGCCAGGCGGCTGCGCCGCCCAAGGCCCCAGGCGGTCAGGAGCGTGACGAGGGCGGCGCCGGCGCTGAGCGCGACGCTGGGACCCGCGCCGGGCCCGATGACGCCCAGGAACACCACCGACTCGAGGGTGGCGGTGACCAGCAGGGCGCCCTGCAGGAGGACCAGCAGTCGGGCGATGGCAGGGGTATCGAGATCGTCCGTGGGGGTATCCATGCGTCCAGCCTGCGACCCGTGGATGAGTGGAGCCTGTGGCCGCGATGAGCGTTCGATGAGACCTGCGCCGGCCCGGCGGTGCACACCGTCACCCGCGCCACCCGACCAACCTGGATCCTGCGGTCAGGGGTCGGCGGGGCGGCGCACCACGATCCGTGTCGGTGGCTCCAGGCCGGCCGGCCGTTCCGCGATGAGGATGCTCGCCAGATCGGGGCCGAGCGCCGCGCCGGGCACTGCCCGAAAGCCGAGGTGCACGTACCACGGCCCGTTCCACGGGAGGTCGCGATAGGTCGTGAGTGTCACTGCCGGATGGCCCTCTGCCGCGGACCACGCCAGCACGTGGCGCACCAGCGCTGCCCCGACGCCGCGTCCCTGCGCGCGCCCCAGAACGCTCACCTGGTCCAGGTGGCCCTCCCCGTCCACGACCGACGCCATCGCGTAGCCCACCGGAACGTCGCTCTCATCGTCGGCGCCCGGCGGCGCTCCGACCCACGCGGTCCCCAGCTTGATGTGCGCCAGGAGCCGCTCCGCGGTCGGCGGCGGATCGTCCGCCACCGCATCCAGCCCGACGGTCCGGAAGCGTGCCCCGGCGTCGACCTCGATGGCCTGGATCGCGACCACGTCACGCGACGCGGCGGGACGCACGACCCATTGCGGCGGACCGGCTCCACCCTCGCGGGTCACGCGGCGGCCCTGCTCACGCGGCGTCCGTGGAGGCGGTCGCGGGCACGTCGGGTACCTCCCGTCCGTCGGGCAGGGGCAGGCGCACGGTCAGGACCGCTCCGCCACCGGTGCGCTCCGTCGCCGCGACGGTCCCGGCGTGTGCCTCCGCGATGGAGCGCGCGATGGCGAGGCCCAGGCCGGTGCCCGGTCCGGATCGAGCCCGGTCCGCGCGCCAGAACCGGTCGAACGCGCGCACCTCGTCGCCCGGCGCGAAGCCCGGCCCCCGGTCCGCCACCGAGAGCCAGGCGGCCAGGGCCATGCCCGGATCGGTGCCCGTCGTGAGGGTGACCTCGCCCGCGCCGTGCACCAGCGCGTTGTCCACCAGGATCCAGACCAGGCGGGTCAGGGCATCCGCGTCACCCCGGACCACGAGCGGTCCACCGGCCGCGTGCGTCACCGGCCGATCCGGTCGGGCCGCCTTGCGCGCGACCTCCCCGGCGATGGCCGCAAGGTCCAGCGGCCGGCGCGATCCACCCGCCGGGCCACGCCCGGCGATGACATCCCCGCCCGCGTCCGCCCGGGCCAGCAGCAGCAGGTCCCCCAGCAGGCGCGACATCCGCTCCGCCTCGGCGGCGATGTCCGCCACGGCTTCGGCACGCTCACCGGGGTCGGCGTCGGGGTGTGCCCGGAGCGTCTCCGCGTTGGTCCGGATCGTGGTCAGGGGCGTGCGCAGCTCGTGGGACGCGTCCGCGACCATCCGGCGTTGGGCCTCGAGGCTCGCCGCAAGCCCGGCCTGGGAGGCCGCCAGCCGGTCGAGCATGGCGTTGAACGATCGGGTGAGGGTGCCCACCTCGTCGCGTGCCCGGACTTCCGGCAGACGCTGGGCGAGGTCGCCGGTGCGCGCGATCGAATCCGTCGTGTGCGACAGCGTCCGCAACGGCCGCAGCGCCCGCCCCACGACGAGCCAGCTCACGACGCCCACCGCGACGATGGTGATCACCCCCGCGATCACCAGGAAGCCCTCGAGCGCCGCGACCTGTGTGGCGAGCACCCGCGCCGGCTGCACTGCCACCGCGACGCCGCCCGTGTCCCCGAAGACCCACGGGACGGCGACCATGCGCAGTTCCAGGACGCCGTCCGGGCGCGTCGTGGCCACGGACCGGCCGACCTCGAACGCCTCGACGACCACCGCGGCGGGGACCCGGATGGCCGTGCCGTCCAGGAGCGCGCCGCTCCATGTCGTGACGCCCACAGCGCCGACCACGAGCAGGAACGCCGCATCGTCCGTGCGTGGATCGGGCGCCACGAGCGGCTCGCGCCCCGCGAGCAGGTCGGGGCCGGCCTCGGTGATCGCGACCGCCAGCCCCTCGGCCAGCCGGCCCAGGCCCAGGTCCTGGTCCTCGGCGATGCCACCACGCGCCAGCGTCGACAGCAGCAGGCCGAACAGCATCATGCCCGCGGTCGCGACCGCGACGGCGTAGAGCACCAGCCGGACGCGGATGCGCACCTACGCCTCCCGCAGCACGTACCCGATGCCGCGCACCGTGTGTAGCAGACGCGGTTCTCCGCCTGCCTCCAGGCGCGTCCGCAGGTAGCCCACGTAGACATCGACGACATTCGACGCTGTGTCGGGGTCCAGGCCCCATACCGTCTCCAGCAGGCGGTCGCGATCCAGCACGATCCGCGGGTGGCGCAGGAACCGTTCCAGCAGCGCGAACTGGAGCTGCGTCAGCTCCACCGCCCGCAGGCCGCGGCGCACCTCCCGCGCGCCGAGGTCCATCACCACGTCCGCGAACCGCAGCTCCTCGCGTCCGGCCGGCTCGACGCGCCGCAGCAGCGCCCGGACCCGAGCCAGCAGTTCGTCGAGCGCGAACGGCTTGCCCAGGTGGTCGTCAGCGCCGGCATCGAGGCCGTCGATCCGGTCCGCCACCGCATCGAGCGCGGTGAGCATCAGCACCGGCAGCGCCGGCGCCGCCTCGCGCAGCCGCCGGCAGACCTCCAGGCCATCGATGCCCGGCAGCATCCGGTCCAGCACCACGAGGTCGGGCAGCCGCTCGCGCGCGGCCGCCAGCGCGGCAGGCCCGTCCGCCGCCACCGTCACCTGGTGCCCCTCGAAGGCCAGCGCCCGGCGCAGTGACGCGGCCAGCCGGGCGTCGTCGTCCACCACCAGGATGCGGGCACGGGTCGTCACGCGCGTCATCATCGCAGCGCTCGATGAGTGGATGATGAGCGACCCGACACGCAGGAGGATCCATGGCCCAGCCCGCCCCCGCCCGCCAAGCGATCGACCTCAGCCATGAGATCGCCGACGGCATGATCACGCACCCCGGCATCCCGGGCCCGGTCATCACCGCCTTCCTGACGCACGAGACGTCCGCCGGCCGGTACGCCCCGGGCACCACGTTCGAGATCATGCGCATCGAGATGGTGGCCAACACGGGTACCTACCTGGACACCCCGGCCCACCGCTACCCGGGTGCGTCCGACCTGTCCAGCCTGGCCCTGGGCCGGGTGGTGGATCTGCCTGGCGGCTGGGACCGCCACTGGGGCACGCCTGCCTACCTCGCGGACAACCCGTTCCTCACCGGTGACGCAGCGATGCTGCTGGTGGACGCCGCGGTGGCCGCCGTAGGCATCGATTCGCTCAATGTCGATTCGCTCGATGACCCCTCACGGCCAGCACATAGCGCGCTGCTCGCCGCGGGCATCCCGCTCGTGGAGCACCTGTGCAGCCTCGATCAGCTGCCCGCGGACGGGTTCCGCTTCTTCGCCGCGCCGCCACGCGTGGCGGGCATGGCGACCTTCCCCGTCCGCGCGTTCGCTCTGGTGGATCCTGCCCGACCCTAGACGGCTGGCTCCCCGATCGCGACGCGCACCCCGGTCCGGGCTGCCTCCACGACCGCGTCGGTGAAGGCCATGTAGCGCACGCCTGTCGCGAAGTCGGTGCGCGTGACTGGCGTGCCCAGGCGGATGGCGTCGATGAAGTCCGCCTCGACCCGCCACCCGCGTGCATCTTCCGGGCGGATCGGCACGGGCATCCACGGACCGCCTGGCGCCGCGACGTCCAGGGCGCCGGTGTCCCAGTCCAGGCGCAGCGTGCGCTGCGTGCCGTAGAGGTAGGCAGCGTTGGGCTCCGCGCGCTTCGATGCCGCGAGCTCCATGGTCAGGATGGCGGGGCCGGGAAGCTCCGCCACGACCGCGAGGTGGTCCGGCACGTCCACCGCGAGGGGGGCGCCGCCGGCCGGGTCAGGCATCGTGGGGATGGCGATCGTCGCCACGGCGCTCACGGCGGTCGCGTCCGGCAGCCAGCGCAGGAAAGCCTCGTACTGGATGCCCAGCGACATCGTGTTGTTGCCGCTGTGCGTGCGCAGGCGCCGCCACGGGTCGCTGCCCACCACGCCGCCGGAGTAGACGGCCCGTGCCATGCGCACCGGACCCAGTTCGCCGCCCGCCAGCACGCGCACGATGGCGGCATCGGCATCCAGGCTCATGGGGGAGGGGACGACCATCGCGACCCGGTCCGGATGTGCACGCGACGCCGCCAGCATCTCGGCCGCCTGGTTCGCGTCCATGGCCATGCGGGCCTGCGTCAGGACGTGCTTGCCGGCGCCCAGCGCCGCGAGCACCGCCGGGGCATGCAGGTCCGGCCAGGCGCCCACCACCACCGCGTCCACGGTGGCATCGTCGATGACCGCTCGCCAGTCGTCGTGGACATGTGGGATGCCCAGCTCGGCGGCCGTCCGGCGGCTGGACTCCGGTGAGCTCGCCGCCAGAGCCGCGAGCTCCACGCCCGGGATCGCCCGGAACCCGGGCACGTGCTGCGCGCGCGAGATGGAGCCCAGCCCCACGAACCCGATGCCGATGCGTTCCACCATGCCGTCTCCTCCGTTGCTGCCCCGGTCGCGTCCGCGCCATCGTATATTGTCGACATGGCCCACCCTCACGACGAGCTGCCGTTGCCGCGGGTGCAGCCGCGCGTGCTGCGCCAGGAGGTGCTCGTCGCGTTGCGCGCGGCCATCCTCAGCGGCGATATCGCGCCCGGCGCGCGCCTCCTGGAGGCGGACGTGGCCACCAAGATGGGCGTCAGCAGGGCACCCGTCCGAGAGGCGATGCGCCAACTGGAGCAGGAGGGCCTCGTCGAATCCTTCGCGCACCGTGGGGCGGTCGTCACGGGCCTGCCCGAGGATGAGGTCGAGGCCATCTACGAGCTGCGAGCGCTCATCGAGACCAAGGCCATCGAGCGCGTCTGCCAGACCGCCACCACGGAGCAGATCGCGACCCTCGATGCGCTCGTGGAGGAGATGCAGCAGGCGCGCAGTCGCAAGGACACCGCCGAGGTCGCGGAGCTGGACCTGCGCTTCCACGGCCGGCTCATCGAGTTGAGCGGATTCAGCCTGTTGCGCCATATCTGGTCGAGCCTGGACGGGCTGGTACGCGTGAAGTCGTACCAGGCGGTCCAGCGACCCGGTCGATCCGCGGCGTACTTCCTGCGCGAGGCGGTCTCGTCCCACGCGACCCTCGTGGACGCCATCCGGCTGGGAGACGCGCCGCTCGCCATGGCACGCATCCAGGAGCATATCCTCGAGGTCCCCGCGCGCCTGCACGCGGAGCCTGGCCCGTGAGCCTGCCCGCGCCCGTCCATGTGGCGGACCTTGCGGGTGCCATCGATGTGACCGCGGTCATCCCCAGCGGACCCGATGGGCCCGAGCAGCTCACGAGCGAGCTCTGGCGCGCTGGTATCGGTTGGTCCCTGGGACGCCACCGTGACGCGCTCCTGGGCGATCCTGCGGCGGGCAACCGGCGGGCGCAGGACGCCGCCGCGTCGTCCCATGGCCGGATCCTGCCCGTGGCCGTGGTGGCGCCCATCCGTTCCGATGACCCGGACACGCTCGTGGCCCGGGCTGCCGCTTCCGGTGCCGTCGCGTTCTGGCTGGGCACCGCCACGTGGTATGCCTCACCCGCGACGCCGTCCATCGCGGTGGACCGACTGCTGGGGGCGGTCGCGCGCACCGGGAGACCATTGCTCGTGCCGCTGGAGCGATGGGGGGACGCGACCGCCCTGGGGGAGCGGACCGCGGGCCTGGGCATCCCGGTGGTGCTCGTCGGTGCCCACTACACGCACATCACCGATGATCTCGCGGCCGCCGAGCGCTGGCCGCATCTCCACCTCGACACGAGCCGGCTGGCCCACTTCGACGCCGTCGAGGTCGCCGTGCGGCGCATCGGCGCCGAGCGGCTGCTGCTGGGCACCGGCACCCCGGAGCGCCCGCCGACGTCGCCCGTCAATGCGGTCCTGGCTGCCGCCATCCCCGACGTTGCGAAGCGCGCGATCCTCGGCGGCAACGCCGCCCGCCTCCTGGGCCTGGGCTCCCACCCGGAGGTCCGCCTCCGCCCCGCGCTGGACGCCGGCGGCGCCATCGATGTCCACGGTCACCTCTGCCCCACGCCCTGGGACGTACCCGACCTGGCGCCGTCCGCGCTGGCCGACGCCCAGGCCGGCCGCGGCATCGCCATCACGGTCGCATCGTCCATCGAGGCCATCGCGGCCCACGCGCCCACCGGCAACGCGGCTGCCGCCGCCGATGTCGCCGCGGAGTCCCGGCTCCGGGCGTACCTCGTGGCCGATCCTCGCGACCTCGCCGCGGCGCGCTCCGACCTGCGTCGCTGGGGGGACGCGCCGGGGGTCGTGGGCGTCAAGGTGCACAGCGAATGGAGTGGCACGGCCACGGCGTCGCCCGAGATGGATGCCCTGTTCGCGCTGCTCGCGGACCACGGCCGGCCCGTCAAGATCCACGTCGGCGGCGATGGCTGGGAGGCCGCGCTGCGGGCCATCGCGGACCGTCATCCGGCGCTGCCCATCATCGCCGCGCACGCTGGTCCGGGGACACCCGTGATGGGCATGGCGCGGGTCGCGGCGGCCACGGCCAACGTCCACCTCGAACTGGCCAGCTCCTTCGTCTCCCTGCCCGAACTGCGGGCCGTGATCGCTGCGACACCCCGGGAGCGCCTCCTGTTCGGATCGGATGCGCCGCTCCTGGAGCCGTCATTCGTGCTCGGCGCGTACGCGGACGCGGGCATGACGCCGGCGAGCCACCCGGACGTCTTCCGTGAGCGGGCTGCGGCGCTGTTCGGTCTCACGCTGCCGTGACCGCGGACATCGTCCTGATCG
>Ga0335397_10010638_pt1 | contig 11361 bp, 9 predicted proteins | sample MAT04_FD_205740 | JGI IMG/M metagenome (GOLD analysis project Ga0335397, IMG submission 205740) | Freshwater microbial communities from Lake Fryxell liftoff mats and glacier meltwater in Antarctica - MAT-04 (spades assembly) (version 2) ...
GGGTGCAGCCGCGCCCAGATCCAAGTTCATTGGCGACGTTCAATCGGCCTTTTGGCTGACGGACTGACGGACTGACGGGCACTGGAAAGCCGACGAGATGGGGATCAAGATCCCTCGATGTCTGGCGTGAACCGAGCATTTCGACCCTACCGGAACAAGAGCCAGCAGGACGCTACTGCTGCGGAGTTGAGGGGCCGCCTCGAGGCTACGCGCCTGGACCTACGGGCGTTCTTTCGATCTCTGGATCGGCGACGTCTTCTCCAGGATTTGCCGCCGGCCCTTCGAGGGCTGATGGAGTTGGATGCCGGCCTCGCGGAAGCGCTGTGGACCCTCGATCAGCCGCGAGGACGGGTCGATCTGGAGGGCATGACGCGCGATACGCTCGTCTCGATCGGACGGGTCCCGGTAGCCCGAGAGCGTGTGCTGGCGCTCCTCCGGCCCGCTGATCGAACGGACCTCGATGCATGCGTCGCGGTCGTGCGGCCAAGTCTGGACGCGGCCGAGGCGTACGCGGACGTTCCAGGCCGCGACCCTCGAGCGGGTTGAGGCGCTCCGTCTCCACATGGCGGATCAGCACCAGCTCCGAGCGGGGGTAGTAGATGTCGCCGATGCCCGCAAATCTGAAGCTGCTGCCTGGGTCGCTGGTTCGAAACGGAGAGCTGGATTCGCAAGCCCGCCCCTCGGTGGATCAGCTCAAGGCCGAGGCTCGTGCTCACCTGGACGGGATGATCGCCCTGGCGACCGACGGCGTCGTGCAGGAAAAGACGTTCAAGTCCTTCGAGCAGTCGCTGATCCCACTGGCCTTCGGCCTCGCGCGGATCGTGATCATGCTGTTCTTGGCAGCTGGGGAGGACCGAGAGTTCGCCCGCACGCCGGAACGGGCTGAGCGCAGCGGTAGAACCTTCCGACGCCGCCCGGCCCAAGCGCGCAACCTCAGCACGTTCTTCGGCGTGGTTCGCTATTGGCGGACATACATGCGCGCGGATTCCCAAGGCAGCGACAGAACCGGCTTCCACCCGCTCGACCTCGCTCTCGGACTGACGACGGACCGGCTGAGCATGCATCTGCTCAGCCTTGCTACCCGTCTGGCGACGACGATGAGCTACGCCCAGGCACAAGCGGCCATCGGCTGGTTCCTCCTCTCCGCGCCATCGACGGAGGTGATCGAGCAGGCCGTGCTCGGCCTCGGCAGTAGGACGGGCGAGTGGTTTGCTCTCTGCCCCGCGCCGGAGGGTGATGGTGACGTCCTCGTGACGCAGTTCGACGGGAAGGCCAGCCCGACCGCCACCGATACGGAGCTCGCGCGGCGACGCGGAAAACGTCGCAAGAGCAAGCACCCGAAGTCGCCACGTCACCGCGGACGGACGAACCGTGCCCGGAACGGCTCGAAGCCGAGGAGAAAAAAAGGCGACAAGTCCAAGAACGGACGGGCAGCGACCGTCGTCGTCATGTACACGCTTCGCCGCAGTGGCAAGCTGCTGCTGGGGCCCATCAACAAGCGCGTGTACGCCTCGTTCGGGCCCAAGCGACACGCGTTCGAGATCGCGCGTAGGGAGGCGGACAAACGCGGCTTCGGCAAGGGGTCTGGCAAGATGCACCAGATCGTCACCGACGGTGACGATGACCTCGCGGCCAACGTCAAGGAATACTTCCCGGAGGCCATTCACACCATCGATGTCATGCATGTGATCGAGTATCTCTGGAAAGCTGCCGGGTGCCTGTATCGGGAAGGCAGCAAAGCCCTCTGCGAGTGGGTCGATGCGCAGAAGGACCTGCTGTACGCCGGCAAAGCAGCAGAGATCGTCGAAGAGCTACGGAAGCGGATGAGTGCGCTACCCAAAGCACGCAAAGGACGACGCGAGCGTCTGTCGAAGGCCACCGAGTATATATCCAAGCGGCAGGACAAGATGAACTACGCCAAGTTGCGCGCGCTCGACCTGGAGATCGGGAGTGGTGCAGCCGAAGGCGCCGTGAAGCACGTCATCGCGGTACGGTTCGACCAGGGGGGCATGCGGTGGATCAGGGAGCGTGCAGAGGCGCTCCTGCAGCTCCGCTGCATCGAGATCAACGGTGACTGGGACCGCTTCATCGAGTGGGTCCATGAGGACATGAGAGCGGCGGCTACCGCGAGCGTCCGTCCCAAACGGCTTCAACAGAAGACAGCGTCATCCCTGCCCAAACTGCCGGAAGCGGCCTGACGTGGGAACTCTATGGAACTTGGACCTGGGCGGATCTGCACCCGATTCGGATTCGCGCTACACGACCGATGATAGCCAGGCGCCTTCCGTGCGCGCGCTACGTGGCGCGATCGATCCAGTATTTCGGGAGCCGCTTCCCGTGGGCGACCGCCAAGATGCGGATGTCCGGTTCCTTCCAGATGAAGACGAGAGCAAAAGGGAAGACATTCAGGATCCCTCGCTGGATGGGAGGCTCCCGAGGCGCCGTTCCAGGCACCACGGGAAAGAGGCCCGGTCGACGCTCGATGCGAACTTTCAGCGCGATAACTTCGTCCAGAAAGCGCCGCCCAAGTCCCTCCTCCTCGTCTTCGTAGTCGTCGATCGCCTTGTTCAGCTCCGCCTGGGCTGCGGGGTCAAATGTTACGTGGCGCATCGCTACTGCTTACGAAGACGTTCTGCGGCAGCACGAAATACTTCGTCCGCAGCAACCCCCGGCGAATCGCCTGACAGGAATCGATCGGCGCGCGCCTCGACGTCAGCCACCCACGCGGCATCATCAACGTCGCTCGGCTCGGCCAGTGTGTTCAGAAGACGCAGAGCGAGGTCCGCGCGTGCCGCCTGAGGCAGGGCCAGGGCGCGCTTCACGAGGTCGTCGGGTGCAACCATTCGCGAAGCCTAGCATCAACGACCGAGTCGCGACAACCGAAGTCTTCGAGCACGAATCGCCCCAAACTCCCCGGCAAAACGTGTCTCGAACGCCTTCGCCCGAGTCCGCTTCCGGAGGCTCCAGACTTCGTCTACCCCCTTCGCAGCGAACACAGCATTTCGGCTCGTTCGCGCGCTACAAGCGCGCTCATCAGCCAACGTGACCATGGCTTCCTCCGGCTTCGCCTACGGCAGCCGTGCTCCCGCTGGCTGTCCGGTAATCTTCTCGTTCGACAGCAGATCGGATCCGGACCCGGACCAGAGCGGACATACTATTACCCTGTGCTCCGAGTCGCTGGCTCAGGACTCTCTCCCACCGAATCGGCCGCGCGTGAACGTCGGCGGGATGACCGCGATCGTTTGCGGCGCGAGAGATTTCGATCCCAGGCGTGAAGTGACCATCCGTCGATGCCCTGGCGCGCGCCCCACCCACCGATATCACCGTTAGTGGCTTTGATCTTGGCGAGCAGTGCTCGCGCTTCGCGCTCGTCTCGAACTTTTCGCAGCTTTGTCATGGAGACCTCCGAGCGGGGAGGCTAGTGGCGTCGGGGGCGTCGGGAGCTGCGGTGATCCCGGCGTCGCTGATGGGTCACGGGGCCAACAGCATTGATGAGAGTGAGGCGCTGATGCCTCAGAGATAGCTCAGCGTGAGCGCGGACGTTCTCTGCGCGAAGAAAGCGCTCGCCGCGATCTGCTGCTACGTTGCGCCCATGACGTGCTGGCAATTGGCCCTCGTGTTGTGGAGCTGCGGCCTGGTCGCCGGCTGCCCGGAAGCGCCGCCCGATCCACCGCCCGAGCCATCGCCCTCGGCGACGCCGTCACCCTCGGCCACGCCGTCGCCCTCCGCGACTCCAACGCCGACGCCGACGCCGACCTCGCACCGCCCCAGCCTCGTCGAGTGGGCCTCCATTCCGCTGCCGCTCACCGCCGACGGCGTCCCGATCCTGATCGAGGTCCCGGGGGCTCGTCTCGTCGTCGACGTCTCCAAGAACGACGCGATCACCGCGGTCGCCGAGTGCGTTGCGATGGTCACCGACTGCGTCACCCGCGATCACCTGCCGCTCGACACCTGCGTGACCACGGTTCGCGCGTGCGCTTCGGATCGTCCCTGGGACGAGCCCGATCCCTGCTGCCCCACTGCTTGCCGCGACGCTTACCAAGGCGCGCGTCAGGGCGGGCAGGAGGCGATCGCCGCCTTCGGCGATCTCTACTTCGCGCGGGGCGGCTGCTTCCCGGGATTGGAGGCGCGATGAGCCGCCGCGCCGCCGCACTCACTTCACCCACCTCATTCGCCGTATTGATCGTACTCACCGTACTCACCGTACTCACTGCGCGCCCCGACGTCGCGCACGCCTTCGACTCGCGCTGTCTGCTGTTCGACGGCAGCGAGTGCGCCGCGGGACCTCAGACCGCGCACAACCGCTGGCGGAGCGCTGCCGGCGAGCACCGCTTGCTGTGGAACGCGACGGCCGAGATGGTCGGCCTGCCCAACAAGCTGCGCGGTGAGGTCTCCGTCTCCGTGTTCACGGGCAGCGACGAGGTGGTCACCGCGCAGGGCCGCTTCCCGTCGCTGCGACCGGTCGCCTTCGAGGCCGCGACCCAGATCCGCGTGCGCGCGTGGGAGATCGGCGAGCTGGCGCAGCTCCCGGACTTCTCGTACTCGTTCGCCGACTGGGCCGCCGGCAACGATCTCTGCCGGCTGCCCGGCGGGGACCTCGATCCCGAGGCCTGCCACACGTTCGCGAGCCACATGGGCCCCGTGAACTCGAACCATTTCCTTCCGCAGGCCGCCACTGCTTATGCTCGGCTGCACGACGTGGCCCTGGCGCGGGCGCGGCGCTGCAAGCGCATGCACGACCTGCTGAGCAACGCGGAGACGATCGGCATGATCGACTACTCCGAGGAGTGCGAGATCGAGGCTCTGTCCCTGGAGGCGATGGCGCAGCACTTTCTCCAGGACGCCTGGAGCGAAGGTCACATGTGGGAACGTTGGGGCTCGCCCGACGTGAGCGACTTCGAGCCGCTCCCCGCCGCAAGCTTCACCACGCCGATCTCGGACCCCGAGTCCGCGCGTTATCGGGCCACGGTGATCGCGGCGGTCTCCGGCCTGATCCACGGCGCCAAGGCGGTGGTCGAGCCGTTCGTCGAGTCGCGTGGCTGGCGCATCGACGACGCGCTGTGCGCGCCCAGCGACGACATCGCGTTCGTCGACGCAGCCGGCACCTCCCACGCCGGTCTTGGCGATCTGTTCGCGAGCGCGATCCTCGACGCGCGCGGCAACACCAGCACGCCGTTCCGCGAGCAGGCGACCGGGCTCTACTCCTGCGCGATCCAGGGTCTCACGGAGGTCTATCAGGCCAGCGGAGAGCAGCACGGCGCCGCTCGACCGGGCGCGCTTCCGCCGGGTCTGCGATCGGTCGACGTGCGCGGCGCCGCCTGCTTCGGCCAGCGCGCGACCAACCGCGCGATGGCGCGCGCTCTGGGGCTGGATTTCTACGTCCCCTCCAGCTCGCCCACGCAGGTGACGCCCGAGCTGGCCGCATACCTGCACGCGGAGGGCGTGCCCGATGCGAACGGCGTGCAGTGGCACATGCCGCTCGTTTTGCTGGTGTCGCGAGTGCTGCCCGATCTCTTCCACAACGCGCGCACCAACGAGGTGCTCTTTCAGCTCCAGCTCGATCTGGTGCGGATGATCGCGCTCACCGAGCTGAAGGCCGCCGCCGATCCCGAGGGGACGACGCTGGCCAGCGGTGGGCTCGGGCCGCTCCTGGGGATGGCGCCCAACAGCCAGTTCGTCACCCGGCGCGCGAGCTACGAGGATCCGTCGCTGCCGTGGCCCGTCACGCACGACACGACCCAGAGCGGCCTGGCCGACGCCGCGGTCCTGTCGCGTATGTTCCACCGCGCGCACGCCGACGATCTGTGCTCGACCGTGCCAGCCACCACCTTGCTCGAGCTGTCGAACCGCGTGCAGAGGGCCCGGCAGAACGACCCCGCGCTGGTGGAAACGGCGTGCAAGGTGTGCACCGAGATCGTGCAGCGCCACCTCCGTCGCGGCAGCGGGCCCGCCGACTACGACGCTGGTAACGAGCCGCTGTGTTACTACATCAACGCGAACTCCGAGTTCGTCTACAGCCGCGACGGCGGCGAGGGACCGGCGGGCGTCGCCGCTGCGTTTTGCGGCTGCTCACCGACCTGCGCGGCCAGCGAGACCGAGTGCGGCACCAGCTGCTGCGGCGGGCTCGACACCTGCCGCAACGGCAGCTGCCAGTGCCCGGAGCACCTGTCCGGAGCGTGCGGGGAGGGCACCTGCGTCGACGTCGAAACCGACTCCGCCAACTGCGGCGAGTGCGGGAACGACTGCGGCAGCGGTCAACACTGCGAGGTTGGCTTTTGCGTCCTGAACCCGTCGGTCCAACCTCCCCCGTGCATGCCGGCGTGCAATCGAGAGGATGGCAAGTACTGTAGCCACGGGACCTGCTGCACGTATCAGCTCGATCTCCATGGTCGGCTCACGGAAGAGGACTGCAACGGCGACGGGACCTGCGAGAACGTGGCGACGGGCAACGATCCGATGAACTGTGGATACTGTGGCCAGGTGTGCCCGGCCGATCGGCCGCTGTGCAGCTTCGGCCAGTGCGTGTGCGCGACGGGACGCGGAGCTTGCTCCGGTGCCACGCGCGGCCAGCCTGCTGGCTGTTGTGCCATCGGTGAGGACTGTCGGTACTATGCGAGCTACAACGCCGAGTGCTGCCCGCCCCGCCTCGCGTCGTGCCCGACGCGTGCGGGCAGCACGTGCTGCGCGGAGGGCCAGATCTGCGTGCTCCATCGCGACCCGACAAATCCCGCCATCTACGGCACGTGCGAGCTCCCGATGCCGTAGACCGACTCAGGTGCGTCGACTCGTCCTCAGGGGTGCGCCCCTCGTGCTGAGCGCGAGCGTGTTATCGTGCGCGCCCTCGATGTCGCGGCACACCTACCGCGCTGTGATCGCCTACGACGGGACCCAGTTCGCCGGCTTCGCGCACGTCCCCGGCGAGCGCACGGTGTGGTCGGTGTTGCAGAGCGCGCTGACCTCGGTGGTCCCAGGGCTGGGGAAGCTGGCCGCCGCGGGGCGGACCGATCGCGGGGTGAGCGCGATCGGGCAGGTACTGTCGTTTCACGCGAGCGAGCCGGTCTCTGTCGACGCGATCAGCCGCGCGCTCCACGAGGCTGCGCCGGGTCAGCTCGCGGCGCTCGATGTGCGGCGCTGCTCGAGCGCGTTTCACGCTCAATATTCGGCGCGACAGCGGCGATATCTGTACCTCCTGCCCGACCCCGATGAGTTGCTCGACGTCGCGCGCATGGATCGCATGCTGGGCGCGCTGGTCGGCCGCCGCTGCTTCAGCGCGTTCGCGCGATCGACGCCGTACGGCAAGGACACCATCAAGACCTTGTCCGAGGCGCGCGTCCAGCGCGTGATGGGTGGCGACGTGCGGTTCGACTTCATGGCCGAGTCGTTCCTGCGCAAGCAGGTGCGCGTCATGGTGAGCACCGCGGTGCGTGAGGCGAGCTGGGGGGGCGATGACGACGCGCTGCTACGCATCGCCGCGGCGCGAGACCGCGAGGCGACGCCGCATCCTGCGCCGGCCGAGGGGCTGGTGCTCGTCGCGGTGGGCTACGACCCGGTGAAGCTCCGGGGCTGAGCTGCGAGGCACGCAGAGTCCACGGTACTTTTTCGCCAAAGTAAGTTCGGCCATTCGCGGCCAAATTCCGGGGCCCGGCCTTGATCGTTTGGATCAGGCGCGCCCGAAGCCAACCGCGGATACTGTTGACGATCATCGTCTCGCTGTCCGACACCTAGAGATCGCACCAGGGTGGCCGGCACCACCCGGACCTCGTGGCCCGCGGCCCGCGCCTGGTCCGCGACCGCAAACGCCTCCGAGCACGTCTCCAGCACCACCCGGCTGGGCGGGCTGACCGGCCGGGTCGAGCTGCGTACGCAGATCTGGGATTCTCTTTTGCCGAGATCGATGGCTACATGGTCCATGGCTGCCCTCCTTCGTTTGTGCCTCGAGCACGTTCTCTTTTGCGAAGCGTAAAGCTATCGCGTTGCGAACGAGGGCGGCCACTTCATCCAATCTGCAGATCCAGAGCAACGCTGGGCAGCCCATCGCGATCCGAGCGCAGCCGGCCCAGCCTCCGACCATCGCGGTGCGCTGCGCCCGCAGGGACAAGTGCAACACGGCGCCCGACGTCGCGGTGGAGGCGTGCACCAGCCTGTCCTTTGGCTCCATTTCCCTCGGCGATCCGCCTTGCGACATCATCGTCGAGGTCCAAAACAGCCGATCCGCGAGCGCGCTGACCGCACCGCTCGTCGTCGATCGGGCCGATATTTACGTCGTGAACACCGAGCAGCTCGGTGCGCAGGTCGACGGCCGAACGGCGGGCTTTTCGTTCTACGAGCTCGACGGGACCACGCCTCTCGCGGTCCCGTTCGAGGTCCCGATCCCCGCGGGCGCGCCGACCGGATCCAGGCGCTTCAAGGTGCGCTTCGACGGCGCGGGCAGCGGTACCTGGTTCGGCCAAACGACCGAAGGGCGCGGCCTGCGGCTCCATCACGACGATCCCAGATCACCCGTGGCGGGCGTTACGGTCACCGCGATCGGCGCGGCGCCGGCCATCACGATCTTACCCTCGTCCATCGACTTCGGGCCGGTCGCGGCGGGCTCGACGCGAGAAGCCACCGTCGTGATCGGGAACTCCGGGAGCAGTCCCCTCACGGTCCGCGACATACGCTTCGAGACCCGGACCACGTTCACATTCTTCACCGACCGCGGATTGCCGCCGTTTTCGATCCCCGCGAACACGATCTCGGGCGCGACCGTGACCATCACCTACACCCCGCAGGGCGCCAGCCAGGACATCGATCGGTTGCTCATCGGGTCCAACGACGGCCTGACACCGGTCGGCGTCGTGTCACTGAGGGGGGGCCTGACCCCGCGCGTCCGTGTCGATCCGCAGGACGTCCTGATCTTCCCGCTGCCGCCGCAGCCGGCGCCGGTCCGCGAGCGCGCGCGCATCAGCAACGTGGGCTACGGAGATGTCATCGTCCAGCGCATCGACATCGCCGGCCCCAACGGCGACCGCCTGGCGTCCTCGGTCGACGACTTCACCGTCACCGGCTGCCCCGCCATGCCGTGCACGTTGAACCGGACACTATGTCCGCAGTCGAGCCCCGGATGCACGGCTTCCTCGACCGAGCTCGAGATCGTCTACAGCAACAACGACGCGAGCGCCCAGGACCTCGCGGAGCTGAGCATCGAGTCCACCGACCCGCTGAACCCTCGGTATGTCCTGGTCCTCTCGGCGGAGTAACATGTTGCCATGACCTTCTCGGTGTCGGACGTCGCGGTGGCTCCCCAGCCCCGGAAGGTCGAGCGCTCGAGACTTCTACGTCTTCGACGCAGGCCTCGGGGAGCGTAGTTGCGCGTCCTCGAGGTCCTGAATCGTCCGCCTCACTTCGAGGGCGGTGGGTTCAAGTCATGGGGAGGCATCACGAGCGCCGAAGCGCTGCGCATCAGCGAGGCCAACTATGCGAACAGCGACGTGAACAAGGGAGATCGTGGAGCGATGGCAGTCCCAGTATCCGGCGCCCCGATACTGGTGGTCGATCACCTTCGACTTCTGACTCAGAAGAGCTCGACGCGAGCCACCTGCAACGGGATGTCGAGCGGCGTGGGATCCAGCCCGAACGCGCGGCCGAACCCGCCTCAGCCTCGTCGAAGGGCGTGTAGCAATTGACGCGGACGCCAGGCCGACGAGACGTTCGCGCCGCTCCTCAAAGCGGCGGGCGGCGCTCCTCCGAACTGATCACGCGCCCGCTCGCCCCCGCGTGGCGGCTACGATGACGCCCGCACCGGAGCGGCTCCGCGACTCCGACGACCTCCACGCCGCAAAACAGAATTGCCCCCGGTGGCCCTGGCGACCGAGTGACATCCGCCCCAGCACCGCGGAGAGGCAGGCGTCCGCCGTTCGCCCACCTGCGAACGTGGCAAATCCGCCTCGGATCCGTGGGCAGAGGGGCGATCTGTCCCCGCAGCGCTGGCGAATCAACCGGTCTTTACGCGCAAACCGAGGTGGCACGCGGCCCGCATGGGCGCTGGCCATGAACCGCTCCGTCTTTCTCTCGGTACTCCTCTCCACGTCCGTACTGGCGTGCGCCACTGACCCCAACAAGGCGGCCAATGCCGCGCACGACGAGCAGCTGGGGGCCGAGCGCAACCAAGCGCAGAGCAATGCCGCCGACCGGAGCGACGAAAAGGTCAACGCCGCCGGAGCGCAGCAAGAGAATACGACCGGCAACGCCGTCGGCACTCCGGCGATGAAGAACACGACGGAAGCAGACGCGAGGATGACCGAGGCGCGCACCGTGGCGCGGGCGAAGGCGACCGAGCGCATGGAGAAGGTCGACGCGCGGGTCGTCGAGCTCAAGGCGCTCCTCGACAAGGCTGGTGCCAAGGCACCGACGAGCGCCCGCGACGTGCTGAAGCCCGTGGACACCCAGCGCGGCATCGTAGCGAGCGAGATCGCGCGCCTCTCGAACGTGACGGACGATCAGTTCCGGAGCGCAACGGACAATCTCGAAAAGCAGCTCGACACACTCGAGGAGCTCGTCGAGAACGCGGGCACCGAAGTCGAAAAGATCAAGAAGTAGTCTCTCCGACCCCGGTGCCTCGCGAGGAGTGGCTTCAGCCTCTTGGGTGAGCTTGCCAACACGCTCGCGAAGTCTCCGCGTGCATGAGCGGCAAAGATCGGGGCATCGTGGACACCGAGATCGGCCATCGTGGACAGCGACATCGGGCATCCCGCCGGCACGTAGCTCTTCCCTTCGATCGTGAGCACCACCGAGTGATGGAGTGGCGATCGATCAGCGTCGACCGGCGCCATTTTGCGTCACGCCCGAGTCCTCGACCGTCGAGTTCGACGGGAGAAGAAGGGGGTACTTTGCGAGGCTGCGGCCCGCGCTCTTGCACGCCGGCGATCGATCGAAGAGGGTGCCGGGATGAACCGGAGCGCCGCCGTCTTGCTTCTCGTCATCGGCTGCGGCGACTCCACGCCCACTAACGATTCTTCGACGGGATCCACGGCGACGCCCAGCTCGACGCGGCGCTCGCCGCGCGCACCCAGAGGGTCTTGTTCCTCGTCCGCGGGACGACGGCGCTCGGCTGCGGGGCCTTTGGACGGACTCAGCGCCGCCGACCACTCCGGAGTTTTCTTGCTTCGGCGACTATCCCGAGGTGACGACGACTCCTTACTTCGCTCCCCTTCTGCCAACGGCCCATGCCCAGCTGGATGTCTTCATGTACGCCTACACGGAGGCTCATTGCACCGATCGGCGGTGGGTGCACCAGACTTCGTACAGGCCGTCCATTCATGATTGCAGTTTGAACCGGAGCGGTCGGGCGCGGGGATCGTCCGGCATCATGAGCTTCCAGCT
>Ga0335397_10010655_pt1 | contig 11354 bp, 9 predicted proteins | sample MAT04_FD_205740 | JGI IMG/M metagenome (GOLD analysis project Ga0335397, IMG submission 205740) | Freshwater microbial communities from Lake Fryxell liftoff mats and glacier meltwater in Antarctica - MAT-04 (spades assembly) (version 2) ...
TGACGCATACGGGAGACCAGAAACCGGATTTTTGGGGGGTGCGTGGGGTCAGCTGAACCAGGTGTCGACCTTCACGTCGACCTGGAAGACGAGATTCGGGGACCGGGACACGACAGCCTTCGCCATCTGGCTGTGCATGCCGGCGTACCGGCCGACGGGGAGTTGCACGAGGGCTTCGGCGTAGGACTCGTCGTAGCAGTTGTCGCTCTGCTGCAGGGGCGAGACGGTTCCTCCTTCGACGGCGCAATAGTCGAAGGCGCCATCGTCGTCGTTCTCACGCCCTTGAATCTGCACGTAGACGGTGCTCTTCTTCGTGTTGACGGTGTCGCCATGGCCCAACGGCACGGTCCAGTCGGCACCGGAGCTGAGCTTCACCTCACTGGTCGAGCTTCCCCAGATCGAGGGAGCGAGGGAGCCCGCGTCGGGGGCCACCCGGAACCCGAAGCTGATCTCGCCCTTGCCCCGAAGCCCATGATCCGCATCGTCGCTGACGTGAATCTTCACCGGGGTCATGCGCACGTGGCGAGTCTTGGTCTTGATCGTGGTCATGTCCTGGTTGGGCTTTTGCTGCGCGGTGCCGTTCACCGTGAACAACACGTAGGCGTAGGAGCTCGGGGTGAGGCCGTCGATCGGCAGAGTGAATCGGTAGTTCGTCCCGAGGGAGTATCCGTTGATGTTCGAAGCCACCGGCGTGCCCTTCAGGTACCGGGGGCTCACGGCGCCCATCGTGTAATGGTCGCCCGTCCAGCTGGGCTTGTTGGGGCCCACCTGCACGATGACACCCGGCGTATCGGCGAGGAAGGTCACGTCGGCCCACGTATCACCTTCGGTGGTCTTGATGTCCCAAACCTGGTGGTTGTTGACCCCCGGGCTCTTGTCGGTCAGCCCAAACTGCGGCTTCGGTGCGGGCGGACTCTCCGCCAGCGCCGGACCGGCGATGGTGCCGAGCCCGGCAGACAGAGCCAGCGCGACGGCGGCGATCTTGCCGGCCCGACGGGTGCGGCTGGTGCCGTTGTCGGCGGTGGTGGCGGCGGTGGTGCTGTTGCTGAGGGCGGTGGTGATGGTCATGGTGGTGTCTCCTGGGTGCGCTGCTCGCCGTGTTGCGTGCAGTCAGGGGAAAGGACCGGCCTCCCAACCGGTCCTTACACGGATCCGGCCCCCTGCCCCAGAACGGGTCAAACGACCCATACGAGTGGATCGAACGGCCTATGCCGGCGGAACCGCGGATGGCTTCGCCGGTCGGAGCCCCAACACTCAGAGCGTCGGACGAGGCGTTTCCGGCGCCCGGCGGGCGGCCTCGGGAAGTTCCTCGGGCTGGATCGGTCGTTCCGGGACGATCACCACGAAGTGCTCCGTGTCGAACCGCTGGTAACCCACTCCGAGCCCGTTCATCGCGGCCACGAGGGCATCGGCTTGGGTGGCTTTGAGCGCGACCCAGGCACTGCGATCGGCCCGACGGAGCTCGTCGGTGTAGGGGTCGTAGCGACGGATGCCGGCGGACGGCGTGGCGATGATGCGCTCGTCGGTCTCGAACACGAGGCGATAGGCCACCCAGTAATCGCCCCACACTCGGGTGACGCGCTCACGATCGAGGATGGCGATCACGTCGTCGAGGTCCGGCACATTGCCGACGCGATAGACGGTGCCCCCGTTCTCCGAAAGGTGATGCAGCCGAGCAAGGCTCATGGCACTGAGCCCCGTCCAGATGACGATCACGACGAGCGCCACGGAAGTTGCGCGCCTCGCCCGGTGAAACGTGGGCTCGCCGCCGACACCGACCGTTACCCCGCCGGCAGCGTCGGCGCGAGATTTGGCGAGGGGGCCAACGCCCGTGGCGACGAACCGAGCGGCGCGTGCCACGAGCATCACGAGGAAGGGGGCGGCAAAGAACGTGTAGCGGAGGTTGGGATCGTCGGGCGACCAACCGATTGCCGCGTAGACGACCACAAACCAAACCGCGCCGATGGCGTCCCACGACCGCTGCTTCCAGCCTTGCCACCAGCCGATCGCCAGGGCGGCCAACAGGACGATGGCGAGCGCCATACCCACCGCCCCCCACGCCCAATCGTGACTCAGGATGTCTCGGGCTCCGAGCGCGCCGGGGAGTGCTTCGCGGAACAGGTATCCCACACGGGACGGGAAGGTGCCGATGCGAGGGAAGGTGGACGTGGCGCTGAGCGGCGCCCCGTCGCTCCTGACCACGTCGACCAACCACGGCAAACCGCCGGCAGCGGCCGCACCGACGAGGACACCGAGTCGCCGACCGTCGACCAGCCCCGTCGGCCCCCAGACCCGGTCGGCCCGCCCCCGAACCTGTTCCGGATGGGATTCGACCCGCATCCGAGCGGGTTCCCATCCAGTACAGGCGACCACGGCCCAGACGACCGCGGGAACGGCGAAGTAGATGATGTTGGCGCCGGTCCACCAGCCGATACCGGCGAGCAACCCGAAACCGGCGGGGTCGGTCCACGCCCCCGGTCGCTCGACCATTCGGTGGACGAGCAACAACAGTCCCAGACCCAGCGCCGTAGTGGGCGGATAGAACAACTGCTCGTGGATGCCGAACCACAACGTGGCAGGCGGGCCGATCCAGAGGAGCACACCCGCGAGTGCCGCCCACACCTCGGGAAACGCGCGCCGAGCCAACCGGTACAGCAGCCATACATTCGCAACCGACAGCAGCAGGTTCGGCACACGCAGGCCAAGGAGGTTGTCGCCCAACAGACCGAGGCTCACCGCCACGACCGGAAGCCACGCCGTACCGCCATAGTGCTGCCCCCACACGAACACCGGGAAGCCTGCGTCCCCGAGGTGTCGGACCATGAGCGCGGTGAGCACCTCGTCGGAGTCCGGCCGGCCGAGCGCCGTCGCATGGATCGCCACCCGCAGGCCGATCCCGGCGACCGCCCCGAGTGCGACGATCAGTCGTCGGGCACTGCGTTCGGTCACCCCCGCACGCTACGCGACCACTCGCGCTCGACGCGTGTCCCCGGCACCGTCACAAGGGTGGCGAAGATCTCGTAACGGCGAGCGGGTTCGGTCGACGGAGAGGGCAGTAGTCTGCGCCGGTATGTCGATCGCTGATGCGCCACCCGCCGTCGCCCCACCCGCCGTCGCCCCACCGGAAGGGGACGCCCCACCGTCGGACGCCCCACCGAAGAAGGAACGGTGGGTGTACCAGTGGAAAGAGCTCTACACCGAGGTGATCCAGAGCGGATTGTGCACGGGGTGCGCCGGTTGCGTGATCTCATGCCCGCACGATGTGATCGGCTACCACCATGATCCAGGTGCGTACAAGCCGTTCCACATCGAGGAAGAACTCGGGCTCGACAACTGCATCCACGGGGAGAAGGGCTGCACCACCTGCACCCGCGCCTGCCCACGGTTTCGCGACTGGGAAAACGAAGCCAATGAGCATCTTTTCGACGAGGTGCGTGCTCCCGACGACATCGCCGGCATCTACTCCGACATCCTCCTCACCCGCGCCAGCGACGACATGGTGCACCAGATGGGCCAGGACGGAGGGCTGGTGTCGGCCATCCTGATCTGGGCCATGAAGGAGGGCTACATCGACGGCTCGCTGAGCTCGTTCGTGGAGCCCGACGACGTTTGGAAGGCCAAGCCAGGAGTAGCCGCAACCAACGAAGAGATACTCGCCTCGGCGGGCAGTCGTTACACCTATTGCGCCAACACCCTGGCCATCGACGAGGCCAAGGAGCGAGGCCTCTCCAAGCTGGCGTTGGTGGGCATGAGCTGCCAGAGCTCGGTGCCGCCGGTGATGTGGCATCGCAAGGTAGGCAAGATCTCCAAGCCCATCGTGTTCAACATCGGGCTGCTCTGCTCCAAGACGTTCGACGACTCGATCTTCGAGGAGTTGTTCGACGCCAAATACGGGCTCGAGAAGGCACGCATGAAAAAGATGAACATCAAGGGCGTGTTCCAGATCTGGATGGACGACGACAGCTACCACGAGATCAACCTGAAGGAATGCCATGCCTGGACTCGTGAGGGTTGCGTGCACTGCCCGGACTTCGCCGCTGAACACGCCGACATCTCGTGCGGTGGCATTGGCAAAGAGAACGACTGGACCCTCACGATCGTGCGCACCGAGCTCGGGCGCGAGATCATCCAACGCATGATCGCCGACGGCTCGATCATCGCCCGCCCCGGCGACGACGATCCCGGCGCCATCGCCCTCATGCGCAAGCTGGCCGAGAAGAGCCGGGAGCGCTGGCCCGCGTGGGCCAACCCCGAGGTACGGCTCGGCCTCCCGGAGAAGAAGAAGGCCCCCGCCAAGGCCTGACCCACTGGGGCCCAAAGTGGTCTCGTCCACTTCGCCATATCCGTCCCCCAAAGAAGGAGCCCGATGCCCACATCGCCTGCCCGCGACCACGCCGATGTCGAAGATCTACGCCACCAGCTCACCGCGGCCCTCGACCGCATCCACCGCACCGAGCAGGCGCTTCACGACCTCCAACGCCAGGTGAACGGGGCGGCTGTCTTGGGCAGTCGGTCCCCGCAGCCCGGCCCCACGATCGAGTCCGGCCCCACGATCGAGTCCGGCCCCACGACGATCGCGCCAAGCGGCGACCCCTCAGTCGACCGGCGTCGCTTCCTCACGCGAGCCGCCGGTGCCGCCGGTGGTGCTGCGGTCGGGGCCGTGGCCGCGTCGGTTGCCACGTCGACGCCGGCGGCCGCCGCCGACGGCGATCCTCTCCTCGCCGGCGGCATCAACATCGCGACCACCCGCACGGTGATCGTGACCACCGGCGATCTGGAATACGGCCTCGGCGTCCATGAAAGCGGACTCCCCTCGTTTCCGTTGCCAGCGGCAATTTCCGGGCACGCCGGTACCGGCTTCGAGGCTGGCATCCTCGGGCACGCCACCAACGGCGGCAACGGAGTGGTCGGACAAAGCAACTCCGGCGTCGGGGTGGTCGGTTCCTCACCGGATTCGTACGGCGTGGCCGCCCTCAGCGACGCCGCTGCCCCATCGGTATCGGCATTTCAGGCCCGCGCCACCGCTGGTGCCAAATCCGCCACGCTCGTGGGTCCTCGTCCTTTGCACTTCCGCAACGAGAGCGTGCGTCTCCCGCCCACGGAAGACGTCATCGCCGCGGAGCACGGCCAACTCACCGCCGACAGAAACAACGCCGACACGTCTTCCGCGCTGTGGTTCTGCACCAACGGGGGCACGCCGGGCACCTGGCGCAAACTCGCCGGCCCCGACACCGCCGGCGCGTTCCACGTGCTTCCGAGCACAATCCGCGTGTACGACAGCCGACCCGGCGATCCGCCCCTCACCGTCCAGAAAGGAACGGTCGGCGGAGATGAGACACGAGCCATCGACTGCAAACTCGGCGGAGGGGTGCCCGCCGGTGCCACCGCCGTCGTCGTGAACCTCACCATCGTGGGCACATCGAACAGCGGCTTCATCGCCCTCCACAAGAACGGTCTCCCCTGGCCCGGCAACAGCTCGATCAACTGGGGCGCCGCCAACACCGTGCTCGCCAACAGCGCCGTGGTCGCCGTCGACAGCCAAGCCCGCATCGCCGCCACCTGCTCCGCCGGGAGCTTCACCCACGTCATCATCGACGTCATCGGCTACTACCGCTGACCCCCTCCCACCACCCCCATCCGGTTTTGGTCTCCAGAACGCCTCAGAACTGACGCGTACGGGAGACCAAAACCGGAAAAGCGGGCGAAAATTGGGGTCGGATCAGCGATCGGTGACAACTGCTTCGTTGGCCCACAGTCGCCCCGTCGTGGTGCCATCCCCGAGTTGCCCATAGGAGTTGTCGCCGACGCACCGAACGCGCATGTCGGTGACGATCGTGCAGGAGTGGTTGCCGCCCCCCGCCACGCCGGTGGCGCCTTCGACCATTGCCATGGTGACTGCCGACGTCGCCGAAACAGTCGTGCCGTTGCCAAGCTGGCCTGAGGGGTTGTATCCCCAACACCGAACGGTTCCGTCGGTCGCGACGATGCACGCGTGGCGCTGACCGGCTGCCAGCGCGGTGACACCGGCAACCCCCACCACCACCACAGGCACCAAGCTGTCCACCGTGGTGCCGTCACCCAGTTGGCCGAGACCGTTGGGACCCCAACACCGTGCCGTGCCATTGCCAAGTCGGGCACAGGAGTGATACGAACCGGTTGCGATCGCCGCGGTGCCCGCCAACCCGCTCACCACGACCGGCGTCGTACTACTCGTCGTGGTGCCGTTGCCGAGCTGGCCGGATCCGTTCAGGCCCCAGCATGCTGCGGTGCCATCACTGAGCGATGCGCAGGAGTGGTACGCCCCACCGCCGATCGTTGCCGCGCCGACCAGGCCGGACACCATGACGGGGATCGAACTGTCTGCGTAGGTGCCGTCTCCAAGCTGACCATGGGTGTTGTCACCCCAGCAGCTGGCCGAGCCGTCGCCGAGGACGGCGCAGACGTGGGTGCCTCCCGCAGCAATGCTGACCGCTCCGCTCAAGCCGGCCACGACCACCGGGGAAGCGCTGTTCGCGTTCGTGCCGTCACCCAGCTGGCCGTCGGTGTTGCGTCCCCAGCACGCTGCGGTGCCATCGAGCAGAGACGCACACGTGAAGCCGTCGCCGGCGGCGATCGCTCCAACGCCCGATAGGCCGCTCACCGACACCGGGACCGCACGGTCATCGGTGGTGCCGTCGCCGAGCTGACCGGTGTCGTTGCGCCCCCAACACATCACCGAGCCGTTGCCCAACGCACAGGAGTGCGTTGCGCCCGCCGCGACCGCTGCCACCCCACCGATCGATCGCGGCGCCTGCACCAGGGCGGGGGTCGATTGACTGACAACTGCGTGATCCCCGAGTTGCCCGTCGCCGTCGAGGCCCCAACAACGCGCCGTTCCGTCGGACCGCAGTCCGCACGTGTGACTGCCGCCCGCAGCAATCCCGACCACATCGGCAAGACCCGATACGACGACGGGCACACTGCTCGAGTTCGTGGTGCCGTCGCCGAGCCGGCCATCACCACCGAAGCCCCAGCACCTCACGGTGCCATCGGTGATCGTCGCACAGGTGTGGTTGGGGCCGACCGACAGTGTCGACGCGCCCGCCAGGCCCGACACCAACACCGCCGTCATGCGATTGATGGTGGTGCCGTCGCCGAGTTGGCCTTGACCGTTGCTCCCCCAACAAAGAGCCGCACCGCCGATGAGGCGGGCGCAGGTGTGAAAGTTGTCGGCAACGATCACCGCCGCGCCAGACAGCCCGCTGACGACGACCGGGGTCGTGCTATCAGTGGTCGTGCCGTTGCCGAGCGCGCCGGTGAGGTTGAGGCCCCAACAACGGGCGGTGGTGTCGGTCAGGACGACGCACGTGTGGTAGCCGCCGACGGCGATGACAGAAATCGTGGCGAGGGCGGTGGCGACCACCGGCACATTGCTGCTCCCGCCGCCATTGCCCAGCTCACCGAAGGCACCGCCCCCCCAACACCGTGCCGTCAGGTCGATGCGCACCGCGCAGGTGTGTTGCAGGCCGGCCGAGATCGAGGTCGACTGGGTCAGCCCGCTCACCGCAACCGGAACGTTGCTGTTGAGATTGCTGCCGTTTCCCAGTTGCCCATCGCTGTTCCCTCCCCAGCAACGCACCGTCTGATCGGAGAGCATTGCGCACGCGTGCGTGTCGCCGGCGGAGATGCTCACGGCAGTGGTGATCCCCGCAACCCCGACCGGATTACGACTCGCGACATTGGTGCCGTCTCCAAGCTGGCCCGACGCATTTGCGCCCCAACAACTCACCGTCCCGTCGCTGAACCGGGCGCACGAAAAGGTCCCGCCGGCAACGACCTCGGCGATCGATGTCAAGGGGATGCACGCCGTCAGTAGTCCGACGAACAACAGCACGACCGCCGCGCTGGGGGTGATTCGGGTGATCTTCATCGGGCTCCGCCTGTCCTGCGGTCGCCCGCATCCGCTCCGGGCGCCAGAATAGCTGTTGGCTCGCAGCCCCGTGATCGGACACGCACCACCGGGTCGCCCAGACCGATATCCGCCGATCGAGCCGAAACCACAAACCGGCGCTGTCCCCGTGCGGCCAGCCGTCACCCCCAACCGATCCGTGCAGCCCAGGCTTGGAGCCCCGCGGGCCATCTCCACCCCCTCACCAGCGCGCCCCTTCCCCGGTTTTGGTCTCCCAAACGCTTCAGAATTGACGCGTACGGGAGACCAGACCGTCATGGCGAAGGCGGAGGCCGGGGTACGGTGTGGCGATGGGGATCGCAACTCGATGGCACCGTTCGTTGCTCGGCGCAGCAGTGACGCTGACACTTCTGGGCGGCACCTCGTGCGGGCCGTCGGCCAACATGCTGTACGACGCCACCTGCGCGGGAACGCTCGTCACGGGAGCCACCGGAACCGTGAGCGACCCCATACTCGACGAGGTGTCGGGCGTGGTCGACTCCACCGCCAACGCTGGCGTGCTGTGGGTCCACAACGACTCCGGCGACTCCGCCCGCCTCTTTGCCCTCACGGCGGCGGGGACGGTACTCGGCACCTTCACCGTCACCGGCGCATCAGCCCAGGACTGGGAGGACCTCGCCCAGGGTCCCGGGCCCGTCGAAGGCCAGCGCTACCTCTACGCCGGCGACATCGGCGACAACGCCCTCGCCCGTGCGTCGATCGCCGTCTACCGGATCCCTGAACCCGTGGTCGATGCAGACGCCGCCCCGGTCGGAACCGTTGCCATGAGTGGGATGAACAAACTCACCTTCACCTACCCCGACGGCGCCCACAATGCCGAGACGTTGCTGGTCGACACCGACGGCGCCATCTACGTCGTCACGAAGCAGAGCGGGTCCGCCACGATCTTCCGGGCGCCTCCCGGACTGGCGGGAGGCTCGTCGACCGTGCTGGAGAACGTGGGCACGGTGGCGATCAACGCCGGCGCCCTGCTCACCGGGGGAGACATCGCCCCGGCCGGCGACGCCATCGCCCTTCGCACCTACGGGCAGGCCTACATCTACCAACGCTCGGCCGGATCCACGATCGCCGCCACGCTCGCGGGCGCCCGCTGTGCCGGGGCGTACACGGTGGAACCCCAGGGCGAGGCCATCGCGTTCTTGTCCGACGCTCAGAGCTACATCACGATGAGTGAAGGCGTGGGCCGCCCCATCAACCAGTACCGCGTTCCCTAGCCCCACCTAACCCCACCCCATCGCACCCCAGCCCACCACGCGTTTCGGTCTCCCGTACGCTTCAGAACTGACGCGAATCGGAGACCAGAACGCGAAATTTGGGGTTCACGGGGAAGTGGGAACAGCGGAGCCTGGCGCAGTGGGCCCGACCGTGGGCGCAACGGTTGACCCGGTGCCCGTGGATCCGGTGCCTGTCTCCGAGCGGCCGCCGTAGCCGGGGCAGGTCTTGAACTTGTCGAGCACCGTCTGCGGGAAAAGTTCAGTGGACGACACCCGATCGGGTGAGTTCTTCAGTTCCGAGTCGATCTCATGGAACGTCTTGCCGGTGTATCCGGCGAAGACCTTCTGGCCATCGACGGATCGCTCCAGCTTGTCCTTTTCCGACGCCGGGATGTTGTCCTTGATATGGCCGTACATGCAGCCGCACGTGTTCCTCGAGGCGATGGTGGTGCCGCTGAGTTCGTAGTTTCCCTCGCAGCCGGACAGGAACAACGCCTCGGTGGCTTCGCCATAGAACTCCGGTGTGTTGTCGGGACGGGTACAGCCGGCGAGCGACACCGCAGCGGCAAGCGCCACCCCGATGGCCCCGGCCCTCAGGCCCAACAAACGACGCACAGCTTCACTCCTCGAATCGAACGCTCGCACCCAAAGGGGGGACGGCGGAACGGGCCATCACCGTAGTAAACCTCCGACGCGTCCCGGAAAAGGGGTCGTCGAACCGCAGGATGCCAGGCGATCCAAGGCCACACCATCTCGCCGAAGCCGGCGTGCCCGAACAAGACATCCGCACGAGACATCCGCATGAGACAACGGCATGAGACAACGGCCGCGTCGGGACAGCGTTTCATCTGCCGGGGACTCCGGCCAACGAGGCTTCAATGCCGGCGAAGGTTGCGGGCCGGGGAGGTTCAGGCGGAGCGGCGGGCGCGATACAGGGCGAGGTCGGTGACCTCGGCGCCGGGCGCCTCAACGGCCACCGGAAGGTTCGGCGCCAAACGGGCCAGGTAACCCAAGTGGGCTACGGAAGCGAGTTCGATCACTTCTGCACCGCCTACAAACTCCGATGCCAACGGCGAGCGGTCGACACGAACCAATGCCGCCCAAAGACCGGTAGGACCTTTCGGCACCGCACCACTTGGGGCGGGAATTCCGTGGAGTCGTTCGGCAGCAGCGAGCATGCAGCCATCGTGCGCTCTCTCCCGTCGAGAAGAATGAGCCACACGGCCCATTTTTTGATAAATGGGCCATTTGTCTCATTTCGATAGTTTCGCCAAAATCGTCAAAACATTCGATGACCTGCCTGTCCGCGGAGCAAACTCCGCCGGAGACGGCAGCGAGATGACCCATTCCGGAGGAATCCCTCCCGTCGGAAACGCCGGTCGGACCCCAATTCGATGCGCCGAAGGCGCTGGTTCGCCTTGGTCGGAGGTCGCCGGTGCTACGAAGGCTCAGGCCACGCCAGGCGACAGGCCCGGGCGAACACGGCATCGAGCATGGGCTCGGTGAGCTTGCCCGTGAAGGTGTTCTGTTGGCTCACGTGGAAGCTTCCCAGCAGCGTGACCGGACGATCGACCAGCGCCGATGGGGACACGGAGACCTCGACCCCGTGCGCGAACCTCGGACGGGGACGCACCCCGAGATCGGCGCACAGCACCGCATAGGCGAACGCGCCGAGGGCCACGATCACCTCCACCTCGCCGAGGAGTCCGAGCTCTCGCCGGAGAAAGGGGCGGCACCGGTCGCGCTCCTCGATCGTGGGTTTGTTGGCCGGCGGGGCACAACGCACCGGAGCGGAGATGTAGGCGCCGAGGAGGCGCATGCCGTCGTCACGGCTCTCGCTCTTGGGCTGGTTGGCGAGGCCGGCCCGGTGGAGCGCTCGGTACAGCCACTCCCCCGAGCGATCGCCGGTGAACATCCGGCCCGTTCGGTTGGCGCCGTGAGCCGCAGGGGCCAGACCGACCACAAGCACCCGGGCCCCAGGGTCGCCGAAACCCGGTACCGGTCGTCCCCAGTACTCGTCGTCGACGTAGGCCGCCCGTTTGTCGGTGGCAACCTGCTCTCGCCAGGCCACGAGGCGAGGGCAGGCGCGACACACCACCACCTCCTCGGACAGGGTGCGCAACTCCGCGGTGGTCGAGACAGCCATACCCAGCTGACGCTACTTTCGGGGTGCGGTATGAGCGAGCGACACG
>Ga0335397_10010658_pt1 | contig 11352 bp, 14 predicted proteins | sample MAT04_FD_205740 | JGI IMG/M metagenome (GOLD analysis project Ga0335397, IMG submission 205740) | Freshwater microbial communities from Lake Fryxell liftoff mats and glacier meltwater in Antarctica - MAT-04 (spades assembly) (version 2) ...
GGAGCAACTGCTGGCAATCGTTGACAGGATGGTCGACCTGTTGCCTATCTATAGAAGCCACTACTACCACCGCGATATGCGCGGTTCGTGGTCGATCAAGGCGGTGCTACCTACGATCGCACCGGATCTCGATTATCGGGGCCTCGAGGTGGCGGATGGCGGCGAGGCGCAGAAGGCATACCTACAGGCATCCGATCCACAAGCCCCAGCGGATGAGCGTGAGCGGCTTCGCTCCCACCTGCTGGCCTACTGCGAACGGGATACCTGGGCTATGGCTCGGTTGGCGCATGCGTTCTGCCCGTCAGAGACTCATGTCGAAACGGGGCGGTAGGGTGTCGATTCACCGGGTCGTCTGACCGGTTTTGGCCGCGAGGAGCCAACAGGCACTTCTCGACCCAAAGCGGACGCGGCACAGTCGAAAGACGGATCTAATTGGTCTTTGCGGGCCTCGTGCCAGCGGTAAGCGCGTATTCGATCATCGCTCGCGGATCCAGCGGGTCGTCGCCCACTGCGATGTCGGGTGTCAGCCACTCGGGTGACAGCTCGCCGGACGGACGAACCAGCAAGAACCGTGGCGACCACAGTACGAGTCCGGTGTTCGGCAGCTCGATTCGTTGGATGCCCCCACTCTGCATCGCGCGGACGCTTTCCCCTTCACCGACGAGGGTGCCGAACCCGAAGTCCTGCACCGCATTTGCAAACTGCACCGCAGACGAATAGGTGCCCCGGGCGACCAACACGTACACCTTGCCGTCGAAACGTAGAGGGCCCTCGGGCAGTGGTGATGCCCACGTGTCGACATTGCCGCGCAGGACCTCCCCGGCGCGTTCATGCTTCTCAGAATTGTCCTTGAGCACGCGTTTCGTATAACGCGAGGCCCAGCGGTAGGGGCGATCGCCGAAGTAAGGCAGCAGGCCCTTCAGCCACATGGCGTCGTCGCCTCCGCCGTTCTGGCGCACGTCGATCACAAGCGTTCGTGTCCCAGCCTCCCGCATCCGCTCGAAAGAGCGGCGTGCAAACGTAAGGAAGGCGTCCTGATCCGGCCACGCGAACGTCCGCACTGTCATGACGGCAGCAGCGTCGGGGCGCAACTCGAGCGTGAAGTTGCGGTCGAAATCCGCTTCACCGTCCATGATTGCCGGTAGCGAGCGGCTACCGGGAACAGCCATGGAATCGCGGGTTACGTTCTCCAGCTTGATGTCGAACGCCGCAGGCGCGCCGTGGACTTTCCAATAGTAGAACCACCACCGCTTGGAGAGCAGGTCGGCCCGGAAACGTGGACTGTCGCCGTGGACTCGCGCGAGCAGCACGCGAGCCACGTCCCGCGCTGGCACCCCGTTGATGGAGCGCACTCCCGCACCTGCGAGCGCGGTCTCCCCGCCGCCCAACTCCGAGACGATCCGCACCTGCCCTACGTTGTCGACGGACACTTCGAACGGAAACAGCGTGCCTCCGTTCTCCAAGTGGCGCACGGTGTCGCCACGCCAGTCCGGATAGGTCACGAACAGATGTCCGTCGGCCAGCAATGGGTTCAGCATCGACAACTCGCGCCAGACGGCGTCACGGTCCATGCCGTTGCGCGCTTGGCGACGCAGCGCGCCCAGCGCCTTCGTCAGCCGAGCGGCGCTTACCGAGTGCGATGGGTCTGGATGCGTGGCCACGATACCGGCCTGGATCGCGTCAATATCGGCGCGAATCTGTTGCGCGCTGTAGCGCTGCTCTTGGGCGTGGCCTTGCGCGGCAAAGAAAAGCATGGACAGCAGAGCCAGGCTCGGCGCCATTAATCGGAGAGACATTCGCGTATCACCTATGCTGGGCGGGCGCCCTTCGTTGAAAAACTACCACATAATTTCAACACATGCCCAAGAAGTCACTGCCATTCGATTCCCGCGCGATCCGGGATCCCGCCCATATCCGCCTGCTGACATCACCCGTGCGGCAGGAACTCGTCGACACGCTGGCGTCCCTAGGAGGCGAAGCGCCGGCCGCCGCGCTCGCCGAACAGCTAGGTCGCCCGGCCGACGGGCTTTACTACCACCTGCAACTGCTGGCCGACGCTGGGCTCGTGCAAGAGCAGCAAGGAGGGAGCGGAGAACGCGTGTTCAAGCTTTGCGGTGCCGGGCAGGGGCCATTGCGGCTCTCCTATGACCTTGCAAGCGATGACGCCCGCAGCGCGCTGGCGTCGTACGTCAAAGGGCTGACTCAGGTTGCCGAAAGTGATTTCAAAGTCGGAATGACGCAGGACGCAGCCCAAGGGAAGGGTAGGCACCGGCAGCTGTGGGCGGCACGCAACAAGGGGTGGGTCAGCACGGCCGAGCTGGAGGAAGCGAATGCCTTGCTCGAGCGCCTCTGCGAGCTGCTCAGTCAGGCCCGCGACGGGTCACGCGACCAGCCGATGTCACTTGCGTTTGTGCTCGCGCCCTCGGTAGTCCGACGTCGGCGCCGGACCACCGGCAAACGCAATTAACTCCGGGCCCGAAGGTCCGCTTCTGGCCGATAGGGGACATCCATCGGGCGCATTCACAGGCGCGCCAATACGCGAGGATTGTCCATCGCTGGGTACAAGAGATCGGCTTGGACAGCTTCCTTTGCGGTACCCATTCAACGCGGCGAACAAAGGTGGCACTGATCGGACCGCCGAACCACAAACCTTGAGCAGTCCAGCGGCTCCTAAGTCACGAAGCTCTAAAGCACTGTTCGCCACCTGGGGATCAAGGTCGACGATGCACTCGATATCTCTGATCAGCGCCGCTACGGCTAAAACCGCCACCGCCAGCGGAGGTCGACTAATCATCCTTGGTACAGGAGTCGACGGTCACCACTGACGCACCAAAATGCAGACGCTCCAGCGTGTGCAAGGGCCAGCCCCGGTTGGCCGCTCGGCGAAGCCGCGGCCGAGGAAGCGCGACTGCGATGCCGCCCGCGTCCTGAATGGCGATGTCCCAAGCGCGCGCGGGATTCACATCGATCACCCCGCCGCCTTCGTACCTTCGGGCTGCCCCCTCACGGACACCAGCCCATGACTGACGAAACTTCCAAGACCCCGCTCGATCACGTCAACGACCTCACCACACAGCTTAAGGAGATGCGGCACTATTCGAAGAACAACGTCGAGTTGCTCACGGCGCAGTGGCTGAAGTTCGACGAAGGCAAGTTGAAGAAGCTTGGCGAGTCTAAGACGATCGAGGACCTGATGATGCGCCAGAGCGAGCTCTATGACGCGCTGGAGGTGGCGATCGCCGAGCTCGACGAGCTTGCGGAGGAGCTGAAGCCACGACCGGAAGAAGCCTGACGGGTGAGCACCAGCCGGCGATCGAGAGCGACGGACACCGGTGGTGCGCCGTCATGGGCAGGCCGATGTCTGCTACCTCAGCATGGCTTGGCCGAACCGTATCAGCGCCCAAGCTAGAAAAAAGGCGCCCGAGGCCCCCTTTTTCGTCACGCACGGTTGGACGTGTTCGGTCAGATCGCTTCATCCATCGTCAAGGCAGCGCCCGACTGCTGCTTGACGCGGATCTCCTCGACCGCGGTGCTCACCGCCGCCTGACGCTGCTCCACCGGAGCGGCGGACAGGCCCTGCAGCTTTCCAACGACGCCCTCGGAAGACGCCTGCATCAGTGTTTCAGCACCTTGCTATCCTCACGGGGCAGCCGGGGCTTCAAACGGAGATCACCGCCGTGCGCGCGATCTGCTCGAACTGTCTCCCCGTGCATAGGGCCTGACTTGCCCCCTAATCGGCCGGTCAATGCAGGCATCCAGGTCATGGCTTTGCCAGATCAACAGATTTATGTACTTGGTCAATCACTAAAGTATCTGGCTCTTCAGATAAGAGTGAACTCGTTCAGGCACGTTGCATGAGTCGGATAGCATGTAAGTCAGCGCGGACTGCCCATTGAAGAGCTTTGCATTGTTGGGCTTCCTGGGCCAATTATCGGCTTGGGCTTTGTCCGAGAAGAGTGTGTGCAGGGCCTTATAAATGCCAAGCACATAGCTGATGCGTTCGAGAATATCCGTGGAAACAGCATCAACTACACCCCCCTGCAAGAAATTGAAGGTCTCCGGGGATGGCGAGCCAAGAAGGTTCCTTTGATCATCAGGAGAAAGCCCCCATTTCTCTGAAATCGCAAAGAAAGCCCTCAACGCAGGGCCAGAAAGCACGCGAATAGGGTCGTTTGGCATCATGATCCTTTGCAGAAATGGCAAGGGGACTTGAATTGTTGTGTACGCCAGGATTTTCACCGACAGCCAGACCATCCTCGTGCTTAAGCTGGTTCAGGCCGGTACGCGTATTCCGGAGGAGTGCCGCAAGCCTTCGTCAAAATTGGGGTTGCCGATGAGCAAGGCGGTCGCCTTTGCACAGATCGAAGCGGGAGTTGCTCGGGTCAGTGATCTCTAGAACATCCCATGGGCCGTTTTCAAGAGGCTCGCCATAACTTCCTCGCTTCTTCCCGTGGCGATGAGTTCCGCTGCCGACTTTCCGGTATTACCGAAGTGTCGGCAAGTCCACGTGCTAGCGAGGTGGTCCTGCGTGAACAATTGTTTGATCGGCGCGCATTCGTTCGGGTGAGTCGAACCGAGCGCAGACCAGACCTCGGCACAGGCATCATCAAACGCAGCCCTTGCGCGCTCCATGGCCTCAATCTTGCAGTCGAGTGTAGTCATTGAAATCCAGTGTGGCGTGCGTGCGTACTGCTATGAAGCTCCACGTCGTCCTCAGATCGATTTACTCACCGTCCGGTAAAGCATCTGCCACCGTATGGCAGCGAGCGTCACGAGCCTCAGCCAATTGCCGCTGGTAGCTCGCGATCTCAGCCAATGGCGAGTCAAGCCGCTTGGGGCCGAGCGAATCAACGTCTTGAATGACCACATCGAACTGGCCAGTACGGCGCAGCAGGTCCAGCCGAAAGACGAAATCGGTGTCGGCATCCTGGGTGTAGGACATGTTCTTGGCCTGAAGCTCGTCCATCTGCTGCAGTACGTCTCGGCGACACGCCACGGCGGCGGTTCGGGCTTTGCTCTTGAGGTCGTCGCAGACCCACGCCGCCTGCAGGTACCCCCACGCTGCAATCTGTGCGTTCCCAGCCTCCTGGGCAAGGAAGGCGTAGGCACGGTATTGCTGTGCCACTGTCCCAAACCGCTTGTCCGAACGGGCTTGGCGGTAGCCCTCAGAGGTGACGTCGGGCTGGCCAAGGTCCTGCGATGAGTCGAGGTCGGGCGCGCAGTACCCGCACTTCCGGACGCGGCGGTTAGGCCTGGCCACGCAATGACACGCATCAATGGTCGTTCTTTCACGTTGGCCGACGAATTAAAGGAGTAGAGATGCGCTTATCCCAGACGGATCGCATCCGTGGGGGCTTGCTGGGCTTGCTGGTCGGCGATGCGCTGGGGGTTCCGTACGAGTTCCACCCGGCCCAGCAACTGCCTGGGAAGGAGCTGCTCGAGATGGTGCCTCCGCCCACCTTTTTGCGCGCCCATCAGGGCGTGCCACCAGGGACATGGAGCGACGACGGTGCGCAGGCGCTCGTGCTGCTTGAATCCTTGGCGCGCAATCAGCGCTTCGTGCTGCGGGATTTTGCCGAGGGCCTGCTGCGATGGCGGGAGGAAGGATTTCTTGCGGTCGACGGCCGGGTGTTCGACATCGGTGTACAGACGGTGCATGCGCTCGACAGGCTGAAGTCGGGAATTCCGCCGGAGGTCAGCGGTGGAGCCGCTGAGATGGACAACGGCAATGGGTCGCTGATGCGGGTCCTGCCGTTGGCGCTCTGGTATCGCGGCCCCGATATTGACGTTGCCCGTGCGGCGCTTCGCCAGTCACTGCCCACGCACGCGCACCCGCGCGCGCAGATCGCATGCATCCATCTGTGCCTCTGGGCGCGGTTGATTTATGCGGTTCACGACGCTGAAGAGGCCTGGGATCTAGCCGCGGTAGTTCTGCCGGAGGTTTGCGATGCGCTGTCGCTGCCCGCTGACGAAGTAGCTCTGGTGCTTGACCCAGCCAACGGCGCCCGGATATCGGGAAGCGGCTACGTGGTCGACACCTTGTGGTCGGCGCGTGCCAGCCTGGCGCGTGGTGACTGCTACGAAGCCGTGGTCAAAGAGGCCATTGCGCTGGGCAACGACACCGACACTACCGCGGCCGTTGCCGGCGGGCTGGCGGGCATTTTGTATGGGGCTGAAAGCATTCCGGCTCGCTGGCTGGAAACGCTGCGTGGAAGGGAACTGGTGGCGCCGATGCTGGAAGAACTGGCGCGTCGAACGGAACAGACCCCGCGCCTGTATCGACGCGTTCGCCGAACCAGTGATTTGTTCCCGCTGCAGGTGGTCTGGCAGGGTGTTGGCTCGGGCCACCTGGGCGCCAGCTCTTGCCCAGGCGTGCAGCTCACCTCGAGCGGTCCAGAGGGCTTGGTCGAGCACCGACGCTCGCTCGAAATCGACCTCAAGCAGCTCGCGAACCTCGAAGTCGCTGCGATCGTGACGCTGCTGGAGCCCGACGAAGTCCTCGACGTCGGTATTGATGGGCTGGTAGTCGAGTGCGCCAGACTTGGGATTCAGTGGCTACATCTGCCCCTTTCAGCCGAACGTGGCATGGACAGCTATTTCCGAAATGATCTCGCAACTCTGCTCCCGGCCTTAGCGAAGCTCCTCTTGAGCGGCAAGCGTGTCGTCGTGCATGGGCTCGATTGGGACGGTCGGCTGCTTCAATCGATGGCTAAGCTGCTTGCAGGGTTGCAGCCGGAGTGGCCGGAAAACAGGGCGACGCGAACGGCCACGGAAATGGTTCGAGACGGCCATGCCGCCACGCAGGCACTCCTGCTCGATGCCTGACCGGCAAGGTTCCCCTCTGTGATCTTGCACATCCCCCATAGCTCCATCGCTATTCCAATCTGGGCGACGGGCACAGTGCCTGCGTCGGAAATCGAGTTGATGACCGACTGGTTCACCGACCGGCTGTTCCAGCATCCTGCGGCATGGCCTCTGGTTTTCCCTTGGTCACGTTTAGTCTGCGACGTGGAGCGCCTGTTCGATGATTCCATGGAGACCATTTTCGTGAGCCGCCAGACACTGCGCCCCGATAGGGGTGCTAATGGAGAAGGTGAACGTTGAGCGTGCGCGAGCTTCGCCTCACTCATGATGCCCGGGATCGCGCGCACGAGCTGGCGGGAAAGTGGGACGATCGCGGTGGAGCCCTCCAGCCTCCTTTCCGCTGCCGATGGTTCTTCTCCTGGTCAGAACTTGACGAGGGCCTGATTGCAGGTTTCTTCGCCGGCTACGAGGGCGGCGGCGCGTTTGTCGACGAGCGCTTCCATGCAAGGTTCCAACGCGGAAAGCTCCGGGAGTTTGTCTGGAACAAGCGCGACCATCTCACCGGCGACGATCGCTCGGGCGAGGAGATCCCGGATCACATCAGTCACTGTCACGAGGAGCACGCTGAAGTCTTCTTGCATTGGCATGACCGCGACCCGTGGGAGAGCGGCTTCCTCTGCTTGGCGCCCGGGCTCGAAAAAGGGCTGACAATGCTGCCCAGCTCGCTGATGCTAGAGCCAAGACGCCCAGCCGCTGCGATGAATAAAATCGCGGCCATGGTGCGCTGCACGGGGATCCTTTGCTCATTCTGAGTCACAAGATTCCGTGAAGATGGACTCACCAGTTTTTCCGAATGGGGATGCTGGAGAGCTCAGCCTGGAGTGAATGTGATGGAAAGCCCGTACGACCTGGAGCGCTTCCTCGAGGCGCAACATGGCACCTATCAGACTGCCCTCGCTGAGCTGCAGCAGGGCCGTAAGCGGAGCCACTGGATCTGGTTCGTGTTCCCGCAGCTCAAGGGCCTGGGAACAAGCCCAATGGCTCAGCGTTACGGTCTCTCTGGACTCGATGAGGCGAGGGCCTACCTGCACCATCCCATTCTGGCGCCACGGTTGGGGGCATGCGTGACGGCCCTGCTGGGGCATTGCGATAAGCGCGTGTCCGACATGCTTGGCGAAGTCGATGCGCTCAAGCTGCGGTCGAGCCTCACGCTGTTTGCCAAGGCGGACGCCGAAAATCTGGCTTTCTCGGCCGCGCTCGATCATTTCTATAACGGGTCCCGTGACGCGAGAACCCTGGTGATTTTGGGCTTGCCCGCCGCATAGGGCTCGATCGAAGCCGCCACTGCCGGGCTTTCCGCTCGGACATCGATCCAGGCGTGGTCAGGTGCGGCCGAGTCGAGCGATTGCTTCCCTGTCTTGCCTCTTCAACAGGCAACTCTCGTGTTTGGTGAGGCAGAGAGGCTCTCTGGACGGGGCTGTTTCCGTGATCATTGGATGGCGGCGGCGTTTCTCGACGCTCAGCGGCCCCAAGGCTGCGCAGTACGAACGCCGCAACGCGTTCAGGTGCTAGCGATTTGGGCAGGTCCAGTCAGGGCCGCCGTCAGAGTGATTTAGTGCGCACACGCGTGCCGGGGTCATTTTCAAGCGGCCGATTGAAAACATGGGCGCAAGTTGGGCACGGCGTGGGCACGAGATGGGCACGGTGCCCACCAAGGTGCTTTTGAAGAAGGAGCAGACGTGCGCCGCGTGATGCTGAAAAGGGGGCGCTGAAGAGGTCGCATCTGCGGCGGCCAGACTCGCGGGATACGCGAGTAAGCTATTGATTTAAAGGGATAAAATGGTGGCTATAGGTGGACTCGAACCACCGACCTCGGCATTATGAGTGCCACGCTCTAACCGGCTGAGCTACATAGCCACTGAAGCTGAATTTTACCCTATAACCTTTTGAGTGCTGCGCTCTAACCGGCTGAGCTGCATGGCCTCGCGTAGAACCGCGTATTTTTCCCGCCCCAACGCCGCCTGTCAATGCGCGCGGGATTGCTTGAGACATCCCTCCGCGCGTGGCACAGTCAATCCATTGGATTTCAGGAGTCCGCATCGTGATCGATCCGGACGGCTACCGACCCAACGTCGGCATAGTGTTGATGCGCCCGGATGGCAGGGTGTTCTGGGCGCGTCGCGTGCGTCGGGACGGCTGGCAGTTCCCGCAGGGCGGCATGAACACCGATGAGACGCCGGTCGAAGCCATGTACCGCGAATTGCGCGAGGAAACCGGTTTGCTTCCCGAGCATGTCGAGCTCCTTGGCGCTACCCCAGGCTGGTTGCGTTACCGGCTGCCGCACCGTGCGGTACGGCGCAACGAACGCCACGTTTGCATCGGGCAGAAGCAGGTGTGGTTCCTGCTGAGGCTGGTTGGCGACGAATCCCATGTGCGGCTCGACCTGACCGAAACACCCGAGTTCGACCATTGGCGCTGGGTGGATTTCTGGTACCCGATGGAGCACGTGGTCGTGTTCAAGCGTGGTGTTTATGCCCGCGCGTTGCGCCATCTGGCGCCTTTGGCCCAGCTCGTGGCTGGCTCGGCGGCTGTGCCGCAGATGCTGCTGGAAGCCTGGATACCTGATCTGGCGCGTTCACATCCAACCGCCCGGGTGTTTTATCCCGGCAAGCGGGATGGTGGCGGGACCGGGAACAATTGACAATCATTCGCATTCGCGTTTGAATGACGCAGGGCTGCAATGGTCCGTCAGGAAACCAATCCGTGTACGTCTGTATCTGTAACGGGGTCACCGATCGCCAGGTTCGCGAAGCTGCCGAGAACGGCTGCAACAGCATGGCCGAACTGACCATGCGCACCGGTTGCGGCGCGGCATGTGGCAGCTGTCTGGAAACGGCCACCGCAATACTCGAACCGGCACGGCGCGAACGTGAGGCGCTCTTTTTTCTTCCCGTGATCGGCCAGGACATGTCCCGCGCAGCCTGATCGCCGGGCGCGGGCCGACTAGCAACCATGCAATGCGCACGATTCGCGTTTCGCCACGGCTCGGCTCTGACCGTTAACCTGCTTTCTTTCTTCAGGTTCCGGAGCAGGCCATGAAAGGCGACGCCAAGGTCATCGAATTCCTCAACAAGGCGCTCTACAACGAGCTGACCGCGATCAACCAGTATTTCCTGCACGCCAAGATGCTGAAGAACTGGGGACTGCTTGAACTCGCCAAGCACGAATACGAGGAATCCATCGACGAGATGAAGCACGCGGACAAGTTGGCCGAGCGCATCCTGTTCCTCGATGGGCTGCCGAACTTCCAGATGCTGGGAAAACTACGCATCGGCGAGAATCCGCGTGAGTTGCTCGAGTGCGATCTGGCGCTGGAATACGAAGCTTTGCCGCTGCTGCGCGACGCCATCGCGCATTGCGAAACCGTCAGCGACTACGTCAGTCGCCAGCTGTTCGCCGACATCCTGGAGTCGGAGGAAGAGCACATCGACTGGATCGAAACCCAGCTTTCTGTCATCGACCGCATTGGCGAACCGAATTACCTGTTGACCAAGCTCGAGGACTGAAGCGGGCTGCGTCCGTCGCGGTCCAGTTGCAGCACGTAGCCCTGCAGCGCCATGCGCGCGCGCGCGTATTCGGCGATGACCAGTGCGACTGCGACCGCGGGACGGTCCAGCTTCAGCGCGCGTGCGCCCAGCTCCACGCGCTTGGCGGCTGCCGACAAAGCCATCGCGCCGACGTTGGCACTGGATGACTTGAGCGTATGCGCAGCGTCGCGCATTACGTCCAGGTTGGGCAATGTGGAAGCGACTTCCATCTGGCTGATGAGCTTCGGCGCATCTTCCAGGAACAGGCCAATGATGCGCGCGGTTTCATCGCCGGCGATTTCCTGAAGTTCGTCCAGCAAGCCGTGGTCCAGTATCGGAAACCCGCTGCTGTGGCCGCCACGTGGCAGCGCCACGGTGCCGACCATCTGCGGCGGGTCCAGGCTTTCCGGTTCTGGCACCGGGACATTGCGCAGGGTGAATACAGCGCGTCCCGGCAGCCAGCGCTGCAGGCAGTTTTCGAGCTGCTCGCGCGACACCGGCTTGGACAGGTAGTCGTCCATGCCCGCATCCAGGCAACGCTGGCGATCGCCGGCCATGGCGTTGGCGGTCATGGCGACGATAGGCAGGCGCGCGCCGCCCTGAAGCAGTTCGCGTTCGCGCCACTCACGCGTTGCCGAATAGCCATCCTGCACCGGCATCTGGCAGTCCATCAGCACCAGGCTGTAGCGTCCGGTGGCCATCTTCTCCAAGGCCAGCTGACCGTTGGTAGCGGTGTCGCAGGTGTAGCCCAGCACCGACAACAACTTCTCGCCCACCGCCAGGTTCACCGGGTTGTCTTCCACCAGCAGCAGCTGGGTGCCGCCGGCATGCTCGGTGCGCGGTTCCGCCAGGGACGAAAGCGCCGCTGCCGAAGCGATGCTTTCGTCCATCAGCTCGTCTTCCCGGTCCGGAAGCTCGTCGAATCCAAGCACCGGCGATGTTTCCAGTGGCGGGGCAAACG
>Ga0335397_10010667_pt1 | contig 11348 bp, 10 predicted proteins | sample MAT04_FD_205740 | JGI IMG/M metagenome (GOLD analysis project Ga0335397, IMG submission 205740) | Freshwater microbial communities from Lake Fryxell liftoff mats and glacier meltwater in Antarctica - MAT-04 (spades assembly) (version 2) ...
GCCAAGCCGAAGCTGTCGTTGAACATGGTCGAACCCGATCCTGATCCCGCGCCGAAAAAGACTTTCTCTCAGCGCTTGAACAACATCACGGCCGTGGCACTGCACGACTTCATGGACATCATGGTCTTTCTAATCCTCGGCTCGGCACTCGCCGCACTCATGCGCACCAACGCCGAATGGGTCACGGCCTTCGAGAACATGTCGACGTCCCAACCGTTGCTGGCGATCCCCGCGATGATGCTGTTGGCGGTCTTGCTCTGCCTGTGCAGCGAGGCCGACGCGTTCTTGGCGGCGAGTTTTTCGGAGGCCAGCGTCTCCGCGAAGATCGCCTTCCTTGTCCTCGGGCCGATGCTCGACATCAAACTGCTGCTCATGTACACGCGGGTCTTCCGCTGGAAATTGATTGCTTCGATCGTGACCTGCGTCGTCATCCAAGTGTTTGTCTACAGTGTCATCGTCCATCAATTATACGACCCGCGCCCGACCTTTTCGGCCGGCAGGAACTCGGCTTCCGCTGAATAACACCACCTCGCATCGGAGGATTTCGCGATGGATCACGTCATCGACCCCGCCGCACCGCAAGGCGCCGGCCACGACCATTCTCACGACCACGGAATGGGCGACTACTACCTCGAACAACTGTTGACCGTGTTCATCTGCGGGGCCTTCGGCGTCGTCGCGGTGCTCATGTATAACTTTGACATGTTGAAGCACATTCTCGTTGAGAAATTCCGATTCTCGGTGCTCCTCGGCGGTATCACCCTGTTGGTGGTCACCGCTCTCCGCGGTTTCAGCCTGTGGCGTTCGGTAGGCGGCGAGCACGCACACGACCATTCCCACGATCACGCGGGCCACGACCACGCTCCGGGCGAAGCGTGCGATCAACCGAGCCCAGCCGGAGCCGAAGCCGATCATAGTGCCGAAGATCACGAGCACGGCAACATCTATTGGCGAATCGTCGTGCTCGCCTTCCCGCTCGTGCTCTTCATGATGGGCCTGCCCAACAAAGGTTTGAGCAAGGGCTACCTCGAAGCCAAGCTCGGCAAGGACGGAGCGTTGAGCGAACTCAAAGACGTCGCCGAGCGCGGTGGCGAAGCGACTTACGACTTCAGCAGTTTGAACATCGCCTCAGCTGACGAAGACAAGCGTCGGGCGCTCGAAGGCACCCCGGCGAAGATCAAAGGCCAACTTCGGCACATCGCGGGGAGTCCCGACGAATTCAGCCTCTTTTATATGAAGATGAACTGTTGCGGGCCGGACGCCGTCGCGCTGAAAGCGCGTATCAAAGTGGCCCGGCCGAGCCTCGCCGATTCGTTCAAGAAGGCTTTCCCTGCGGACGCCAAAGATCACCAGTGGGTCGAAGTGAGCGGGATCATCCAATTCGCCAAGACTGAGAAAGGCGAATACATCACGGTGCTTCGGATCAAAGACGGCAACGGGATCATCGCGACAAACCCGGTTTATTGAAATCTCGCCGAGGGACGTATTTCCACGCCAACGCACCGAGCAAAATTCCGCCGCCCGCGATCGTCCAGATCGTGGGCGTCTCCAATTCCGGGGCAACCAGATACGCCCAGATCGGGTTCAACACCGGTTCCAACAGCGTAATGATCCCGGCTTCCTGTGGAGTGACGCTGCGCAAGCTCCGGGAGAAGAGCCAGTACGGCAACGCCATCTGGAAGACGCCGAAGACCGCGAGGACGAGCAGTTGCCACGGGCTCGGCGCGAGGAACCAAATCTCGAAGGCGTCCCAACCGAAGCGGATTAGCACGACGCCTGCGATGCCAACTGCGCTGCCGAGGAGGTTCAAGACCATCAGGCCCGCCGAGCATTCGCCCTTCAAATGGCCCAAGAACAGTACGACTCCGGCATAGGTCAACCCGCTGCCGGCGCCCATCAGAAGCACGGGGATATCGCGGGCTTGTTCGTCCGGGGGGCGATTCCAAGGCCAGTTGCCGAGGACGATGACGAGCGCCCCAACCATCGCAAACGCGGTCGCCTCCCCTGCCCCGCTTTCGGCGCGATGACCGAGGACGTAAACGCCGATCAGGAAGACCCAAACCGGGGCGGTGTTCTGCAAAAGGATCGCGTTCGCGGCGTTCCCGTAGCCGAGGGCCGAGAGGTACAGCCCGCTCATCACGCCGAAGCAGACGACCATGCCGAGCATCGACGCGCGGAAGCGGAACCGGCTCCGGCGGACGAGTGGGATCAAAATCAACCCGGCGAACAGGGCGCGCCAAAATGCGATCTGGATCGGCGTGAGCGCGGGTTCGTCGAAATGGAACGCCGTCGGCGCGGTGAGGACGCGCGTGAAAAAACTGCCCGCGCTCCACAGGACGGCGGCGAGAGTCAGCGTGAACCGGGCGAACGTGGGCGAATCGGTCGGCATCGGTGCGAACTTCCTATACTGTACACCGTGTCACTCGTCGCAATCAGAGGATTCCTGTGCGTCCGATATTGTCGGCCTTCGCACTGCTCGCCGCGCTCGGTTGCACCGATGCCACGACCGCGTTCAGTACCGTCGAGTCGAAAGCTTCGGATGCTTCGGATGCTTCGGTTCCCATTCGTCCGGGGTGAGGACGGCAAACATTACACGGCCGGGCGAAAGGCCCGCTGTTCGTCATGTTCCAAATCGACAAGAAAGACTTCCGCGCCGACGCCGGCTGACTCTACGGGACGACGGCCCCGGATGGGAAGACGATCACCGGCATCGGACGATTGGCGAATTGCATGGGCTGCCATGAAAAAGCCACGCACGGGAGGCTGTTCGGCTTGTCCAGCGATTGAGCCGCGAGTCTAACGCAACCATTTCGCGCGGGCTTCGCGGAACCACCCGAGGGCCGGATGGTCGACCGAGGCCGGATAAAGCGATGCCCCCAGTGGTGCGGAGTGTGCCTGCCGGTCGGACCATGCATCCCAATATAGAGCCCGCACGGACGGCGCGGCGATGAGCGTTTCCACCGTCGCGAGCGCCGTTTGCGAATTCCCGATCAGCGGGGCCGAGAAGGTGATGTCGAGCGGACAATTCAAAGGCTCGAACATTTCGAGCAGCTGCAGCACGTCGAGCGGATCGCGCGGCAACCCCCCGCGCGGCCCGGTTCCGGGGTTGAGGTCGAGTTCGAGTGCAGAGACTTCCAAACCCGTCCGGAGGAGCGCGTCGGCGAATGCGAACGGCGCGTACCGAAGGTTCGGATCGACGCGGTAATCGCCCCACGGTTGTTGCAGGCCGAAGGTCCATTGCGCTTGAGGATCGATTTCCTTAGCGGTCTCCAACAATCGCTCCGCCAAGCGCAGACGGTCGTCTTCGCCGAGTTCGAGGCCATCGGATTGGTTGAAACCGGAGAAAAGTTCCCAGTGGCGGCATTGATCGCGATATCGCGACACGAGCGTGCCGACGAAATCGCAGAAGAAAGCGGCCAGATTCGGGAAGTCGCCGGCCGAGGGGAGAATCCAATCGGGGATGTTGTCGCCGGAAAGATCGACGAGCGGCCCCATCGAAATGCTTAATCCGGCAACGCTCGCCCAGCGGATCAAGGGGTCGAGTTGACCCCAGTTGAAATCGGCTTCGTCCTTTTCGATCCGCTTCCAATTCGGCACGATTCGCACGGCGTTGAAACAGCGGGCGTACTCCTCCGACTCGGCCGGCTCGAGCGGGTCCGAAAGTCGACAACCGAGCAGCGTGGGCAGGGGCTTCTTTTGCTTCAAGCGGGCGTCGAGGCGGTACTCGGTCAAGGCGCCGGTCATCCGATCCGCCAACAGCGAAGCCGCTTCGATCACCACATACGCGTGGGCATCGCGGGTCGCCGGATCATCGGCGAGCACCGCGCGGCCGAAAGCTTTCGAGATGTCCGCGAGATCGGCGTGTAAGAACGGCGGCAAGGGAATCTCGGCCGATTGCAGTGCGAAGAGCAAATTGCGGGCGCGATTGACGCAACCGCGGGCGAGTTCGACGGCGAGGAGATACGGCTCGGGCCGCACCCGGAGGGTCGACGTGGAGACGATGCGCGTTTCGCCCCGAACCGGCCACGGGAGCGATAGGCTGCCGCTTTCGTTTTCTTCCCGCAGCAGTGCAAGCGTTCGATCATCGATGCGCCGGCGCACCGGAACGGGGACGTTCTCGTAGCCCGCAATCCAAGCCCGTTCCAAGATCGGGCGCGAATCGACGGGCCACGTCGCCGGCAAATCGAATGAAAACAAAGCCATAAAGAGGACCGGGGGTCGGGTGTTGCGGATGCTGCACCCATCGGCAATTTATCAATTCCGACCCGGGGCGAGCATCGGAATATGGAAACCGTCAAGCCGGCGGGGTTTCGCGACGGGCCACGATGGCCATGCGGTAGCCGTCCGCCAAGGCGATCGTCTCGGCCTCGTCGATGAGAATCGTACGGCCCGCTTCAATGGCCAGCGCCGTTGCGCCGGCGGCCCGCATCGATTCGATAGTCGCGGGGCCGACCGTCGGGACGTCGAAGCGCATATCTTGGTTCGGCTTGGCCACCTTCACCACGACGAAGCCGGCTCGGCCACAGAGTTCCCCGGCCCGCCGGATACAGGCGTCGGTTCCCTCGATGGCTTCAACGGCGATGCAGGCGCGATCCCTCACCATCACACTTTGACCGATGTCGAGGCGGCCCATTTCGCGAGCCAACGACCAGCCGAATTCGATGTCGCGCAGTTCGCGTTCCGTCGGTTCGCGGCGGGTCAAGCGGCCTTCCTTCACGAGTAACTCCGGGCAAAGTTCCAACGCCGAAACGCAGATTAACCCGTCCCGCGCGAAGTCGGCGATTAACCCCAACAGCATGGTGTCGTCGGCGTTGTCGCGGCGTACCCGCGACAGGATGAACCGCGCCGCCCGCCAATCCGGGAGCAACCGCAACCACTTCCAAGGTTGGAAAAGCAGCTTTTTGTGGTACTTCCCCGCCATCGTCCAGCGGACGACCCCCTTGCGGCGGAACTTGCGGACTACGAAGCCGAGCGACATACGCCGGAGCCAAAAGAATTCGGCGCACAAGGAAACCAGGGCCGGGTCGGCCATGTCGGCGAGGCCGACACAGACGACCGGGATGCCGAGCTCGCGGGCTTTGATCGCGAAGAGGACCGGGAAGCGCCCGGCCCCAGCGATCAACCCGATGGGTACAGGGCCCGTCACAGCACGTCGCCGGGCGGGGACAATTTCTTTTCGAGTTCGGCGACTTTGCGAGCCAGCTCCGGCAAGTGGCGGAAGTACTTCGCCGCGCGGAGGAACTCGAGTATCGGAAGCGGCGGAGACCCCACGATCTTGGCGCGGGCGTCCACGTCTTGGGCGACGCCGCTCTGCGCGCCGATCAGGGCGAAATCTCCGATATGGATGTGGTCGGCGATGCCGGCTTGCCCGCCCATCGCCACGTATTCCCCCGTCGTCGACGAGCCCGCGATGCCGACTTGGCTGACGATGAGATTCCGACGGCCGATTTGGACGTTGTGGGCGATCATCACGAGGTTGTCGATTTTCGTCCCCTCACCGATGCGCGTCGGCCCGATCGTCCCGCGGTCGATGGTAGCCGAGGCGCCGATTTCGACATCGTCGCCGATTTCGACGTACCCGAGTTGGGAGATTTTCTCGTGAACCCCGGCTTCCGTTCTATATCCGAATCCATCGGCGCCGATGACGCTGTTGGCGTGGATCACCACGCGGTCGCCAAGGATCGTATCGTCATAGAGCACGACGCCGGGATGGAGTTCCACTGACCGGCCCAAGACGCAGTGGGCGCCGAGGGTCACCCCGGCGTGCAGCGTGCAATCGTCGCCGATGACTGTGTTCGGGCCGATCACGCTATGCGGACCGATGCTAGCATTCGCGCCGAGGGTGGCGCTCGGATCGATTATGGAAGTCGGATGGATCGAGCGGGCGATCAACCTTTCGCCGCGGAGTCGTTGGATCAATGCCAGATAGGCTTTCAGCGGCTCAGTGACCCGGATGAGCGGCCTAGTCCCGGCCGGGAAATTCACCGGCACAACGGCGGCCACGGCCGGACTTTTCGCCCAAGCGTCGAGCTGCTTCTTCCCGTCGACCAAAACCAGATCCCCGGCGCGAGCGTCGAGTAGCGACGCGGCCCGGTTCCAAGTCGCGGTGCCGTCGCCATCGACTGTACCGTTCATCCACGCGGCTGCGTTATGCAGAGTGTGTGCCAAAGTTCGATTCCGGTTGCGGGTGATTGCGGATTCAAAACGACTTCTTTACGGAGCGTCGAATGCCCGCGCCCGAAATTCCTCGGCGGAGAAGGACTCGCCGCCCTCGAGACTCACCCTCCCCTGCCCCGCCGCCGCGATGGCCCAGCAAGCCGAATGCCACGATCGTATGAGCGCCGGGTCGGCGTTGCCCCAGATCACACAATCCCAACCTGCGGGAGTAGCCCGGATCGTTACCATGCCGCCCGACAAACCGATTCGGAGTTCGATCCAACCCGGTTCGGGGATCTCGTCCGGGAACGCGGGGAGATTATCGACCATCCGAACGATGGGGACTTCGGCGAGTATTACAAATGCCGACCGAACCGATTCCCACGTCGGGCGGGAATCGGTCGGAAAATGAATCGTCCGTTGCAAGCCCACGTCGTCCGCCCCCGGCGTTATTTGTCCGTACCGCTTTTCGACTTCAGGATTTCTTCGAGCCGCTTTTTCTGCTCGGGCGTCAAGATTTCGCTGCGTTCTTTGGACATCTTCGCCTTGAAGTCTTTGATCTGCGCTTCGAGCTTGTCAATATCTTCATTGTACTTGGCTTGGACTTTGTACACATCTTGGATTTGTTTGTCGGTGAGGCCGAGTTGTTTCCAATTCTGGGGAAGCTGGCCTTTCGCTTTCGGTTCGACCCCTTTGACGTCCCCGACTTTGGCCTTCGGATCGACTTTGGCGTCGCCGGTTTTGGCTGCCTTCGTCTCCCCCGGTTTTGGCTCTTGGCCGACCAACGCCCCGACGATGACGAACGCCGCCAAGAAACTCAGACTCATACCCAGGATGTGCATCGGACTCTCCCTTGCCATAGATTGGTTGCGAGACTCCGGGACGAATTTCCCCCGGTTGAATAGTCTTATCGCAGTTGAACCTCCCGTGCCAGAAAAAGTTTCGCGCCGCCCCGAAAAGATCCGCATGTTGTTGGTGGCCGTTCATATTTCGGATGGCGTGCTCGACCCGGCGTGGTGGATCGGCGGCTTCGCCGTCCTCGCGCTCGGATTGGCCTTGTCGCTCTGGAAGCTCGATGAGCGCGACATCCCGCGCCTCGGCGTCCTCACGGCCGCGTTCTTCGTCGCTTCGCAGATCCACATCCCCATCGGCGTCATCAGCGTGCACCTCTTGCTCAATGGCCTCGTCGGCGTCATCCTCCGGAGCCGGGCGGCCATCGCCATCGCCGTCGGCCTCGCGATGCAGGCTTTGCTCTTCGGCCACGGCGGGCTCACGACCATCGGCATCAACTTTTGCGTCTTGGCGATCCCGGCGTGGCTCGCCGGAATCGGTTTTTCGAAATGCGCGTCGCGGTTGCATCCGGGCTTTTGGCTGGGCTGCACACTGGGCCTCGTCTGCGCAGCGATTACGGTGGTCCTGCACGTCTCGATGCTGTATTTCGGCGGTAAAGGCGATTGGACTGCACTCTCCGTCACGAGTCTCGTCGCGCATTTGCCGGTGATCGTCCTCGAAGGAATTGGCGTCGGCTTCGCGGTGAAGGTGCTGGCGAAGGGGAAGCCGGAGTGGTTGGGATTGCGTCCGGAGCGAATCGATCAACCTTCCGAAGGGAAAATTTCGTCGAACGGGATCTCCCACTGACCGAGACCAACACTCACCGTCACGACTTGCTTCTTCGTATCGACCTTCACCACGCGGCCAGTTTTGTCGAAGCGGCTCACGCGTACCATCGCATTCGGTTGCAGGGTCTGCCGCATCTTCAACAAGTCGGCCCGTTCCGTCGCTTCCGTTTCCAAATCCGCGATTTTTCGCTCGTACTCCGCCTTCTGCTGGACAGCTTCGTGCTGGGCCGTCATCGCCGCGACGCGCGCTTTCTCCGCCTCTTCGCGGAGTTGCTGCAAGCGCACGAGGTCGCCGGTTTTCCCTTTCTTTCGACGCAGATAGCGGCGGGCGCGTTTCAGCAATTCTCTCGGCAACTTCAGCCGCTTCGCGATCTGCAGCGCGTTGCTCATGCCGAATTGGCCGATTTGCAAACGGTAAGTCGGTCGCAGGGTTTCGAGGCTGAATTCGACCGCCCCGTTCTCGGCGCGTTCGTTGTGGAAGGCGTAGGTCTTCAAATCGCCCAAGTGCGTTGTCACGATGGCCCGACATTTCAACAAGTCGAGTTCGTCGAGGATCGCCCGACCGAGCGCGGCCCCTTCGGTCGGGTCGGTGCCGGCGCCGAGTTCGTCGAACAGCACGAGGCTTTGGTCGTCGGCCTTCGACAGGATTGTGGCGATGCGGGAGATGTGGGAACTGAACGTGCTCAGCGATTGTTCGAGGCTCTGCTCGTCGCCGATGTCGGCGAAGATGTCGCCGAAGAACGGCACGGTACTCCCCGGGTCGGCGGGGATGTGCATCCCGCTGAGGACCATCATCGAAAGCAGGCCGGTGGTCTTCAGGGTCACCGTTTTCCCGCCGGTGTTCGGCCCCGTGATGATGAGCAAATTGAATCCGGCACCGAGCCGAATTTCGATGGGGACGACGCTTCGCGGCGTTGGGATCGTTTTGGCTTCGATTCGAAAAATGTGCTCGAGGATCGGGTGCCGGGCCGCCCGCAACCAGAGCCGCCCTTCCCCGTTCACCTCGGCGGCGGTCATCGCGAATTCGCGACTGTGCCGGGCTTTCGCCGTGATGAAATCGAGCCGGGCGATAATGTCGAGGGCGTAGATCAACGGCTTCGCGACCCGGCCGACTTCGGCGCTCAAGCGCCGCAAGATGCGCTTGACCTCGCGATCTTCTTCGCCCTTCAAATGGATTCGATCGGCGCTCAAATTCGCGATCGACGCCGGTTCGATGAAGGCCGTCTCCCCGGTGCTGCTGACCCGGTGGACGGTGCCGGGGACTTTGTGCCGATGGTTCACCGACACGGGCAACACGTAGTGATCGCCGTTCATCGTCGCGTTCGGATAGCTGAGGATCTTCCGCAATTCCGGGTCGCGCAACAGCCGTTTGATTTCGGACTTCACCTTCTCGTCGAGTTCGAATAACTTCTGCCGCACGGCCGCGAGTTCCCGGCTGGCGATGTCGAGCACGTGCCCGCGCCCGTCGATGCAACCGCCAATGGTCCGCGCGACGGGGCCGAGATCTTCGATACCCGACAGCAGTTGAATCAGGCCGTCGAGCCGCTCATCGAGCCGCATGCGGTAGCGGTAGATCGCGCCGGTGCAGCTCAGCGTTTCGGAAACTTCGAGCAGTTGCTCGGCGCTCAGCATTGTCCCGATGCCGGCCCGGCGAACGACTAACCGCACATCGTGCAAACCCCCGAGCGGCGGGGGTTGCTCCAGCTCGAGCGACAGCACCATCTCCGAAACGAGGCCGATTTCGGCGCGCGCCGCATCGGCGTTCGCGAGCGGTTCGACCTGCCGGGCGAGTTCGCGGCCGAGCGGCGACGCCGCGTAAGCGGAGACGATCTCGCGGACTTTGCCGAATTCCAGCAAATCGAACGTGTGCGCGTCCATGGTGTCGATCGGGGCTGGTGATAAAAACGACGCACCCCACGGGACAAGCGCCCGCGGGGTCGGGTTCGGACTACAGCTTTAGAATAGCCGGCACCGCGAACGGCGGGCCTATTTCTTGTGACGATCGTAGATGTCGCAGAAGGTTTCGGAGCCGGCGGGCGATTCGAATTTCGTCGGCCGCGGCTTCTCGGAGGGGGCATAGCAGATTTTCATCGAGGTCTTGCCGAGTTCGTAGATCCCGTGGAGCTTCGTCCCTTTTTTGATGCCGTCTTTGATCGTCAGTTCGAAGGTGCCCGCTTTTTCGTCGACGCTGAAATCCGCCACGGCGAGCCGACGGCCCATCAGATTGACCGGGTCGGTGAGGTAGTAGAGCTTATATTCGCCGTTCTCGATGCTCAGCCGCATCATCTCCCGCGACGCTTTGTTCGGCAGTTGCTCTTTGCCGTCGTAAACCGACGACTGCGGAATCCAAATCCCCGTGAAAGCATCCGCGGCTTTCGCGGCTACGTTTTTCACCGCGACATCTTGACCGAATCCGACCGATACCCCGAGTACGATTACCGTCAGCGCGATTCCCATCCGCATGGCACGACCCCCCCGAGATGAACTCCGTTCAACCGGGGGATATGCCGGGATGTGCCAGTGCCGTCAAGGTCAGCCGGAATCGTTCATTTCCCCGAGTGGTGGGCGTCAGCCATCCGAGGAAACGAAGCGGAGGGAGCGCAGGGATGGTCACCGACTCGGAGGGCTGACGCTTACCGCTCGGCTTGAGTCGATTCCCCCTTCCCTATCATTCCCTGCATGGCGAAGCTCCCGGATGTGCTCGTTCTCGGCGGTGGGATCATCGGCCTGACCTCGGCCTATTTGTTGGCGAAGGCGGGGCTGCGCGTCGAGTTGATCGACCGGCAGGAATTCGGTCGCGAGGCGAGCTGGGCCGGGGCAGGCATCTTGCCCCCGTTCGGCAATCTGGCCGGAGCTGGCACCCCCATCGATGCCCTGCGGGCCAATAGCGTCGCAAGGTTCGCGGCCTTCTCCGCCGAATTGCCCTTCGACAACGGCTATCGCGTCACGGGCGGGATCGAGGTTCTGCATCCGGATTCAGCCTACTGTTTGCCGCTTTGGGATTCGGAAGGAATCGAGTACGAACGGATCGATAACGAAGAATTGGGGCGACCCGAACCAGCGGCCGGCTCGCCGGTGTACTTACTTCCAGGCTTCGCTCAAGTCCGCAATCCCTGGCACATCCGTGCGCTCATCGCTGCTTGCAACCTCGCGAGTGTCATACTGACGCCCGGTTGTCAGTTGACCGAATGGAAGTTGGCACACGGCCACATCGTAGGTGTTTTCGATTCCACCGGTCGACTTCATGAGGCAGGCCAGTACCTCATTGCCGGCGGCGCGTGGGCGGAACAATGGCTGACTCCGCTCGGGTGCGTGCTCGGAATCCACCCCGTCCGCGGGCAAATCGTGTTGTATCATCCGGCGAAACCGCTGTTGCACCGCGTCATTCTCGATGGAAAGCGGTATCTTGTTCCGCGTGGGGATGGTCGCATTCTCGTAGGTAGCACCGAAGAACCCGAGGCCGGTTTCACAAAAGCGACAACGCCCGCAGGCGAAGAAGACTTGTGCCGATTCGCCGAGAGTTGGATCCCGGCGCTGGCAAGCGAGGATATTGAACAGACGTGGGCCGGGCTG
>Ga0335397_10010671_pt1 | contig 11343 bp, 7 predicted proteins | sample MAT04_FD_205740 | JGI IMG/M metagenome (GOLD analysis project Ga0335397, IMG submission 205740) | Freshwater microbial communities from Lake Fryxell liftoff mats and glacier meltwater in Antarctica - MAT-04 (spades assembly) (version 2) ...
CAGAACGTGTTGTGACCCAGCGAGCAAGCACAGAACGTGTTGTGACGGATCGAGCGAGCGCCTAAGCTCGCGCGCCATGGATGATCTGCTGCTGCTCATCGTCTGTTCGCCGTCGGGCGCTGGGAAGACGACGCTCACCCGGCGGCTCCTCTCGGAGATGCCTGAGCTCACCTTCTCGGTGTCGCACACGACGCGGCGCGCGCGTGCAAACGAGGTGCACGGCAAGGACTACCATTTCGTCTCGCGCGACAGCTTCGAAGAGATGGTCGCCAGCGGCGACTTCGCCGAGTGGGCCGAAGTGCACGGCAACCTCTACGGCACCAGCAGCGCCGAGATCGCGCGCGCCCGCCAAGAAGGCAAGCGCGGCGTCGTGTTCGACATCGACTACCAAGGCGCGCGGCAGATCAAGACGCGCTTCAAGGACACGGTCGGCGTGTTCATCTTGCCGCCGTCGCTCGACGAGCTCGAGCGCCGCTTGCGCGGGCGCGCCTCGGAGGACGAAGAGTCGATTCGACGTCGCTTCGCCAAGGCGCTGGTCGAGATCGAGCACTACCCGCTGCTCGACTATCTCATCGTGAACGACGACATCCACCGCGCCGGCGGCGATCTGCTGAGCATCGTGAAGGCCGAGTTTTGTCGGCGCTGGCGGGTGGCGCCTGCGGCGGAGCTTTTGTTGCGATCGAAGTAGTGCGCTCGCGCGGGGGGGATCTTCCCCCTCAAGATTCATCACTTCTTTTTGAGCCTCAATCGTTGCGCTCCCGCGCCGGGAACCTCCCCCCGCCCCTCGTTCGAGGGGGGCTTTCCGATGGTAAAGCCTTGCGGCGCGTGCACTCGAAGCGCGGCGATGCGAGGCACCCCCAACCCCCTTGGAAAGGGGGCTTTCGGACGCTTGCTAGGACGCGGGAGCGGGCCGGGATCGTGCTCACCCACGCCAAGAGGACTTACTTACAAAAAAACTCCTCCCCCTTCGAGGGCCTTCGAGGGGGAGGATGGGTGGGGGTGATGGCCCGCCCCTGCCAAGGGGCAACTTCACACAGCGACGCTTTCGCCTCGCTAGACGTGATGAATATTGAGAGAGATGTGCTTAATCACGCCGGGCGCGCGCCTAGATCTTCGATGACGGCGCGGGCGACTTTCAGCGCGAGCGTGTAGATGCCGATCTGCGGCGGGCCGCCGATCGATGTCGGGAACAGCGAGCCGTCGACGACGTAGAGGGAGCGCATGGTGTGATGGCGGCCGCGCTCGTTGACGACGCTCGTCGCCGGATCGTTGCCCATGCGCAGCGTACCCATCGGATGCACCGCGGTGAGCTTGGCGTCGTGCGGCGCGAAGCGCGGCGGCAGCAGCTGATCGAGGTCGCGCTCGCTGCGAATCGTGATGGCCGGCATCGCGGGGATCATCACCTCGCGCGCGCCCGCGGCCATCAAGATGCGCGCCGCGCCGCGCGCGCCGAGCGCGAGCTGCGCGCGGTCCGCTTCGTTCGGCTCGTAGGCGATGCGCACGCGGCCATCGTCGAGCGTGACGCGGCCCTCGGTCTCGTCGTGCACCATCGCGGCGAGCGCGACGAGGTGCGAATAGCGGCGCATCTCGCGAAACAGCGATGGACCAAAGCCAGGCACCAGCGCGGCCGCGCCGACGGGATGTGCGAACGACGGGACGAGCCAAACGCGCTTGTCCGAGCCGGGGCGCAGATCGAGGAGCTCCGTGCAGTCGACGCTCTGCGGGATCCCGAGCCACGCGTCGACGCGCTCGTCGAACACGCCGACGATCGCTGCGCCCGGGTGAATGCGCAGACCGCGCCCGAGCTGTGCGTGCGGATCGTGCAGCTCGCTGCGCAGCGCGAGCGCCGCCGAGCCGATCGCGCTGCCAGCAAGGCAGATGGCCTTTGCGCGGACCGAGAGCGTGCCGCGCGCGTTGCCGCGTCCATCGGTGAGCGTGGCGCGGACGTCGCGCAGCTGGCCGCGCTCGACGCGGAAGCGATCGACGCGCGCATCGGTGTAGACGGTCGCGCCGGCGGCGACGGCTTGCGGGATGAGGACGCGCCGCGCGTTGAGCTTGCCGTCGTACGCGCAGCCGAGCTCGCAGAAGCCGCTGCCGATGCAGCGCTCGTCGCGATTGTGCGAGAGGCGCCCGCCGCGGAAGCCGAGGCGCTCAATGCCGCGCTGCATGATCGCGTTCGCCGCGTTGACGCGCGCCTGCGGGATCTGCGTGACCGAGAGCAGCTGCTCGACCTCGGCGAACAGAGGCGTGAGCGCAGCGTCGGTGAGCCCGCGCAGGCCATGCTCGTCACGCCAGCGCGCGAGGATCTCCGGCGCGATGCGCTTGCACAGATTGGTGTTGTGGATCGTCGAGCCGCCGAGTCCGCGGCCCGAGAGCACGAGGATCGCGAGATCTTCGGTGCGACGGCCGCCGAGCTCTTGGAACAGCTCGGGGATCATCTCGTCCTCGCGCTGGGTGAAGTCTGCCGGCTCGTGGTCGCCGCCCTCCTCGAGCAGCACCACCTCGAGGCCGGCGCGCGCGAGCTCGCGGGCCGCCATCGAGCCGCCCGCGCCACCGCCGCACACGACGACGTCGCAGCTCTCCGAGCGATCGCCGCGCGCGAGCTCACGTCCGTGCAAAATGCGCGCGCTCATCGTGCGCGCTCGCGGCGGGCGCCGAGCGTCGCGAGATCGGTCCAGCCCTCGCGCGGGCGACCGACGAGCGGCCCGTCGTAGCCGATCGCCCCCCACGTCCGCGGATCGCGAAAATACGCCATCACGCACAGGCTCTTCAGCGCCTCGAACGCACCGCGCACGAGGCCGACCGGGCTCGTCATCATCGCGGTGAGCACGGCGTCCTGACCTGCGCCATCGAGCCGCGTGAAGCGCCCCGCGCGCCCGCTCTGCAGCGGAATCACGTGCTCGAGCAGGTGTAAGAGCCGCAACAAATCCGTTCGATTTGCCGGATCGACGCGCGCGACCATCTTGTCGATGAACAGCGCGGCGTCGACTTCGTCCGCGCTCGGAAAATCGGCGCCGTCGCTGCGCAGGATGCGCGCGGCGACCGCGGCGACGACCAGATATTCTTTGGCCGAGAGCGCGATGAGTGTGCGCGCAGTCGCGTCAGGCACTTCGTAGCCGCTGGTCTGCCACGCGAGCACCGCGCCCGCAGCGAGCGCGGCGGTACCCGCGAGCCCGAGGCGCAGAAAGCGACGGCGGCCGCGCTGCTGTGCGCTCGGCGGCGGCCGCACGACGCGCGCAGGTGATGTGGGATCGCTCATCGCGCTAGCCGTATCGCGCCGCGGGCGATTGTTCAACGGGCTGCTAGCCTCGCGCGATGTGGCGCACGACCCTCGCTGCGGCGTTGTTGGCCAGCGCGCTCGCGCTCACGAGCGGCGGGCGTGCGCACGCACAGGCACCGGTGATGCGCTTCCTCGACGCGTCGAACGCCGTGCGCGACGCAGAGCGCGACGTCCTCGCGGTCTCGCGCAACGTGACCAACGACGCGACGCTGCCGCGGAGCAGCGTGTGGGCGACGACGAGCCCGGCGGATCCCGACAACCTACGCATCGAGCTGGTCGAGCCCGACAGCCGCGCGCTGACGATCACCGCGAACCTCGAGTCCATCGATCACTCGACCGGCGCGGTTCGAGCGCGGCTCGCGGGCATCACGCTGACGCGGCCGAGCGCGGACGTCGCGTTCCGCTCGACGTTCGTGCGTCTCGTCAGCGACGCGATGGACGCCGAGGCGCCGGGCGTCTCCGATCGCGTCTTGCGCGTCGCGCTTGGCGATGACGTACGCGCGGTGTACGCCGGCGAGGCGGGCCGCGCGGCGGTCGCGAGCCTGCGCGTCGGCGTGCGGCTCGAGGCCGGCGCATCGAGCGCGATTTTGCACGGCCGGCTGCGCGTGCGTGTGCTGCGGCGCTCGCCGCGAGGCGTGCCCGTCGTCGGCACCAGCGACGGCAACGCGCTCGAGATCGCGCGGACGCAGGTCGCGATCGCGAACGAGGTGTGGGCGCAGTGCGGCATCACGTTCGGCGATCCGCGCGTCGCAGACCTCGCGGTGGTGGATGCGCCGACGACCGCGCTGCTCGCCGTCGCGGACCTCGACGGCCTGCCGGCTGCGGGTGGCGGCACAGTTCGCCTGACGGTGGCTGGACGCGCGATACGGCCACTCACAACGCGCGCACACGAGCGGCCGCTCGGCACCGCGCTGCGCATCGCCGACGCGATACGTGCGCTCGGCTTCCGTGCAGAGGTGTTCGAGAACGTGCAGACCGAGTTCGCGTCGGGACGAAGCGCGGACGTCGTCGCCCGCGCGCGCAACGGCGCGCCGCTCACGATCGCCGCCGACGCCACGGCGCCGCTCAGCACCGACGCGCGCCAGACGCTCACGCTCGGGCGCGTCGACCTCGACGACGGCCTGCAAGAGTTCGAGAACATGACGGCCGTCGCCGGGACGCTCGAGGAGCGCGCGCTGATTCGCCTGCTCGCCGACGACGATCCGCGCACCGTCGACATCTTCTTGATCGATCGCTTCACCGGCAACACGCGGCAGGGCGAGGCGTTCATCGAGGGCGACGGCGGCTCGATCGCCAACGTGTTGTTCCTCGATCGCAACGGCGTGCGCCAAGAGCGCGAGGCGTGGACGCAGTCGCACGAGCTCGGTCATGTGCTGCTCGACCAGCCGTTTCACCCCGACAACGTCGGCCCGGATCGCCCGTGGCTGCTGATGGACGCGGACTCGAGCCTCGGCCTCGTGACGGGCCCGAAGCGACTCACGCTCGACGAGTGCCTGCGCGCGCGCGCCGAGAGCGGACCCGGCGCCGTGCCCGAGCTGCTCAGCGTGGAGCCTCGCGACTGACCGCGACGCGGAGCCGAAGGCGCTTCGCGACTGAGGGGCGCGCGAGCATTTCAAAGCGCACTTCTACGGATCGAGCGCGGCGCGCAGCGCGTCGGCGAGCGAGCCGACCTCGACGACCTCCATGCCGCTGCGCTCTTCTGCGGTGAGGCGCTGCGCGTTGCCGCGCGGGATGATGGCGCGCACGAAGCCCATCTTGCGCGACTCCGCGAGGCGCGGCGCGGCGCGCGGCACGGCGCGCACCTCACCGGCGAGTCCGACCTCGCCGAACACGACGAGGTCCGGCGCGACGGCGCGCTCGCGCAGGCTCGACACGACCGCGATGGCGAGCGCGAGATCGAGCGCCGGCTCCTCCACGCGCGCGCCACCCGCGACGCTCGCGAACACATCGCGATCGAGGACGTGCACGTCCGCCTTGCGCTCGAGCACCGCGAGCAAGATGGCGAGACGATTCCCGTCGAGCCCCGTCGCGACGCGCCGGGCTGCGCCGTACACCGCCGGCGCGACCAGCGCTTGCACCTCGACGAGCAGCGGCCGTGAGCCCTCCGCGGTCGGCACCACCAGCGAGCCAGCTGCGGCGCGCGGCCGCTCGGCGAGAAACAGCGCGCTCGGATCCGGCACCTCGCGCAGGCCCTCACGCACCATCTCGAACACCGCGACCTCTTGCGCCGGACCGAAGCGATTCTTCGTGGTGCGCACGAGCCGAAACGCGTGCGTGCGATCGCCCTCGAAGCTGAGCACCGTGTCGACCAAGTGCTCGAGCAGCTTTGGTCCAGCAATGGCGCCGTCCTTGGTGACGTGGCCGATCAAGAACATCGCGACGCCGGTGCGCTTGGCGAGATTGACGAGCCGCGCCGTCACCTCGCGCAGCTGGCCGACGCTGCCTGCCGCGGAATCGAGCTCGCCCGAGCGGATCGTCTGGATCGAGTCGACGACCGCGACGTCGGGACGGTCGCGCGCGATCGCCGCTTCGACGTCTTCGAGATCCGTCGTCGCCTGCACGATGACGTCGTTGACGCCCGGCGAGTCGAGGCGGCGCGCGCGCAGGGCGATCTGCGCAGCAGACTCTTCGCCAGTGACGTAGAGCGTCTTGGCGCCGCGCTCGGCGAGACCGGCGAGCGCCTGCATCAGCAGCGTCGACTTGCCGATGCCAGGATCGCCGCCGACGAGCACGACGCTGCCGCCGACGACCCCGCCGCCGAGCACGCGATCGAGCTCGCCGAGGCCGGTGGGAAGGCGGCGCGCATCATCCGCGCGTACCTCGGAGAGCTTCGTTGGCGCGCGGTGGCCATCGCCGCCGACACCACCGCTGCCCGCCCCCGCCCCTGCGCGCCCGCCGCCCGAGGCCGCCGCGCGCGCGCGTTCTTCGGCCAACGTGCCCCAGCCCTGACATTGCGGGCAGCGTCCCAGCCAACGCGGAGAGGATGCGCCGCAGGCCGTGCACACGTAGATGGTCTGCGCTTTTTTGCTCACGCGCCGCTGCTCGGTCCGACCGCTGTGCGAGTTGTCAGAACTGGACGCCGAGGATCAGGCGGAGCATCTGCGCGTTCTTCAGCTCTGGATTGCCGCCGGTGATCTCCGTGCTGGTCGGCGACGAGAGATAGCCGAGGCCCTGCATCGGGAAGAGCAGGCCGAACTGCGCCATCGCGTAGAAGCCGTCGAGTAGCTCCGGGCCGTCCTCGCTGCGGTAATAGATCGACGCGTCGATCTCGACGCCGAGATCCGCGCTGTTGCCCCAGGTCTGCACCGGCGAGGACGCACGGCTGTAGACGAGGTCGACGCGGCCACCGAGCAGCTGGCCAAACTCGCCGCGGATGAAGTCGTAGCTGACGCCCGGGCGGAAGTAATACGCGCCGCTGATCTGGCGCATGATCGAGCGCCACAAGATCAGGTCGACGCGGTAGTTCGGGTGGAAGCGGAACGTCGAGATCGCGCCGTCGCGGCCCGGCGCGCGTCGGCTGGAATCGACGAGTGCGCCGAGTCCGTCGTTGCCCGCCTCGGAGTCACCGCTCGCGAATCCAGTGTTGAAGTGGAACGCGAGCTTGTCGTCGAGCAGGCGGTATTCGGCGTCGAGGGTCGCGCCCCACTGCGCGATGTTCAGGTTGGGGCCGGCGTACGCGGCAGGGCCTTCCCCGTTCTCGATGTTGCCGATGCTGCCGAGCACCGCCGCGCCCTCGAACTCGATGCGCAGCTTGCCGACGAGGAGCTGCGCCCACACGTCGGGCACCCACTGCTCGGCGCGGCGGCGCACCAGGTACGGATCGAGCGGCGTGCTTTTCTCGCCGGTAGAGCCCTCGGTCGTATCACCGACGCGGCGATCGCTCGAGAGCAGCTGAGAGCGATAGAGGAGGAACGCACCCGCGTTGAGCACCACGTCGCCGCGCGAGAGCGCTGCAGCCTGCTCCTCGGCGGTCGAGCGACGTGCGACGGAGAACATGTATTGCGTCGCGTCGTCGCGCTGCGCGGGATCGTACGGCAGCGCATAGTCGGAGACCGTGCCGTCGGCGTTCGCGCGCAGCCGACCGATGACGCCCGAGTTGGAGAAGTCGTAGGCCGCCATCAGGTAGAGGCCGGCGAGCTTGGTCACCGCCATCAAGCGATCGACGTCGGTCGAGTAGTCGCCGTCGAAGTTGTCGCCGGCGTTGGCGACCATGCCGAGGCCCCAGTGCCAGCCCATGCGACCGAAGCGCAGCTCGCCGAGCGTGCGGTTGCGGACCTCTGCCCAGGCGCGGCGGGCGACGATGCTGTCGGTGAGCCCACTCGACGACGACGACGGCAGCGCCGTTCCGCCGAACGAGCCGAACGTCGAGAACGGCGAGCGGCTGCCGTCACCGCCGATGATCGCGTCCGGCGTCGAGCCGAGGATCATGTTGTCGAACACGTCGATCCACATCTTGATGCGGACGTCGTCGCTGAGGTTGAGCTGCGGCTGCAGGCGCAGGCGCATGTTCGCGTTGGCGAGCGCGTCCGTGTCGCACTCGCTGTCCGAGCATCCGCCAGCCACTGCGGTGCGGCGCTCGACTGGGATCCAGTTGTCGAACGGCGTGAGGATTCCGTCGCGGCGGTCGACGGTGAGCGACCATGGCCGACCGAGGCTGAACGTGTCCTGCAGCTCACCGCGACCGCGGAAGTAGCCGTGCAGCGTCAGCACCGCTTGCGGCGCCGCCCACCCGTCCGGCGTCGTCGGGTCGCTCTGCGTCTCGGCACCACCGCGCGCGAGGCGGCTCTCGTCTTCTTCCGGCGTGAGGAGCGGCTCGTCACCGGGCTCCGAAGTCGGCTCCGCTTCTTCCGCGGCCTCTTCTTCTTCGGCTTCCTCCTCTTCTGCCGCGCCCGTGCCGGCGCCGCTCAGATCGGGCGCCTCGAGCGTCGGCGGACGAAGCTGGACGGGCTCGTCGCCCTCCTCCTCGATCTCTTCTTCCTCGACCGGCTCCTCGACGGGCGCTCGCACTCCCGCATCGGGTGCCTGGCGTGGACGAGGCTGAGCAGCAGCGGGCACGGCCAAGAAGGCCAGCCCGAACACGCAATTTGCGAGGAGAAATCGGCGCATCGCGGGGCGGTCTTACACGGGGCTCTCGCGTGGGTCAACGTGAGTGTTCGTCTGAGCGCCGCGCCGCTCGGCGGGAATCGCGCGCTGTCTCCTTGACGCAGACCGCTCCGGGCGACTACCAGTGCGGGAAATCGTGTCCTCCGCCCTACGCCTCGTGCCCCTCGGCGGCCTCGGCGAGATCGGGATGAACTGTATGGCGGTCGAGACCGACGACTCGATCGTCGTGCTCGACTGCGGCGTGATGTTCCCGGACCGGGAGCTCGGCGTCGACGTCATCCACCCTGACTTCTCGTACCTCCTCGAGCGCCGCCATCTCGTCCGCGCCATCGTCCTCACCCACGGCCACGAGGACCACATCGGCGCGGTCCCTTACTTGCTCCGCCACCTCGACGTGCCGGTCTACGGCCCGCCGTACGCGCTCGCCTTGGTGCGTGAGCGGCTGCGCGAGCACGAGCTGCTCGAGGGCGCGCGGCTCATCGCCACCACGCCGCGCGCGCGCTACGTCGCCGGCTCGATCGACTTCGAGCCGGTGCGCGTCACGCACTCGATCGCCGACGCGACCGCCCTCGCCTTCCGCACGCCGGCCGGCCTGTTCGTGCACACCGGCGACTTCAAGATCGATCTGAGCATGGAGGGGAGCGACGCGTTCGACGCCGAGCGCTTCGCGGAGCTCGGCGACGAAGGCGTGCGCGCGCTGCTCAGCGACTCGACCAACGTCGACGTCGCTGGCAGCACGGGCACGGAAGCCGGCGTCGCCGACGCGCTCACGACGATCATCGAGCAAGCGCACACGCGCGTGATCATCGCGATGTTCGCCTCGAACGCGCACCGCATGCGCGCCGTGATCGCCGCGACACGCGCCGCCGGCAAGCAGCTGTGCTTTCTGGGACGCTCGGTGCAGCTGCACGCGCGCGTCGCGGTCGAAGAAGGCTTTCTCGACGATCCCTCGGCGCTCGTCGTGCCGCAGGACCGCGTGCAGTCGGTGCCGCGCGATCGGCTCGTCGCGATCGCGACGGGCACACAGGGCGAGCCCGCGGCCGCCCTCGCACGCCTCGCGATGGACACTCATCCGACGCTCCGGCTCGAGCCCGGCGACGAAGTCGTGCTGTCCTCGCGCGTCATCCCGGGGCACGAGCGCACGGTGTTCGGCATCATCAGCGATCTCGAGCGCCGCGGCGTCGTCGTGCGCTCGCCGGTCACGGATCCTGGCATCCACGTCAGCGGCCACGCGCAGCGCGACGAGCAGCGCCGCATGATCGAGCTGACGCGCCCCGACGGCTTTCTGCCGGTCCACGGCAGCTATCACCACCTGCGCCGGCACGCCGATCTCGCGCACGAGATGGGCGTCGGCGAGCACGTCGTCGTCGAGAACGGCGCGATCGTCGAGGTCGATCGCACCGCGATGCGCGTCGTCGGCCGCGCGACCGTGGGCCGGATCAGCGTCGACGCAGGCGAAGAGATCCCCGAGATCGTGCTGCGCGATCGCGCAATGCTGGCGCAGAACGGCGTCGTGATGGCGGTGCTCGTCGTCGACGCGTCGGGCAAGCGGCTCGTGCAAGAGCCCGACGTCATCACCCGCGGCGTGGTGCACGAAGAGGCTTCGCCTGGGCTCATCGCGGACGCGCGCCGCGAGGTGGCCGACGCGCTCTACGGCCTGCGCACGCCGCTCGATCGCATCGACGACGCGGAGCTGCGCGAGATCGCGCGGCGCACGCTGAAGCGCTTCTTCTGGCGCGAGCTCGGCCGCAAGCCGCTCACTTACGGGGTCGTGGTGAGGGTGCCGCGGTGAGTCGGTCAGCAGCGCGGCGATCGTGGTCGCGCGGCGTTGCTCGCCACACTGCGCGCGCCGCAGCGCTCGCCTGCGTGTCGCTCGTGTTCGTTGGATGCGGCGCTGCCGGCGGCCACACCGTGCGCGATGACGCGCGCGCCGAGCCTTCAGACGAAGCGCTCGCCGAGGCGTCGCGCGGCGAAGCGTCCGACGACGGCCGCGCGCCAAGCGCAGCGGAAGCGCGCGCGATGAGCGAGCTCGTCACCGTCGCCGAAGAGATCCGCGGCCTGCGCTTCGTGCGCCCGGTGCGCATCCGCGTGCAGAACAGCGCCGCGATCCGCGCGAGCCTGTCGCGCGAGATGGAGGACGAAGATCTGCTCGAGAGCCGCGACCTCTACGTCGCGCTCGGCCTACTGCCGCCGGACGTCGACGTGCGCGAGCTCCTGCTGCGCGTCCTCGGCGAGCAAGTGGTCGGCTACTACGACACCGACCGCGCGCGCCTCGTGGTGCGCGACGACGTGCTTGCGGCCCTGGTGCGCACGCGGCAGCGCGACCGCCACGCGATCGACGAAGGCGGCATGGTGCTGGTGCACGAGCTCGTGCACGCGCTGCAAGATCAGGTGCTCGGCCTCGGCGTGAGCTACGAAGCGGAGCGCACCATCGACGAGGGCAACGCGTTTCACGCGCTGGTCGAAGGCGACGCGACGCTCGCGATGATCGGCTATCTCGCCGAGCGCGCGGGCGGCGATCTCGCGCGCCTCACCAGCCGGCCCGATGTGTTGCGCACGGCGCTGCAGGCCGGCCCAGCTCCGGGCGAGTCGAGCGAGCTGATGAGCGCGCCGCTGATCGTGCGCGTGCCGCTGCTCTCTGCCTACTTCGATGGGCTGCTCTTTTGCGCGAGCCTGCACGCGCAGCACGCGTGGCCCGGCGTCGATCGCGCGTACCGCAACATGCCGGCGTCGAGCGAACAAGTGCTGCACCCCGATCGCTTCGCCCGCGGTGAGCGCCCCGAGAACGTCACGTTGCCCGCGATGCCGGAACTCGTCGCGGCTGGCGTCACGCCGCTGACCGACGACACGATCGGCGAGCTCGAGATGAGCGTCTATTTCCGGCTCGCGCTGAGCGAAGCCGACGCGCAGCGCGCTGCCGACGGCTGGGGCGGCGATCGCCTGCGCGTGGTGCGCGACGC
>Ga0335397_10010672_pt1 | contig 11343 bp, 8 predicted proteins | sample MAT04_FD_205740 | JGI IMG/M metagenome (GOLD analysis project Ga0335397, IMG submission 205740) | Freshwater microbial communities from Lake Fryxell liftoff mats and glacier meltwater in Antarctica - MAT-04 (spades assembly) (version 2) ...
ATGACATTGGGCGTTGCCCTAGGAATCAGCATGTTATGGCCGCAGGCTGCATTATATTACTTGAAAAATTGGCTTTAATAGAAGCAAATAGCCTAAAGTTTACAAAAGGAAGCCACACATATGAAATGTAATGTTTTGAATTTGACGTACTTTATAATCGGTTGGCTTTGGTGTGTCATGTGGGGCATAAATGGATATACATTTTTTGCACTTATTGGCGCCATAACCCTCATCTCATTTCAATTATACTTTAATAAATCTGTATTAATTTACACAAAAGATTTAATCCTTATGTTTTTTATCACCCTTTCAGGGATAATCTTGGAAATGATTTTGATGCAAACTCAATTGATCAGCTATGAAAATCATTGGTTATTTCCACCCCTTTATATCATCTGCCTTTATCCTCTTTTTTCCCTTCTTTGCAATCAAACACTTGAACAAATTATGAAAAATAAGCTTTTTAGCTTTTGTCTAGGATTTCTTATTGCCCCCATAAGCTATTTTGTTGTTTATTGGCTTTCGGGGTTAAATTTTTATTACCCCCTTTATGTGACATGGATTTTAATCGGTAGCTTATTTGGAACTTATTTTTATCTAATCAGCTATTTAAAAAATGTTATTGATAAAGCTGCAGCAAAAACTTGGAAGGAAAAGGATAACAAAGATGAGTTAAAGTTCTTTTACGATGGAAGTTGTCCTATTTGCAAAAGAGGGGTTTGTGTTTTAAAAGAAGCAAAGCCAAATAATGAATTGAAATTTATTGATATTACTTCCAAGGAGGAGTTCTCAAAAAATCGTGGAACTTTGGAATATGGGACCGCCATGACTGCGATGCATGCAATGGATAATGAAGGCAATAAATTCGTAGCTTTAGATGCTTTTGCAAAGGCTTATGCCAGATCCAATTTTTATGTCTTTGCAACTATTCTAAACATCCCCTTTTTAAGGCCTATCCTAGACCCGATGTATCGCCTTTTTGCCAAACATCGTTTATTTCTAACAGGGCGCAGCAAAAAATAAAGTTTATCTTTAAAACCTCATCTAGTTTATAAAAGCCTAAATTTTTAACCATATTTTCGTCTTAAACGAAAGATGTGGCGATAGACAATTTTCTCAATTTCAGGGTTAAGATTCCTTCCATAAGCATCGAGTTCTTCTTTGGATTGATTCCAGTATAACTCGCTAAAAACAGCTTTATAGACACTAACTTTTTTCTTATTATCATTAATTTTGTCTATAGATTCCAGTAGTGACCGAACATCGTATTTTCCAATGGAACTAACATTAGCAAACTCTTGGATGATAGCTTGATCAGACTTTCTTTTTTCAAAGCTTTTTAGGTATTCGGATTTTGTGGTGTCGGGTAAATTGTTGATGATTTTTTCTGCTTTTTCAAAATTCCCGATTGTTACAAATTTAGAAGCAATATACCTTATATATGCGTACATTTTAGGAATCAGATGTACATCACTAGGTATTTTTTCCAAATTCGTTAAGGATTTATTGGGATTTTCATTTTCTAAATGCTTCTCAATTAAAAATAAAAGGCTTTCTGTTTTGAATTGAGACGTTGAAAGTGTATCCACAAACATTTCAATTTTATCAAGTATTGATTCAGGAATTTTTCTTTCTAATAATTCTCGATAAAAATTAAAAGGTTTCTCTTCATTAAATGCTGCTATCCTGAAAGCTTCTGCCAAATCTCCTGAATCGATCAACATCTCAATCAAACGGTTCGGTGCATAGCGATCTTCAAAAGGCATCATTTCAATTTCATCTATTTGCAGATAACACTCAGCTAACCGCATAATATCTTTTGCCATATAAGATGTACCGATACAATCATGAAATTCTTCCTCACTGAGAACTCTTTGAGTGCCCTCAATTTTAAAAACTTTACTTATAAATCTCGCTAAATCAATTTTGGCATCCATCATCGATGATTTAACATCTAATAAATTGACGCCCCCTAAAACTTGTCTATCTCCAAAAGCTAAAATTTCTTCGCGCGCATTTTTTATTGCCTCAATTGCTTTTTCATTTGTTTCTAATAATTCCGGGACTTCTTTTATTAATTCATTTTGATCCCCTATTTTTGATATAATCATATCCAGCAATCTACTAAATCCTTTAACAAATTCTTTTATTTCATTTGAACTATTTTGTCTTGCTTGATCTATAGTGATTTTGGTCAAAGGCTTTTTAGTTGATGCGGCAGATTCTATTCCCTTATCATCAACAAAAGAAATAATATGCCTTAGTATTTCACTAGGTATTTTTTCTATAGGAGCATTTGTTGGATCTTTCGGAGGAATAGATGGATCGTTACTTGAAATTGGTTGACTATTTGGCGGTATGTTCATATAACCTCTTTAGTTCATTCAAATATGATTTTATTATAAGCAATGTATTAAGAAATTGTCAATTAATAAATAAGATTAAGATTTTATGAATTAAAATAGATTATAGATTGCACGAAGGAATTTCATGCAATCCCTATAAAGATGCTCAATAAAGTTTACTTATCAATGATAAGGATAACTCCTTTAACACCGGAGACTTTAATAACTTCTCCTTTAATGCTTCTTTCCATATCAGCATCTTTTACTTTCCCTTGTAATTCCACATCTCCTCTAATAACCTTAATGGTTGGTGTGAATCCAGGGAATTTTGCCTTAATTAAATCACGGATATCACTTTGGATTTTGTCATCGGATATCATCAACCCTTTGTCTTTATCCATTAGTACTTTGTCTTTTTCAATTATTACTTTATCCACGGGTAACACTTTATGGTCGGCCGGCATAACCTTAATATCAGGTTTTACAGGAGCTACCGGGTCAACTGAACTTGCTGCAGCAATAAACATCAATGCTGATATTGTCATGAATAATGCCACATTTTTGTTAAACATAGAGCCTCCAAATTAATTTTGGGACACATCTATTTTTCACAAGTATTCTTGTAAAAGAGTAACTGGTGAGGATCAATCCATCAGCCACAATTTATTATTATACGAATTAATTTACAATTAACGCAATAATTTTATAGATAATTATTTACAGATTAAAACAATTAATTATTGTATTAAAATCAGAAATTTTAGAATAAAGTACAAAAACTAGAAAAAGGTGCATTTGTCTAGGTAAAAACTCATGGCTTACTCTAAATTCGTGTGATTTGATCGGATAAACTCTCAATCATTTCATCATTATTTAAAAAAAGGGAATCCAAAGTGTTATTAAGATTGTCCATGGCATAGCGAATGTAATACTTGCCAATATTGAGATCATCGCCAAGTAGGGCACGGTTACCCTTCACTTCTTCCAAGTCATCGACAAGTTTTGACAGTACTGCAGTTGATGTATAAATTGCGATGGCACAGCTTGCAATGCGGTCTAAGGAAATTTGTCTTTCAAAAATTTCCTCACCAAACTTTGTTAAAATTTTAATAACCCCAAAACCAAAACGACGAACAGCTTTTGAAATAGCTTTTTTCTCATCTTTTAAATGTTCCGATTTAACGGGGATTAAAGGAGTTTTTAACCGTTTAATTAAACGAATGCCAAAACGCGATAACATTTTGGGTTGGCTGAATGGGTTTTTGAGCATTCCCAACACTTCTTTAAGCTCCATTCCAACATCTCTCATGCCGACAAAGCCAATAAAGGCACGTAAAATCTTGTTTGCACCTTCCCCAAGCGTTGTAAACCTTGCATCGCGTATCATGCGCTCAAAAGGGGCATCGGTAAAATAGGAACGGCCTCCATGAATTTGCATGGTTTCATAAACAATTTTCCAAAGAGAATCGCTTGCAAAGACCTTTAAAATGGCCGATTCAAGCATAAAATCTTCGGCTTTTGATGCAAGCCCTGCGGTTAAGTAAGTGGTTGCCTCCATGGCATATGTTAAGGCAGATATCAATGCAATTTTTTCCTTGATTAAGGCAAAAGATGCTATTGGTCGTTTAAATTGCATTTTTGTTTTTGCATGATAAATTGCACGCTCTTGACCAAATTTTGCAACACCCGTGCAAATAGCACCAAAGGTGGTTCTTCCATAATCAAGTACTTTCAAGCAAACTTTTAAACCACCACCAACAGGCCCTAATATGTTACCTATCGGGACATGCACATCATTAAATTCAAGATTGCTTGTAATAGTTCCTCTCATGCCCATTTTATTCAAAGAAGGATCTGTAATTTTAAATCCTTCCATATCGGGTGTGATAATAAAAGCTGTGGTTTTTTCATGATCGCCAACTTTTGTTTTTGCCATGACGGTCAAAACGCCTGCAATGCTGCCATGTGTGGTCCAATATTTTTTTCCTGTAATACGGTACACATTTTTTTCCGCATCAAAAACGGCCTTAGTTTCGATGCCTGCAGTATCGGAACCGGCATTAAGCTCACTCAAACAAAAAGCCGCATATTTTTTTCCTTGAGCTAATTCAGTAAGCCATTTTTTCTTTTGCTCTTCACTTCCAAAAAGTAATAGTGCCTTTAAACCAATACTTTGATGTGCACTAACAAAAAAAGCTGTGGAAGCGCAAGTATAGGCAAGCATTTCTTCGATTCTACAATAAGCATATTGACAGAGGCCAAGCCCTCCATACTCTTTGGGAACTGTGATTCCAAAAATTCCAAGCTCTGCCAAACATTTTAAGACCCATTCTGGAATTTCACCATTCTGATCAATTGTTATGGGATGGATTTTTTCTTTGATCAAAATGCTTAATTTTTCAAGCAAGGCCTCAATTTCCATTTCTTCTTTCTGGTCTACTTTTGGATAAGGAAACGTTTTAGAAAAAATCAAAATCTCCAAAGTAAAGCTGTTTTGCAAAACTTTTGTTTTTCGCTCCTGCAAAGATTAACTCTTCTGCCATGCGTTTTGGATGTCCGTCCATCTTGCCTCACTTAATTGAAGTTACTTATTATCACGTAGACTATTTTTTTACATATAAAATTTTTGAATTTTATTTTTCACCATGAGGGTTTTTAGAAAGATTTCATTAAAGTTAATATAAAGCACCTTACGGTTTGACAATTATTAAATAAAACTATATCGTGTTAATAACAACAAAGAGATTTATATGGTTAGTAATATTGCAAGCATACTTACTCCTTCACTTGGGGCTACTGCCTGGAGCGGCATCACAATGATACCTGCAATAGAACCTGCCATTCGCGTTATTCTAAATTTTGGGTTATTAATTCATAATCGTTTTCAATATTACTATGCAAAGACAACTTTTAGCCCTAATTCCTTTACGAAAGAAACTCATTATATTGATGCTACTAGGCTTAGATTTTTACAATTAGACAAAAAATGTTCGAAAAAAGAAATTGAGATTTTCGATAATTTAGATTCCTCTTGCCCCATCAAATATTTGAACTTGAAGCTTGAAAATTCAACAAAAATTACCTTAGTCCCTCAAGAACTATTTAAAGAATATAGCGGTACTTACAAAAATTTATCTCAAGATTTTCTAACAAGAGAGAGGGTTAAATACCCTCCATCCCTTAAAAAATTTAAAAGTTTAATGATTCCCGATTCATTTTCAAAAAGAAACTTTCATAATTGGACGGGATATTTAAGATGCGAAAAATATGATGTAGAGGATTTAAAAGAGACAAATGAATTTATTATTCCTGATTATTTTTCAGAAAAGTGCTTTAAAAATTTAAACGATTACTTATCTGATTGCACTCAATTTAATAAAAAAACTTTTGATCTAAAATCTATCTTAGAACTTTATAAGCTTAGCTTTTACCTAGAGATGCCCATCTTGGAAGAGCGCTGTTATCTTGCGATTTTACAAAGTATTTTTAATTCAGGCAAAACTCTATTTACGATAGAAGAAATAATCCAATTAGAAAAAATTGATGCTCTTGAATCGCGCATAGAGGATCTTTTGTCCTATTGCGATGAAATCAAAAAATTTAAAAAAGAGTATAAAGACATTATTTTGCCAAATAAATTGGCTGATTTTGAATTAGATAAAAATGCACTCATCAAGCAAATTTTTTTTGACACCCTATTAACAGCCTCATGTGGAGTTGTTTCATTTTATCCAACCCTTCTACCTTTTTTATACTCTTCTTTTTTAATAAGTTTCAAAACTTTTAGACCCAATTACGGATTCGCTGTGGCATGTTATAATTGCGCTCTTTTCATCAGCGGTGCATCTTTATTGCCTTTGAAAATACTTTGTTACATAGGAGATGGAGAGCTTGCCTATACCTCTGCCATTATTAAAGCCGTTGCAAACACCATCCAAACAATCGCCAAAAAAATCTTATTCGTCGTTAACCAAACAACCAAAACCTTAAGCATTATTTAATCCACTTATATAACCATCTCTTTTTAATCTCTTTTCATCTCACTTTGTAGCCCATACCAATTGTAAGGGCATTTATTCTCGAAATACCGCAGGTGTAGGTAAACTTAATTTTTCAAATTAACTCCTCGGGAGTTCTTCTCTTTTTATTTTAAGAGAGAGAAGAACTCCTGAAGGAGTTTTTTTGATATTTATTTTAAACCCACACCTCTCGATTTTCGGGCATAAATGCCCTCAAAATTAGGTATGGGCTAGGGTGTTAATTTTGTACCATTTTTCTCGTGTAAAAATCACATGATTCTAAGTCTTTTTTCGCCAAATTTGCGATTGAGCGATTGGGGGACGGTTCTTGCATAACTGCATAACTTTTAATCAACCTCTTAAACCTTAAGCTTTTAAACTTGATTAAAAGTTATGCAGTTATGCAAGAACCGGCCTTGAAGCGTTATAAAGGGTCTTTTCAAGCTTGCTCACTCCGGCAGTAATGTGGAGCGGCATTACAATAATACCGGTCATTGAACCGGCCCTTCGTATTATTATGAATGTTGGGCTGCTTATCAGTAATCGCTACCAATATCATTGTAAAAAACGTGATTTTGATCCTGATCTTTCCTTTACTAAACAAGATAGCTATTTCTCTGCAGAAAGAATTGTAGTTTGGTTAAAGCGTGACTTTGCTACAAAACAGCTTGATATAGCACAAAATGTTCATGACTCTGCAAAACAAGGAAATTTAAAAGACTTAACCTTTCGTTTGAAAAATTCAGAGATAACATATACTGTTAATCAAGAACAATTTAAACTTTCTAGCGGAACCTACAGAAAATTATCGACAGATTTTTTGACACGCGAGGGGGTATGTTACCCTCACGAATTGAAAGAATTTAAAGATACAACCATTCCCGATTCATTTTCTGAAGTAAACTTTAATCGTTGGACGGGGTACATAACCTGCGATCTCTATGATAAAGATGACTTGAATCAGGTTAAAGAGTTTGTCTTTCCAAGATGTTTTTCAGAAGAAAGTGTAGGTTTATTAAACGACTATTTTATAAGAGGAAAAAAGGCTTTAAAGCACTTGGACAAAAACTCCCTTCTTGAATTTTTTAAACTTGCTGACTACCTTGAAATGCCGGCATTGGAAGGCTATTGCGTGATTCCTTTTTTAGAAAATATTCATAAAAACGGGCAATCTGAGTTAAGTGAAACCGAATTAAAAGAAATTGAAAATAGTGCCATTATTGCTGCTTACACCGAACAAATTAAGTCTTTATGTGCCGAAATTAAAAAATGCAAAGATAAATACAACACTAGTGGCTTTCCTGAAGAATTGGCTGATCTAGATTCGAAAATGAATAAAATGATAAAAAAGATTATAGGTGATTTTTTTGTTTTACTATACTTAGGAATTCTTCCACTATATCCGTTACTTTCGCAAACGGTTTCGCCTCTCACTTGGCTATTACTACAATCAAATTCTTCAGCAGCACATCTAGTAGGTTTAAGATATCTGTTTGATATTTGGAAGATGCTAGCCATGTGGCTAAACATCTGTTTTTTACCTATAGTATTGTCAGTTCTTAGCGATAAACCCATTCCTAAAACAACTGCAATTTTTAAGAAAATTGCATACGCTATTTACACCATTGCCAAACATATCCTCTACGCTCCTATATTTGTTGGAAAAGAAACCGGCAAGGCTATTCTATTTAAAGCAATTCCCGCTGGCACTTTAGCTAATGAAGTGCCAAGAATTAAAAAGGAGCCTTCTTGCGAAGGTCTTGAAGATCATTTTGCGGACTGCGGTAAATTCAACATAAAATCCAGTCAAAAATATACGAAGACCATCTCTTTAACCGATTTTAATTTAGAAGTTTACAACCCAGCGGGAATTGCTGTTCTATTTACAGCTAAAACGTTAAGTAAAATCCCCTATATCATCCATTCAAGATTCAAACCATTAATTAGTTAATTAATCTTAATAAAAAACTTATTTTATAATATATCTTAAAATGTTAAAATTTAATTATAAGGTATCATTATCTAATTAAGGTTTTAGTATGGAACATGTTGACTTAAATTCTAATCGCCCTATTAGTCCGAATGAGCAACAGCCTTCTGTGGTTGCCAAACCTACTGAGCCGGGTGTTTTTGAAATTAACGGTAAGAAATACCGCATCAAAGAGGTCAAAGTCGGAAACGACACCATTAATTTTCAAAGTTTAAAACATAGTGATGCTGCTTTTAAAAATCTTTTACAATCCATTGCAGAAGATGTTATTCAAAAATCAGAAAGTCAGCAAGTATCTGCCGATCAAAAGGGTTTGAGCGGTACCAGTCATAAAATCACCCTATCTAGTAGAGGAACCGCTAAGCTTGATGGACAAACTGTAGGAAGTGATTACCAATCAACCTTAGAAAAAGTACAAAAAGCAGCTTCGGTGATCATTAAAAAACAGGAAACAGTAAAAACCGAGCTACAAAAACATGAATTTACAAAAGATCCGATAAGTCCTGTCAAGTCAGTTGCACTTAGAGTAGGGGTCGTCGCCTTGAGCATTTTAACCTCCCCCATAACTATCTCTCTTGGTTTGGCCATTTATGCCGGTGTCGGCATCCATAAACTTGGGAAGCTTATACACAACTCCTTTAATAATTCCCATGATCTAGGTAAAGCTTCCGACAAAATGAAGTTAGCAGAAGAAAAAAGTAAATTTGAAGGATTGACAAAAACCTATGCAAATTTCAAAACAGCAAAACCTGATCTTAAAAATACTAAAGCATTAGGGGATGAATTAAATATTGGTGGACTTGGATTTTCTCAAGAAAAAAGGAAAGAAATTTTAGACAACAAAGTAGAACGCCATATTTTGAACGCTTTTGAGCGAAATGGAAAAACCTTACCTAATAAAGAAACTCTTAATGCTATTAAAAACAACCTAACACTTAAAGATTACAAAGATTTTGCCACTCTTAAACTCAAACTTTTTGAACATTATCCTGCATTGGAAACAGAAGGCCTCTCTCAATTAGATGAAATTTTAAGCAACGACACTATCCAAAAAATTGTAAATGACTCTAAAACTGCCTTTACCGATACTTCAATCCAAGGTCAAAAAGCACTTAATGAGCTTGTGAATGCATTAAAGACAACAGATCCCAAGGATTATGCAATAGCCAACCAAAATATTACGGTAAGTTTACGCGATCTGATTAATTTACCGTCCTACCAGGCAATTAAAGAAGATCCTAACAACTCGGTTGTCCAACTTGTGTCGGTACTTGCAAGTGCAATGTGGAATGAGGTTCAAGCACTGCCTGCTTACAAGGAACTTGGTGAAACAGTTTTAACAAAAGTAGCTGGCGAAACAATCAATGCTCAAGTAGATAAAACGGCAGGGGAAAAAAGACGAGAAATTTTAGAGACAAGCCATAGTCAAACAACCAAAGAAAACTATACCGATCACGGCTTACCCGCTAAAATTCTGTATGGTTTTACACACATAAGACAATCATTTGGCTCTCTTGCAAGTGAAGGAGGAGTTCTACGAGAAATAGCTTTTGCCTTTGGTTTAGATAGATATGATTCCCATGGCGAATTGAGAAATAACCCGTCAATTCAGGGTATAACTCAAGCTACAATTAGGAATGAGGATGGTAATGGAAATGAAATTGAAATCAATGCAAAAATAAATAACTGCTATGGGGGATCCCCAACGATCGGAGATCGAAAAGAAACAACACTTGCTCCTGAATTTCATGCGATTTGTCAGGCAGCTGAAAATAAAAGGTTTGCACAAGTAAAAGATAAAGAACTAGGGGGGATTTATCACGCAATACCTGATTTTATCTACTACAACAATTTGCAAAATATTGAAAATAAGCACGGCGAAGGCGAAAGAAGTTTTAGTATTATGGAGGCAAACAGCCTTTACCCTCTATCATTTACCGGAATGACTTTAGCTAAAGACTCAGACTTTTATTTTAGCAAAGGAGAGTATGCAAATGCCAAATGGGAGGGAGCTGAAAACTTTGGCAGCCAAGTTCTTGAAATATTCCAAAATGAAAAATGCTATCAATATGGTAATCGCACAATAGGTGAAAGCGGAAACGGCATTTTCCTTCCCGGAGGATCTAAAGTCTGGGTAGGCGAAGATAAGGATCAGCCAAGTGGTCTTATCAAAGATATTGTGTATCGCGCAAATGTGAGGTTTGGTGAAATTTCTGAAAAAATGGAGCAGCCTATTAGCAAAGAGGATACCGCAAAATTAAGAGGTGCCTATCAGGAATATGTGTATTCTATGATTCAAGCCCATACTGAAATGAAGCTTGCAAAAGATATCGCTTTGGTAACGGGCAACAAAAATCCTGTCATAATGGCTATTCGGGCTTGTAAGGAAAATATAGACCGCGGTGGTGCAGAAAATGCTAAATATTTGCATACAAGATTAGATCCATCAGTCGATCAAAAAACTCAAGATGCTCTTGTAGTCGGGGCTTTGGAATCTCGAGCGTTATCAGCCAGAGACCGCACAATTTTGGATCATCGCCTACCTCAAGTATTAAGTTTTATTGAGCTTGTATCTCCCGATGCTTTTGAAAAGGATATGATGACATTATATCAAAATGAAGGAGAAAACAAAATCACTTTTGCAGCCAAAACCAAGCCAAAATTCACCCCTGTCTTGTAGTTCCCAAGTTTAAATAAATATTTAACCATTTTAAAACCATTGACTTACATTAAGTAAGACTGTATTATGAATACATAATAATTTCATGCGGTTTTAAAATGATTAGTAATGTAGTAAGTTTTCTCCCGACAATCTTGGGGCTTGCATGGAGTGCCACAACAGCCGTTCCGGTTATTGAATGCGCCGTACGCGCCATTTGGCATTCTGGTGAGTTATCGGCTAATCGCGCACAATTCCACACATGCACAGTTAACTCTTTGTACGTTGAAGAAAAAAATCAGTTTATTAAAGACATCAAAGCAGATTTTA
>Ga0335397_10010676_pt1 | contig 11342 bp, 10 predicted proteins | sample MAT04_FD_205740 | JGI IMG/M metagenome (GOLD analysis project Ga0335397, IMG submission 205740) | Freshwater microbial communities from Lake Fryxell liftoff mats and glacier meltwater in Antarctica - MAT-04 (spades assembly) (version 2) ...
GTGAAAGAAACCGCACCGACGACGCCATCACGCGCCAACCGTGCCAGCGCCTCAGGCGGCACACCAAGCTCTTCCAGCAAACTGCGCGTGCTGTGGCCCAGATGCTCGGCGCCTTGCGCGCTGCAGTCACCGTCGAACGCGTTTTGGAAACCCAGCCCCGGTGTACGCACTATGTGGTCGTCCTGCCGGAATGTACTGATCGGCATGGTGGCGCGATCGGTGCCGTCGGTCTCGCGCAGAAACTCACCCAGGCGACGCACCCGCGCGGCCGGAACACCGACGGCGTTCAGAGTCGTCTCCATGGCGCCTGCGCTGCGCTGCAAAAACGCCGCGTTGAACCGTGCGCGCAGGTAGCCCAGGTCACGCGCGATGACGAAACCGCCGCCAGACGCATTGAATGATTCGAGGTCAAGTGCCGCGCCGTCCTCGCATAGTTCGTCCAGGCCCAGCACCGCTGCAAGCTTGCGAAACTGCGCCGGTGTGTTGGCGGCGGTGGCCAGCCAGCCATCCGCGCAGCGGTAGGTGTCCGCGGTCGGGCTGCCGGTGTACCCGCGATTGCCCACGCGCCTGGGTTCGGTGCCATTGCTCAGAAACGCACTCGCATTGGGATACATCAACATCAACGAGGCCTGCACCATCGAGGCGTCGATGTGTTGGCCAGTGCCATCGCGTGCGCGACGATGCAAGGCTGCGGTGATGGACAACGAAGCCAGCATTCCCACGGCCACGTCGATTGCCGGGAAGCCGACCTTGACCGGTGCCTGGTCTTCGGAGTCGCCCGACATCATCATCATGCCGGTCAGCGCCTGAACCACATGGTCGTAAGCGCCTCGACCCGACCATTCGCCCTGCTGGCCGTAGCCCGAGATGGAGCAGTAGACGATGTCGGGTTTGATTGCCTTGACCGATTCGTAGTCCAGCCCGTGGCGTGCCACGACGCCGGGACGGAAATTCTCGATGAACACGTCAGCCGTCAGCACCAATGCGCGCAGGATGTCGGCACCTTCACGCGTGCGGAAGTTCAGCGCCAGCGAACGCTTGCCGGCATTGAGGGCGACATACCCGGCCGGCGTGTCGCCCTCACCCGATCCCGGACCACCGGCACGCATCACCTCGCCGCTGCCGGGCGGTTCGATCTTGATGACTTCGGCGCCCAGCTGGGCCAGGTAGAACGAGGCGAGCGGGCCGGCAATCACGTGCGACAGGTCGAGGACCCGTACACCTTCGAGTGGCTTGGACATGATGACTTATTCCCTCAACCCGCCGAGGCACCGGTGAGCTTGACGATCTCCGCCCATTTGCGGTTTTCGCTTTGAACGTATGCCGCGAATGCCTGCGGGCTGGCGCTCAGCGCAGGAGAGCTGCCGGTGGAATCGAATATGGCCTTGACGGCTGGGTCAACCAATACCTTCGCTGCTGCAGAGTGCAAGCGGCTCACCACATCGGCAGGCGTTCCCGATGGTGCCCAGAAACCGAACCAGGACTCCTGCACCGTCAGCTCATTGCGCAGCACCTCATTCAATGTCGGCACGTCGGGCAGCTCCTTCATCCGCACCGCGCCAGTGACGGCCAGCGCGCGCAATTTGCCACCCTTGACCTGCGGCACGCCGGTACCGGAAATGGGGAAAGCGAAGTCGGTATCACCACGCAACAACGAAGCAGTTATCTCGACCGACCCCTTGAGCGGAATGTGCGTCGCCTGCAGGCCGGCCAACGTCACCAGCGTCGCGCCCGCCAGATGGGCCGACGTGCCGACACCACCGGAGCTGTAGTTCATCTTGCCCGGGTTGGCCTTGGCCGCGGCGATCAGGTCTTCCACCTTCTTGTACGGACCGTCTGCACGCACCACCAATACGGTGGGCGACGACGCCATGTTGCTGACCGGCACGAAATCGGTCAACGGTTCGAATTTCAGGCTCGGCGTCAGGATCTTCGACACCAGGTGGGTGTTGGATCCCATCAGCAGCGTGTAACCGTCGGCCGGTTGCTGCGCCACATATTGCGCGGCGAGCACGCCTGCCGCCCCGACCTTGTTTTCGACGACGACGGATTGGCCCAGGGCGTCCCCCAGCTTGGGGCCGATCTGGCGCATCTGCACGTCGGGTCCTCCGCCTGCGGCGTAGGGCACGATCACACGCACTGGTCGGGATGGAAAGACATCCGCTGCGCGTACGCCGGTGGGTGCGAGCACGGCGGCTGAGAAAGTGGTCAGGCAGAAAGTTCGGCGATCCATGGTGTTCGTCTCCTCAATTGATGTGGCGCAAGCTTAGAACCACCGCAATGTTCCGAAAAGTGATATGTTTTCAGGTATTGCAAGCTTTTGGTTATCGCCATGTCGCCAGCCATCTTTCCTCCCGCCGCGCATCTCGTGTCCAAGCTGCGCTTTCGCCATTTGCAGATGTTGCTCGAATTGAAGCGCTGCGGCAGCCTGCGCGCCGCAGCGCAGGGACTGAACCTGACGCAACCAGCATTGAGCAAGGCGCTCGGTGAAATCGAGTCGGTTCTCGGCATTGCGCTGTTCAGCCGCAACCCACGCGGGCTGACACCTACCGCGGCCGGCGAGACCACGATCCGCAGCGCCGGATGGATGCTGGCCGAGCTCGAACATGTACGCCGGGAAGCGATTGAAGGAGAACGCGCCACGACCATCGTACGCGTCGGTGCCCCCCCGTTTGTCGCGCAGACCTATTTGCCGCACGTGCTAAAGCGCCTTTGCCAGTGTTCCCCCCCAGCGCGCGTGTTGTTGCTGGAGGAAAGGGTGCCGGCATTGGTCCATGCACTGGACGCCGGAGAACTTGACGCGCTTATTACCAGCTACCCGGCGCCCACGCCGCGCTCCGCATCCGCCAGCCTTCGGTATGAAAACCTGTTCGACGCCGACTACGCCATCATTGCGCCGGCCGATCATGTGTTGACCCGGGCGCGCCGGGTCAATTGGCAACGCCTGAGCCAGGAGCCATGGATCATGCCCGCCTGGTCATCGATGGTGCGCCGCTCGCTGGTGGAAGCCTTCATGCGCGCTGGCGCCACACCACCCACGCCGGTGATCGAGTCCACCAGTCCGGTCACCAACGTGTCGCTGGTCGCAGCCGGCCTGGGACTGTGCATGGTGCCCGCCGCCACACTGCGCCAGGCCGCAAGCCAGCATCAGGTCAAACGCGTGCGTATCCACCCGATGATCGCGCCCGGTCCGGTGGCGCTGGTGTACCGGGCGCAGAACCGCAATACGCGGGTCGATCTGCTGCGCGAAGCGCTGGGGCTGGCGCCGGCAGAAATTGCCAACTGAATCGGACCTTATTTGCCGCCGTCAATCGCAATCGTCTGCCCGCTCACCCACCCTGCCTTGCCGGATGCAAAAAACAGCACCCCATGCGCAATATCCTGCGCCGTCCCCAGCCGCTTGAGCGCAATGTTCTTCAGCAAGGCCTGTTGCCCCTGCTCGCCCATCGCCTCCCACTGCCGTTCGGTGTTCGCGTTCGAGCGCACAAAACCCGGCGCGATGCAGTTGACGGTGATGCCAAACTCGCCGAGTTCATGGCACAGCTGGCGGGTCAGGCTGATGATGCCGGCCTTGGAAGCGGCATAGGCCTGGATACCGGTCAGGCTGACGGTGAGGCCGGCGCCGCTGGAAATGTTGACAATTCGGCCGAACCCCGCGGCCTTCATGCCGGGCGCCACCGCCTGGCACAGATAAAAGGCGCCGCTGAGGTTGACGGCCAGGATCGCGTTCCACTCCATCGGTGTCACCGTCTCCAGCGGACGGCCGACCTGTCCTAGAACGCCGCCGGCATTGTTGACCAGAATGTCGACCTGGCCTTGGCGCGCACAGACTTCGGCCACCAGCGACTGCACGGCTCCAGCATCCGTGATGTCGACGGCGCGGGCCTGGCAGTCGCCGGGCCCTTTGTCGGCACACTGGCTGGCCGTCAACGCGAGTTCGTCCGCCACGATGTCGAGCGCCCAGACGTGGGCGCCCTGTTCGGCCAGTGCGATGCAGATGGCGCGGCCAAAACCGTGCGCAGCACCCGTGACGATGGCTGTCTTGCCGTGAAAGTCTGGATTCATGGTGGTGACTCAATATGGGGTGTGCAGGCGGGGCTGCCTGCGCAGTCGCGTGCGAAACGCACTCAGTCTTTCTGCAGGCCCGGTGCTGCTGTGCCCTGGCACACGGCGATCAGTTCGGCAAAGGTCTCGTAGGCCATCGTCCGCCTGCCGTCCTCGATGTCGTGAATCAGCGCAACCAGCTTGCGGATAGCTGGCGTGGCGATACCTGCCTCGGTGCCGAGCTCGGCGATGACGCCGATCTGCGGGTCGACCTCGGTCTTGCGCTTGCGCACCGCCAGGTCACGGTGAATACCGGAATGGGTCTTGGCCGTGTGACGGTTGAATTCGGCCAGCGCGGCAATCGAGTCACGAGCGCCCTGCTCGGGTGCACCCGGCGCGAAACAGGCGGGGTCGAAGCCGTTGAAGCCGACCGGTGTGACCTTGCGCGCCGCAGCCACCGCCATGACCTCGCGCGCCAGCGTATCAAACACGACAAAACGCCGCGGGTCCGCAAAGTTGTCGCTCATCGAGTCGTTCGTGAGCGCAGTGGCGAACAACATCGCTCCGTAGGCCAGCTTGCCCCACAGGTAGCCCCAGATGTTGTCGGTCAGCACTGCGTTGGGCTCGAACACCGACAGCAATTCAAACATGCGCCGCGTGCGTGCGCGCACGCTGCCGTCGATCTCGCCGACGACCACCGCCGCGCGGTTGCCAAACAGGATCTCGCCCGGGCCGAGCCAATCGGCACCATAGTTGACGAAACAACCCATGGTGCGTTCTTTGCCGACCACGCGCGCAATGGCCAGCTCGTTCAGGCCGTTTTGCGCCGACAACACGAAGCCGTCATCGGCCAGGTGGGGCGCCAGCATCGACATGGCGCTATCGGTAGCCTGGGCCTTGACCGCGAGCACGATGGTTGAATAACGGCCTGTGAGCTCAGCTGGCATCACGCTCGGAACAACCTGTCGAAATGCCTCGACCGGTCCGGTGAGATCAAGCCCGGTGGTGCGGCAGGCACGAACATGGTCTTCGACGATGTCGACCATCAGAACCGGGATCCCTGCACGCGCCCAGTACGCGCCCAGGATGCCGCCAATGGCGCCAGCGCCCCAGATCAGGATGGGTTGGGGTTCTTGGCCGTTCACACTGGCCCCATCGGGTGCAGGTCCTTGTGTGTGGCCACCACCAGCTGTCCGTCGGTCGTGATCCAGCCACGGTACATGCCCAGCGTGTTGTAAGGCGCCACCGGATTGCCCTCGACGCCCAGCGCGACGAGGCCGGCGCCGATGTTGTGGCTGGCCAGCGTCTCGAACACCACGGTATGCGCGGCAGCGGCCAGCTTCTCCCCTGCGTATTGCATACGCGCTGCGATGTCGTAGGCGGCCACGCGGCGGATGAAGATCTCACCCTGGCCGGTGCACGACACCGCACACACGCCGTCGCGGGCATAAGTGCCAGCGCCAATGATGGGGCTGTCGCCGACCCGGCCTTCAGGTTTGTTGTTGAAGCCACCGGTGGATGTGGCTGCTGCCAGATGGCCGTTGGCATCGCGCGCCACGGCGCCCACGGTGCCGTGTTTCTCGGCTTCTGATGCCGGTATGAAGGAACCGGTCGCCTCTTTTGCTTGCAGTGACCGCAAGGCATCGATACGCCGCTGCGTCGTGAAGTAGGTGTTGGGCACCATCTCCAGGCCCTGCAGTTCGGCGAACCTGTCGGCGGCCACACCACTCATCAGCACAGCGCGGCCCAAATCGAGCACGGCGCGCGCGGCCTTGACCGGGTTGCGCGTGCGGCGCACGGTGCACACTGCGCCGGCAGCCAGCGTGGCGCCGTCCATGATGGAGGCGTCGAGTTCATGGTCGGCGGCTTCGGTCAGCGCCGCGCCGTGCCCGGCGTTGAAATGCACGCTGTCTTCCATCACGACCACAGTAGCCTGCACCGCGTCCAGCGCCGATCCGCCGCTGCGCAGAATCTGCCAGCCTGCACGCAGCGCGTTGGCCATGTGCTGGCGGCTTTCAACCCAGTCGGCGGAGCTTTGCAGGTCATGGGCCAGCGCGCCGCAACCGCCGTGAAGGCCAATCGCGATATGGGCCATGTGCTTACTTCGCAGGCTTGATGTTCATTGCCAGCGTGTCTTCGTCGACGCGCGGCGTGATCGTGACCTTGGCCTTTTGCATCGCCCAGGCCGACCCCACAGCGACGATCGGCAGGCGCTGCTTGTCCTTGTCGACCAGCGCGTTGGCGTCTTCAAGGTACTTGCGGCGCTTGGCGACATCCATCTCGATGGCGGCCGCCTGCAGCAGCTTGTCCATCTCGGGGTTGTCGTAGCCCAGCACGTTGAACGCGCCCATCTTCTTGTCCTTGTCGTTGGAGTGTGCCAGCGACGACAGCGTGTAGTGCGCCTCGCCGGTCAGCGTACCCCAGCCAGACATCGACATCGAATAATCGCCACGGGTGCGGGCAGGGAAGAACACCGCCGCAGGTTGTGCGTTGGGTGTGGCCTCGATGCCAACAGCGGCAAGCATCTGCGCGATCGAGGTGCCGACCTGGGTGTCACCCGGCAGACGGTCCTTGGTGAACGAGAACTGGATCTTGAAGCCATTCGGATAACCGGCGTCGGCCAGCAGCTTCTTGGCCGCAGCCGGATCGTACTTGCGCTCGGGCAGCGACTTGTTGAAGCCGAAGATCGAAGGCGTCACCATCTGGCTCGATGGTTTGCCCAGACCTTCCATCGCGTACTCTGCCAGAGCCTTGCGGTCGATCGCCAGATCGATGGCCTGGCGCACGCGCAGGTCCAGGAGCGGGTTCTTGGTCAGCGGCGAGCCGTCCTTGCTGCTGGCATTCTGCAACTTGTCGCGCATGTCAAGTTCGACGTTGAACACGTATACGGTGTCGATGGTCTGCACGTTGATCTTCGGGTCGCGCTTGAGCGTGGCCACGTCGGTGGCCGGCACGCGGGTGATCAGGTCGAGCTGACCGGCCTTGAGCTGGGCCACACGCGCAGCGTCGTTCGCGATCTCCTTGCGTACGTGACGAGCCCAGGGCTCTTTCGGACCCCAGTAGCCATCAAAGCGGTCGAGCACCAGGTCACCCTTGGGCTGCCACGACACGTACTTGTAGGGGCCGGTTCCCACCGCTGCCTTGCCCGAATTGAAGGCCTCATTGGCGGTGTCCTTGGTCAGGCCTGCCGCGGCCTTCGCCGATACGATGAACAGGCGGATGAAATCATTCGGCAACGTAGGTGCCGCGCCGTCGGTGATCACCTGCACCGTGTGCGGATCGATGATTTTGGTTTCCTTGACGCGGCGCACGTAGATCGTGGTCGGGTTCGGGCCGGCCACGACCGGGATGCGCTCGATCGAAAACTTGACGTCGGCGGCGGTGAAGTCAGAGCCGTCGTGGAACTTTACGCCACGGCGCAGCTTGAATTCCCAGGTCGTGTCGTTGATGGCCTTCCAGCTCTCGGCCAGGCGGGGCTCAAGTTCCAGTCCATCGCCGGACCACACCAACGTGTCGAACACGTGTTTGAGTGATTCGGCATGGGTGCCGGTGGCGGTGAAGTGCGGGTCGATCGAGTCGGGGCCACCACGTACGCCGATCGTCAATGTCTGGGCGACCGCGGACGACAGCAGTGCAGTGGCGCACAACACGCCTGTCAAGAAGGAACGCATGGTGAATCTCCTGTTGATGTTTGGCAACGCGTTTGTCGCGCGCCTTGAGGAAACGAATTTAAGCCTCAGGCTTCATCCAGTCAATACCTTTTGGAACTAATTTTCATTTTCTGCATGCACCGCTCCAGCGCATGCATCTGACAGCTGAACCAAGCTGGTGCATAGGGAATATGCTGTGCAATAGTGGTTTGCATCTGCGAAGAAGTTTGATAGTATCCGGACACAAAACATCACTACTGTTCATTTTGGAACCAAATCCGCCATTAGTCGCAGACCTCCCGGCTGACCCCGAAACGGGCACGGGCACCGGCGCCGAGATGCTCGGGCGCCACCGGCTGGACGCGTTCACGCACACCCGCCTGTGGCGCAACCCCTGCGGATTTGCCGCGCGATTCAATTACCTGGGCCTGCGCTACAACACGCCGCTGTATGGCTGGGTCGAGGAGCGTTTCGGTCTGTCAAGGGCCGAGTTTGTCACCCTGTACAGCCTGGGCCTGGCCGACGGCGTGACCGCCAGCGAGATCGCCGCCTCGACCGCGTTCCCCAAAAACACACTGAGTCGAGCCGTCAACCGCATCGCCAAGCTGGGCTTGATCGCGCGCCACCCGGGCGCGTCCGACCGGCGCCAGCAAAACCTGACGTTGACGCCTGCCGGCAAAGCCATCCTGGATGAAGCCATGCCACGTTTCGTGGACCTTGAAGAAGAAATGTTGTCGCCACTGAGCCTGGTCGAGCGCGAAACCCTGTCGGCGCTGATGGCCAAGGTGGTGCTGGCCATGTTCGACAGCAGCGTGCAGCCGTCGGCCCAACAAACCAAACCCTGAGAAGGAAGCTGACCATGCAACTCGCCGACATGAACTGGATGCAGGTGCAGGAACACGTCAAGCACGACCAGCGTGTGGTGCTGCCGCTGGGTTCGACCGAACAACACGGCTACCTGAGCCTTTGCGTCGACGTGATCCTTGCCCAGCGGGTCGCGATCGAAGCCGCACAGCCGATCAAGGTGCCGGTATACCCGACGATCAACTACGGCTTCACGCCGAGCTTCGTCGACTATCCCGGCACAGTGTCGCTGCGGTTGTCGACCTTGTGTGCGCTGATGTGCGACATCCTGGACCACATGGTGCGCACCGGCTTTCGGCAGATCGTCATCGTCAACGGCCATGGTGGCAACGGGCCGGCACATGGCGCCATCCTCGAATGGCTGGACCGCAACCGTGGCGTGCAGGTCAAGTGGCACAACTGGTGGAATGCGCCCCAGACCATGGCCAAGGTCAAGGAGATCGATCCGCTGGCCTCGCACGCCTCGTGGATGGAAAACCTGCCCTGGACCCGGCTGGCAGATGTCGACATGCCGACCGAACGCAAGCCGATGATCGACATCGCCAAATACCAACGCGTCGATCCGGGCGAAAAGAAGAAGCTCGTCGGCGACGGCAACTTCGGCGGCATGTACCAGAGGGCGGACCATGAGTTGATGGCGATGTGGGATGTGGCCATTACCGAGACCCGCGCGCTCATCGAGAGCGACTGGGACTGAACCCGCCGCCGCCACCGTGCTCGCATTCATCATCCAGCGCCTGATGCAGGCGGCCGTCGTGATGCTGGTCATCTCGGCGCTGGTATTCGTCGGTGTCTACGCGGTCGGCAATCCGATCGACGTGATGATCGCGCCGGACGTGACGCAGGAGATCCGCGAACAGACGATCCGCGCCTACGGTTTCGACCTGCCGTTGTGGCAGCAATACGGCATCTTCCTTCAGCGACTGGTCACGGGCGATTTCGGCCGCTCCTTCGTCTACAACATGCCGGTGCTCGACCTGATCCTGTCGCGCCTGCCGGCAACGCTGGAGATCACCTTGACAGCGGTCGTCGGCGCCGCGCTGCTCGGCGTGCCGCTGGGCATGTTCGCCGGCTACGCACCAAACAGCGTGGCGGCCCGCGCCATCATGGGTGTGTCGGTGCTGGGCTTTTCGGTGCCCTCGTTCTGGATCGGCCTGATCCTGATCTTCGTGTTCGCCGTCAACATGGGCGTATTGCCCGCCGGAGGGCGTGGCGAGACCGTCATGTTGTTCGGCATCGAGTGGAGCTTTCTGACCGGCAACGGACTCAAGCACATGTTGCTGCCAGCGGTGAATCTGGCGCTGTTCAAATTGGCACTGATGATCCGGCTGGCGCGCGCCGGTACGCGCGAGGTCATGTTGACCGACACCGTGCGCTTCGCGCGCGCCGCAGGCGAAAGCGAATGGACCATTCTGCGCTACCACGTGCTGCGCCTGATCGCGATCCCGCTGGTTACCGTGTTTGGCCTGGAGTTGGGCTCGACACTGGCGTTCGCAGTGGTGACCGAGACCATCTTCTCCTGGCCCGGTGTCGGCAAGCTGATCATCGACTCGATCTCCACGCTGGATCGGCCGGTCATGGTCGCCTACCTGATGCTTGTTGCGCTGCTGTTCATCACGATCAACCTGACGGTGGACATTGCCTATGCCGCCCTTGATCCGCGCCTGCGTGCGCGTAAGTCCCAATGAGCGCCGGCACTATTCCGATCGAGACGCCACTGCGCGGCTTCATCCGCGAGTTTGCGCAGGACCGCGTTGCCGTCGTCGCATTTGTCGTACTCGCGCTGATCGTGCTGCTGGCGCTGCTGGCGCCATGGATCACGCCACAGGACCCGTACGATCTGTCCAACCTGGTGCTGATGGACGCGCGCCGGCCGCCGGGCCACGTGGGCAGCAAGGGCTTCACCCATTGGCTGGGTACCGACTCACAGGGGCGCGACCTGTATTCGGGCATTCTTTACGGACTGCGCATCTCGCTGCAGGTCGGCCTCATGGCCGGCGCGATCGCGTTCGCACTGGGCGCATCTCTGGGCACGCTGGCCGGATTCGCCGGCGGACGCACCGAAACACTGATCATGCGCATCATCGACCTGCAGTTATCGTTCCCTGCCATTTTGCTGGCACTGGTGCTCGCCGCCCTGCTGGGCCAGGGCAAGTGGCCGCTGATCGCGGCACTGGTCACCGCGCAATACGCCTACTTCGCGCGCACCGCCCACGGCGCGGCATCGTCGGAGCGCTCCAAGGACTATGTCGAGGCGGCTTTGTCGACGCCGCTGAGTTCTGCCCGCGTCGCGTTCCGCCATGTGCTGCCCAACTGCCTGCCGCCGCTGATCGTCGTGGCCACGGTGCAGGTCGCCAACTCGATTGCGTTGGAGGCCACGCTGTCGTTCCTGGGCCTGGGCATGCCGGTGTCCGAGCCTTCGCTGGGCATGCTGATCGCCAACGGCTTCCAGTACATGTTGTCGGGCCGCTACTGGATCTCCATCTACCCCGGCATCGCGCTGATCGTGCTGATCGTCGCCATCAACCTGGTCGGTGACCAGATCCGCGACCAGCTCAATCCGAGGCTCAAGCGATGAGTGAAGAGAAGAATTCTCCCGACAGGGCCGATCGGCAATTTCCCGCCGGGCCGCCCCAAGGGAAATCAACCCCCTCGGGGGGCAGCGCAGTACACGAAGTGACAAGCGTGGGGGCACAATTTCCCGCCGGGCCGCCCCAAGGGAAATCAGCCCCCTCGGGGGGCAGCGCAGTACACGAAGTGACAAGCGTGGGGGCACAAGTCCCC
>Ga0335397_10010677_pt1 | contig 11341 bp, 9 predicted proteins | sample MAT04_FD_205740 | JGI IMG/M metagenome (GOLD analysis project Ga0335397, IMG submission 205740) | Freshwater microbial communities from Lake Fryxell liftoff mats and glacier meltwater in Antarctica - MAT-04 (spades assembly) (version 2) ...
GCGCGCGCGGGCGGCGGCACACTGATCACGACCTGCGCCGCGTCGGCGCGCGCGTTCGCGAAGCAATACGACGGCGAGGTGCTCGACTTCGCGACGCTGCTCGCGCGCGCCGTGTAGCCGGCGGTCAGGGCCGCAGTGTGTACGTCAGCTGCTGGCGCTCGCCGCGACGCACCGCGGGCAGGCGCTGCGCGCGCACCAGCGGGGCGATGCACGCCTCCGCCGCCGACGCAGTCACCTGCGTGATGCTGCCGTTGCCGTCGGCGATCACGATGACGCGCGCGGTGCGCGGATGCGCGGCGTCGGCGCGCAAACACGCGACCAGCTCGCGGCGCACGGGCGCGATCGCAGCCTCGAGGTGCGCGATGGTGAGCTGCACCGGCCGCGGATCTTCTGCATCGCCGGTCGGCGGCGGATTCGCGCCAGTGCGCTGACCCGCTTGGCTCGCTTGGTCGGCCGCTTGCGCTTCGTCGCCGCGCGCCGCGAGCGCGTCGAGCGCGGCCTGTGCACGACCGCGCACGGCGGGCATGCCGAGCGTGTCGTCGGCGATCTCGCGCAGCGTATCTGCGGCGACCGGGCCGACGAGCGCGACGAGCGCATCGGCAGCGTTGCCGAGCGCCGCGGCGAGGCCGTCGTTGGGCGGCTCCGCGTGATAGAGGCGCAGGAACTCCTCGAGCGGCTCCGCGGCCGAGCGATCGCCGAGCGTCTTCAGCGCGTCGACGATGCCGGCGAGCTGATCGATCGGCGTCTGCGGATCGGCGAGGTGCGCGAGCAACATCGGCACCGCGCGGCGCTCCGACATGCGCGCGGCGGCACGCGCGAGCGCGGCGGTTGGCGGCGCCGTCGTGCCCTCGAGGAACGACGCGTGGCGCTCCAGCTCGCGCATCACCTGCTCGCCGCCGGTCGTGCGCTCGCCGAGCGCATCACACGCAGCGCGCTGCACGAGCCGCGGCGCGCGCGCCCCGCCGCAGATCGCGACGAGGTTGGTCGTCACCTCGGGCTCGGGCAGCGACGCAAGCAGCTGTACGGCGAGCACGCGCGCCGGCGCGAGCCGCGTATCGGTGCTCTCCGCGGCCGCGAGCAGCTGATCGCGGACTGGCATCGCCTCACCCTCGGGGGCGCCGGTGAGCGTCGGATCGCCGCTGATGACGGCGACCGAGGGACGCACGCCGAGCTGCGCGTTGAACACCGGTCGACCGTCGGCCGCGCCGAGCAGCGCGACCGTGCCGTCTTGGTCGGCGACGAGGAGCCCGCCCGCTTCGACCGACGCGCCGGCGATGTCGCTGCTGCGCTGCGCGACCCAGCGAACGGTCGCCGCATCGGGAGAGAGCGCGAACACCAGCTTGTAGAACAGCAGATAGAGCGTGTCATCCTGCAGCGCGACGGTCTCGCCGGCGCCGGTCGGTCGCCACACCAGGCGGACGCGCGCCGCGGCGCTGTCCGGCGTTGGCGGCGGCGCGTACGCATCACGCATGAACGCCGGCTGCCCAGGCAGCGCGCGCGCGAGCTGGTTGGCGAAATACGCGGCGCGCCCCTTGGTGCCCGTCGCGAGGCTCGGCGTGATGCGGAACGCGCCCGCCTGCGCGACGTAGACGCGATCGTTCGAGACGAAGGCGTGGCCGATGACGTCGTCGATGACGCGCAGGCGGTCCTTTTCTTCGCCAGTCATCGCGTCGAACACCGACACGTTCTGATGCGCCCACGGCACCAGCACGAGGCCGGCACGCACCGCCGGCACGCCGACCGCGTGGAACGCCGCGCGGGTCCAGCGCTCGTCGCCGTCCTCGAGCAGCACGATGCGCGAGCTCGCGCCCTCGCCGCCGCCGGTCGACAGCGTGAACACCGAGAGCGCACCCTCGCCGTCGCCGCCGACGAGGTGCAGCGCGTCGGTCTCCGTCGAGTAGACAATCTCGCCGCTGTCGAGCGCATGTCCGACGACGCGTCCGCCTTCGTCGGTGAGCACCACGAGGCCGGCGACGACGGGCACGCCCCGCGTAGCCGTCGGCACCGACCAGAGGAGTCGCCGTGTCGCGATGTCCCAGCAGAACAGCTTGCGCGCCGGACCTTCGGTGGTGCCGACGACGACGGCGCGCTCGTCACGCGGAGGTGCGCCGTCGAGTCGCGCCGCGAGCGCGCCGACGCGCGGTCCGTCGCTGTCCGGGAAGGTCGGCGAGAACGCGCCGGCTGCGCTACCACCGCCGCACGCGGCGAGCAGCGCGGCGCAGAGCACGGCGGGTACAGCCGCGGAGCGCACGGCGTACGGAGCCGCGGAGCGCGCGGCGAGAGAGAACGCGGAGTGAAGCGAGGAGAAGGAGTTCATGGTCAGTCTGCGATCCGCATGGCTGCGTCTTCGGCTGCGCGGCGCACCGGACTACGATCGGTCGTCGGCAGGGACGCGACGAACTCTTGGAGGAACGTCTTCGCGCCGCTGGTCGCGAGCTCGGCGAGCCGCGCCACGATGTCGAGCTTGGTGCGATCGGGGATGTCGCGGCGCGCGAGCAGCTCGCCGAGCGCGGGCGAGATGCCGTCGAAGGCGAGGCGGCCGAGATAGCCGAGCAAGCGCACGACCTCGGCCGGCGTCGCGAGCACGCCGATCGACGTCGACGCCTCGAGCACGCCGTGCTCGAGCGCGAGGAACAGCTGATCGACGCTGCCACGCGCACCGACTTGCCCGAGGCCAGTCGCCGCCGCTGCGCGGATCTGCGCGTCGGCGTCGCTCAGCGCGAGCGTGAGGCTCTGCTCTGCGCCGCGTGGCTTGAGCGACGCGACCGCCATGATTGCCTTCAGCCGAATCGCCGGGCGACGGTGCGAGATCAGCGTGATCAGCACCGGACCCGCCTCGGGGCGGCCGCTGACCACCAGCGTGTCGACCGCGAGCTCGAGCAGCTCCGGCGGCAGGCCGCGACGGATGCGCGCAGCCAGCGGCTCGACGACGTCTGCCTCGCCGCGCAGGCCGAGCGCCTCGATGCCCTGCCGAATGATCGCCTCATCGCTCGATGCGAGCTGGGCGACCAGCTCCTCGAGCGGCGGCCCCGCCACCGTCTCGACCGCGGGCGGACGCCGCGGACGCCGCTGCGCTTCGGCGCGCGTCGCTATGCTCGTGAGCAGCGCGCTTCCGACGAGACAAGCGACCCAGACCATTCCCTGCGTGCGCAAGCCAAGCGTCATGAGACCTCCCGCGGCGCCAGATATCGCGCAACCGCCCCAGATTCAAGGGGACGGTCGCCGAAGCTTGCTGGCAGCCCGTGGATCAGTCGTCGCGAGTGGATCGCGGAACGCGACGCGGTCGATCGTGGCGCCGCTCGACTCGCGCGTGGCCGCCAGCGCCTACGACATCGCCGCGCCGGCCGTCACGGCGTCGTACGGCGAACCGCTTCGCCTGCGTTCTGGTGCGCGAACTCGATACGTCGGTTCTGCGCGCGGCCCTCTTCGGTGTCGTTCGACGCGCGTGGGCGCGACGGGCCATAGCCACGCGCGGTGAGGCGCGCCGCGGGGATGCCGTGCTCGGTCATCCAGCGCCGCACGCCCTGCGCGCGCTGCTCCGAGAGGCGCCGGTTGTGCGGCTCCGCGCCGACGTTGTCGGTGTGGCCGCTGATCTCGATCTGCGCGTCGGGGTTGTCGCGCAGCATGCTCAGCGCGCGCACCAGCGTCTGCTCCGACTCTGGCAAGATCTCCGCGCTGTCGAACGCGAAGGTGATGCCGTCGAGCACCAGCTGCGCGCGCAGGATCGCGCAGCCGCGTGCGTCCACCTCGACGCCGCGCGGCGTGTCCGAGCACTGATCGCGGTCGTCGCCGACGCCGTCGTGATCGCTGTCGTCGTCGCTCGCGTCGAGCGGGTTGTGCGGCGGATTGGCGCGCTCCCACGCGTCACCCGCGCCGCCCCCATCGGTGTCCGCCTTGCGCGGATCGCTCTCGCCGTTGTCGACGGCGCCGTTGTGATTCGCGTCTTCGTCGCCGTCGCGAAGGCCGTCGGCGTCGGTGTCCGGGAGCGTGGGATTGGTGTCGGTGTCGACCTCGAGGCCATCGGGTAGGCCGTCGTCGTCGGTGTCCGGATCTCGTGCATCGGTGTGCCAGCGTACGGTCTCGCGCTCATCGGAGAGGCCGTCGCCGTCGCTGTCGAGCGCCTCCGCTTCGCCGATGGCGAGGCTGACGCTCAGGCCCGCGGTCACCAGCAGATCGAGCTGATCGTTGCGGCCGGTCACGCCGAGCGTCGCACGCGCGAACACGCCGACCTGCAACGGCTTCAGCACCGACCACTCGTAGCCGAGGCCGAGATCGACGGCGAACTGCGAGCCATCGAAGCCGAGATAGCCGACGTGCGCGGCGACCCAGAAGTTGCCGTCGTAGTCGCCGCCGTCTTCGTCGGCGTAGCCCTCTTGGTTGTCGATGAAGCGGAAGCGCCCGCCGAGGGCGATGTTGACCACCGCGCGGTCGGCGTTGGGGAAGTAGTAGCCACCGCCGCCGATCAGCTCGAGCGCGAACGGCTGCGCGAGTTGCCAGTCGATCGCGAGGTTGCCGACGACGCCGAGCGAGACTTTGTTGTCGACGGCCGACGGACCGTACTCGCCGGTGACAGGCGCTGACGCACCGAGCTCGAGGTGCAGGTTCAGATCGCCGCTCTCCGCGTGCGCGCGTTCCGGTGCCGCTGCTGCAGCGGAGAGCAGCGTGAGCGCGCCGAGCGCGAGCAGCGCAGTACGACGAGCCGGGTGAGCGAGAGCGAGACGAGAGAGCATGGCGGTCCTCAGGAGCGAAGGTTGCGAACGGGCCATCAGCGGCGCGCCGTGGTGCGGCAACTAGCTACGCGGCTGTACGAGCCCCGTGGTACATCGCGGTCGGTGTCTAGCAGACGTCGTCGCGGCTGGCTCGCGTTCGCCTTCACGACGTCGACGCTCTCTATCGTGATGTTGGCACTCGCGACATCGATGCTCGCGGGTGATGCTGCGCGTGCACAGGCGCGCGGCACCGCGGATCCGCTCGCCGATGCGCTCGACGCGGAGCCGCTCGACCTCGCGCGCATGGTTCGTCGGAGCGGCGATGCGCTGGTGCTGGCGCGGCTCGCCAGCGGCGACACTGCGCACGCGCTCGCTGCGCTGCGCGCCGCGCCGTTCCTCGCGGCGCCTGAGGCCGTGCTCAGCGCGCTCGCCACGCTCGCTGCTTCGCGCGATCCCGATCTCGCGCCCGAGGCGGCGCACGCCGTGCTCGTCATCGCGCGCGGACTCACGCTCGAGGAGCTCGCGCAGCGTGAGGCGGAGCTCGGCGAGCTCGCGCCTGCACGCGACGCGCTGCGCCGACTGGCGGCGGACACCAGCGCGCGCGCCGACATCCGGCAGGCGGCTGCGCTCGCGGCGGGCGCGCTCGGCGCGCTGATCGGCTGAGCCGTCCATCGGGCGGCTCGGACGTGTCGGCGTCGCTGCCGATTCAACGCGCGCCGCGGATCGCGATGCTCTGCGCGCGTCCGTGCGGGGCGCGACCCTCAGGTCAAGGCGAGTCCGTCCGGCGGCTCCTGCAGCGCGTCTGCCAGCGCGGCCATCTGTTCGACGCCGAGCGTCTCACCGCGCAGCTGCGGATCGAGCCCGAGCGCGTCAAGCGCGTCGTCCGCGCAGCGCTGCCCGTAGACGCGCCCGAGCGCGTTGCGCAGCGTCTTGCGCCGCGCGTCGAAGATCGCGCGCACGAGCCGGCGCAGCGCGGGCGTCTCGAGCGCGCGCGGCACCGCGTGCGGCACCAGCTTCACCACGGCGCTCGCGACCTTCGGCGCTGGGAAGAACGCGCCCGGCGGAACGGCGAGGACCGGCGTCACGGCGAACGCGCCTTGCACGAACACGGTGAGCGCGCCGTATTCGCTAGTGCCCGGCTCGGCGAGCATGCGATCGCGCACCTCGCGCTGCACCATCACGACGGCGCGCGAGAGGTGCAGCCGCGCAGCGGTCAGGTTGCGCAAAATGCCGCCCGTCACCGCGTACGGCAGGTTGCCAGTCACGGCGAGCTGCGCTGAGCTCGTGTCTCCTGCGCAGAGCTCTGTGGCGAGCGCGGCGTAGTCGACCTCGGCAGCGTCACCCTCGATGACGCGCACCCGCGCACGCGGCATCTCGGCCGCGAGCACCGCGATCATCCCGCGGTCGCGCTCGATCGCGACGACGTCGGCGCCGGCCCGCAGCAGCGCGCCCGTGAGTGTGCCGAGGCCGGGTCCGAGCTCGAGGACACGCTCACCGAGCGCCGGTGCGACCGCCGCCGCGATGCGCGTCACCGCGCTCTCGGAGATCAGAAAGTTCTGCGAGAAGGCGCGCTTCGGCGTGAGCCCGTGGCGAGCCAGCACACGCCGCGGATCTTCCCACGGCGGCGCTTGCTGCGGATCGCGCGCGCCAGCCTCGCGGGTCGTGGCAGCCTCGCGCGCTGCATCGGCGTCGTTCCCTGCGTCGTCGGGATCGCTCACGCGGCGCGCCTCGGCGAGCGCGCGCGCGCGACGACGAGCGCGGCTGGCTCGTCCTTCTTCGCGACGAACACCGGCGCGCCGAGCTTGCCGAAGAGCGCACGCGCCTCGCGCAGCCGGCGCTCTTCGCTGCGCCCATACGTCGTCGACAGGTTGCGCTCGACCGCCGTGATCGGCGCTTCGGCGAAGTTGCGTGCATCCGGCGCGACGAAGACGAGCGCGTGTCCGTGCGACCGCAGCAGCTTCACCGCGGCGACGAGCGGCTCGGGATCGCCGATGCCGTCGAAGTCCGTCATCACGACGATCGTGCGTGGCACGCGTGTGCGTCCCGCCGCTTCACGCAGCGCGATGGCGAGCCCGGGTGCCTTGGCGCCGTCGCGCGGGTCCGGGCGATACGGCAGCGGGATCCCGCGCGCGCGACAGAAGCGGCGCAGCACGGCCGAGATCGGCGACGGCGCGACGACCTCGACGCGCCCCGCTTCCTTCGCTTGATCGCCGTCGAGCGCGCGCGTCGCGTGGGCGACGAGGCCTACGGCGTCCCAGCCGCCGGGCCGATCGCGCGAGGCGAAGTCGACGCCGTCTTGGTGGCGCACATAGCGCGCGACGATCGCGATGAGCTCGTCGTCGTCTACGTCGGTGAGATCGTGGTCGACGACTTCCGTCGCGCCGAGCAGCGCGTCGTAGACGCGGATCATCTGCTTGGCGCCTTCGCCGGGCGTGACGTGCGCGAGGATTCGACCATCGACCGTCACCAGCCCGACGCGATCGCCCGAGTCGATCGCGCGGCGCGCCTCGGAGGCCGCCGCCTCGATCACGAAGTCGAGCTTGCGCCGCCCGGGCGCACCGCCGCGCATCGTGCCGCTCACGTCGAGCACCAGATAGCGCGTCTCCTGCACCTCGCGCTCGACCTCGCGCACCAGCAGCTTTCCGGCGCGCGCGCTCGGTCGCCACGCGATGCTCTTGAACGGATCGCCGGGCTGCAGATCGCGCAGCTCGCGCAGCTCCGTGCCGCCGCCCTGACGGCGCAGCTGCGTCGTCGCGCTGCGCTCGACCGAGAGGCCCGTCATCGTGCGCGACGCTCCGCGCGAGGTCGCCGCGGCGGCAGGGAGCACCTTGATCGCAAGCGGATTCGGGAAATAGAGCGGCACCTCGAACAAGCCGAGCGGGCCGCGCAGCGTCACCGCGAGGCCGTGCAGCACGACCCGACCGCACGCCGGTGCGAGCAGCTTGAAGTCGAACTCGGTGCGCGAGCGCGGCGCGATCCACAGCACGTTCGGCTCGTCGTCGCCGTCGACGACGCGCGCGCCGCCGGGCACCAGCGGCCGCAGCCCGCAGAGCAAGATTGGATCGGACCCGCGGTGCCGCACGTAGCAGCGCACAGCGAACGGCGCGCCCGGGGTGACGGCACCGCCTGACGCGTTTGGATCGCCGTGACCGAGCCACCACGCGAACTCGAGGCGCTCTGCGCGCACGCGCCGGCCGAGCGGCATCGTCGCGGCGAGCGCGAGCGCGAGCGCGGCAAAGCCAGCGCCTGCGAGCGCGGCGACGGTCGCGGTCGCCGTCAGCAGCCCGATCGCGAGCATCACGACGCACCCGACGAACGCCGCGACTGCAGCGCGGGTCGGCATCGGCAACATCGCGCTACCGCGCCTCGCGTCGGAACGCGACCTGCTCGAGCGCCTGCCGCACGATCGTCTCGCGCTGCGTGCCTTCCATCTCGGCCTCTGGCGTCAGCACGAGGCGATGCGCGAGCACCGAGCTCGCCAGCGCCTTCACGTCGTCGGGGATCGTATAGCCGCGACCGGCGGCGAGCGCGCGCGCCCGCGCCGCTTGAACGAGCGCGAGCGACGCGCGCGGCGAGGCGCCGAGATAGAGCCGCGCGTGCTGCCGGGTGAACGTCGCGAGCCGCACCACGTAGTCGATCAGGTCTTCTTCGACGTGCACCGTTGCGACCAGCGCCTGCATCGCGAGGATCTCGTCCGGCGTGAGGATCTGTCGCAGCGTCGGCACCGGCTCGGTGAAGCGCCGCAAGATGCCCTTTTCGTCGCGCGCCGTCGGATAGCCGAGCACGAGCCGCACGAGGAAGCGATCGATCTGCGCCTCGGGCAGCGGATACGTGCCGGCTTGCTCGACCGGGTTCTGCGTCGCCAGCACGATGAACGGCGAGGGCAGGGCGCGCGTGTCGCCCTCGATCGTCGTTTGCTGCTCTTGCATCGCCTCGAGCAGCGCGCTCTGCGTCTTCGCCGGCGCGCGGTTGATCTCGTCGCCGAGCACGACGTTGGCGAAGACCGGCCCTTCACGCAGCTGAAAGGTGCCTTCGCGCGGCGACAACACGTAAGTGCCGGTGATGTCGGCCGGCAGCAGATCCGGCGTGAACTGGATGCGCTTGAACGAGCAGCCGAGCGTCGACGCGAACGCTTTGCACAGCGTCGTCTTCGCCACGCCAGGGACGCCCTCGAGCAGCACGTGGCCACGCGCGAGGAGCGCGACGAGCAGCATCTCCGGTACCTCGCGTGGGCCGACGTACACGCGCTGCACCTCCTCGATCACCTGCGCGGCGCGCGTGGCGACCCGGGCGAGCACGTCTTCGCTCATTCGCTGTTCGATCATCAAGCGTGGACCGTCCTGTCGTCGAGCCGCGCGAGCAGCGCCTCTCCGCGCCGCACCATGTCCCCGAATCGAGCCGCCGTCACGCGTGGCGGTCCCGGCGGTCGGTCTTGCCGGCGATGCAGCTCGTCAAGCTCGAGCAGCAGCGCACGCACCGCGGCGATGTGCGGCTCCGGAAGGCCGCGCGCGCGCAGCTCGACCAGCAGGTCGCGCAGGATCGTCTGACCAGTGAGCCCCATGCGCCGCACGATCTCACCTTCCAGCTCGAACTTGTAAACCATCGTCGGCTGCAGAAAATCGCCTTTGCCGTCGCGGAAATAGTCGATTCGCCCGACCAGGCCGCCTGCGTGCGGCAGCCGCGCGAACATGCCGGTGCCGTCGTACGGCGTGCGCCGCGGCAGGGCCGTAGCGGCGATGACGAGCAGGATCGCGCTCAGCACCATCGCGCCGAGCTGCACGGCGATGGGCGGCAGCGTCGCGTGCGCGAACTTCTCGATCGCCGTCCGCAGATCGTGCAGCGGCCGATCGGCGCCGGGCTCGCCGAAGCGCCCGACGATCGGCACAGCGCCAGTGACGATGACCAGACGACCGCCGCGCCCGCCCGCGAGATAGCGCACGAGGTTCGCCGCGAAGCGCCGGTTGCCGCGGAACTGCAGCATGTTGTTGATCAGCGCGCTCGGGTCGCCCAGCGCGACCAGCCGCCCTTGTCCGACGGCGCCGGCGAGCACGAGCGCGCTGCCGCTGCGATCGAACGAGAACAGCGGGTCGAGCTCGCGGTGATACACCTGCTCGGGATGGTTCGTGACGAGCGCGCCGACGCCCTCGGTCAGCGGATGTGTGCTCTCTGGCCGCGCGACGAGCAGCGCGTCGTTGCCGCGCAAGCGCAGCCCGGACGCGGGCTCCGGAGCGCGCCGCGTGATCTGGTACGCCGCAAGCAGCGTGGCGCCGGTGCCATAGTCGTCGGCCAGCGCGACGCGACCGCCGGCCTTCAGAAAGCCGCTGATGCCCTCCACCGGCAGCGGCCCGGTGGGATAGACGAGCAAGAGCGCGTCGCGGGGCGTCAGAGTCCCGACATCGAGCCGCTGGGGCGTGTCGACCCGGACACCCGTGTCGCGGGCGGCCTGAACGAGCTGCGACAGTCCGTTCCACGACTCGCTCGCCGGATCGTAGTCGGTGTCGGCGCGCGCAGGTTCGCTGCGCACACCGAGCCAGACGGCGATCGCTGCGAAGATCGTGAACAGAAGGCGGGTCATTCGCGGTGAAGTCGCAAGCGCACGGGGAATTCCGGGGTCGAGAATAGCAGGAGCCTGCCGTTTGCTGGACTTGCCCAGAGTGTAGCCGGCAGAATCCCAGTCGAAGAATCGATCTGTTCCGACGAACGTCTCAAGGTCGACACCGAACGCAGCGTAGAGGTCTTGTCAGTGGCACTTCGATTGCTATAGATGTTTCATTCAAGTCAGCAGTGCTTCCGCGCCGTTCTTCCAAGAACAGCTCGCATACCCCGACGGACGGCGCCCTAGGCCTAGAGGAGTGGACGCCATGCTGCCTCCCTTCATCATCGATCAGATTCGGCAGCGCGAAGAAGAGGAGCGGCGTCGCGACGACCGCGCCGTGCTCGAGCTGCCCCTCCCGATGTATGACGCACCGCGGCGCTCGAGCGTCGAGGACGACGCGCCGATCGGTGATCGCGGCGTCGTGATCATCGACCTGATGGGGTGAAGTGAACGCGCTTGGTCGCGCCCGCGGTCGCATCATGCGGCCGCGGCGCGGTCAGCCAGCTCGGGTGATCTCGCGGAAGTTGGCCTTGAGCTCGTCCACCGTGAATGGGCGGCCGCCGGGCGCGAAGGCACCGGTCGTCTCGCGCACACGGAACGCGTAGACGCGCGCACCAGCGACGCCGAGCACCTCGCCGTGTACGTCGCGGCTGTGCTCCGAGCAGAGAAACGCGGCGACCGGCGCGACGTGCTCGGGCGACATGGAGTCTTCGCGGATGCCTTGGAACATCGGCAGCTCGGCGGTGGTGCGGGTGCGCGCGGTCGGCGCGATCGCGTTGAGTCGGACCTCGTGCCGGCGCAGCTCGACGGCCGCAGCGCGCACCATGCCGACGACCGCCGCGCTCATCGAGCTCAGCCCCGACTGGCGCACGTTGCCGAAGAACGCCGCGGGGCTCGTCAGCTGCACGATCGCGCCGCCGCGTCCGGCGTCGACCATCACGCGCGCCGCTGCACGCGTCAGCGCGAACGCGCCGCGCACGTAGAGATCGACGAGCGCGTCGAGATCACGCTCGTCGAGCTTCAGCAGCACGCTCTC
>Ga0335397_10010689_pt1 | contig 11337 bp, 7 predicted proteins | sample MAT04_FD_205740 | JGI IMG/M metagenome (GOLD analysis project Ga0335397, IMG submission 205740) | Freshwater microbial communities from Lake Fryxell liftoff mats and glacier meltwater in Antarctica - MAT-04 (spades assembly) (version 2) ...
GGCGAACGGCGCTTGATCTCGGCGATGACGTGGAGGCCGGGTGCGGCGAGGCGCCCGGCCACAGGACGCGGCGCAGGGGCGCGTCTCGCGGCGACGGCGAGCTCCCGGTAGGTGACCCCACCCAGCTCGACCGTGATCTCCGCGCGTCGCCGATCGGCGATCTGGCGCACGACGGGGGTGGCGCGGCCCGGGGCGCGCCGGGCGGATGTCGCGGGGCTGGCGGGCGTGGTCATGCGGCTCCCTCCGTGGCCGCCGACCGGAGTCGCAGCCGTTCCAGGCGATCATGGGCAGCGCCCGAGTCGATCAGTGACAGTGCGTGCTGGACGCCCTCGCGGATGTCGTCCGCGCGTCCGGCAGCGACGAGCGCGGCGCCCGCGTTGAGCGCCACGACATCCCGTGGCGGGCCCTGCTCGCGCCCCTGCAGGATGGCCACGATGAGCGCCGCGTTCTGGGCAGGGTCACCCCCCACGAGCGTGCTGGTATCCGCGCGCGATAGCCCGACGTCCTCCGGCGCGATCGTGCGGCGTACGACCCCCGAGGGGGTCACGTCGTGGATGACGCCGCTGCCGTCGAGGGGGAGCTCATCGACGCGGTCGCCATGGACCACGAACGCGCGCTGCGTGCCCAGCGCGAGCAGCACCTCCGCCACGTGCCCTGCGGCGGCGGCATCGCCGACGCCCAGCAGCTGGCGCCGTGGGAAGGCCGGGTTGGCGAGCGGGCCGCAGAGGTTGAACGCGGTGCGCACCGCCAGCTCGCGCCGGACCGGGCCGGCGTGCCGCATGCCCGGGTGGAAGTCGGGAGCGTGCAGGTAGGCGAAGCCGTCCTCGTGGAGCGCGGTGGTCGCCTCCTCGGGCGTGGAGTCGATGCGCAGGCCGAGCGCGGACATGACGTCCGAGCTGCCGCTGAGCGAGGAGACCGCGCGGTTGCCGTGTTTCGCGACGGGCACACCGGCCGCGGCGGTCACGATCGCCGTCGCCGTCGAGATGTTGAAGGTGTGGTGGACATCGCCGCCGGTGCCGCAGGTGTCGATGGTGCCGTCCGGCGCATCCACCACGAGCACGCGCGCGCGCATGGCGCGCACGAACCCGGTCAGCTCCTCCACGCTCTCACCGCGCATCCGCAGACCGATCAGCAGCCCGGCAAGCTGCGCGGGCGTGGCCTCTCCGTCGAGCACGGCGCCGATGGCGCGTTCGGTCTGATGGGCGCTGAGGAGCGCGCCCGCCACGACGGCGGCAAGGGCGGCTCGAACGGCTTCACTCACGCTGTCAGGGACCCCCGTAGATGACGACGGACCGACCTCATCCCCTGCCGGGACGAACGGATCGGTCCGTTTCGCGGTGCCACCCGACTTCGGCACGCCCGCAGCGCGCCGCACTCTGTCACGCGGGCTCGCGGGTCCATTCGCCATCATCCTCGCACCGGCCTCGCAGCACCGCCGGCTCTCTGGGGCGAGGGATCGACAGGTACTGCTCCCGGTCGTCACCCATGGTTCGCTCTCGAGCGCGAGTCTAGGTCGGGCGCGGGAACCTCGTCAAGCGGTCGTGGCTCAGGTCCAGAGCGTGCGCAGCTGGGTCTCCGTCAGGAACGGGTCGTCGCCCCGGCGTGCCGCGAGGACGCCCTGTGCCTGCGGGTCGGATGCCGGGATCGCGCGGGCGCCAGGCGCGACCCACTGTCGCCACGCCGCCTCGAAGGCGGCCACCCGGTCGCGCCGCGTGGCGAGCAGTGATGGCACCGCATGCCACATGAGGCTGCCGGGGGCGATCCGGCCCGCGAACCGCAACGCGGTCAGCCGGAGCGCGCTCGGCACGTCGGCGCGGGCAACGAGGACCGGGCGCGGCAGCAGCCAGCGTGGCTCCCAGAGCGGCGCCATCAGCTCGTCCAGCGCGGTCGCGAACCGGTCCGACTCATCGGTCGTGACACCGTCCAGGAGGCAGCGGTACCAGCCGTCGGACTGCGGCACCACACGCACCGCCGTTGCGCCCGCGGCCGGCCCGTTGATGCCCGTCGCCGCGAGCGCGTCGGCGACGGCCCGGCCGAGGTCGCCCAGCAGGTCCGCAGCGCCCAGCGACCCGAGTGCACGGCCGACCATGGCGAGGCCCACACCGAGACCGACGAGCAGCAGCAGGATGCCGGCGACCGATCCAGCGACCGGCCCGAGCAGCCACCCCGTGGACAGCGTGCCGCTCAGCCAGCCGAGCATGGCGAGCAACAGAAGGCCTCGAGAGCGCGTCGACCGGAGCGGTGGCTGATGCCGGAGCGGACTGCGGATGGGCGCTCCTGGGGTGCGGCCCGTCCGGATCCGGACCGTCGCGACCGGCTCATCCCGGTAGGCCTCACCGATGCGCCACGCCGCGCGGGCCGCATCCCGGTCGTTCGGCCGCGCGAGCGCGCGCTGGCTGATGGCAGCCCGGTCAGCCGTTGACGGTGGCTGGTACGGACCGAGCCTCGCATCCACGTGTGACACCCCCGATTCGACCTCCCCGGTCGCGCCGACCGCGAGGTCGTGCTCGTGCTTGCGCGCGAAGCGGGCGTGGTCGGCGGCACCCTGGGGATGCCCGTCAGCGACGCACACGACATCCCACAGGTCGGCGACCTTGGTCGGGTCGGCACGGTCCAGGCGCATGCCCCGACCACGCATCTGGTGCACCGCGGCCCGCGTCGTCGCGGTCGTGAGATCGATGACCACGTTCACCGGGGGCGAGTCCCACCCCTCTCCCAGCAGCGCCCGCGTGCCGATGAGGCAACGGCTGCCGCCGGCCGCGAAGAACCGGGTCAGGAGCGGCACCCACGTCCTCGCCGTCCAGCGCGGATCGGCGGGCGCCACGAGCACCGTGTGATCCCACCTGCCGCCGTCTGGCGCGGCCACGGTGGACGCCCTGGACGCCGCGGCCGACGTGGACGGGAAAGCGGCGCCGTCGCTGAGCGGGTCCCAGGCCGCCAGAGCAGCCGCGGCGGCCATCGCGCGGCCGGCCCCGGGGTCGTCCATCTGCAGCGACGCGGCGAAACGCACCAGCCGCTCGGCCGTGGCCAGCGAGCAGGCGACCGTCCGTCCCGTGACGAGCACCGGATCGAGCCCGGGCACCGCCGTCCCGTCCAGCAGCGTCCGCAGCACGAGCGCCGCGCCGCCCGCCCCCGGGTCCAGGATATCGCGCAGCCGGGCGTCGGGGCCGCTCCCGGCCGATTCGTGATCGGTGAGCACCAGGCTGCGGAGCCGCTCGCCCAGCGCCGCGTCCTCGGCGGACAGGATCCGCGCCACGCCCAGCGCCTTGCTCGCGGAGAGCGCCACCACCCGGTCCACAACGGATGCGGAGCGCACCACGCCGGACGCTGCGAGGCGGTACCCGACCGACGGCAGCACTGCCCGGAGGTGCTCACGGGCCACCCGGTCACGGGGATCTTCCGATGGTGCGAGCGCCTCCGTCGCCCAGCGATCGAGGAGGGTCGCCCAGTCGGCCGCATCGGGCTCACGACGGTCGATCTCCGCGAACCGCACCCCGGGTGGCGGCGGTTCGTCGCGCGACCAGCGCAGGCGGAGGGCGGCCCGGGCGAGGTCGGCATCGGCGGCCTCCAGGACCGCCCAGCTCACTGTCGCGCCATCCGGCGAGCGCCGCTCCGCCACGCGCCGGTCCAGCCAGGCCACGAACGGCAGGGAACCAAGGTCGGGGCCCTGGACCTCGCGCACGAGCGCCGCGAACCGCTCTCCCTCCTCCGCGATGAACCGCTGCTCGTGGGGCAAGGGTGCCGTGAGCAGCACCAGCTCCTGGTACGGCGCCAGGTATCCATCCTTGACCACGGCCGGCGCGACCACCTCGAAGTCCGCCGCGGGCCCGAACAGCCGGTCGTGCAGACGGGTCTCCCGCGGGCCGAGGTCCTGCGGAGGGGTCGCCGTCAGCGCCACGACGACGGTCTCCTGGCCCAGGGTGTCGATGATCGCGGCCACGAGCGCGCCCCATAGCTCGAGCAGGTGGTGGCTCTCATCGAGCACGAGCGTGATGGGCCCGTTGGCGGCCAGCCGCTCCACGATGGCTCGACCGTTCGCGTGCAGCAGGCCGAGCACCTCCTCGCGGTCCCCGCCACGGGCGATGAGTCGGCGCCGTCGCGAGGGAGTCGGGCCGGGGGCGCCAAGCTGGACCGGGCCGGGGGCGCCAAGCCCGGGCACGCCCGCATCCGCGTCCGACGCGTCCGACGCAGCATCCTCGAGGCGACCCAGGACGCACAGCGCCTGGTACGTGAGCACCGTCAGCGGCGCCGACAGGTCCGGATCGTCAGCGGCCGTCACGGACCGCGGCAGGAACGATTCCCACTGCGCGATCCACTGGCCGACGATCGCGGTGTTGGGCGCCAGCACCAGGGTCGGGCGGCCCACGCGGCGCGCGATCTCCAGGCCCAGGAGTGTCTTGCCGCTGCCGGGTGGAAGGGTCAGGTAGAGCCGCGGATCGCCGCGTGCATGCGCCCGTTCGAAGGCATCGAGGGCCAGCTGCTGATAGGGGCGGAAGGGATGCGCGAAGGACATCTCGGCGTAGCGCTCACGGAGTCGCCCTGCGGGCGATGGATCGAGGGTGGGCACCCGCGCATGGTGGCGCCCGGGGGTCGGGCGAGCAAGCGGACTGCTACTGTTGGGCCGTGGTGACCTCGACCCCGCCGGCCCTTGAGCTCGATGCCGACGCCGCCGAACGCATCCGCCTGGCCTTCGCGGACACCTGGGGTCAGATGGGCAGCGCGTGGGGCGTCCAGCCGTCCGTGGCCCGGGTCCACGGCTACCTGCTCGCGCATGGTGGCGTGCTCACGGAACGGCAGGTCCGCGAAGCGCTCGACCTGAGCCATCGCGCCGCGAGCATGGCGCTCACCGAGATCGAGTCGTGGGGCCTCATCGAGCGCGTGGCGGATCCGAACCGGGTCACGCGCCGCGGTCCCTCCGCGGTGGCCTGGCGCACGGCCGGCGATCGCTGGCTCTGGTTCCAGCGCATCGCCGAGCAGCGCAAGGCACGGGAGTCCGACCCCCTCGTGCCCCGGATCCAGACATGTCTGGCGCTCGCCCAGGAGGCCGTGGTCGCCCAGCCGGACGACCCTGAAGTGGGCCGGCTGCGGGACTGGATGACCGACCTGCTGGGCTTCATCCGGCTGTTCGACCGGGCGGTGAGCCTGCTGGCGCGCGCCGAGTCGAGCGAGATCTCGCGCGGCTTCAGCGTGCTCGGTCGGCTCTCCGATGACGCGCTCGACCGCCTGCTGCGACTCGTCGCGTCGCTGCCCGAAGAGGAACTGGTGGCGACCATCGACGCGGTCTCGCGGGTGTCGCCTAGCACCGCGCGCAAGGTCCTGGGGGCGGCGCACGCGGTGGCTCGCCTCGGACGCTGACGGCAGGAGGCGCTTCGCGGGCGGGCTGTCACCGCCGTCCTGAGTCCGTATCTGTTCGCCATCGCTGCTGCTCCCCGTCGCTCTTCGGGGTGAAGGCTCCCCGCGGTTGGTCGGCAGCCTTCGATCCACGCGATGTCCTCATGGGGCAAGCATGATGTGGCGAAGCCACGCTTCATGGTTCCTCCTTGGCCCGGTGACTGCGCGATGGTGAACGCATCTCCGGATCAGGGTGCTGGTGTCGCGCCGATCGCCGTCGGCATCAGCGCCGACACCCGGACCTCGTCGCATGCCATCGTGCCTGACTCGCAAACCAGGCCCACAGCCCCGCTGGCCAGCGCGTCGCCTTCGAGGTCCACGACCGACCCGATGGGCACACCATCGATCCAGGCGGACACGCGCGCACCGGCGACCTCCAACCCCAGGGCATGGGTCTGGAAGGACTCCCAACCTCCGATGGCCTCGGCGAGCACCGTCCGTTGGTCGTCGACCTGACGCACAAGGAGCACGGCGCCGCCATCGGTGAGAACAAGGGCGTAGTAGCGACGGAGCCCGCGAACCCGGGCTGCGATCCCCGCACCCGCCGCCATGCGCGACGTGATGTCCGCATCCACGCGGTAGTCGGTCCACTCGAGGCTACCCTGGCTGATCATGCCCGTCCCGCGGTTCTGTGAGATGCGGTATGCCTCGGGCCAGTGAGCTGGCCAGACGTCCACGGCATCCACCCACGCCCGGCGCCATAGACCGCCGCCGTCGGCTGGGCGACCGAGCCGCACGGTCGGCGAGCCCACCCAGGTGAGCCGATCCAGGTGCAGCGCGCCCGTTGCTGACCCCGTGATCTCGACCCCGACCTCTGCGATGGGCTGACCACCCACGTCCGGCACGAGCCATACGAGGGTCGCATCCTTGCCCGACGCGAGCGTGATCGACGGACCGTGCATGTGGACGACTCGATCATGGCCGTCGTAATGCCCCAGCACCAGGCGCACGTCCACGGGACCCGTCGAACCATCCGCGAGGCGGACCGTCGCGCGCACCTCCTGGCCTGGATGCAGGGTCGGCGAGGCGAGCAGTCGGTAGCCCGGCATGTCGACGGCGTCCGGCGGGATGAAGGTCGGCGTGGAGGCACGGGTGAAGCCTCCCGCCGCGTGGTCGAACGCGATGCGCAGGCTGCGTTCGCCCGCGGCGCCTGAGCTGACCACGTTCTCCACGCTGGCAGGTGCGCCACGCGATGTGGACACCGCCGAGAACCCCTGGACCGCGCCTGCAAAGGCGAAGTGGAACCGGGCCCCGTCCTTCTGGAGGACCGGAGCCTCACCGGCCAGGATCCGGCCCGCTGCTGCGATCCGACCTGCTTCGATGACCGCATCGGTGATCGCTCGGCCGCCCTCCGCGGTCGGCAGGTAGATCCGGTCCGCGACGGGCCCGCGCCAATCGACCGACCCGCCCAGGCCCGCGAGCCCGTTCTTGATGCCCATGAGACAACCCGCGTTGCCCGAGTTGCAGTCGGTATCCCAACCGACCGTGTTGACGATGGTCATCGTCCGGCTGAAGTCATCCTCACCCCACAGGAGGCTGAGCAGGATCAGCCCATGATTGGGCACCACGTGGACATTGCCGCCGTATCGGTGATAGCCGTATCGCTCCACGAACCGCTCACGCGCGACATGCCAGTCGGGTTCACCGACCCGCCAATCCCGCAGGTCCCCTGCCATACGGGCGATCACGGAGTCCCGTGGGATCAGGGACAGCCCCACATCGAGCAGCCGGTCGAGCTGCGGCTCCACGAACGCCTGGGCCTCCATCGCGGCGAGAAGCACGGCTGCATGGACCGCCTCGCCGTCATGGCTGACGCTGGCTGCGCGACGAGCGAATGTGGCCGCTCGCTCGGGGTCGCCGGGTGCGACCATCGCCCAGGCATCGATGAAGATCTGCGCCCCGATCTGCTCCGCGACGGTGGCGGTGTTCAAGGCCATCGACCCGCTGTGCGGCGCTGGGATGCCGGACTTCATGCGCAGGTACGCCGTGTGCTCCGTGGAGTTGCCCATGCCACCCCACCACAGGATGGTGCGGTCCTCGATGATGTAGTTCAGCCAGCCGCGCCCGATCGCCTCCGCGCTGACCTCCGCGTCGTACCCGGAGTCCTCCAGGGCCCGGTAGAAGGTGAAGGTGCCGGTGATGTCATCGTCGGTGACGATGAGCGGCACCCCGACCCGGTCGTGGACATAGCCGGTGATCTCCCCCAGCTCTGCCATGATCCGCTCATGGGTCCAGCCCTCGAACGGTCGACCCAGGTACACGCCGATGATCTTGCCGAGGACGCCGGCGTAGACGCGCTCCTCGTAGTCCTTGGGCAGGCTCATGGGCGAGGACCTCCGGCTACCAGTTCTGGACAGACCCGTCCGCCCGGTGCAGCTGGGGCGGACCCCAGGGTGCGGCCGGAACCTGGACGGCGCGTTCATCGACCTCGACGCCCAGGCCGGGCATCTCCTGGACGTACAGCCTTGGGCCGTCCTGACGCGCCTGGACGGGGAACAGCCGCTGGTCGTAGAAGCCCGAATCCTCGGTGGGCGAGTCTCGGATCTCCATCCACGCCACGTTCGGCGTGGCGATGCACAGGTGCGCGGTCGCGGCACTGGCGATCGGGCCCAGTGGGTTGTGCGGCATCAGGTCCAGGTAGTGGGCCTCCGCCATCGCGGCGACCTTCATCGCCTCCGTGAAGCCGCCGACGTTGCAGATGTCCACGCGCACGAACTCCGTCAGGCCACGCTCGATGAACGGCGCGAACGCCCACTTGGACGAGAACTCCTCGCCGATGGCGAGGGGCACGTCGATCAGCCGGCGCAACTGCTCGTAGGCCTCGGGAGACTCCGCGCGGAGGGGCTCCTCCAGGAAGTCCAGGGTTCCGGGTGGCATGCGGGCGCAGAAGCTGGACACCTCCGCCACCGTGAACCGATGATGCAGGTCGATGCCCAGGATCGGACCCGGACCCACGGCCTGGCGCATCCTCACGGCCCACTCCGCGGTGAGGGCCACGGCCTCCCGCGGCTCGAACAGGTCGCGGTCGTCGGGATGCGACAGCCCGCCTGGACCGAAGCGGATGACGTTCCATCCGGCCTCGATCAGCTGCAGCGCGTCAGCCACGATGTCCCGCTCAGGTGGTGCGCCCGTCGACGCGAACAGCGGCACCCAGTCGCGCTGCCGGCCGCCGAGCAGCTCGTACACGGGCACGCCCCACGCCTTGCCCGCGATGTCGTGGAGCGCGATGTCGATGGCGCTCTGGGCCGCGAGCAGCACCCGGCCGCCTTCGAAGTACTGCGAGCGGTAGAGGCGCTGCCAGAGCTTGCCGCGCGCCATCGGGTCCTCACCGATGAGCAGCGAGCGGAAGTGGCCGATGGCGGAGGCCACCGCCTCCTCGCGCGCGGTCAGCCCCGATTCGCCCCAGCCGAAGATACCCGCGTCGGTCTCCACCTTGACCAGGCACTGGGGCCGTAGGCCGACCTGGGGGATGAACACCTTGATATCCGAGATGCGCATGGATGTGGCTCCCTCCACTACGGACTGTAGCGCCCGGCGGGAGCCGCAGATGCGACCGTCGTCTGGTAGCGTTCCCAGCCGTCGGGCAGCGCGGATGGAGGGAAACGGATGGCGGGCGGCTACGCGGTGGAACAGGACGTGGAGATTCCCATGCGGGATGGCACGATCCTGCGGGCGGACGTCTACCGGCCGCTCGGCGCCGGGCCGTTCCCGGCGCTGCTCCAGCGCACGCCTTACGACAAGTCGGGTCCCCTCGATCCGGCGGGCGGCCCGGATGAGCGCCGCGCGACCGCGGCCGGGTACGTGGTGGTGCGCCAGGACTGCCGTGGTCGGTACCGCTCGGACGGCGCCTTCGTGCCCTTCGAAGCGGAGGCGGATGACGGCTACGACACGGTCGAGTGGGTCGCCGCCCAACCCTGGTGCGACGGGGATGTGGGCATGTTCGGCGGCTCCTACGTGGGCTACACCCAGTGGTCCACGGCCGGCCGGAGGCCGCCCCACCTGCGCGCCATCGCGCCGGTGGTCGCGACCAGCGATCTCCACGACTTCTGGATCTACGAGGGCGGCGCGCCGTCGCTCTGGTTCAACATGTCCTGGATGTTCGCGGCGCTCGGGCCCGACATCACGGCCCGGCGCTTCCCGGGAGATACCGACCGACTCGCCCGAATCACCACGGCCACCGACCAGCTCGGCGATCACCTGCCCCGCACACCCGGCGCCATCGACCTCATGCTCGTGGACAGCGGCTGGGACGATCTGTATCGCACCTGGGTCGAGCATCCCGAGCGCGACGCATACTGGACCGCGTTGTCACCGCGCGAGTCATGGGCGTCGATCGAGGTGCCCAGCCTGAGCACGGCGGGCTGGTTCGACTGCTTCATCGGTGGCTCCCTCGCGAACCACGTGGGGATGACCACGGGCGGTGGCACCGATGCGGCCCGTTCCGGCGCGCGCCTGATCGTCGGCCCCTGGCGCCACGCGTTCCCACTGCTGGGTGACCCGGCGGGCGAGTTCGCGTTCGGCCTGCTGGCGGGCGGAGCGGCCATCGACATGGCATCCATGACGCTGCGCTTCTTCGACCGGTGGGTGAAGGGCATCGCCGGCGCGGATGCGACGGATGCACCTGTGAAGCTGTTCGTGATGGGCACCAACGTCTGGCGGGACGAGCCTGCATGGCCGCTGGCGCGCGCCGTGGTCACGGACCACTACCTGCGCTCCGGCGGCCGGGCCAACTCGCTCCGCGGCGATGGGACCCTGTCCACGGAGGCGCCACCCGCCGGCGAGCTGCCGGACACGTTCGTGAGCGATCCGAATGACCCGGTGCGGACGCGCGGCGGCAACCTGTGCTGCCACCAGGTCGTTCAGACGCCTGGCCAGTTCGACCAGCGAGAGATCGAGGAGCGCGACGACGTCCTGGTCTACTCCACCGAGCCGCTCGAGGCGGACGTGGAGGTCACCGGCCCCGTGACGCTGTCCGTGTTCGTGTCCAGCACGGCCCCCGACTTCGACGTGACCGCCAAGCTGGTCGACGTGTACCCGGACGAGACCGCGCGCAACCTGTGCGAGGGCATCCAGCGTGCCCGATACCGCAACGGCACCGATCACGCCGACCTGCTGCCGGTGGGCGCCGTGGCGGAGATCGAGGTGAACCTCATCGCGACCGCGAACGTCTTCCGTGCCGGTCACCGCATCCGCCTCGAGGTCGCTGCCTCCAACTGGCCCCGCTTCGACCTCAACTCCCAGACGGGCGGCCGCATCGCGGGCGAGACGCTGCTCCTGCCGGCGCGCCAGACCGTGTTCCACGACGCCGAGCGGCCCTCGCGGCTGCGGCTGCCCATCGTCCCTGCCTGATCCCGCATCGACCCATAAGGAGGCTCCCATGGCCCGCGTGGCCTGGACCGGCCGGCTCCGTCCGGACAAGATCGACGAGTACGTCTCGGCGCATGCCGCCGTGTGGCCGGACATGCTGGCCATGATCACGGCGGCCGGGGTCCGGAATTACTCCATCCACCTGTTCGAGGACCGCGTCTTCGGCTACTACGAGTGCGACGACCCCGCCGCCACGCAGGCGTTCATGCGGGATGCGCAGGTGACGGCGCGCTGGAACGCCGCCATGGCGCCGCTGTTCGCGCCCGAGGTCGCGACACAGGGGCTGGTCGGCCTGCCGGAGGTCTTCCGGCTCGACTGACCGGTGCCTGCCCGGCGACGCGACGCGACGCCACCGAGGTGCGGCATTCGTCCCGCATACGGACGGGACATCCGTGCCTGTCTGTGGCCCACCCGAGCGCTGGTATCCTTGCTCCAGGCCGAACCTTCACGGACGGGGGAACCACCCACCCGGGGCTAATCGCGGATCACGCGAGGACGACGCCAGCGTCCAGCCCGACAGCTCACCTCGTAGGCCTCAGGCGTCAAACGCTGAGGTGCTGTCCCGTGTCCCGGATGGAA
>Ga0335397_10010691_pt1 | contig 11336 bp, 13 predicted proteins | sample MAT04_FD_205740 | JGI IMG/M metagenome (GOLD analysis project Ga0335397, IMG submission 205740) | Freshwater microbial communities from Lake Fryxell liftoff mats and glacier meltwater in Antarctica - MAT-04 (spades assembly) (version 2) ...
GCCTGTCAGTTCCGGCCATTGCACCGTGGGCGCGCCAAAGAGGAAGCCCGCCAGCACCGGCAGGCCAATCACCAGAGCGATGCCGGGGATCAGCGTGGATTTGCGCTCGCCCGTCTCGATCTGCCGAGCGCGCTCACGCCGATCCAGCCCATACCAGATAATGGCTCCCGCCAGCAGGGCGAGGAGGCAGTTGTAAAGCGCGGGCTCGGCCAGCAGGGCAGGCAGCTTCACGCCGCGCTGCGAGAGGAAGAAGCCCGGGATCGGGCTCAGCGCCTGCCGCACCGAGGGGAGTTGCAGGATGATCGAGTGCCAGAACACCAGTTGCAGAACCAGCGGCGTGTTGCGGATGATCTCGATATAACCACCCGTCAGGCTGCGCAGCAGTGGGTTGGTGGAAAGCCTCGCGAGGCCAAGCATCACGCCCAGGATGGTGGCGAGGATGACGCCCACCACGGCCACACGCATGGTGTTGAGGAAGCCAACCGTGAGCGCTCGGGCATAGGTGTCGGAGGGCGTATAGGCGATGGCGCCCTCACCGATGGGGAAACCGGCGCTGCGCCCCAGAAAGCCGAAGCCGAATTGCAGGCCGCGCGAGGCCATGTTCGTCAGCATGTTGTTGTAGAGCGACCAGCCAAGCAGGATCACGGCGATGGCCAGGGCTGCCTGCCACAGCAATCCGCGCATCGTGGTGCCGGCGGGGAGTGGGATGAGCGGCTTGGCCGAAGGCATGGTGGTGGTGCTCATGCGGCCCCCAGTTCAACTCGGAGAAAAAGTGGGGCCGGCGCTCGCGCGCCGGCCCCGGTCACACTCAGCGCGCCGCGCTTATCGAGCAGGCGGGGCGTAGAGAAGCCCACCGCTGGTCCACACCTGGTTCTGGCCGCGCTCCAGCGCCAGCGGGGTCTGCGGACCCAGATGGCGGTTGAAGATCTCGCCGTAATTGCCGAACTGGCGGATGATCTGGCGGGCATAATCGGCACGGGCGGCGGAGATGCTCTCACCCATATTGCCCTCGACGCCCAGGAAGCGGCGAACCAGCGGGTTGGTGGTGGTCGTCGCCACCTGCTCGACGGTGGCCATGGTGAGGCCCAGTTCCTCAGCCTCGATCAGCGCAAATACGGTCCAGGCGACGATGTTGGTCAATTCCTCGTCACCCTGGCGGATCACGGGGCCAAGGGGCTCCTTGCTGATGCGCTCGGGCAGGATCACGTGATCGGCCGGCCGCGTCAGCAGCGTGCGCTGGGCGGCGAGTGCCGCGAAGTCATTCGTGAACACGTCGCAGCGGCCGCTGTCATAGGCGCGGCGAAGCTCGTCGAGGTCGGCGATCACAACGGGCGTGAAGCGCAGATTGTGCTGGCGGAAGAAGTCATTGAGGTTCAACTCCGTCGTCGTGCCGGGCTGCACGCAAACGGTGGCACCGTTGAGCGCACGCGCCGAGGTCACGTTGAGGCGGCGGGGCACCATCACGGACTGGCCGTCATAGAACATGATCGCCGGGAAGTTGAAGCGGTTCACGTTGGAATCGCGCGTCAGCGTCCAGGTGGAGTTGTTGGAGAGGATGTCCACCTCACCCGCTGCCAGCGCCGGGAAGCGGCTCTGCGTGGTGACGGGGACGAACTCGACCTTGGTCGCGTCGTTGAAGATTGTAATGGCAACCGCGCGGCAGAACTCGACGTTGAAGCCCTGCCAGCGGCCCTGGCTGTCGGGCACGCCGAAGCCGGGGTTGGACGGGCCCTGTACGCCGCAGCGCAGCGTGCCGCGCTGGCGGATTTGGTCCAGGTCACGGCCGGCGAACGCTTCCACCGGCCCTAAGATCATGAAGGCAGCCGCGGCAGCGGCGAAGGCGGTCAATTTCATGAAAAAATTCCTTTGGCTGGCGCCCGGCGAGGCATGTCCTACCGGCTGGTCTGGCATGTGCCCTGATCCGGGATTTCTTTCAAGGGTGTTAACCTCACGACATGATTTTTGCCAAACAGGCGTCGCCTGCCACTTGGGCAAGGGCTGGCCGTTGCGCGAAATTTGCCCCTTGTGCGCGCGGCGCCGTCAGACCTCCGGCGCGGCGAAGAACTTGTTCTTCAGCCCCTTCTGGTTCTCATAGATCGAGCCCTGCAAATCCGCCGGCGGCAGCGGCAGGCGCACGGGAACGTCAACAAGGCGCGGCGCGCAGCTCGACTGTCCGGCCACCATCAGCGCGTCATAAGCCTCTATCCCCTGGGGGAAGCCCAACAGCGGCCATGCATCGGCCGCGCGAAACTGCATGAGGAAGAAGCGCCGCTCGCGGTTGGAGGTATTGGGCGCCGAGGCATGTGCGGCGCGCACATGATGGATGGAGATGCAGCCCGCCTTTCCGGTGAGAGGAATGGCTGTGTCGTAATCCAGTTCCCGCCGGGTGGGATCCATCGCACCGCAGAATTTTCCGTCCACGTGATGGTCGTGAACCGGGCCGCGATGGCTGCCCGGGGCGATCAGCAGCGGGCCGTTGGACAACTCCATATCGTCCATCATCACGCCGACGGCGGCCAGGTCATCATTGGTGTGCGGGTAGAAGGCCCAGTCCTGGTGCCATTCCACCGCCGCGCCGTAGCCCGGCGATTTCATGTTGAGCTTGGAGGTGTCGAAACGAATATCCGCCCCCCAAAGGCTTTGCAGGCAGGCGATGATTTTCGGGTTGCGCGTCAGTGCGGCATAGGCCGAGTGGTGCAGGTGCGGTGCCTTGATACGCCGCACGCGCGGCTGGGCGGGCGTGTGGCTGTCCTCCAAATCATAGACCGGATCATGCGTGCTGAGTGCCGCCGAGCGCGCGACGAAGCCCTCCGTCACCTGGCGCAGCTCGAGCAATTCGGCGGGGGTCAGCACATCGGGGACGACGATGGCCCCGACGCGATTGTATTCGGCGATCTGTGTGGCGTTCAGCATGGCTCAGGTCCTGGCTTGAAGGCGCTGGGTGGAGTGTGTGGATTCCGGGGGCGAGGCATGGCCGGTGTAGATGAGTTGGCGCATGGTTATCCTCCCGACGGCTACGCCTCCCGGAATGAAGGTTAAGCCTTGCCTTAGCCGAGGGTCAACGAAAGCGCCCTCACCGCCGGATCATGCTGCTCGGCACCATCGCAATTTGCCGGCCTGTAACGGGAATGGGGTTGGCGCGATACGCATCAAGCCCACGCCCGCCCGCCGCATTTCCCGCCATGGGGATGACCTGCGCGCGATCCTGCCGATTCGTGAGCGATAGCCCCGTGGGGGCGGCCGTCGCCACCTGGCTGGGCAAGCGCGTGCCGGCGAGCGCACGATCTTCGGCCTGGCGCGCCTGGGTTCCGGTCCAGGCGGTCTGCACGCGTGCGCGATAGGCCTGGGCCAGATCCGGCGTATGGGAATGGTAGTGGCCGGCGGCCGTCATCCAGTCATTGCGGGCCGCGTGAAGCTGGGTCAGGAATTGCGCCGCATATCTCGCATTGCTGACGGGCTCGAAGGCTTCTTCCAGGCTGGCGAAGGCGCGGGGGTGATGGTGCAGATTCACCTGCATGCAGCCCACATCAATGATTCGCACGCCGCGGCCCTGCAATTCCCGCACGGCGGCAATTGCTGCCGTGCGGTCGGGGAAGAAATGACCGCGTCCTTCGGCATTGATGGTCCACGGCCAGGGGCCGACGGTACCGGTCTCAGGGTTGCGGCGGCCGGATTCGACGCGGCCGATGGCCTGGAGCAAACCGGCAGGAATCTGCGCCTCCTGCTCGGCCCGGGCGATGGCGGCGCGGCATTGCAGCGTCGGGTCAGCGCCCGGTTGCGCCTGGGCCAACCCCATACAGAGGAGAAACCAGGCCGCCACGGAGGCGAGGGAGCGAATGCGTTGCATGCCGAGCGTTGCGCAAGCGGCATGCCAGCCCCCTTGTCAGAAGCTTATGTTGCAATGCGAAAAATCACTTGCATGCGAGCGATCTCCCGCCTATGTAGTTGGAGGCGGCAGGAACTGAGGTTCTTGCCTGCTTTCTTGGACGTTTCCTCCCTAAACTTTGGCGGCGCAGCAATGCGTCGCCACTTTTTTTGCCCGGATTCCGGGGCTCAAGGGGCATCCACCAGCCTGGTCTCGAACTGGGCCGGCGCCGTGATTTCCACCAGTTCCAGATCATCGGAGTGTTGCAGTTCGCGATGACGCACGCGCGGCGGCTGCAGCACGCAGGTGCCGGCGGTGAGCGTCACCTCGCCGATATCCTCATACTCGAAGCGCACCCAGCCCTTCACCACCCAGACCATCTGGAATTCCAGCTCATGCAGGTGCCATTGCGGCTCGGTATGGACGCCTGGGATCGCGCGGATCACATGCGCCCCAAAGCCACCCTGCGTGGCCTCGGCGATGCCCAGATCGCCATATTCGAAGAAAGCCCGAAGGCCGCGGGTGAAATCACGCCCATCGGCGTGGCGAACAACAGTTCTCATGGGGGCATCCTTCATGACATGGGCACCGCAACGTGGCGCGCGAATCCGGGCCGCGCCATCAGCCGCGCATGCCAGGCTGTCACGCATGGCTGCGGCGCACGGGTGATCGGCAGGCTGAGCCAGCGGTGCAGTTGCGGGCCGAGCGCGATATCCGCGAGGCTGGGCTGGTCACCGCCCAGATAGGGTGCCGTGCCCAGGCTGCCTTCGACCATGTCCCACAACGACTGCGCCTCATCGCGCGCCGCATGGGTGGCGGGCCAGTCCCGCTTTTCCTCAGGCGTGCGGATATAAGTGAAGAAGATCGTGGTCATCGGTGCGTTGATGTGGCCCAACTGCCAGTCCATCCAGCGTTCCGTCCGGGCGCGGGCGCGCGGATCGGTCGGGTGCATCGGATGGCCGGGCGCGCGGGTGGCGACCAGGTAGCGGCAGATGGTGTTGCTCTCCCACATCGCGAATCCGTCCGGCTCCTCGATGGTGGGAATGCGGGCATTGGGGTTCATGGCCAGATAGGCCGGTTCGCGGGTGCGGCCGAAGCTGCCGCCCGCATCCAGGCGCTGGAAGGGGATGCCCAGCTCCTCGCACAGCCACAGCAGCTTCATCACGTTGGAGGAGGTGTCGCGGCCCCAGATTTTCAGCATGGATATGTCCTCTCTTGGATCAGCGCAGGTTGGGCCGGCGGCACTGGTTGCGAAAGGGGGCGTGCGGGAGGAAAAGGACGCCATGCCCGGTGCCATCCTGATTGCGCTCCTTGCCTTCGCCGCGCCGCTCTTTGCGCGCGGTTCGGAGGGCTGGTTTGGGCTCGCCCCCTGCCAGCTCTGCCTTTGGCAGCGTTGGCCCTATTGGGTGGCGGGGGGCTTCGCGCTGATCGGCGCCTTCGTCTGGCGGCGGCCCGCGCTGCGACTGGCCGGGCTGGCGGCTGCGGTATCGGCCGCGATCGGGGCGTTTCACCTGGGGGTGGAGTTTGGCTGGTGGCCGTCGCCCTTGCCGGGCTGCCAAACACCAAGTTCCGGCGGTAATGCCAGCGTGGATGACCTGATGCGCATGCTCGCCCCCACACCCAGCAAGCCTTGCGACGTGCCGGCCTTCCTGATTCCTGGGCTGCCCCTTTCAATGGCCGGGATGAACCTGATCTATGGGATGGCGCTGGCCCTTCTGGCCTGGCGCTATTCGGCCAAGGAGAATCGCGCTTGAAAACCCCCCGCCGCTACCTCGAAGAAGTCATCCGCGTGGACCACGCGGGCGAATATGGCGCAAAGCGCATCTACCAGGGCCAGCTCGCCGTGCTGCGTGGCACGAAGCACGAGGCCACCATCCGGCACATGCAGGAGCAGGAGCAGGAGCATCTGGACACCTTCACCCGCCTGATCGCCGAGCGAAGAGTGCGGCCGACGGTCTTGCTTCCGCTTTGGCATGTGGCGGGCTTCGCGCTGGGAGCGGCGACGGCCGCGCTGGGTCCCCGCGCCGCCATGGCCTGCACGGTCGCCGTCGAGGAGGCCATCGACGAGCATTATCAGGCGCAGGAGGCCGCTCTGGGTGACGATGAGGCGCCGCTCAAGGCCGATATCGCCCGATTCCGTGCGGAAGAACTGGAACATCGCGACATCGGACTCGCCAATGAGGCGGAGCTGACGCCGGGCTACCGGCTGCTTTCAGGGGCCATCAAGCTGGGCTGCAAGCTGGCCATCCGGGTGGCGGAAAAGGTCTGAGCGACGGCAATCTCATGCTTTGGTAGCACTTTGGCACGATCCTTGCGTCGATACTGTTATGATTGTCTTGACCCTGCTGGGCCTGCCCCGCATAGAGGCATTGTGGATCAACCGCCCCCCGTCCAGACAACTTGTTCAGCCCAGACTGCGCGCCAAACGGTGAAGCATGATGAGTGACAAGGTTCGCCACGCCGATTTCGGGGACTTCGCCCCTGACAGGCGCCGTGTTCTGTCGCCCTCACGTCAGCGCCGCGTGCCCAGCCCGGGCCAGATCGTTCGGCGTCAGCGTTTCGTGCAGGTTATGAAGCTGGCCATGCCGCTTTTGGCGGCTGCTGTGCTCGCGCTTTTGCTGTTCTGGCCGGATATCGAGGGGCGGGATGGCCGTCTCTCCTTCCGCCGCGGGCCTTCGTTGGTGCCCGAGGCGTTGCAACTGGTGGCACCCCGCTTCCAGGGCGTGGATGAGCTGAACCGGCCCTATACGGTGACCGCGCGAATGGCCCGCCAGCCAGGTCAGGAGAACATCATGCTGCTTGACCTCCCCCGGGCCGACATCCAGTTGACCGATGGCGTCTGGATCTATGTTGAAAGCAACCACGGCCGCTACGACCGTCCGGCCCAGCATCTCGATCTTACGGGCGATGTGCAGCTTTACCATGACAATGGAACGCTTTTCCGAACCGAAGCAGCGGCGGTGCAGGTGGATGCCGGCACCGCCCGTGGCGAACGGCCGACCAAGGTGCAGGGGAGTTTCGGCACGGTGGAATCCGAGGGTTTCGAGCTGCTGGATCGCGGCCAGGTCATGATCTTCACGGGCCGTGCCCGCGCGATCCTGGAGGGGCGGCAGCAATGAAACGGCTTTGCCTGGCCTTGCTCCTGCTGCCGGCCGCTCTCATGGCGCAAGGCATCGACATGTCCCAGGGGGGACCGGTGGACATCAGCGCAACCAATGGGATCGAATGGCGGCAGGTGGAGCAGGTCGTGGTCGCGCGCGGCGATGCGCGCGCCATACGCGACGGCACCACGGTGGATGCCGCAAGGTTGATCGCGCGGTACCGCCCGCAACAGGGGGCGCAAGCGCGCGCGCAACCGGCTGCTGGCGCAGAGACGCCGCTGTCCGGCGGCAACGAGATTTGGCGGCTGGAGGCGGAAGGCAATGTCCGCATCTCCACCCCCACCGATATCGCGCTTGGCGACCGCGCTGTGTACGACATGGACCAGGCGGTTCTGGTGCTGACAGGCCGCACCATCAGCCTCACCACGCCCAAGCAGGTCATCACCTCGCGCGACAGCCTCGAATACTGGACGCAGCGGCGGATGGCGGTGGGCCGCGGCAATGCGCTGGTGGTGACCGAAGAGGGCCGGCGCATCTCCGCCGATACGTTGGTCGCTTACATGCTGGAGGACCCGCCGGCGGCAGCGAGCGGCACACCTGCCGCCATTCGCGCTGCCGCCCCGGCTGCGCGCCCTGGCACGGAGGGCGCGGCGGGGCCGCCGCCTGGCCAAGGCCGGATCGACCGTGTGGAGCTCTTTGGAAATGTGGAAATCCGCACCGAGACGGAGGTCATCCGCGGTGATCGCGCCGTCTATTCGGCCGGCACCGGGATTGCACGTGTTCTCGGCAATGTCCGCATCACGCGTGGCGAAAACCACGTTGCTGGCCGCGAGGCTCTGGTGAACATGAACACCGGCGTTTCGCGCATCCTCTCCCAGCCCGGACAACGGGTGCAGGGCATCATTACGCCGCAACAGGGCGAGGGCACACCTGCCGCTCGCTCACCCGCGCGAGGAACACCGCGATGAACCAGACACGCCACATCACCACGGGCAAGCCCAATCTCTCGGCCCTTGACGGCACTGGTGGGCTTGTCGCGACTGGCCTGGGCAAGCGCTACAAGAAGCGCCCCGTCGTTCGCAACGTCTCCATCTCGCTCAAGCGCGGCGAGGCGGTTGGGCTGCTCGGCCCCAATGGAGCGGGCAAGACAACCACCTTCTACATGATCACCGGCCTCGTTCAGCCCGAGGAAGGCACGGTGATGATGGATGGCGCGGATGTAACACGCCTTCCGATGTATCGCCGCGCGCGGCTTGGCCTGGGCTATCTGCCGCAGGAGGCCTCAATCTTTCGCGGCCTGACGGTGGAGCAGAATATCACCGCCGCCCTCGAAGTGGTGGAACCGATGCGCAACCGACGCGAGCAGATGCTGGAGAGCCTTTTGGCAGAATTCGGCATCTCCCACTTGCGCCGTGCACCCGCGCTGGCACTTTCGGGCGGCGAGCGGCGGCGTTGCGAGATCGCGCGCGCGCTCGCCACCCACCCCTCCTACATCCTGCTCGATGAGCCTTTGGCGGGCATTGATCCCATCGCCGTCTCTGAAATCCGTGACCTGGTGAAGCACCTCAAGAATCGCGGCATCGGCGTGCTCATCACCGACCACAACGTGCGCGAGACGCTGGAGATCATCGACCGCGCCTATATCATGCATGATGGCCAGGTGCTGATGGAGGGCCTCCCGCACGAGATCGTCGCGCATGAGGGCGTGCGCCGCGTGTATCTCGGCGAGAAGTTCAGCCTTTAGGCGCCAGATGGAGGTCGCTGCGACACCAAGACTTTCCACGCGGCGCGTCTGACCATGTCACTCGGTCCGCGCCTTGATTTGCGGCATTCGCAGACGCTGATGATGACGCCGCAACTGCGGCAGGCCATCAAGCTTCTGCAATCCTCCAACCTCGAAGTCATGGCCTTCGTCGAGGAGGAACTGGAGCGCAATCCGCTGCTGGAGCGCGACGAGACGCGCGTGGCGGTGGCCGAGACAGTGGCGCCCACGCCCGATTGCGCTGCCGCCGCCAGTGCGGACACACTGGCCTGCGGCGATGCGGCGCCGCTCGATGCCGACTACTCCAATGTGGTGGATGAGGGCGAGGCGTATCAGCCTTCCATCGGCGCCGGCGGGCGCATGGATTTCAACGATGACCTCAGCGGCATGGACGCCATGGCCGCCGCCGGCCCCAATCTGCGCGAGCGCCTCGCGGAACAGATCCGCCTGAATTTCGACGAAGCGCGAGACCGTCTGATCGGCTCCACCCTGCTCGCCATGCTGGAATCCAGCGGGCGCCTCACCTTTGATGCCGAGAGCCTGGCCGTGAAGCTGGGCTGCGAGGCCGCCGTGGTAGAGCGCGTGCGCCGTGCCATGCAGCGCTTCGAACCCACCGGGATGTTCTGCGCCGATCTGCGCGAATGCCTCATGGTGCAATTGCAGGAAACCGGCCGCTACGACCCCTATATGGAGCGCCTGCTGGACAACTTACCCATGCTTGGCCGGCGTGACATGCGCGGGCTGATGGAGGCATGCGGGGTGGATGCCAAGGACCTGGCCGAGATGGTGGCAGAGCTTCGCAGCCTCGACCCCAAGCCCGGCGCCGGCGGCGATGACGCGCCGCTCGTCATCATCCAGCCCGATATCCTCATGCGCGCCAACCACGAAGGTGGCTGGGTGCTGGAGCTGAACCCTGAGACGTTGCCGCGCGTCCTGGTAAATCGCGGTTTCGCTGCGCGCTGCACCGTGGGCATGAAAAATCGCGAGCAGAAGGTCTTCCTCGCCGAGCAGTTGCAAAGCGCGAACTGGCTGGTGAAAAGCCTGGAGCAGCGGGCCAACACCATCCTCAAGGTGGCCTCCGAGATCGTGCGGCGGCAGGATGCCTTCTTCCGGCACGGGGTGGGCCATCTGCGCCCGCTGATCCTGCGCGACGTGGCCGATGAGGTGGAGATGCACGAAAGCACCGTCAGTCGTGTCACCTCCAACAAATACATGGCCACACCGCGCGGCATGCTGGAGCTGAAATACTTCTTCACCACCGCCATCCAGGGCACCGCCGGCGGTGAGAGCGTGAGTGCGGAGGCCGTGCGCCACCGCATCCGCGGGATGGTTCAGGCCGAGACAGGCGACACCGTGCTCTCGGATGACGCAATCGTATTGCGGTTGCGTGAAGAAGGCGTGGACATTGCGCGGCGAACCGTGGCCAAATACAGGGATGCGATGCGCATCCCGTCTTCGGTGCAGCGCAAGCGCGAAAAGGCCGTCACGGCCTGAAGGGACACCCCCGGCTGGCCGGATGAAGGCTGGCTGCGGGCGAAGGGTTAACGCCTTCGCCTGGTCAACAGGGGAAGTGTGGAACATGCATATCACTGTCGCCGGCAAGCAGGTCGCCACCAGCGATGCTCTGCGCACCCATGTCGAGGATGGCCTGGGCACGATCACGGCGAAATATTTCGACCATGCGCTGGAAGCGCGCGTCACCTTCCGCAAGGATGCCAAGGGAAGTGCCGGGGGGCATTTCGCCTGTGACATCAACCTGCATGCCGGCCGCGGGCTGATGATGCGCGGCGAAGGGCAGGGGGTGGACGCGCACCGCGCCTTCGACGAGGCGGCGGAGCATGTGGCCAAGCGATTGAGGCGCTACCGACGCCGCGTGAATGAGCATGCGCGCAGCCAGGCCGGCCATCGCGAACCCTTGGAAACCATGCAGGAATACGTGATGCAGGCCGAGGAGGCGGTGGAAGAGGCGCCGGAGACGAACGGCGCCGATCACCCAGCCGTGGTGGCCGAACCCTTGGGCGAATTGCACCACCTGACGGTGGGCGAGGCGACAATGCGCCTTGATCTCGCCGGCAGCTCGGTAATTGTGTTCCGCAACCGGGCGAATGGCGGGATCAACGTGGTCTATCGCCGCCAGGATGGGCATGTGGGGTGGATTGACCCCCAGGGGTAGTAAGGGCGGTTAAACTGGCGTGGGGCGCGCATCCGCCCGCCCCTCGCCTCCGCTCACCGCGGCCTGACCAGTCGGTTCAGGCCGCCTCAGTCCTTCTTCACGGCGTCTCGGATGGCATCTTTGGCGCCGCCCACGGCATTCTGGACCTTGCCCTTCATCTTGTCGGCCGCGCCGTCGGCCTGGAGTTTGCTGTCACCGACAAGCTTGCCGGCGGTCTCCTTGACGGCGCCTTTGGCTTGATTTGCCGCACCCTTGATACGATCTGCGTCCATGGCTTCTCTCCGTTTGACCGGGGCCGACATGATGGCGGCGCGCTCCGGTTGTTGGTGAGAATGTCCAAGGCAGGGTCCGGTTGCGCGTGGGGGTGTGAAACTTCGCTTGTTCTTGCCACCCGTCAGCCGGAAATCGCCGCGGTAAAGGTCAGACAGCAGGGCA
>Ga0335397_10010692_pt1 | contig 11335 bp, 8 predicted proteins | sample MAT04_FD_205740 | JGI IMG/M metagenome (GOLD analysis project Ga0335397, IMG submission 205740) | Freshwater microbial communities from Lake Fryxell liftoff mats and glacier meltwater in Antarctica - MAT-04 (spades assembly) (version 2) ...
AACCGTTTCCGCGACTTCAAGAAGGGCCTTAGAATCATCCGATTCTACCGCAGCTTTGGGCTTGGGAAGTTTCTGGCGGATGGCCGCTCCCACTTTCTCGGCCCATGCTGCGGGTTGTTCCGTGGTGAGGCCTTTAAAGAAGGCTTTTCCAATATCTGTGCCGAGAAAAACGAGAACAGAGCCGCCCACGGTCACAACGACCGTAAGAACCTCGATCAAGCTTCCTTCCTCGGGCGTCTTTACCCGAAGCTCGTATTTCAATTTGCTGTCGAAGAGAGACTTGTTGAAGTTGTCGATAATTTCCTGAGTAGCGCGAGCGGTCTCGATGAATTGTGCGAGAGGTATGCTGCCCCGGTCCACATCAAAGTGGTAGACGATTTCACCGGGTTCTCTCGGGAGGTCGTCCGTCATGCGACCTCCTGTGAATTGGTCCGAGCCTCAACCGCACGGTCGATCAGCGCGGCGAATTCCTTCTGCATCTCAAATACGTCGTTGAATTCTTCGAACGCCCAGCGGCCATAGGCGCCAAGGTTGTTCACGCCCCTGATCCATTTCTGGCGCATGGTTTCGGATTTGAGCTTCACGTTTTCCCGGCGATAACCCTTCACCTCGACGATCAGGTGCAGGGGATCGTCTGGGCCGTGCCCGTCGTCGATGTTGACGATGAAGTCTGGGACATAGAAGCGCGCCGTCGATCCGTCCTTGTACGGGACTTCAAGGCCAAGCCCCTGGTTCTTGACGTAGGAGAGGACGCGCGGGTGATCCTCGGCGGCGCGGGCGAATTCGGCTTCCCAATCGCTGTCACAGACGACGTAGTTGATGTGGCTCTTCGCAGGATCGGTCGTGTAAAGGTCTTTGCTGGTCATGAATCCGACATGACGGGTCGAGCCTTTCGGATTGTAGGGGTCGAGAACTGCTCGGATGCGTTCCTCATCGCCGATGGCGGCGGCGATGCCGTTATAGATACGCTCGGCGGCCTGCGCGGCGATACCAAGGATTTGGAGCATCCACGGGCCGGTGCCCCCTTTGCACTCAAGATAGCCTTCGTCGATCCAACGCCGGACGATGCGCTGGATTTGATAGAACAGGTGCAGCTTCGGCTCGCCGTCGGCGTCCTTGAAGTAGGAATAGAGAAGATGTTTCGCCAGTTCGTAAGACACGGTGCTGGGGCGCTTGTCCTTCATTTCGGCGACGGTGAGAGTCACGCCTTCGCCGACGATGCCTTCGAGCAAGGTCTGTCCCGGCCCGACCATATCCGGGGTGAGAACCAACTTTGAATTTGGAGTGAAGCTAGCTTGCAGCTTCTCTTCGGGCAGCTCAATCCGATAACCGACCACGCGCGGGAAGATCATTTCGAGCGCTGCGCGCTCGCGCACCACCGCCACGCGCGTCATCTTCTTGGGCGGCTTGACCGGCGCGACCTGGGGGTTCGCCGTGAAGTCGAACGGGATGCCCATGATGTCGGCATATTCGACGTTAAACAGCCCTTCGGCGTTCAAGTCGTAGGAATAGCGGCGCAGGCCGCGCCCGACAACCTGCTCGCACAAAAGCTGGGTGCCGAAGGCGCGAACGCCGAGGATGTGGGTGACGGTGTTCGTATCCCACCCCTCGGTCAGCATGGCGACAGACACGACGCAGCGCACTTGTTCGCCAAGCCGCCCTTTCTTGCCAACCGTGTTCATGACCTCGCGCAGTAGGTCAGAGTCGGAGAGTTCCCCGACGTCACCTGCGCCGGAACGCTGCACGATCTCACGCTTGTATTGTTCGATCTCAAGGGCGGCGGCGCGGCGGAAATCGTCGTCGAGCGCCTCGCCCGATTCAAGCTGCTTGCTGTCGATCAGCAGCGTATTGGGCCGGGCAAAGCGGTTTCCGTGCTCATCGAAATTGCCGAACAGCGAAAGATGGCCGTGGTGGACGGTGCGCAGTTCCTCGCTGTCTTCGGCGACAGAGCGCTGCCAGCCGGAAATCCACTCATAAACAAGTTTCGACGTAGATGTGTTGTTGCAGACAACTATAAATACCGGCGGCGTGTCGATGCCCGCCTTAATCCACTTCTCGTAGGTTTCCTGATAGTGGTTGTAGAGGGCGACAAGGGCGGTTTGAAGTTTGGCGGGAAGGGAATGCGGATCAAGGTCGCCCTGGCCCTTGCCGCGTCCCTTCTTTGGCATCTCGTCGCGGATATGCTCCCACAGGTCGCGGAACACCGGGACATCCGCCTCGGGGATGTTGTCGGCGGTTGGAACGCGCGGGAGCTTGACGATGCCGCACTCGATGGCGTCCATCAGCGAGAAATCGCTGATCGTCCACGGAAAGAGTGTGCCTTCGGCATAGCCCGAGCCGCGCAGGAAAAACGGCGTGGCCGATAGGTCGTAAACGGCGCGCACACCAAGCTTCTTCTTGAAGTACTCGATGCCGGTGATCCAAAGCCGCGCAGCCTCGTTCTCTTCCTTCGCGACGGACTTCTCATCGCCACTCAACTCGTCAATATCTTCGTTGTTCGGCTTTTCTCGATAGCAATGGTGGGCTTCGTCGTTGATGACGACGATGTTTTTGAGGCCCATGAGTTCTTCGGCCACACGGCGGACCATCTGGCCTTCGGTTTCCTTGGTCGCAATCGGGGCGTGACGCCCTTGGAGCAGTGAGCGCCCGACCTTGTTGACTTCCAGCACTTCCTTGAGTTGAAGCGCGTGGTAGTTGGTGATGACGATCTTGGCCTTTTTAATATCGTCTAGCAGGTCACTGGGAACGAGTTCGCGGGCGCGGTAATAATTTTCGATGTCGCTGGGTAGCAGGACGCGCAGGCGGTCTTTGATCGTGATACCCGGCGCGATAATCAGAAAGCCGCGCGAGAAGTTGGTGCTGGTGGAAGAGCGCACGGCGTTGACCGTCTGCCACGCGATCAGCATCGCCATCACGGTGGTCTTGCCCGCGCCGGTCGCCATTTTCATGGCAAGGCGGAGCAATTCGGGGTTGGCTTGTTCGTTGGCCCCAAGGACGTGTTCCCAGATATGCGCATATTGCTTTTTGTTTCGCGCAAGTTCCGTCAGCCAAATGACGGTTTCAACGGCCTCCACCTGACAGAAGAATGGGCGCACCCCCTGAAATTGATAGCTGCGCCAATAATTGAGTAGGCGCGCCGTGGCTGGCGTCACGCCCCATACGGCTGGGTTCGAGCGCCGCCATTCGCCGACATGGCTGCGAATCTCGTTGATGATCGGGGTCGGGTTATATTGCTGCTCCTCGGTCGAAAGCCCATCGTCGTTTTGCAGATTGAGGCTGCCCTGATCCTTGGCCGCGTTCTTGCGCTTCTTCTTGCGCGGCTTCGGGACGGGCGTGATGAGTTCGGACTTTCGCCTTCCGTCGCGTGGCGGCTCATTGAGCGGCTGGCCTTCCGCATCTAGCGGATGGTGCCGGGTCGGTTCCGCATAAGGGGAATTGAGGATGGGTTGCTCGAAGAACGGGCTGGCCGGTGTCGTCATGGTTGCGCGCGCCCGTTTTTCGCAGTGGCGGGGACAGGGGCCGGGGGCCCTCCGCTCAGCGCATGGGCGAGTGATTTGGCGTGGTACTGGCTTGTCACTCCCCGTTGCCCCCCTGTTGCTCTTCTACCTTACGCTTTATCCAGTTTGCGATTTCCTGCCGCTGGAACCGCCAAGATCCACCGACCTTGAAGCCAGGAATTTTGCCCGCCGAAGCAAGCTTGTACGCGGTCTTCTCATTGATCTTGAGAAGTTCCGCCACTTCCCGGATCGTCAGGATTTCGTCGGCCATGCGCCCGCCGTGACTCGTGCTTGGAGAAGTGTATAGAAGATCAGAGAAAATTAGGGAAGATAGCGGTGGCTGCCGACCCTGAGAGCGAGTGACGACCAGGCCGGAACCACCGCAGCATCAAATTGAAAAATCCGCACTGAAAGCGGACTTCTAAGGACGATCCAACCCCAGTGTCATATTGAAAGTTCCGCGCTAAGAGCGGATAATGAGATATGATCCGAGTCGAGCGATTAGCCCTGTCCTCCTACGCTTCCGGCCTGCTTGCTGTGGGCCGGGGGGTATTCTCTGCGGATGAGGCGCAGAAGGAGATCGGCATTAGCCGGGGCGCATTCCTCGACGCCGCCGAGCGCTTGCAGCGGCGCGGCCAGCTTATCCGGCCCCGGCGCGGCTTCTACGTGGTCGTGCCGCCCCAGCATTCCGCGACGGGAGCGCCGCCGCCGGAGTGGTACATCGACGCCCTGATGCGCCATGAGAAGCGGCCCTACTATGTGGGGCTGCTGGCGGCGGCGGCGGCCCACGGCGCTTCCCATCAGGCCGTCATGGAGTTTCAGGTCGTCACGGACAAACTCCTGCCCGACATCAAGGCCGGACGGACGCGGATCGTCTTCTCCTATCGCAAGGATATGGCGGCGGTGTCGTCGGGAATCGAGGATCGCAAGACACAATCGGGCTATATGAAGCTGTCATCGCCGGAACTCACGGCGCTCGATCTGGTGCGCTACCCGCAATCCGGCGCGGGCCTGGACAACATCGCGACGGTCCTTTCCGAGCTTGCCGAACGGCTGCAACCCAAAAAGCTCGCCTCCTTGTCGGGCGCTTTCGAGAAAGCAATCGTGCAGCGCCTTGGGCATCTGCTCGGACGGCTGGGATATCCGCAGATCGCAGAGACGATGTTCGCGGCACTGTCGGCGCGCGGGCCGCTGCCGTGGGTCGAACTCGATCCCAAACAGGTGGGCGATCCCGATTTGTCGCCGCCGCCATCCGAACGCGATGAACGCTGGCGCGTGATCGTTCGGCGACCGCCGGAGATCGACGAATGATCCCGCAGGATTACATCACCGCTTGGAACCAGACGGCGCCGTGGGCAACCCAGCGGCAGGTCGAGCAAGACCTCATCATCAGCCGCGCGCTTGTCGCCATCTTCTCCGATCCGTTCCTGCGCGGCGAACTGCGCTTCCGCGGCGGCACGGCGCTCAACAAGCTGCATTTCCCCGCGCCGCTGCGCTATTCGGAAGATATAGACCTCGTGCGGACGACCGCCGGCCCGATTGGGCCGGTCCTCGACGGTGCACGCGCGGTACTGGAACCGTGGCTTGGCAAGGCAAAGTCCGATCCAAGCCCCGTCGCTCCCAAACTCCGCTTTCGCGTCGATGCGGAAGGCGAACCCGCCGATGCGCGCATCAACCTCAAGATCGAAATCAACACGCGCGAGCGGGAAGCCTACGATCCCCCCATCGAGATTCCGTTCGGCGTCGAAAACCCGTGGTTCACCGGCGAGGCCGCAATCCCGACTTTCTCGCGGGAGGAAATGCTGGCGACCAAGCTGCGGGCTTTGCTTCAACGCAACAAGGGCCGCGATCTGTTCGACCTCGATCACGCGCTCACCGTGTTCGAGGAGCTAAACACGGCCCGGATCGTCGAATGCTTCCGGCTCTACCTTGAGAAGGCGGATGTGACGATTTCAAGGGCCGAGGCGCAGCAGCGCATGTTCCAGAAACTGGTCAATCCGACCTTCTTCACCGACATGCGCCCGTTGCTTCAGACAGATCGCGCCAGGACACTGACCGACGAGACGCTCAAGGCGACGTTTGTCAGGGTAATGAAGGAACTGATCGACCGGATACCGGGCGACGAATGGGCAAAGGCCAAGGAAATGCGAGAACGGTTTGGAGTCTAGCCATCGTCGAATGCTTGCTTCCCCTTTGCGGCCCATAGCTTGCGCGCCTGTTCGCCTTGATTGCTTTTGAGCTTCTCGGCCATCCAGAGCAGTGCGCCGAGGATGGTAGCGCGGTCATCGCCAGTCAGGTCCACGACACCGGCCTTGATGACGAGGCCGCCGAGTTCGATCAGGTGCCGCGTACGCTTGCGGCGCTCGACCTGCCACGTGCGCATATCATGCCGCGCCCTTGCGGCTTGGTGCCGGTTGCGCGCCGCTTGGTTGCGTAGGAGCGCCGTCCGTGTTGCGGTCAGTTGTTGGTGCATTTCGCCGCGACCGTCCTTGAAAGAACGCGGCGCCGCGCTTCGCCCATGCCTCCCTCCTTCCGGCATCTTTTGTTTCCGCCAGCACGATTAGCGCGCCCGCCAGTTCGTCGGCACTGAGCGCATCGGCCCCGGTGGCGATCACCAGTTCGCCAAGCTGTTGCACCTTGCGAGTCTTCAGTTCTCGTGCCTTGTCCTGAAGCGCTTTCAGTTCCCCATCGAAATCCCGCGCCTTGCGCATCACGTCCTCCAGCAATGTTGATGGAGCAATGATAGTTGAGCCATGGGCACAATGCTGTAAGCTCACCGGGACGGTTTGAGACGGCGTAGTCCCGTCCGAGAATTTTTCGAGGGAGGGCGCGCTTATACGTCGTTCCGACGTGCGCTCTGCCGTGCCACTGATCTGATCGCGATGGCGATCTATCATCTTCACGTCAAGGTCATTGGCCGCAAGTCCGGCTCCAGCGCGGTGGCGTCGGCCGCCTACCGCTCGGGCTCGCGGTTGCGCGACGAGCGCCTCGATCGCAGCCATGACTTTTCCGCAAAGCGGGGCGTCGTCCATTCCGAGGTGATGCTGCCGGACAATGCGCCGGAGGCATGGAGCGACCGCGAACGGCTCTGGAACGATGTCGAAGCCTTCGAGATCCGCAAGGATGCGCAGCTTGCCCGCGAGATCGAGTTCGCCATTCCGCGCGAGATGACGCAGGCGCAGGGCATCGAATTGGCCCGCGACTTCGCGCAGGCGGAGTTCGTGGACCGCGGCATGATCGCCGATCTCAATGTGCATTGGGATATCGGCAAGGACGGCATGTCCAAACCTCATGCCCATGTCATGCTGACGATGCGGCAAATCAACATCAACCGGGACGAGAATGGCTTCGGCCCGAAGGTGCGGGATTGGAACCGCACGGAGATGGTCGAGCGCTGGCGCGAACGTTGGGCCGAGCTTGCCAACGAACGTCTGGCCGAACTCGATATCGACGCACGCATCGACCACCGCAGCTTTGAGGCGCAAGGCGTCAGGCTGGAGCCGCAAAGTCAGATCGGCGCCTCCGCGCAGCGGATCGAAGGCGAAGGGGTCGAGGCCGCCGACCGCGCCGAGATGCACCGCGAAATCGCGCGCGGCAACGGCGAACGCATTATTGCCGATCCTTCCATCGCATTGGACGCGATCACGCATCAGCAATCGACCTTCACGCAGCGCGACATGGCAAAGTTTGCGCATCGGCACAGCGACGGCATCGACCAGTTCAACGCAGTGATGGGCGCGATGCGCAATGCGCCCGAGCTGGTCGAACTCGGCGCGGATGGACGGGGCGAGGACCGCCTCACCACCCGTCACATGATCGAGACCGAACAGCGCCTGCACCGCGCTGCCGAACTCATGGCCGAGCAAGAACGCCATGAGGTGAACGACGCTGACAGGCAAGCGGCTCTGGCGCGTGCGGAGGCGCGCGGCCTTTTGCTGTCTGGCGAGCAAGCCGACGCGTTGGCGCATGTCACGGACGGGCGCGATCTCGGCATCGTGGTCGGCCATGCCGGAACGGGGAAGAGCGCGATGCTGGGCGTTGCGCGGGAGGCATGGGAGGCGGCGGGTTACGAGGTCCGGGGCGTGGCGCTTTCGGGTATCGCCGCCGAGAATCTGGAAAGCGGATCAGGCATTGCGTCACGCACCATCGCCAGCATGGAACATGGCTGGGGCCAGGGCCGCGACCTGCTCAGCGCGCGCCATGTCCTGGTGATCGACGAGGCCGGCATGGTCGGCACGCGGCAACTGGAGCGCGTGCTGTCCCATGCGGCCGAGGTTGGCGCCAAGGTTGTGCTGGTCGGCGATCCGCAACAGTTGCAATCCATCGAGGCGGGCGCGGCGTTCCGGTCGATTCATGATCGCCACGGCGGCGCTGAGATCGGCGAGGTGCGTCGTCAACGCGAGGATTGGCAGCGTGACGCCACGCGCGACCTGGCGACCGGCAAGACCGGCGCAGCGATCCATGCCTATGACGGACACGGCATGGTGCATGCGGCCCCGACACGGGAGGACGCGCGCAAAAATCTGATCGACCGCTGGGACCGCGACCGGCAGGCATCGCCGGACCGCAGCCGCATTATCCTCACCCACACCAACGACGAGGTGCGCGCGCTCAACGAGGGGGCGCGGGAACGGATGCGGGCAGCGGGCGATCTCGGCGAGGATGTGCGTGTCACGGTCGAACGCGGCGCGCGCAGCTTCGCCAGTGGGGATCGCGTCATGTTCCTGCAAAACGAACGCGGACTTGGCGTGAAGAACGGCACGCTCGGCACCATCGAGCATGTCAGCCAGCAATCCATCTCGGTGCGCACCGATGACGGGCGTAACGTCTCGTTCGACCTGAAGGATTACAACCGCATCGACCACGGCTATGCCGCGACCATCCACAAGGCGCAGGGCATGACGGTGGACCGGACCCATGTGCTGGCGACGCCGGGCATGGACGCCCATAGCAGCTATGTAGCCCTCTCGCGGCACCGCGACGGCATGGACCTGCATTATGGCCGCGACGATTTTGCCGGTCAGGACCGGCTGGTCCGCACCCTGTCGCGCGACCGGGCCAAGGACATGGCCTCGGATTTCGAGCAGCGCGATCCGTTGCAAGACTACGCCGAGCGTCGCGGCATTACCTTCCGTGAGCGTGTCGCCGAGATCGTCCAGAAACTCGTGCCGGAGAAGCTACGCGGTATGTTTGACGGCCTGCGCTTTCCTGGAGATGTGTCCGGCCACGATGGTGGACGGAGGCCAGAGCGGGAAACGCCGGAAAGGGAAAGCGGCGTTACGGCAGCCGAGCGGCGCGAAACCGAGGCGCCGGAAAGGAAGGTGGCGGAAGATCCGGAAAAGGAATTGCGTCGCATGCGTACCGGAGCGCTCGTTCGCCATGCCCGCGCGGTAGACGCGATCTTCGAGGCGCAGGACATGGGCGGCAAGGCAAGTCCCGGGCAAGTGAAAGAATTGCAGGAGGCCCGCAAGGAGTTCGAGGCGGTACGGCCCTACGGTTCACATGACGCTGAAGCCGCCTACAAGAAAAATCCAGAACTTGTACGCGACGCGGCTGGCGGCCAGGTCAACCGCGCGATCCGCGCCCTCCAACTCGAAACCGAGCTGCGCACCGACCCGGCCCGGCGCGCCGACCGCTTCGTGGAACGCTGGCAGAAGCTCGATCAGACCAGCCAGCGTCAGTATCAGGCCGGCGACATGTCGGGCTACAAATCCACGCGGGCGGCGATGGGCGACATGGCCAAAAGCTTAGAGCGCGATCCGCAGCTTGAATCAATTCTCGCGGGCCGCAAGCAACAACTCGGCATCGCGTTCGAAACAGGCCGCCGGCTCGGCCAAGAATTGGCATTCACCCACGGCATCGATCTCGGCAGAGGCCGGGGCATCGGAATTTGACCCATCCTATTTTCCGCCGACTCTTCGCCACACTACTACGACCTCTAAATATCTATTGCACAACAACAAATCATCGCTCTGTCTGGTCTCTGCAATCGTCAGAAATACCCGGCAGGAGGCAGCGCAGCCATGCTCGCACCAGACCGTATCGTCCGCATGAAAACCGTTCTCGCCCGCACCGGCCTGTCCCGGTCCACCATCTACCGCAAGATCGCCGAGGGCACGTTCCCGCCTCGGATCAAGATCAGCATCAACGGCGCAGGATGGAAGGAGTCCGACATCGACCGCTGGATCGCCGATCCCGCCGGCTGGCGGCCACCAATGACGACGACCGTCAGAATGGACGCGAGCCGCACGTAGTTCACAGATCGTCGTCCAGTTCGTCGTCGTGGACCTCGGCGGCGCGCTGTTTCGCGTCGGCGATCAGCTCCTTCGCGGATTCGCCCTTCACCCAAGCGTCGAGCATATCAGCCCAGCACTGAAGCATGATCTTCCGCTCGGCGAGGTAGCGGTTCACGTTGTAGACGGCCGCGATCCGGTTCCGAGGCGCGTGGGCCAAGCTCATCTCGATCCAACGATCATCGAACTTGGCGCGGTTCAGGCCGGTCGAAAATGTGCGGCGCAGGTCGTGAACACCGAAGCTCTGAAAATCCGGGTCATCCTCGCGGATACGCTCTACCACCGTGTCGATCACGCGGTTGAGCGTGGCGTTGCTGATGGGCGTGTCGCCGTCGTATCGGCCAGGGTGCAGGTATCGGCTGGCGCCGAACATGGTGCGGAACGCCGTCAGAATGTCGAGAGCCTGATCGCTCAGCGGGACGACATGCGCCTTGCCAGCCTTCATGCGCTCGGCCGGGATCGTCCAACGCGCGGCGGCGAAGTCGATTTCCTTCCATGTGGCGTCGATGAACTCCGACTTGCGGACGCCGGTCAGCAGGACAAACTTCACCGCCAAGCGCAACGTGGGCGCCGCCGTCACATGATCCAAAGCCGTCAGGACCGCGCGGACCTCAGACGGCGACAGGGCGCGCTCGCGCGGCTCGAAGGTAGCGATGGCGCTGGTGCGGATCGACTCGGCCGGGTTGCTCACATCCAGCCCACATCCTTGGGCGTGGCGGAACACTAGCAACACGACCTCGCGGACATGCACCGCGACGGCCGGCCCGCGCTTCTCCTTAACCTCGTCGCACAGACGTTTGAGACGCTGCGGCGTCACCTCCCCCAGCTTGAGCTTCGACAACTCTCCTGCGATGGCGCGATCATAGACCGATCGGCGCATCGCCAAGGTGCTGTCGGCCAGTTTCTCGGCTCCCGACTTGGGATCAGCTTTGTGCTTGAAGTAAGCTTCCGCCCATCCGCCGAACGTGAACGCCTCGGCTGACGCGGTGCGCTTTTCCACCTTGGCTTTCGACGGCGACTCACCGCGCTCGACCTGACGCCGGGCGCGCGCCAGCAGTGTCCTCGCCTCCGCAAGCGACACCTCCATTCCGTATTCCAGCGCGTCGGGCGCCCGTGTCAGCTTGCGCGCCGCCTCGGCGCTATATCGGCCGATAGTCAACACCTCTTGCCGCCCGTTCACCCGGTACTGATACCGGAATGATATGACCCCGGTCGGCGTGACGGCCGCGTGCATCCCGTCGCGGTCCGTCACCTTGTAGAGCTTGGCCCTCGGCTTCAGATTTTTCAGTTCTTTATCAGTGAGATCGCCCATAAATCCGCATCCGGTCTGGGGGCGAACGGATACCAACAAGAGGGGTTGTTGGTAGCGAAAGCCCGTCTCTCGACCATCCTGCGCCATACCAACATCGCTACCAACAAAGTGGCCGGGTTGGGGTGACATGCAGCGATACGGGGTGGGAGGAATAATCCTTGTCAGTCATAGAGATCGTGCGATTTCCGGCACGGAGCGAGATGGTCTGAAACGACCTTAGATCACTCCCACTC
>Ga0335397_10010693_pt1 | contig 11335 bp, 15 predicted proteins | sample MAT04_FD_205740 | JGI IMG/M metagenome (GOLD analysis project Ga0335397, IMG submission 205740) | Freshwater microbial communities from Lake Fryxell liftoff mats and glacier meltwater in Antarctica - MAT-04 (spades assembly) (version 2) ...
CTTACCATGGGCTGCTCCTGCTTGTGTAACAGAAGCGGGTGCTCTCCACAGGGTCGTGTGGTCTTTTAGAGTCGCCATCGCTTCATTGCAAACATTCAATCATGCAGCAGGATTTTCTTTAACCACGGGTAATACCGGACGGACACAAACGGACTGAACTTGTTCTTGTTCGTCATAGCACCGGTATTGCCGCTGGTGGCAACAATCGAACCCATCTTGTCCGCGTGCAAGAACGTCAAAACACCCGCGCTTGTCACCTGGATCAGAGGCTCATCAAGGCCAGTGCCATAGATGTAGCGGTTTTGCAATGCGCCAGAAACTTCGTTGTAATCAGCGATTTGCTGCCAGCCAGAATAGATGTAGCGGCTTTTTACCGAGCCAACCGTCTTCTGCGACTGGCTATGCATGGGATCATAAACGAAGCTAGGAAGCTGACTATTCGAGTGGTGTAATTGAAGATGCCAATGGATTTGGAACGCTAAGTCTTCTTAAAAGAAAAACTGTTCAATTCGTACGCCTTTCTCAAGTGGAGGCGCAAAATACTTCTTACAATCTGTACTCTATGATCGGATACACCTTTACCGAAGCCCTGCGATACAACAATATTTGCAATAACTGTAGAACTTTTGCGGAAGAAGAGTTTCTGAAAATTGCGCTAGCGTCTGGAAATCCGATCGAAAATTTTTAACATAAACACTGCTTTTAGAGTGCACACCATGAATCAGCAAATATTTTTGCATATAACTCTTAAGTCAAACCGACTTGGTTAGAAAGGGCGGGAAGCAAAGTCCACATTAAGAGAATTTTGAGCGCGTTTTTGCGGAACCAAAGATTAGTACAAATTGCAATTAAAAGAAATAACACCGGTATGCCAAATGTCAAGCAAACACTTAGACCGCCTGCTAAAAACAATTTGTCGTTAAGTAGGTGAGCTAATCTTGACAAAACGAAAACCATCAACCCGTACCACCATAACGGTAAAAGATAGATAGCAACCTTTAGCAATAAAGGGAAAATTTGATGTGACAAGGTTTTTTCAACTGGTATGGTGGCAAATTCTTGATTCACGTTTTAACTATCCTTTGGATCCTATTCCTAGCTGCATGGCCACATACTTGCCATTTATTTGTGCTAATTAACCAATTATACGGCTTCGCGCCGTCGAAATTAAATAGGGTCCACCACACCACCGCAGCGTTCGGCAATGGACCTGATCACTTTGATTGAACAGCGCTTTGAAATTATCGAATTAAGTCGAACATACTTCATTTTGCCCGATGGCAAAAAACACTTAGCCTGGAAAGCGCTTTATCGCAAGCGCTAAATTATTGCGAATGAATGCGCACCACATTTAGTATCAAGGCGACCAGCCAAACTAAATCTATTCAATTTTGCCAATCTAATAAAGGCAAAAATTATTGAATAGGTAAGTTTAAAGAGGGTATATTTTATCCAAAAGGCAACCCATCGTCCGATACTGTCGCAACAATAGGCTGTGATTCAATTGCCGAGAAACAACAACACATTAATCGCTCTGGCCCTTATCTCCGCGCTGGCTTTTGCCCCGACACCGGCCTTTGCCCAGGGGTTTGCAGAAATGGGCGGTTTAAACGCTTCGATGGCCGGTATGGGTGCTGGAGCGGCGGCAGCGGCTCATGCTCAGCTATCGCATGCTAGGGCCGGAGTGGCCCTGCCGAGTATTACCGTTCAGAATAAGAACGTAGAGCAACTCTTTAAAGTCGGAAATCAGTTTGAACTGCAAAAGCAATGGCAGCAAGCGGAAAAGACTTTTACTGCCATGCTCAAAGCCATCAACATACGAGACGGTTCGGGAAGCCCAAAAAGTGTTCCTGCTCTGAAACACCTGGCAGCGATTAGCGACGCGCAAAACAACGTCGATCAGGCCATTTCATATCAAAAAACGGTGCTGGCCTTTACTAAGGCAGGAAAAACGCCTCCGAGAGATGCAGTAGTTCAAGAATCATTGACCTTGTCGGAACTATTTATCAAAAAGGCTGACTTCACAGCAGCCGAACCGCTGGCGCGCGAATCTGTGGCGCTGGCGAAACAGCCCCCAGTGGTGCCGGCGGAGCGCAGGCGAACACTGATAGTGCTGGGAAGAATCTGCAAGGCTCTAAACAAGACTGACGAAGCTCAAGAAGTTGAGCGTGAGCTGGGAAAAGAGGAGCTGGAACAATCGCCCGAATCGCCTTTAAATATGTCTGGCGCAGCGCCGGCTAAGAGTGCCCCCACAACCACAATCGGAAGTACAAAATCTTCGCCGCAAATTCCCAATCAAGTCAAAGCATTGACTACCACCGAAAAAGTCAGTGTGCCTGTTCCAGCAGCAATAAATATTAAAGCTATATCAAGCCCAAAGATTCCTGTTACTTCTGAGATTAAGATCGAGTCGGTGCCTACCACTCCAGTGACTTCTGAAATTAAAATTGAGACGACACCAGCTGCGCCAGTCTCGTCCGATATCAAAATCGAGGTGGCGCCACCGGCTCCTGTCACTTCAGAGATCAAAATCGAGGCGACACCTGCCGCCCCTGCCACTTCAGAAGTCAAAGTCGAGTCGGCCCCCGCAGCTCCCGTCACTGTTGCGCCAGTTGCGGTTCCAGAACCTGCCCAGCTGCCAGCCATTCCCCCAGCTTCGCCAGAAGCGTTAACCCCCGCTCCAGCTGAAGTCAGTCCGTCGGCTCCGCCCACGGTTCCAGACTCAAATCGCGACTCCACGGCACCGAAGTGATGACGCAAACAATTTATATCCGCCCGCTGGTATCGCGTTGCAAGTAATTACTTCTACAGTTGAAAGTTCTGGCTCAAAAGCGATTGGACTGATTTATGATCGCTCTTCACCGACATTTCAACCGGTGGCCAGCTGCTTTCAGATTTCACCGGAAATGGTGGTGTCGGTGGCTTCTATTCTGGCACCATACCGATACAGTCCTGATGCTTTGAAGATAATTATTCAAACCGGAAGCGAATATTCGGTTAGCTCCATTACGATGCACAATTTTTTTGACAAAGCACTGATAAATTCGTTAACAGGCGCACCAGCTCCACCAGCAACTGAGCAGGCTTTCGATTGCTGTTTTTTAAATTTGAATGACAAGAAATTAGAGAAATTGCCCTCTGACGAAATCGAAGCCCTGAGCAGTTCTTTGCGCTATCCACTCATTTTTGATCAGGAGGGTTTTCGCGGTACGCTTCTAGACATAGATCTGCCACTTGTTTTACAAACATTGAATAACGCGCAACGCGACGGCATTCTCTATCTCTGCGACGACCTTATGCGGCCGCTAGCTCAAATTTTTTGTTTAAAGGGGCGGATTGTCTCGGCCACTTACCAGAATCTCTGGAACGAGATGGCAATTTACCAGATCATTCAAAAAAATCTTGTCACCAAATTTGCATTTTATCCAACTAAAAATCAAGGCACCTGGCCAAATGCTCTGGTGAATAAGCCATCTGAAACAATTTTACTGGAAGCTTACCGCAGACTGGACGAACTGGAGCGCATTCGCTCAGGTCTGGCCGTAAGCCTCATTGCTTTCGGTCGAACTAAACCACAGTGCGATAGCAGTCGTCTTTCAGCGGAGGTAAAACCGTTTGCTCAGGAAATTTTTCAAGCCCTCGATCAAATAACTCCCGCTGACGATTTGTGGATGATGCTAAGGTGTGATGACTATATCATCTATCGAACACTTTTCGAATTGAGCAGAAGCGGCCAGATAAGCGCACTCTCGAGCAATAGCAGTTCCGCCAACATCGAAAGAAATGCTCACCACTTACAGGGTTTGTCCAAGGCCAATTTAGATCCACAGAGCTCAATCACCAACATTAGTATTGAACCTGCGTCAATGCAAATGAAGGAAAAGACCGGTGCAATTTCTTCCGAAAGAAACCTGCAGACAGGCTTCTTCGATCACAACATTAACCTGCCGCGAAGCGCCGCTGGAACGCCAATTTTACAAAGCAATGAAATAGTGGGAATGCACTGCAGAAGCCATGCTTTGCAAGACAGTGCAAACAACAGTAAAATGCTGGCGCTAAGCGATATTCTGGTTTATCAACAAGATGCAGAAATGGTGCTAAAAACTTATGAGCGGCCCAAGAAAGTAGCAGCAAAATCTAAAGGCAATCAGACAGGTGCTAGAACAGGAGGAAATATAGCTCTGACAGCTACAGCGGTCACGCCATCAAAGGCTGCCTCCTCAATCGCGCGCAAAATCATAATGAACATAATCTGGTTTGTGGGCGGCTTTTTTGTCGTACTAGCCTTGTTCAATCTAGTGAGCATGCTCAATGCGCCTCCATCTCCACCGCAAAATTTGACCCGCTAGTCGAACTGCTCTTAGTGTCCTTCACCGTCCTCGCTTCCGCCTGCTCTAATTTCTCTTCTAAAATTTTCGTGGCCATCTCGCCATTCTCATTACCCCAGAAGCCGTCGTTCACCCCTGGCGATTCCGGCTCCAAGCTTGAGCGGAAGAGCACATCCGTCCGAGTTTTGGAATATGCCTTCGCTTCCACCGGCCCGAAGTGCTTATTGTTGAAGGTCACGATTTGCTTAACCCCGTCATCCGTGAAAACTAGAGTGCGCGCGTCTGTGATGGCGTAAATGAAATAACAGCGGAGGTCAACCGCCAAGTGACCCTGGGTATCAAACCCAGTCTGAACAGCAAACTACTCAAGGTCCAGATGGGTGATTGTGGCAATCTAAAACTAAGCAGGTTTTTGGATAATGGCAATCGAAAATTGATCAGTTTTGTATTTAGGCCGATAATTTATGGGCTCCCAGTGATGGAGCTTAGAAAATTTACGGCAAGAATGATTGACCAGGACACGTGGGTGTCTATCCGCCACATGCACTATCGCCAGGGTAAAAGCAAACCCTGGCTGGCAAAGGAGTTCGGTATTTCGAGAAATACTGTCAAAAAGTATTTGAGAGTGCCGGATGCCCCACAGTACAAGACGTCAAAGGCAAGAGTTACTGATAAAGGACTGACCACGCCTACTGTTGGTACTTTCGTTAGGAGACGAATATAATTCTATGAAATTGCGCGTGCTCAAGCGATTTCTCACAATAAGCATGGGTGGGCTCGCAAGCATGCCAGAAGGGATTCAATCACACCCCTGGCGACGTTTATGTCGGTCTCCTTCTTTTCATGCTTAAGGGACCTTCCGCCACACGAGGGATGAGCGTTTAAGACGAGATGCAATTGCTTGTCTAAGGCTCCAAAGACGCCACCATCGTGCGGAATTCTTGTTTCTGGATGCTTCCACGATGGCGATGCGAAACCATAATGTTGGTCTATCAGTTCTATCTGCCGATGACAATCAGCAAGGGCTCCCTCCCAATCGCGTCTCTGCATCTTTACAGCAGACAAAACCCACCATGCGTCAATTTCTTCCCTGGTGAGAATACTGACGAAATCGGCTTCGAAAACTTGCCGTTCAAAGTGCTGTTGACGGCAGTCGATGGCTATTAAATCGCTTTCGAGGGCAACGAAAAATTCCTGAATTCGAGATTCAACCTCTTTTAGATCGTTTTGCTGGAGGGCATCGAAAGCGCTATAGAGTGGAGCCTGATGAGGAAGCATTTCTATTGACCAATGAGAAAATCGAATATAAATTGCCGTCAGGATCGTAGAAGTTAGTGCTCATGCCCACGTGATCGCCGGCTTCGCAAACCACTTCGCATTCGGTCTTGAATGTGACGCCGCGTGAAAGCAGCTCAGCGCGCACTTCATGCACATTGTCCACAGTAAAAACTATTATGGGCTGTCCTTTAGTATTGCCTGCATGTTTTTCACCAGGCTTCATTACATGAAGAGCCAGTGTGGTACCACCAGTTTCAAATTCCACCCAGCCACTTTCTTCTGATTTAAGGGTCATGCCAAGAATGTCGCGGTAGAAAGGCAATGAGACGGTTGTATCTTGAACATAAACGATGACATAGCTTAGTGTCGCTAATTTGAGTTCTGATTTAACTGCCATTCGAATTTTCCTCTAGTTTTGCGCCTTATTTGACCGATGCCAGTTCTTTAATGCGCACCTGGTTTTCCAGAACGCCGATACCACTCACTTCCATTTTGACGACGTCGCCGTCTTTGAGCCAGGGGTAAACTGCTGGAGTTAATTCAGCGCCTGTAGTGGCGTCATAAGTAGCCATAAACTCGGCGATGCAGCCATTACCCACGGTGCCTGAACCAAAGAGATATCCTGGTTGAATGGCGATATTTTGCTGGCCTAACCAGGCAAATATGCGAGGGAAGCTCCAAGCGCTTTTTTGCCCGGTGGTTGGGTGAGTATGGTATAGCGTGTTGTAGTTACTGCGCGATCTTTCCTCACCATTAATTGTCAAAATCATTTCCATATCGAAGACCCCATGGTCATCCATTTTTAGATCGCCCGCTCTGACCAGCTTTGGACCGATACTTTTACCGATCACAAATTTACTGTTTGTCGGCCCCAGGCCTTCCATATCTTTCTTTTGAATGTCGCGAGCCGACCAGTCATTGAGAATGGTGAAATAGCAATGCTCTTTGATAAATTCAAGCGCCTCAGCTTCGTTAGTGAGCAGGGCCGATTTGGTAGCCAGACAACCAATCTCAAACTCATAGTCAGGCGCTTTGACGATGGCGGGAATGTTCACTTCTTCGCCGGTGGCGAACATTTTGTCGGCAGGGATGTCGACTACATAATAGGCTGCGTGGTCGTACCAGGTTGGTGAAACCTCCACTCCGCGCTTGGCGCGAATTTGTCTAATATGGGTTTCGAAACCGAGAAAATCAAGCAATACCTTGGGCTCTGGTACCTTTACGCCGAATAGCTCGACTGTATTAGTGGAATTTTTATAGAGCATTTCTCTGGCCTCATCACAAGCGGTTGCAGCCCTGATTATGCCATGGGCCGGGCTTGGGCCCGCAAATCTCAAGCTTGCCCTTATAAAGGGTTGTCATACCGGCGTTGCGAGGAAGCATTGGCCACTATGTCGTAGACTGTAGCCCGCTACCTCAATTTAGGAACAGACAAATGATTCACTCGCAAGAATTTGAAGATCTGGTGGCACAAATCAAGCCACGCATAAAAGAAATTAGTATCGACGAGGTGCTAGATTTTCAGAAAAATGGCGAAGATTTTTTACTCGTTGATGTGCGCGAAGACCATGAGTGGTTGGAAGGGCATGCTCCTAGTGCAATTCACTTGGGTCGAGGAATAATCGAACGCGACATTATCAAAACCGAACCTAATAAAGAACGGGCAATTGTTCTTTATTGTGGTGGCGGATATCGCTCGGCCATGTCGGCGGATAATTTGCAAAAGATGGGTTATACAAACATTTTATCTATGGCGGGTGGAATGCGCGCCTGGCGTGAACGCAGCTTGCCAGAGGAAAAATTGTGAACGACTGGTTTCGAGAATTTTTAGAGTTACAGACGAAAGATCCCCAGGCATTTTATTTAATGGTGGGATGTATTGGATTATTGGTCTTTCTTTCACTCACCATCTTTGGTGGCTTTATCTGGTATCTCTATCGCGGTGATAAATCAGGCAAATCTGACTGATAAAGAGGCGACTTTTGCCTCTGGGCGCCATTTTCTGAAGTCAAGAGTTGCCCTTAGTATTGATACTGCCCATAATATCGATATTCGATCCAGGGGTGTTATATGGCTGAATCATTACGACAACTAAAACTAATTGGCGATCCGCTCAATCTCGATGGCCTAGAACCATTGCTGGAGATGGGTCACGTCGAACTGGTGCTGGACAATGCCGTTACATCTGGTCCTGCGGTTGATACCGCTCCTGGTGCGGTCTCCGAAACCAGACTGATACTAGATTTGATGACTCAGGTCGAACTGGTCAATGAGCTTGTGCTAGAGACAAGCTTTAAATTGCAAAAGGCGCACGAGTCATTACTCGTTATGGAAAAGGAGATTTTTGCTCAAGATTTGCGCCTCGAGCGCACAAAAGATCTGGAAGGCAAAATCGTTGAATTAGAGACCTGGCTGGACGCTGCAGTGGCCGAAAATACTCTGCTCAAGCGCCCCTGGTACAAGAAGCTCTTTAACTGGAGATACTAGAGGCAGGTTTTAAGACCGAATTAAAACCAACTTAAAACTGAAAAAGGGCGCTCCGAGCGCTCTTTTTTGTGCGCCAGGTTTGTTGATCCGTCAATTCTGACGAGTCATGAGTCTCGCCTACCTGGTGCTTGCAAAAAAAATGTTAAGTCTGGCCTGCCATCAAAAAAATAAATTTTTGAGGAACAGTTGTCACAAACAAATAATCAGGTATCCTACATAAAGAAACGAAATTCGTAGGGTTGTGAACCCACCGTATCCATCCGCTTTGCTATATCAGCTAAAACCCCAGCATATTTGATTGTTACTGGTTCTTTGCTGTATAAGCTATCGCTGTTCCAATCCATCTTTGTGAGTGCAAGGGCGGTTTTGCATGACTCGTTAAAACTGCCATGACCAGCGTACCTTGTGAGCAAGATAGGGCTGGGGATTCCTTTGCCTTCTTTGAAAAAATCACGACCAGTGACAGTTGTTGCATTTCCTTGAACCCATAACAGAATTTCAGTACCACTGAGTTGCAACATAGAGCCTCGTTCGCACGGATACATGTAGCGACTTGCGATCCAAGTAGGTACTCACGCCAAAATGAGAGACCTAAAAGACAGATTAGCTTCTTAAATCTAAATCGAATTAGGAAGAAAGGAGCGAGGTGGGGGGAGGTCACGGCCTTGAGCAGCCTCGTTGTAAAGTGCTGAGTGGGATTGTCAGGCGGAGTCTTGGGCAGGATTAAACATACTTTCACCCCTTGACCATTTAAATGTCGGGTCCCGACATTTAAATGGTCAAAACCTACGCTAAGCCCGAAATCGTTACTCAGCAATCGACTCTGGCTTAGCAATAAAACCAACCCAAAGGGCTGCTGACCTAAAACGCTGGCAAGCGGTTCTTGTCAACAAAATTGCGATCTAAATCAGCAGTGAGGCTTGAAACACGGTCTGAATGGGCGTTAGTAGCTTGACAGAAGCCTGCTGTTGTCAACTCGTCAAGTAGCTTAGGCATACTTTCCGTGTTTATGTGGCCGGTACGTGTCGAACGGCTCATAACGCCGTTTGGAAGCATATTCGGATTAGGCTCTGAGGTGGCGTTCTTGTCGCTACCGGCAATCTAAACAGTAAAATACCAAGTTCCGATTATTGACTTAGCAAGTGCACTTCGATGGTTTTCCAAGTCAGTTATGGGCGTATAGCCGTGCAGAAGCGTCAAGTTGAGGCGAAAATTTCCTACACATAGCGTTCTAGGAACTTTTCTTGAGGTGCTCAGGCGAGGCGCGCATGCATTTATAGAAAATCAACATAAATTTGGCGCGAGTAGTCGATTTTTTTGATTTGAGGTGACGAACCATTTCGATGATCGGTTAGGTGACAAAACTCGCTATTCATCAGGTGTTTCATCGGACATTGCCGGTAGATGCAGCTTCGCCACCTCAGAGCCTATGACTTTGCATCTGGTAACAGCTTCGCTATCCCAGAGCCAAGAACGGCAAAAACACGAGGTTCACTGAGCAGAGAGACCATGCTCACCATGGTGTTCAAGCTTTGTTTAAGTGCTCAACAACGCTGGCGCAAACTGAATGGACAAGACCATCTTGCTGAAGTAATCGAAGGAATCAATTTCGTTGATGGAATCAAAAAAGAAAAGGAGGCCGCCTAAAATCTTCCGGCCCCAACGTTTGACGAAAACTCAGGCCGCAGAATGAACCTAGTGGAAGAGAGATTCCTCGCGCGATTATTTCCCATGAACAGCAGAAGATTTACGAGTTAGATTGCGAAACGGTGCGGCTGCCATCGCATAGACGATATCCATACCTAATGTCGCGCCAAGGATGGCCGTAATGTGCGATGGATCGTAAGGTGGTGATACTTCAACCACGTCGCCACCGACAACGTTCAGACCATGTGTTCCCCAGAGAATCTCACGTTGCATTGCCGAAGTGATACCACCCGGAACAGGTGTGCCGGTGCCTGGCGCGCAGGCAGGATCCATTCCATCAACATCAATCGAGATGTAGCATTTGCGGTCACCTACAACTTGTCGAACTTTTTCCACAATCGCTTTAGCGCCCATATCAATGCACTGATGCGATGTCAAAATGGTAAAGCGGTCACCGCCTGGTGGAATAATCGTGCGTATGCCGATCTGTATGCTGGACTCCGGATCGATGAAGCCCTCCTGGACACCATGCCAAAACATGCTGCCATGGTTGAGATGGGTTGACTCGAACGTGTCAGTGTGTGCATCAAAATGAATCAGCGATATTTTGCCATGGTGCTTGGCATGAGCTTTAATGGCTGGATATGCCACTAGGTGATCACCACCAAGTCCGAGAGTACCGATGCCAGCCGCTGACATGAGTCCAACATGTTCTTCAGTATTGGCTAACATCTGATCGACTTGTCCGGGATAAAACGGAATATCGCCGTAATCGATCAACCTGTGCTCTTCCATAAGGTTGTAATCATTAGGCCAGTGAATCCCGGGAAAACCAACATACAGGGACTGCTCGCGGATGGCTCGTGGACCATACCGAGTGCCTGGGCGGTTGACGATCTCGATATCGTTGGGCACGCCGTAAACTGCAAAATCTACGCAGATAAGATCTTGGGTATAGTCAGCTCGCCAGAAGGTAGTTAAGCCTTGGTAGGGCACGCGACTAAGAACTCCCTTCGAGTCTAAAACTCCAGCCATTTTGATCACCCCTAAAAAATTACAAAATTTGCTAACTCATCTTATCTCACCAAGACGCGGCTGTACACGTAGCCATTCGGGCCCCGAAAGTAGGGTGTTTTTAAACAAAGGTACAAAAAGGCTCTGTTGCAAAAATTGCCTAAATTTCTAAATTGCGAACAGCTTTTTGGTAGTCACCCTCGATAGCTGCGAGCGACAAATGCTGATAAAGCTCAAGGCTTTTTCGATTGCCGTGGCCGGAGATGAGCTGAATTTTCGCGTCAGTGAGTCCCTGCGCGGTCAAGAATGTGAGCATCTGGTGCCGCAGTAGATGCGGATGCACGCTGCGCGTGAGACCAGCCTTGTCTGCATACTTGCGGATAATCTGTTGGATGCGTCTCGGTGTGAATGACTGGTTCAGTCTTGACTCAAACAGAAAGTTATTGCCTTGATGGGCGGAACGTGTCAATGACTTTGAGATAATTTCCACATTAGTTTAGTGTATTACTATTCACATTTTTGCCGATTTCGACTGTCGGCGGGTCCCCCAAAAAGCGCTTTGCGCGTTCCACTTTTTCTAA
>Ga0335397_10010695_pt1 | contig 11334 bp, 10 predicted proteins | sample MAT04_FD_205740 | JGI IMG/M metagenome (GOLD analysis project Ga0335397, IMG submission 205740) | Freshwater microbial communities from Lake Fryxell liftoff mats and glacier meltwater in Antarctica - MAT-04 (spades assembly) (version 2) ...
AAGCACCCCACCCATCCCCCTTTTCTGCACATACCGGCTTTTTAGGATGTCGTCATTTTTCAAAAATCAACCAAATTTTAAAAGAACTTAAAAAAAGCGAAATAGAGTGGAGAACATGTTAGGGAAGCATATTCTAATTTTTTTTAGTTGTATTGAGTTAATTTCACTGTTAATTTAGAGTAAGTTCAATTATTTTTTTACATCTTAACTTCCATTAGGTTTTTACATATAATGCTTTATAAGAGACTGTTTTAACGCTTCAATGAGGTATCTTCACTCCGAATATTGTTTGAGGTGATTTTTTATCCTTTTTACTGCGCTTAGGTAATTATAATGCCATAATTCCAATCAACGAAATTTAAAAGAAAAGGAAAAAATGAAGGCTATCTGTATAAAAACTAAATTAAGAAAAGATTTTATTGATGAAGTAAGAGAGTGGTTTAAAAAATTAAACGACAGAATGGAAGAAACCTTAGAATCCTTAAAAAACGAAGGTATCTTTGTAGAGTCAGCTTATTTAGATTTGCAAGGAAACGATCTATATCTAATGTATTATATTCGAGCTGTAGATATTACAAATGCATATGATGTGTTTAAAAACTCAAAATTGGCAATAGACCATTATTACAAAGATTGCTGGAAAAATTACTGTGAAGGAAGAATTGTCTTGGAAGAACTTTTGGATATTGACAGATTTGATTTTTAAAAAATACTGATTATCTTTGATTCCCTATGCTTTAAACATCATTTCCATGTAAAAGTTATAAATTTTAAACATGTTTTATTTTTTTCAGAGGATAAGTAGTATTAATTAAAAAGATTAGTTTGTGCAACACTAGAAGAAATTAAACAAAAAAACTACAAATGAAAATACAATGTTTAAAGTTCAGGTTGCTTTTTTTTTGCATTAATAGCCTATATTATCCTCACAACAGCAATTTTAAATCCTTTAGTGCTTTTTATTGCTGTATTATTACTAGATGTTGGAACTTATTGTTTTAGATTATCAGGAATGACCTTAAGGACAGGTCTTTACAGGTCTTTACAAGACCTAAGGCTCTTGGCCTTATAATCATACCTGGTGATACACAGTTGTTCGTGGTTGGCCTTTTTTGTTTCTTCTAGCACTTTATTTTAGAAATGCATAATTTAACCGGAATATCATTAAGAACTTTCTTTTTGTTGATCAACATTTTGCCGTATGGGTCTCTTCTTGTTCCCAAATGGTTTTTGCCTTTAACAAAAAAATGCAAAAAAAACTTTCATAATATTTTTCATCAGACCTTAAACTCCTATTCTGGGAGTTTTTTATAAAATTTTCTAATAAATTTGTTATTTGAAACTGAGTTGGAGACAAAAAAGGGAGAACACTTTTAATTAGAATGCATCTACAATCTTGTATGAAAGATCATCCTTTAAATTTGAATCTGCGGTCTCTTCCAACTTTATGGCTCCATTAAAACTTGTTCCCTTATACAACTACCTTAATGGTTAAATTTAGCAAAATTTGGTGTGTACAAGATAATGTTTGGTGAAGTGGTTTTTGAATATGTTATTAATTTATAGGGTAACATGTTAAATTAAATATTTAATTACTAATGTAATAAAATGGTTGTATTTATTGTTTTGTTTTGTAATAATTAAAAAAAACAAAAAGGGGAGATTGATGAATATTGAAACAACATTAAAAAAAATAACGCCTTACGCAGAGGATTCCTATACAAATTTTGCTAAATCAATGGAGAACGCTTATATAGAATTATCCTTTTGGGGCAGTCGAAATGTATCTTCCTTAGGGTATGAAGGTTCTATTTCTTTGCACGAGTTAGCAGAAAAAGTTAGAGATCTAGTTGATTCACATCCTGAATTTAGCGAGGAAGAAAGGGTTATTGGAGTAAGCATACAGGATAAAGTTTTCAACTTATATAAAATAAGTAATCAGCAAGTAGATAGAGTTGGATTCATCAGAAGTTGTATGTTTGCTATTTTTGAGATTTTGACTGATCGTACAAGCCTACTTGATGACATAATTTTAGAAGCTGCGCCTTTTCTTTATTGTACAGCTAGCCAATACGTGAAAATATGTGGAAGTCATCCAGATTTCGATGATGATGACGGTGAATTTCGAAAAAATGAGCATCCAACTCATCGCATACCAATTTGGCTTTATCCAAAAAATATAAACGAAATAGGTAACAGTAATGATTGCTAGCTCACCAAGTGTAATTAATCCTAATACTATGATAACTTCTGAAACATGGGGTGTTACTCTCACTGTCGATGTGAAAAAAAATCATGCACGTCTAGTGTTTGAAGGAATTAAAAATAATGAGCATTTTTATAGAATGGCTCATCTTAAAGGATCTTGCAAACTAGAAAAAGGTTGCTTCATGCTTTATTCAAACAAAGCTATTGTTGATATAACTGAACCCCGTCCCAAGGAAATGTTTAAGGCAGTATTTGCTAAAAAAACTGCAACATATCTAGCAAAAAAAGATACAATCAAAGAATTAATTACTGAAATTAAAAAGGAAAAAGATTTAGAGGTTCCTTTTAATATTTTAGGTAATAAATCTATATTGTCTAAAGCAAGTGAGATTTATCATATCTATGATAAAGCATTATCTAAGCTTAAAGATAAAGATTCTAATTTGTTTTTAAGTCTATATACTGACTATCTTAACAATGGAAAATGCTTAGAGATAAATTCAAAAAAAGCGGATGAGGTTACATTAGCGGTTAATAAACATTTAGAAAATGAGAAGTTTAGCTATTCGGAATTAATCCAAATGTGCAAGATTTCAGTGATGAAAGAAGAAAAATATCAAGATAATTGTTTCACTTGGGCAACTACCAAATTAAAAAAAATAAGCCCAGAAGTTGGTGGGGGTTGGGGAGAAAATATTGTAAGTATCACTCGGTTGTATATTAGAGCTACCCCAGAAATGGTTTTACAACCAATAGAATGCAAAAAAATTGAGAATCAACTCGTTTTAGAAAAATCTAAAGAAATTAAATTTTACGATAGATTTGTATCATATAATTACGAATCAAGAGCATTAAAGGTAATCAAAATTATAGTTATTGCTCCTAAAAATGTAGGTCTATTTTTAAATAATAAGGTTTTGTTAAACGAAAAAATAATATTTTTAAAAGATGAAATGATATCGAGTGTAGTTAAATTCAGTAATAACCTAGTAGATCTTACAGGGATTGTAATAGATGTTGCTTGTAGTGTCAATGATGTTGCTTGTAGCTTAGGTCATTTTGTAAATAACTCTTGGTTTAAATTTGCTGTGGATTCAAGTAAAGAATTACTTTAGAAAAAGCTTACCTATGAGCTTTATTTGAAAATTTAGATAATAAGTTTTCAAAAAAAAGCATTCCAAACTGGAATGCTTTTTTTTTTGGTTATTCTCTTCCGGAGATAGCCCTTAGGGTAAAATTAATAATATTATGTGCATTTGAAATATGATAACTTGAAGTTTCGTAAGTGTAAAAAATTACTTTACAAAGTATATTAAAAATATAGGACACAAAATTACAAATAGCCCTAATCACCAGGGCGATTGCATGATAAATTATTTGACACCAAGTAGTTTTAATCGGTAAGCTACATCCCATCCCGCCATTCGCCTTTTAAGGGTGATGCTTGCTTTTTCTGTTGTATCAGCCTTTACAAGATTTAAAACACATCTTTTTAATAATGAAAAATTTTCAGCTCCGTGCCCCGCTCTGATTTTACTCTTATCCTCATTAAAACTTACATCAAGATGCCAATGTAATTTATTCTCGATATTCCAATGAAATCGAATTATTTCTCCCATTCGATCTGCTGTTGTTGCAAGACTGGAAATGTAATATCGCTTTTCAATAGTAGTTTTTCCCTTCTCATGGCGAGTTGATCGAACACAAACAAATGATTTTAGACCTTTCCAAGCTTGAACATAACCATCTAACCAATCTAAATTTGAAGTAGTCCAAACTTCTCTCTCTTCAATTCGTCCATGATCTTTTTCTATCGTTTTTACATAACTACAATTAGCTTCTTCAGCCTTTACCATGATTGCTTGTTCAAAAAAATTAACTGCTTCAGAATGAAGAGAGCTTTGATTACCTTTAAGACCTAAAACATAATCTCCCCCTCTATCTTGAATTTTTTCAACAATCGCTTTTTGACATCCCATAGCATCTATTGTAACAATACAACCCTTAAGGGAAAACATATCTAATAATTCAGGAATCGCTGTAATCTCATTTGATTTTTCAGATGTTTTTAACTGTCCAAGAATAATGTCATTTTCAGCGGCAAACGCTGTTACGATGTGAGTAGGTTTTACTCCTTTAAATTTGTCACCGGAATTGCAAATAGTTTTTCCATCAACTGCAATAACACCTTGAATTTTTTCAACAATCGTATGCATCCATTGAGCAAAGCAAGACTCAAAAGCTTTAGGATCAACCAAACGAAAAAATCTTCCGATGGTATCGTGAGAAGGAATGCCATTATGACATAATCCGACAGATTGAAACCATTCTTTATAAGCGTTAGCCCATCTTACAACTGTTATCCAATCATTGGCAGAACAAAGAATACCGATTGTTGCAACTGCGACGATGTCAATGAGTGGATAGATTTGGTTTCTAGATTTTCTAGGATCTGGAAGAGAAGCAAAAGCTTATAAAAGTGGTGCATCGGCAGCGAGATTGATTGTCATAATATCCTTAATCAAAGTTAAAGAATATATGAAATACCTAAGATCAATTATTTGTCTATCATTTTATCATGCAATCGCCCTGGCGGGGCACGGAGCTGAAAATTTTTCATTATTAAAAAGATGTGTTTTAAATCTTGTAAAGGCTGATACAACAGAAAAAGCAAGCATCACCCTTAAAAGGCGAATGGCGGGATGGGATGTAGCTTACCGATTAAAACTACTTGGTGTCAAATAATTTATCATGCAATCGCCCTGCTATTATGACTCTCTCTGCTGATTGTAAATGCATATGATGTTTTTAAAAACTCAAAATTGGCAATAGACCATTATTACAAAGATTGCTAGAAAAAGTACTGTGAAGGAAGAATTGTCTTGGAAGAACTTTTGGATATTGTCAGATTTGATTTTTAAAAAAACACTAATCAACAGTGATTTTCTAATCTTTCTAAAAAAAAGTTTATTTTCCAATAACTGAACTTTTTCTTGTAGAACTTATTCTTAAATTTTGCAAATAATTTATTTTCCATATATCTCTCCAAGCTTTTGCTTCAGTTATTCTCAATATAAAAGCTTTTAAAGAAAATAGCTTTCTCTGGATTCTTTTCAATCTAATTATCTCTATTTTTTTTTCAATTTTTTGGAAAAAGGTTAATCTGCCTAAAACCAAAGTATGAGTGTTAAAATTATTTTCGCGGCACCAAGCTATTACAAAAAGTCCGCTTTCTCAATGTTTAAGAATGTTTTTTTCGCAATTTTTTTTTCTTCTGAAAATGATTTCGCCATGTATCCATCCTTTTTTAGAAGAATAGACACACTTGAAATTTTTTGGAAGATGGCTAGATTAGACGCTCTTAAAACATGGCTTTGAATAATTTGATGGCTCTCAACACCTGTTTCGATTTGTAAATTAAAAAATTAGGGAGTTATAGATTTTGTATAAATAAAATATTATACAATTGCATATTTAATATAAAAATTATTTTAAACACGTTTAAAACAGTGATTTAGATTGACTAATTATGCTAAACTCGTATTAAACTAACTGTTTATAGAATTATTAGAGGGTTAAGTATCTCTGTTCATTAAAGATAATAGCTTTTTATGAATGGGTAGGATTTGTAAATATTTAAAAATTAAAGGAGACGCCTAATGTCAATCGCCACAAATTATTACTCTCGTCTAGATGAGTACGAAAATATTCAAAAAACAAATTTAGACTTTTACCAGCCTAGTTACAGTGATTGGATGCTATTCAGACGTCAAAAAGAAGCAATAGAAAGAAACGCCCCCACAACAACAAAGATTGCTAATTTTGTCAAAGCCAGTTTCTATAAAATATTAGTTTTTATATGTCTTGGAAATAAAGAAAGAGCGATGAATCTCTGCATGTTAATGGCTTTTTCTTACGTTATTTTAGATGAGGGCAGAAAATTACTTGTCAAAAATTTGATGATACACGCTATACCATTATCCATTATTTTAGGCTCTTGTGTGATCTTGTATTATAACATAAGACCCTTAGGATCCTTAGGATCCTTAGCAAACCAAACAGTATATTCAAAATAAAGAAAAAAAATATGATTCAACCACAATTGCTATCGGAACTTTTGTAGGCGGTTTCTTTTCTAATACGGTTTCACCAGGCTTAATACGGAAAGGAATGGGCCTTGGCGGCGCGGTTGGCTTTGGCGCTGGCATTGGCATCTGCCTAACAAAAGATCTCTTTTCAGAGGCCATTGAAGACTATAAAGCTATCAAGCTAAATATAGGTAACAAAATACAAAGTTACAGAAATGAATGTACGGTTAAACAATATAAACTTTTCAGAAATTTTCTGGACAATTATAAACAATTTATCGACACCGACTCTGAAAAATTTAGGGCTTTGGAATGTGCCCTTTTAGTTGAAATACCAGAATTTCCTGTTTTTTCCCCCCACGATGTAAATAGAACTCAAGTCTATGAGAAAGAATTAATAGAAGAGCAGCTCGATTATATTGACGCAAAAATTGCACTTGCTAAAGAAAACGGTGCTAGTGAGGATGCTCTAAACGAACTGAGAGCAACGATTTCTCCTGTCAGAGGAGAGCCATTCAAAAAACATGAACTTGTAATGGATGTTAATTACTTAGAAAAAGTGATCGTTTTAATCAGTGAAAACCTAGTTTTATTGGAAATTGAAGCTGGTAGTGATCCGATGATTAAAAAAGGTCTGGAATGTTTGTTGGATCACTATAAAAATCACTATAACACATGCACCAAAGTAATTGTCGACAAACTTTTTAAGGATTGTTACGGACTCGTTGTTCCGTTCACTATGTGTCAGGACATCTGCAATGATTTTAAAGAAAATTTTGACAAAAAGAAAAATATCTAATCAAATCAATCAACACCTACAAACCCGGCCTTACTAAACTCTAGATATTTCACAAGTTCTAATTGCTTTGCAAAGCAGAAAACTCTGCCTTGCAAAGCTCGTGAGCCAATATTAGTTTAGGTTTGGTATTCGGGTATTTCTCTTGCAATTTATCTAGCTTGACGGTCTCAATCAGAAACTTCAACATCCCATGAGATGCTTAAAAGGAGCCAAGGCCAGCCCTTTTTTTCCAATAGAGAATTCATCAAGGTTGTGTCTGCTTCTAGAACAAGGTGCTGAGCATGTAAGCCATAACATCGAATTTTTATGTTTTGAGTCGAATTATATCCTCTTGGATGTAATAGTAACCGATATAAACCTCTACCGCACAGCGCAGGATTGTGCTTTCCGCTGCAATCATTAAAGCGGATGATGCGATTTTTAATGCGTTTTATAAAACTCCATTTGATAAGGTCAAAGTTGTGATCGTTGGTCAAGACCCTTATCATGGCCCCAATCAAGCCCATGGCTTAAGTTTTAGCGTGCCGGAAGGCGTCAGGCCTCCTCCGTCTTTAAAAAACATTTTAAAGGAGCTTTCATGCGATTTAAGCGTTGAAGTGCAAAGCTCGGGCTCTTTGGAAGGTTGGGCTAGCCAAGGTGTGCTGTTGTTGAATGCAACTTTAACTGTAAGTCGGGGTAATCCGGCGTCTCATCAGAAAAGAGGTTGGGAGCGTTTTACCGATGCCGTTATAGAATCCTTGGTCAAACGTCAAGACCCTGTTATTTTCGTGCTATGGGGCAATTCTGCACAGAAAAAAGCCTCAATGATAGAGAAGAATCCAATTCATTACATTTTAAAAGCACCCCACCCATCCCCCTTTTCTGCACATACCGGCTTTTTAGGATGTCGTCATTTTTCAAAAATCAACCAAATTTTAAAAGAACTTAAAAAAAGCGAAATAGAGTGGAGAACTTAGTATGAAGCATATTCTAAAAAAATCTTAATTTGATTGTGTTAAAAAAGTAGTTCCTCTAGAGAAAATTAAATTATTTTGTACAAAAAAGGAAATGAAGATGTCCAATGAAACAATCATTCTTATTTTATTTTGTCTATACACCGTATGCGTGTCTGCAATATTTGCTTTAATGATCTGTAATTATACAAAATATGAAAATAAATATTCTAAATTTACAAAGTTAACATGTTTAATTTCGCCTCTATTGTTAAATTCCATTTTTTACTTATATGCTGTCTACAGGCTTTCACGAGTATTTATACATTAGAATCTTCTTCGGAATTTTTTGAATACCACATTGATTGTGAAGCTATTATGAGTGGTAATAATGTAGTAAATCAGATAGATAGACTTTTAGATATTGGCTTAGAATATCAAAGAATTACAGGAAAAAAATTTGAATACAAAGATTTTCTAAAAAAAACTTATAAACATTTAGATGAAAATAATGCACATGTTCCAAAAGATATTCGAAAAGATATTAAGAAACGAATCAAAAGAAGAATTAAAGATCGAGATAACCATGTGAAAGGGAAAAGTTTAGCTTAGAATGTATCATCAACTGAAGAAGTATCATCAACTGAACGGTATAACGATCCAAGGGATAAAGACTATTATGGTTACACAGATGAAATGCGAGGGGCAGTAATAGAATCAAGTATTGGTGCTGTATTGTGTTTAGTTCCTTGTGGAGCAACACAAGCGATAGGATTCGCGGTGCTTGGACATGGAGTTCTGCGAGTTATCAATCAAGGAATAGATTACTATCATTCCGAGCCATCCGGCAGTGAGAGAAGAGAAGCAGAATATGGTGGTAGACGTTACGAGAGAGACAGAGATTACAGTAGAGAAGATTTAAGGTGAAATAACTGATATTAAAGAACTTTTTCCATTGCCATGGGCCAAATCAAGCTCATGGCTTAAGTTTTAGCGTGCAGGAAGGCGTCAGCCCCCCTCCGTCCTTAAAAAACATTTTAAAGGAGCTTTCATGCGATTTAAACGTTGAACTGCAAAGCTCGGTCTTTGGAAGGTTGGGCTAGCCAAGGTGTGTTGTTGTTGAATGCAACTTTAACTGTAAGTCGGGGTAATCCAGCGTCTCATCAGAAAAGAGGTTGGGAGCGTTTTACCGATACCGTTATAGAATCCTTGGTCAAACGACAAAAATCTATTATTTTCGTGCTATGGGGCAATTCTGCACAGAAAAAAGCCCCAATGATAGAGAAGAATCCAATTCATTACATTTTAAAGGCACCCCACCCATCCCCCTTTTCTGCGCATACGGGATTTTTAAGATGTCGCCATTTTTCAAAAATCAACGAAATTTTAAGAAAATTGAAAAAAAATGAAATAGAGTGGATAATACAATAGCCTCTATAGTAAGGTTTGTAAAGAATAAATAAATTATTTTAAAAATGATGTTGCAAAATAAATGCCTTTTTTGTTAAGATATTGATAATTAGTTATGTAAAATTTTAAATTTAAAAGGAGTCAAGTATGCAACCTTCATCAGCTTTAAGTTCAAGTGGCCAGATGTTAACCGAAAGACAAAGATTTGATACAGATAAAAATATATTGGCCGAGGATATTCATACAGGTGTTGATAAATGGTTTTGTCTTTTTTCTAAAAAAGTGCCTAACCAAAATGTTGATCTTCCTGAAGGTACTATTTTATTTGAAAAGGAAAATTTATTGACCGGGGGACTTGAATATTTTTTAATTGATGAAAATAAATTGTTATCAAAGGTACCTGCTAATCTAGATTTATCAATCACCAAAATAAGTCAAAGTAAAACCGGTTTTGCTTCATATAACTTTTTCCTCAATAGATTAGTAACAGATTATACTGGTAAGTTTGAAAGCATAGGGGAAGTCATTAAGGAGACTGAGCACATTGAAGATTTAAGAAATTCAAAAGTATTTAAAACTGTTTGCTTAAGTGTCATTCAATTTCAAATTGCCCAAGTTCAAGCTAATCAGTACATGCTTAGAGGGGATAAATCGGATTGGTGGGTTTAGGTAAAAAAAATTATAGGGGTCTCTATCCATAGAATATAGACCCCTAGGCTATTTAATGTTTTGGTCTATTGTTCTCTTGAACTTTTCTGTGAATATTTTCAATAATAATTTTATTAGTTTCTGCTTCTAGCGTTTCTTTTTTTTCCCTGAATTTTTTTTGATCTCTTTTTTGGATAGCTTGTTCTTCTTTAGCAGAGTCCATTTTTCTTGAACTAGACGCAAAAATGCCTACAATCGAATTTTTAATCAAATCAATGGTTGAAACTGTTAGTGATTCAGCACTTTTATCAGATTTTTCAATGACTTGACCTTCTTTATTTTTTGAATTTACCTGTTTTTCATCTTTTTTCTCTTTTGTTTCGGTTGTTTTGTTCATCAATTTATTATTCAAGATATTAAATTGGTCGTTAGTACATATGAATATATTATCCGGATTGAAATTCTTTTTGAACTTTTCTAGATCCTCGGAAGATATATTTTTATTCGAAAAACTATAACGAGCAAGTTTTTCTCCGTGTAGCTCCTTTTGTTCGGCTGTCATAATGATCATACCATTTTCATGTAGAAAGAAAACATTTGGATCATTTTTTAAAAGTGTTGCATTGATTTTGTTTTCGTGAACAAATTCAAGTTCATTTTTAAGAGGATTAGCTTTAATAACACGAATTTTTGATATAGAGGACTTTAATATTAAGTCATTTTTAACTTCAATTGCTGCTTGATTATGACTCAATTTTTCTTCCTTGAAAATTAATTCGTTTGCTTTAATTTTTTTTAAATCTTTTTGCGATGTCAATGGAATGATTTTAGAAAAGTTGTCATTAGCTAATAGATTGGTTTTGGGCTCGGTTATTGTCTGAGCTTTGATTGGCGAATTTTCTTGTGTTTTATTTGCATCAAATACATGGGTGTTCTCCACAGAATTCTTAACTAATTGAAGTTCTTTTGAACTATTTTCATTCACTAGTACTATGTTATTTGTCATTTCCTTAGGTTTTTCTCCTGGGGCAAATTTTATATCTGAAAGAAAGTTGTTACCAAAAAAATTAAACTCTTCCATTTCTGCGTTTGGTGGAGCGTTTGCTAGCGGGGAATTGGAAATGTTTAGTCTGGGATCGCCTCCCATGTAGTTGTTTGTACCTGATAAGCCACTCATACTTAACTCCTTCTAGTTGCTGTGTAATTATAGGGGTGACTTTTGTCACCTTATATTAAGATTTAGCAATGG
>Ga0335397_10010698_pt1 | contig 11333 bp, 13 predicted proteins | sample MAT04_FD_205740 | JGI IMG/M metagenome (GOLD analysis project Ga0335397, IMG submission 205740) | Freshwater microbial communities from Lake Fryxell liftoff mats and glacier meltwater in Antarctica - MAT-04 (spades assembly) (version 2) ...
GGTCCGGTAGAGCTCGTTCGACGCCTTGGCCGTGGAGTGCCCCGAGTAGGTGCGCATCATCCACGGCTTGTCGCGTTCGGGCAGGGTTGCGTCGCTCACGTGCTCGGCCATCCCCCATGATCCCGCGCCACGCCCGCCCGTGTCACCTTCGGAAGAAGGGGGCCCCGTACGGGATCAGCGCGACGGAACCTCGACATCGAGCCCGGGAAAGCGTGCGAACCCTCGATCGAGGGTGACGATCGGGCACCCGTGGGATGCGGCGAGCGCGGCCAGGTAGGCGTCCGGGATCACGTTCCCCTTGATCAGGGGGTCGTCGGCGATCCACGATCCGAGGACCTCCCAGGTGGCCGCGGTGGCATGCACGGACTTCGACGACGGTGCTCGGCGGATCCGCTCGACGAACTCCCACGCGGCTTCGGTCGGAGCCGGGTCCCGGAAGATCCTCGGGTTGGAGGCGATGCGGAGGAACCCGGCGAGGCAGTGGTCGGGCAGGGCCAGCCCATCGGGCATGGTCAGCGTGTGCTCGAGCCAACGCAGGCAAGGCTCGTGATCGTCCATCCCCTCCCGGAACGCGTGCATGAGCACGTTGACGTCAGGCAGCTTCATCGGATCCCGTCAGCGTCGAGGGCAGCCCAGACGGCGTCGCGATCGTGGAGGTCGACGAGCAACTCACCGCCAGGCAGCGTGGGAAGGGGCGCACGGTCGACCTCGATCGGACGGTCGAGGACGGCCTGCAACCCGGCCTCCACCAAGCTTGTGAACGTTCGGCCCTCTTCGCGAGCCCGTGCCTTCGCTCGCTCTGCAAGCGCGTCCGGGAGATTGATGGTCGTGCGCATGAGGCGAAGCATATAAGCATATCCTTGAGCCTCTCGATACTCGATGTCCGGCTGCGGGAGTAGCTCCTACGCTCGGGCGATCACAGGAGGTGGCGGATGCGGGTCCGTGTCCCGAACGCGTTGACGAGCAACACCTTGGACCGCCAAACCGTCACCTGCCGCGAGCCGCCCAGGGGTCGACGTCGAGGGCGGTGGCGGCGGCGAGACGGCGCAGATACTCGGCCCGAGGCATCTCGATCACCCCGAGCGAGGCCAGGTGGCCGGTCGACCACTGGACGTCGAGGAGCGTGGCCCCGCCCGCTCGCAAGAGGTCGACGAGGGCCACCAGGGCCACCTTCGACGCATCCCGGCGGTGGTGGAACATCGACTCGCCGGCGAAGAGGCCGCCGATGCCGATGCCGTAGAGCCCGCCGGCCAGTTCGCCGTCGGGTGTCCACGCCTCGACGCAGTGGGCCCAGCCGAGGTCGTGCAACCGCCGGTACGCAGCCACGAACCCGTCGGTGATCCAACCGTCGGGACGTCGTGGGTCGCCGCACGCCCGCATGACGGTCTCGAAGGCCGTGTCGATGCGGATCTCGTACTCCCGGCACGACCGTCGCAGCGACCGAGACACGGTGAGGCCGTCGAGCGGGAGGACGCCCCGCGGATCGGGCGACCACCAGGCGATGCGCCGGTGGCCGCGCACGGGCATCGGGAACATGCCGGCGCGGTAGGCGGCGAGGATCGTGGACGGCTCGAGGTCGGCACCGATGGCCACCACGCCGATCTCGTCGGCCCGGTCGGCCGGGGGCAGCTCCCACGCGCAGGGTCCGGGGTCGACGGGCACGCCCCTCGTTCTATCGTGCGCGCCCGGGCCGAGGTGGTCGATGCTCTGGATGATCTCCGCGGCGCGTGGCCCGATGCTGGTCGTTGACGCCAGCGTGCTGTTCGAGGTCGTGGCCGACACCGCAGACTCGGAACCGCTCCGTCAGCGTTTGCTCGACGACCCCGACCACGTCGCGCCACACCTGGTCGATGCCGAGGTCCTCGCCGTGATCCAGGTGCACCACCGGCGGGGGGTGCTCGACCGAGCCTGGGAGCTGCGCGACAACGTCCGGTCCTACGACGCCCTCTACGTGGCGCTGGCCGAAGCGCTCGAGGCCACGCTCGTCACCTTGGATGAACGACTGGCCACGTCGCTGGGGCTGCGGTGCCGCGTGGAGGTGCCGAGTCCCCGCTGACGAACGCCCGGCGTCGACTCAGCGGGATGGCCCGGCGTCGACGTCGCGCAGGGCGAAGGCCACCGCCGGTGCGTCGGGTTCGACGAGGTCGGGATCGACCTCGATGCGCAGCCCGCCCGGGGTGGCCTCCCAGGAGGCCGTCGTCCCGTCGAGGCTCTCGACCTCGGTGGTGGGCGTGGCCAGCACGCCGGGCACGGTGAGGCTGGCGCCGACCGGACCGAGGGCGACCACGAACACCGTGCGGTCCCGCACCGTGAAGCGAAGCTCGTTGCCCTCGGCTGACACCGCGCCGGGCCGGACCCACGGTCGCGTGCCGTGGAGGGCGTCGCCGACCTCCTCGTCGAGGTCGGCCAGCCAGTCGAGCCGCAGGCGTTGGGCGTCGGGGATGGCGGCATCGATGCCCCGGGGACCGACGTTGAGCAGCAGGTTGCCGTTCTTGGAGGCGATGTCGACCAGTGACGAGGCGAGATCGTCCCGGGTCAGGAACATCGACTCGTCGGACGCGGCGTTGTAGCCGAACGATCGGTCGATGCCGCGCACGCACTCCCACGGACGGGACTGGATGTCGTCGAACACGGCGTACTCGGGGGTGCGCACGTCGTAGTGGGGTGGCGTGGGGGGCACCAGGCCGTCCTTGGCCGCCGACTTGGCGCTGGCCTTGATCAGCGCCGTTCGGGCCGGGCCCCACTCGAGGGCGCGCAGCGCCGGGTGGTACGGGACCCAGCGATCGTTCACCACGCCGTCGGGCACGACGTCGTAGTAGTGGGCGAACAAGTCGAACAGCTCGCCTTTCGAGCCGGGCCACGAGATGTCGTTCCACAGCACGCTCGGCCGGTAGCGGGCGATGAGCTCGCGCACCTGGGCGTCGGCGTAGGCCGGGTAGGCGCCACGCGGCTGGGCTCGCACGGCGTCGGCGATGTTGCCGATGGGGCGAGGATCGAACGTCCAGTCGAGGCCGCCGGAGTAGTACACGCCGAAGCGGAGCCCCTCGCCGAGCACGGCCTCGCGCAGCTCGCCCACGACGTCACGACCGGTGTGCCACCCCCCCACGTGGGGGTTGTGCACCTCGCTCGGCCACAGGCAGAACCCGTCGTGGTGCTTGGTCACGAGCACCACGTAGCGCGCCCCGGTGGCGGCGAAGCGCCGGGCCCAGTCGGTCGGGTCCCACAGGGCGAGGGCGTCGCGGAAGTCGTCGGCGAAGGCCTCGTAGGGCCGATCGCCGAAGGTCTCGCGGTGGTGGCGCGCCGCCGAGGAGTCGGGGAAGCGCAGCGAGTTGGCGTACCACTCGGTGTAGGGCGTCTCGGCCAGCGTGTCGAGCGCCGTCGACGCCAGCAGCTCGCCGATCTCGCGCCCGGTCGGCGCGAAGCCCGCCACCGACGCCGGCGTCCAGTGGACGAAGATGCCGAGCTTGGCGTCACGCCACCAGACGGGCACCTCTCGCCGGAGGTCTTTGCGAGAGGTCATTGGCGCCCCAAGTCCTCAGTAGTCGTAGAAGCCCTTGCCGGACTTCCGGCCGAGCTGGCCCGCGGTGACCATGCGTCGCAGCAGCGGCTGGGGGGCGTAGTTCGGATCACGGAACTCGGTGTAGAGGGCATCGAGGATGGACAGCGAGGTGTCGAGCCCGACGAGGTCGAGCAGGGCGAACGGCCCCATCGGGAAGTTGCAGCCGCCCTTCATGGCCGTGTCGATGTCGTCGCGGCTGGCGATGCCGAACTCGAGCATCCGCACGGCGTTGTTCAGGTACGGGAACAGCAGGGCGTTGACGATGAAGCCGGCGCGGTCGGAGACCTCGACGGGCGACTTGCCGCAGGCGGCGGCGAACTCGACGACCTCGGCGATGGTCTCGTCGGAGGCCGTGATGGGTCGGATGATCTCGACGAGCGACATCATCGGCGCCGGGTTGAAGAAGTGGACGCCGCAGACGCGGTCGGGGCGGCCGGTCTCCATGGCCATCTCCACCACGGGCAGGGTGGAGGTGTTGGTGGCGATGATGCCGCCAACCTTCACGACCCGGTCGAGCTCGTTGAAGAGCTCCTTCTTGATGGCTAGGTCCTCGACCACCGACTCGATCACGAGGTCGCAGTCGGCTAGGGCGTGCAGGTCGGACACGGCGGTGACCCGGGCCACGGCGGCGTCGCGGTCGGCGGCCTCCAGCCGGCCCTTGTCGACCAGCTTGCCGAGAGACTTCTCCATGGAGGCGAGCATGGCGTCGGCCGAGTTCTGGTTGCGCGAGCGCAACACCACCTCGAAGCCCGCCAGGGCTGCCACCTGGGCGATGCCCGAGCCCATGATCCCGGAACCCACGATGCCAATGCGAGAGATCGTCATGGCCGCGCAGGCTAGTGATCGAGCCGCCGACGGCGCCACCGCGCCGCGTGAGGTCCCGTAGGGTGACGCCGTGATCGCCACCTTCTCCGGTACCGACCTGCCACCGCGGTGGCCATCCGCCGTGCGGGCCGAGCTCGATCGGCGTCACGCCCTGGTGCTCGAGCGGGTCGCGGGATCGGTGCTCGACATCGGTGCGCCGGACGGTCGCGATCTGCTCCGTCGAACCCTCGAGGGCGAGGTGACCGTCGACCGGTTCGATGCCGTGGTGTCGGTGGCCGGACTGGTGCGATTCGCCGATCTGGCCGCTGCCTGGCGGGCCATCGAGGTGCTGCTGGCGCCCGGCGGCGTGGTGGCCGCCATCGAGCCAGTGGGGGTGCCTGGCTTCCCGGCCACGCTGCTCGCCTCGGCCGGAGCCCTCCTCCCTGCCGTGCGCGGGGTGCACGTGCAGCGTGATGTCGTCGGCGCCCAACGTGCGGCCGGCTTCATTGCGCTCGACCTGGCCCGATTCGACCTACCGACCCGTGACTGGCCCCTGCGCCACTGGGTGTCGCTCCGCGGTCGTCGGCGCGTCGACGGGCCGGGACGGGCCGAGGGCCGAGCAACTGTGGAGGAGACGAGATGACGGGTGTGCTGGCGTTGGTCGGTGGCGGGGAGTGGAGTGACGGGTGCTCGTTCGACGGCGACCTCTTGGAGGCGTCGGGGGGAGCACACGTGGCCGTGCTGCCCGCCGGTTCGGCCTACGAGGATCCGGCGGCGCTGGTGGCTCGCGCCCGCAGCTGGTTCGGTGGCCTCGGTGCCGAGGTGCTCGAGATCCCGGTCCTCATGCGCCCGGACGCCTACGCCGGCGAGGCCGTCGATGTCGTGCGCAGCGCCAGTTTCATCTACCTGGCCGGGGCTTCGCCCATGCACCTGCGCTCGGTGCTCAAGGGCACGCCGGTGTGGGATGCCCTGGTGGCGGCGTGGCGAGACGGTGCCGTCGTGGCCGGGTCGGCTGCCGGCGCCGACGTGCTGTGCGATCCGATGGTCGACACCCGGGGCGGCGCCTTCACCGTGGGCCTCGGCCTGGTCGAGGGCCTTGCGGTGATCCCTCGGGCGAACACCTGGAGCCACGACAAGATCCACCGGACGGTGGCGCTGGCCCCGCCCGCACTGGACGTGGCCGAGGTGCCCGAGGCCACCGCGCTGCTGCGGGCCCCCGACGGCACGTGGTCGAGCGCCGGGGTCGGCGACGTGATCGTGCACCGGGGCGGCGCCGTGGTCAGCGTCGGCGACCTGCGGGCCTGACGGTCCGAGCCCGTCGACGCTCAGGTGTCGTCGAGGACGTCGGCCTTGGTCCGCCGGGTCTCGCCGAGGCGCGACACGGTCAGGGCCAACGTCGTCACCAGGTAGAGCTGGCCGATGACCGCCTCGGACGTGGCCAGGCCGCGGCCGAGCCCGTTGCCGGGCGTGAGGTCGCCGTAGCCGACCGTGGCCAGGGTGACCATCGAGAAGTAGACGTAGTCGCCGCTGTCCACGGTCGGGTCCCCGGCGAAGAACGACGAGCCGCCCGACAGGTCGAGGACCTGGAACAGCAACCCGAAGAACAGGCCGATGAGCAGGTAGGCGCTGATGGCGGCGGCCACGGTGTCGAGCGTGATCTTCTTGTGCCCGAACGCGGCCAGCAGCACCGATGGCAGGGCGATGCCGACGAGCAGCGTGAACATGACGGCGGACGTGGTCTGCAGCAGCTGCGGCGCGTCGCGGTTGCCACGGTCGAGCACGACGAAGATGGTGAGCACGGTGCCGTAGACGAGCGTGCCGATCACCCAGCGCCGGCGCACGTGCGAGCGGGACAGCGACAACGCGACCGTCATCGTGATCATGATGACCGAGACGGTGGCTCCCGTTCGAGAGTCGGACGCCGCCTGGACGACGAGCAGTGTCAGGAACGTGAGCACGAGGACGCCGCCGAAGCCCTCGCCGCCGAACAGGCTCGTGGCCAGGCGGTGGCCGGCGGGACGCCAGAAGCGTTGGGGGAGGGCCCGTTCGGCGTCATCGACGACCGAGGTCGCCTCCTCCACCGGCTCGTCGCGCATCGGTCGGATCAGGCCTCGTCGATGGTCACGGTCTCGATGATCACGGGCTCGCCGGGAGCGCCGCCCAGGTCGCCGCCGGCCACGTGCAGGGCCATGATCTGCTGGAGGATGTCCTGGCCCTCGGTGACCTCCCCGAACAGGAGGTAGGTGCCCTGGGCGTCGAGGTTCGAGACCTTCGGCCCGGTCGAGAAGAAGAACTGCGCACCGGAGGAGTCGGGGCCAGCCGAGCGGGCCATGATCAGCTGGTTCGGTTGGTAGGTGAACGGCCCGCTTTCGTCAGTGATCGTGTAGCCCGGGCCCGGGTCCGACGGCGAGTTGGTGGTCGGGGAGCCGCCCTGGAAGATGTCGATCGACGTGTCGGTGCGGAAGATGGCCGTGCCGTCGTAGTAGTGGTAGCGAGCCAGCGAGATGAAGTTCGACGTGGTGTTGGTCATCGTGGCGGCGTCGAGGGCCACCTTGATGGTGCCCAGGTTGGTGGTGAACACCGCGGTGTAGGTCTTGGACGCATCGGCGCAACCCGACGGAGCCTGTTCGAAGCTGGTGGTGCGCTCGGCCGAGCCATCGGCCGGCGGGCACGGGGTCGGCCCGGTCAACGTGGCGCCCGGGCCGGGTGGTGGTGGGGTCGCGCTCTCGGCGGCGCCGCCCTCGAACGACACGAGCTCGACGAAGAACACGAGCGTCTCGTCGGGCCCGATGTCGGGCGGGCTGCCCGCCTGGCCGTAGGCGAGATCGCCCGGGATGACGAGCAGGCGCTGGGAGCCGACGGTCATGCCGGGGATCCCCTGGGTCCAGCCGGGAATGACCTGGTCGAGCGGGAACGTGGCCGGCTCGCCGGTCGTGTAGCTCGCATCGAAGATCGCACCGGTGGAGCAGGCCACGCCGACGTACTGCACGGTGACCGTGGCGCCTTCGGGCACGGGCTCGCCGGAACCGGGGGCGAGCTCGGTGATCTGGAGCTCGCCGTTCGTGGGTTCGGTCGGGACCTCGAACGCCGGTGCGCCCTCGGGCAGCGGCTCGGCCAGCGGGGCGCACGCGCCACCGGCAGCTGGGTCGCCACCGACCGTCGTCGACGTGCTGCCGTCGGGGCCGGTGGCCACGTCGGTCTCGTCGTCGCGGTTCATGAAGAGGAAGACGCCGCCGATCACGGCCAGCGCAGCCACGACGGCGACGGCCACCGTCACCATCCGCTTCTGGTTGTCGGCCTTGGACGCCGCGACCGTGGCCTGGTCGATCCTGGCGTTGCGGTTGGCCTTCTGACGTGCGCGCTTGTCGGTACCCATGGCGGCGCACGCTAGCAAGGCGATACCCCGCCGGCCGTTCGCCGCCCGCTCGGATCAGGCGGCGGGCTCGGTGGTGACGTCGATCGACTCGATCACGATCTCGGCCGAGGGCTGGCCGGTGTCGGTTCCGGCGCGCATCGTCGTGGAGAAGGCGTCGGTTCCGTCGAGCAGCAATCCGAAGAACGTGGTGGGCACCGGCAGGCCGGCGGCGTTCTCTCCGAGGGCGATGAGGAACCGGCCGCCCTGGGATTGGGTCCCGTCCTGGGTGGGGACGGCGGCCAGACCGCCGGGCACGGGGATGGTGCCCTTCTCCCCGGCCTCGCTCGCCAGCGTGTAGCCCGTGGGCGACTCGACGAGTTCGACGTCGGCGAAGGCGCCCCCGAACTCGGCCCATCCTCCCTGCAGGATGGTGTCGAGCGGGGCACCGTCGAAGTAGCCGTAGCGGCTCAACATCACGAACTCGTTGGTGGTGACCGGCGCCGACTCGGTGTCGAGGAGGAAGTGGAGGTCGCCCGCGTTGGTGTGGATCGTGGCCGTGACGTCGAGGCCCGGGTCCACGGTGCCGTCGGGGAGCGTGGGCAGGCACATCGGGGCCGGGCCGGTGAACGAGGTCGTCCGCTCAGCGGAGCCGTCCTCGGCCGGGCACGGGGTGGTGTCGGTGATCGTGGCTCCCGAGGTGGGCAGGGTCACGTCGACCGGGGCCTTGGGTGGCGCCACCCCGCCGGGGAGCGAGGTGGTCGTCGAGGGAGCGGTGGTCGTGGTCTCGCTGTCGTCCTCGCCCGCCGCACCGAGGAAGGCGAAGAGGCTGAAAAGCACGGCGATGGCCAGCACCGATCCGGCCACGGCCTTCGAGCGCCGCGAGCGACGGGCGGCATCGGCCTGGGCCCGGGCGCGTCGCTGGGCGGCCTCGTGGTTGGCGTTGCGGTTGCGGCGGTCGGTGGCCATGGTGGCCAGACGGTACCGCTCGGTCGCTGCGGTGGTGTCGCGTGCCGGAACGCCGAGCTGCTCCCCGTAGACTCGTGAGCCGTGAGTCTGGTCGTGCAGAAGTTCGGTGGTACGTCGGTCGGTGACCCGGAGCGGATGCGCGGGGTGGCCGACCACATCGCGCGCACCGTCCGTCGCGGCAACCAGGTCGTGGTCGTGATCAGCGCCATGGGCAAGGAGACCGACGAGCTCCTTCGCCTCGCTGCCGAGGTGTCGAGCACCCGACCCGGACGCGAGATGGACATGCTCATCACGGCCGGCGAGCGCAAGGCCACCGCCCTGCTTTGCATGGCCCTGCACGACCTCGGGGTGCCCGCCGACTCCTTCACCGGGAGCCAGGCCGGGTTCATCACCGACACCACCCACACCAACGCCAAGATCATCGAGGTGCGCCCGGAGCGCGTCCAGGAGGCGCTCGATGCCGGCCACGTCCCGGTGGTCGGCGGTGCTCAGGGCGTGTCGACCGCGAAGGACGTGACCTTCCTCGGACGCGGCGGCTCGGACACCACGGCCGTGGCCTTGGCCCATGCCCTCGACGCCGACATCTGCGAGCTCTACACCGACGTCTCCGGGGTGTTCACCAGCGATCCTCGGGTCGTGCTCGACGCTCGCAAGATGGAGAGCATCTCGTTCGACGAGCTCATGGAGATGACGGCCAACGGCTGTCCGAAGCCCGCCATGCGATCGGTCGAATACGCCCGCACCCACGGGGTCGACCTCCACGTGCGCTCGGCGTTCACGTGGGAACCCGGCACGTTGGTCACCAAGGAGGACGAGCACATGGAGCAGGCGATCATCTCAGCGGTCGTGCACGACGTCGACGAGGCGAAGCTCACGATCGGCGGCGTCGACGACGAACCGGGCATCGCCGGACGGTTGTTCCGCGCCCTGGCCGACCAGGACATCAACGTCGACATGATCGTGCAGAACACGTCCGAGGCGGGCCACACCGACATCTCGTTCACCGTGCCCAAGTCTGAGCTGGCCCGCGCCCGGGCCATCTGCGAAGGGCTCGCCCCCGATCTCGGGGCCACGGCCGTGACCGCCGATGACGCCGTCGGTCGGGTCAGCGTGGTGGGCGCAGGCATGAAGTCGCACCCGGGGGTGGCGGCCACCGTGTTCGAGCAGCTGGCCGAGCACGGCATCAACATCGAGATGATCTCCACCTCGGCCATCCGCATCTCGTGTGTGGTGCGCGAGGACCAGTTGGAGGACGCCGTCCAGGTGCTCCACGACGCCTTCCGGCTGGCCGATGGCCCTGCGCTCGTCGACTGAAGGACCACGTCTGGTCGTCGGCGCCGCCGGACCGCTGAGGTTTCGGTGCCCGGAGGATCGGGGCGACCGGCGGAAATCGGTGGTGGTGGGCGTGGGGGTGGGCTTGTAGCCTTGCCGCCCTATGAGGATCGGCATCGTCGGAGCGACCGGACAGGTGGGCGGCGTCATGCGCGCCGTGTTGGCGGAGCGCCAGTTCCCCGTCGACGAGATGCGGTACTTCGCTTCGGCCCGGTCTGCAGGCCAGCGCCTTGCCTGGGCGGACGGTGAGGTCACCGTCGAGGACGCCGCCACCGCCACCTACGCCGGGCTCGACATCGTGCTGATGTCCGCCGGCGGGACCACGTCTCGGGCCCTGGCCGAGCAGGTGGCCGCCGAGGGCGCGGTGGTGGTGGACAACTCGTCCACGTGGCGCATGGACCCGGACGTGCCGCTGGTGGTCGCCGAGGTCAACCCGCACGCGCTCGACCACCTGCCCAAGGGGATCGTGGCCAACCCCAACTGCACGACCATGGTGGCCATGCCCGTGCTGCGGCCGCTGCACGACGAGGCCGGCCTCCGCACGCTGGTGGTGTCGTCGTACCAGGCCGTGTCCGGCGCCGGTCTGGCCGGCACGGCCGAGCTCGACGACCAGATCCGCAAGGTGGGCGAGAGTGCCCCGGCGTTGGCCTTGTCGGGATCGGCGGTCGAGATGCCCGCGCCCAACACGTTCCCCGAGCCGATCGCCTACAACGTGATCCCCTTCGCCGGTTCGCTCGTCGACGATGGCCTCCAGGAGACCGACGAGGAGCAGAAGCTCCGCAACGAGAGCCGCAAGATCCTCGAGCTGCCGAACCTCGCCGTGGCCGTCACGTGTGTTCGGGTGCCGGTCTACACCGGCCACTCGTTGTCGATCAGCGCCGGCTTCAACTCCGAGATCAGCCCCGAGACGGCTCGTCGGATCCTGGTGAAGGCCAAGGGTGTCGAGCTGGTCGACGTGCCCACCCCGTTGAAGGCTGCCGGTGCCGATCCGACCTTCGTCGGCCGCATCCGCGTGGACCCCACCCGGGAGCACGGCCTGTCGCTGTTCCTCTCGGGCGACAATCTGCGCAAGGGCGCGGCCCTGAACGCGGTGCAGGTGGCGGAAGTCCTCCTCGAGCGTCGCTTCGGCGGCCGCTGACTCGTCTCGCTTCGCTCGACAGGGCGCCGTCACATGGGTCGGCTTCGCCTCCCGGAAGTCCTCCTCGAGCGTCGCTTCGGCGGCCGCTGACTCGTCTCGCTTCGCTCGACAGGGCGCCGTCACATGGGTCGGCTTCGCCTCCCGGAAGTCCTCCTCGAGCGTCGCTTCGGCGGCCGCTG
>Ga0335397_10010700_pt1 | contig 11333 bp, 6 predicted proteins | sample MAT04_FD_205740 | JGI IMG/M metagenome (GOLD analysis project Ga0335397, IMG submission 205740) | Freshwater microbial communities from Lake Fryxell liftoff mats and glacier meltwater in Antarctica - MAT-04 (spades assembly) (version 2) ...
AGCAAACGGACAGATTTCGATCGCCCAACCGGCGATCGGCTACATTAAAGGTGACAGTTTTCAAGCCGAATTCAGCTATGCTAACGGCAACGCTACTCTCACAAACGGCATCTTCCGCCAAGGTACCGGTCAATACTTAATTTCCGGCAATGTGAAAACCGGCGCAAACCCAGAATTTGCTGGGAAAGTTAACATCCAGCAGGGCAACTTGCAACAGGTTTTAGTCGCTTTGCAATATTTCAATTTAGGCGATTTAGCCAGAGGCCTCAAACCTCCCGTTTACGCTAGCGCCGCCGACGTGCAAACTGTAGCAGTCGGAGAACCGGAAGCCCCGTTAATCATACAGTTGCGCCGCTTGGCAGAAATTGAAGTGCTTTTGCAACAGCGGCAGGAGGTGATGGCAGAATCGCAAACATTGCCCCCGCTGTCTCAATTGCAGGGCACTTTTGGCGGGGAAATTGCTGTCGCCGGTTCTTTGCAAACTGGTGTGCAAGCTCAATTTAACGTTACAGGCGATAATTGGCAGTGGGGAAAATATGTCGCCAACCAGTTCAGCATTGAGGGCGGTTTTCAGGACGGGATTTTAACTATTTTACCTCTGGAAATTCGATCGGGCAAAAGTGCGATCGGCTTTTCGGGACAACTGGGGCAAAAAGGTCAATCCGGGCAGTTGCGAATCGAAAATTTACCTGTCGAAGAGTTGGCAAAATTGGTCGAATTGCCCTTTGTGGACGTAACGGGAAACTTGAATTTGCGGGCGAACTTGGCCGGCAGTTTGGAAAACCCGCAGGCCACGGGAGAATTGAGTTTGGTTGACGGTACGCTAAACGGAGAACCGATTAAACAAGCTGACGGCAGTTTCAGTTATAGCAACGCCCGCGTCAATTTTGGTGGTAGCGCTTTGATAACTCAAACCGAACCGATTGAGGTTCAGGGAAGTTTGCCTTTTGAGTTGCCGTTTGCTGCTGTGAAACCTGACAGCAATCAAATTGATTTGAGGGCGAATTTGAAAAATGAAGGATTGGCAATTATTAATGTCTTGACTCCGCAAGTTGCTTGGGTCAGCGGCAAGGGACAGGTGCAAATTCGTGTCGGAGGGACGCTGCAAGAGCCTGTAGCGGAAGGAATTGCGAATTTTGAAAATGCCACCGTCCGAGCGAGAGCTTTCCCAGAACCGCTGACAGGGCTGACTGGGGCGGTGCGCTTTGAGGGCGATCGCATTCGGGTAGAAGGAATTCGCGGACAGTTGAGTCAGGGAGAAGTTGTGGCGCAGGGCGTGATTCCCCTGTCCGTGCCCTTTGCCGAGGGCGATGTCGATGCAGCGAATCCTTTGGCTGTCAATCTCGACAAGCTGGCCTTGAATCTCAGAGGATTGTATCGCGGCGGCGCAGTCGGTCAAATCCAAGCCAGGGGCACGGCTTTTCGGCCGCGCTTGAGCGGTAACATTGAACTGTACGACGGCGAAGTATTTCTCCCAAGTGCGGGCGGCGGCCGGGCTGAGTTAGTTTCTTCCCCTTCCGATTCTCCTTCCACGCCTGCGACAGAAGCTTCCCCTTCCGATTCTCCTTCCACACCTTCGGCTTCTCCTTCCCCTTCCTTTGATCTTGCATTCAACGATTTGCAACTGAAATTGGGCCGGGGAGTGCGGGTAACGAGTCCGCCGATATTAGATTTCCAGGCGACTGGGGCTTTGACGGTGAATGGAAGTTTAGACGATATTCGCCCTGCGGGTACGATTCGGTTGACTTCGGGGGCGGTGAATTTGTTTACAACGCAGTTTAAGCTCGATAAGGGATACCCGCAAACTGCTACCTTTGTAGCGGGACAAGGACTCGATCCGACGCTGGATGTGAGATTGGCAACTTCGGTACAGGAAGTAACGCGGTTCCGCACTCCGGGAACATCTGTCGCCTCTGAAATAGCCGACGAACCGACAAGTTTCGGCAGTGTGCGGAGTGTCCGAATTCAAGCGTTAGTGCAGGGTAAAGCTTCTCAATTGGCGGAAAGTCTGGAGTTAAGGAGCTCTCCAAGTCGATCGGAAATAGAGATTGTAGCGCTGTTAGGCGGCAGTTTCGTGCAGACATTGGGACAGGGAGACAGTACGCTGGCGATCGCAAATCTAGCCGGTGCGGGTTTATTAAACAACCTGCAATCAGTGATTACCAACGCCACAGGGTTGAGCGAATTTCGGTTATTTCCGACTAGAATTCGAGGTAACGAAGGACAAACAGCCCGTTCAAGTGCTGGGGGCGCTTCCGGTGCCGGTTCTCTCGGTATAGGTTTAGAAGTTGGGGCCGATATCACGCGCAATCTTTCAGCATCAATCATTCGAGTTTTGTCAGCAAATCAGCCGACTGAATTTAATTTGCGGTATCGATTGAGCGACAAAATTTTGCTCAGAAGTTCAACAAATTTTCAAGGAGACAATCGCGTTACCGCTGAATACGAATTGAGGTTTTAGTCATTAGTCATTAGTCATTAGTCATTAGTCATTGGTCATTGGGCATTGGGCATTGGGCATTGGGCATTGGGCATTGGGCCTTGGGCATTGGGCATTGGTCATTAATTGCCATGCTTCCCAGAAACCGGGTTTCTTCCCAAATATTTTGCAACCAACCCAGATTGTGTAAGAAACCCGGTTTCTTAGCCTTTGCAATATTCCCAATTTTCAATTCCCAATTCCTCAAAAATTTGCTATAATAGTAAAAGCAGGCAATTAGTCCTGCCAATCCCGCGCCAAAGATTATAGGAGTTAAGTCAAATGGCAAACAAACTCCAAGTAAAAACACAGTCGATCGGCTACAGTGACTTTTACTGGAACCGATTTAGTCCGAGAGTCGCGACTATCAGCAGCATCCGCAACGCCAACCACTGGGATGGCGGATACATCACCTACATTGCATTTGCCACAAAAGTAGAAGCTACAGCAGCAATGAAATATTTGCTCCTGCATCAAAAAGCTGCCGATGTCGATATGCGAAAAGCCAAGCGAATGAAAGCAAAAGGCATTCGGTGGGAGCTAAAAATTCGGGGATTAGCTTTTAATCAAGTGTTGAAATGTGCAACTATGGATATAACTGGAAACCTAGTTATATCGCCGGAAACCATCGGTAGAACCACAGGCTGATAGCTGCCAATATGATAGTCCTCTCCTAAAAAGCCTGCTTTTTGCAGGCTTTCCGGCCAGCCCCCCAAGCATTCTTTGACACTAATAGGTAATGCCCCGTCGGTAGAAATTCGCGTACAATCTATATTACATAACGTCTAATATCGCGTGCGATCGATTACCATCACAAAAACGGTTTGTAGTGCGGACTAAAGTCCGCTTGCTTGCTTGGTTGCGGACTAAAGTCCGCGCTACGAACCTTATATCAATTTCATAAAGTAGCGCTAGATATTACCCCCCCCAACCCCCCCGCGAGTTCGGGGTGGCTCAGACTTCATCAGCACATCTTTATAAAAATGGTATTACTTGTTTGTAGTAGCGAGCTCGCGACAGCACTATAATGCAAAACACCAGATGCTACCGTTGAATCACCCCGAGCAGCCTTGGCTTTTGATTGTCCAATTTATCTTTTTCTCTAACAACTATGAGCTAGCTCATAGAAATTGCTCATAAAAAGTGTCATACTAAAAGTAATTCTCAGGTTATGAGGGTAATGATATGGCTCTTAAAAAAGCAAAGACAACCGCATCTCAAGTAGAAACCCTCGCCAAACTCTACCTGAAAGCAAAACCAGCCGAGATTGCTGAAGAAACCATCGCCCAACTCTGTGATTGGCTCATGGATGAGTTCCATCAATTGCCATTAAATCTGCAATTTTCAGATTATGCGCGTTATGACAACGCCCAAGAGATGTTTACCGATATTGAGCGAGGACACCTTTGGGTATCCGCCGACAGTTACGATTCTGCTGTTTATCCCAATCCGATATATGGATTTATTTTTCAGGGAATGCACGATTGGGATCACTACTTGACAGGTACTGATTTCAGCTTGGAAGGAGAAATCGCGGCTTACAATTTCACTGCAAAGCGTGCGCCAAGTTTGGACATCCAGAAGATTCTCTATTCTGAAATTGTGCTGCGCTGTGCGGCCCATCTTTCTTTGGGAAATAGAGCAGAGCCTAAAATTGTTTTTCCGTAATTTGTTATAGAGGTAAACGATATAGCGGTTCTCAAAAAAGTGAGGTATGCCCTAGGCCCTATGCCCTATGCCCTATGCCCTATGCCCTATGCCGTTCGCGTACCTCATCTTTCTGAGAAAGGTTATAGCATAGATATGCTTTCCCTTGTTCCAAGTTCGTTTCAAAACTTTGATCCGATCGCTCAAATACGACCAATATCTGTCAGTATAGAAATACATAGTTCGATCGATCGCAAAAGAGGCCACCGTGCAACCCGTAGACTTTACAACTTTAACCGCCACTTGCAGCGAACTGCGAGCCAAATGGCTACCAGCGCGCTTAGAACAAGTCTACCAGCGCGATCGATTTACCGTGTCCCTAGCCCTCCGCACCATGAATCAACGCGGCTGGATAGACATTTCATCCCATCCAACAGCAGCCCGCATCTGCGTCGGCGACTCCCCGCCCCGCATTCCCGACACCTTCACCTTCAGCGAACAACTGCGCCACCAACTCAGCGGTTTAGCCTTAGTTTCCATCGCCCCCGTCTCCCCTTGGGAAAGAGTCATCGACTTGCAATTCGCCAAACGTCCGGGCGAACCAGCCCTCTGGCACCTCTACGCCGAAATCATGGGCAAATACAGCAATGTCATCCTCACCGCCCAAGATAATCTGGTTGTCACCTGCGCCCACCAAGTCAGCGCCAAACAGTCCAGCGTCCGCCCCATCCAAACCGGGCAACCCTACGAATTGCCCCCTTCTTTGACCGATACAGTGCCGAGTTTGAGCGAATCTCTCGATCGCTGGCAAGAACGAATTAGCCTGGTTCCTGGGCAATTAAAGACCAATCTGTTGAAGAATTACCGAGGGTTGAGTAAGGTCTTAGTTGTGTCCATGATTCGATCGGCAAATCTAGACCCCGAACAATCCACCGACAGCCTAAATCCCCACGACTGGCAGCAACTATTCCAGCGCTGGCTGTACTGGCTGCAATGCCTAGAAAACTCCAAATTTCAACCAAGTTTTACCCCCGAAGGCTACAGCGTCATCGACTGGCCAAAACCCGACGAAAAACAACCAAATCCTGCAAACGAATCTAATTCCCTCAATCCGTTACAAAATCCGCTGCCGAACTCTTCCATCCAACAATTACTCAACAGTTACTACACCGGTGAAATCAACCAACAAGTATTCGCCCAACTGCGACATCAGCTTACCCAAAAACTCAACAACGTCCTAGCAAAACTGCGCCTCAAAGCCAACACATTTAAAGAACGATTGCAGCAATCCGCAGGCGCAGACACGCACAAATCCCAAGCCGACTTGCTGATGGCAAACTTGCAGCATTGGCAACCTGGAATGAAATCAATCTCCCTCCCCGACTTTGAAACCGAAAAACCAGTTGTCATTCCGCTAAACGTCGAAAAAAACGCCGTTCAAAACGCTCAAGCCATCTACAAAAAACACCAAAAACTTAAAAGAGCCCGCATTGCAGTAGAACCTTTGTTAGCCGCCGTACAAGAAGAAATCGACTATTTAGAACAAGTCGAAGCTGCACTTTCGGTATTAGAAACCTACCGCAACACCCAAGATTTGCAAACCCTCGCCGAAATCCGCGAAGAACTAATCCAGCAAAAATATCTAGTTGTACCAGATTACCGTGGCAGTGACAAAAATGCTGCGATCGAATTTCACCGCTACCAAACCCCCAGCGGCTTTGAATTATTAATCGGGCGCAACAACCGCCAAAACGACCAACTCACCTTTCGCACCGCCAACGACTACGATTTGTGGTTCCACACCCTAGAGATTCCCGGAAGTCACGCTTTGCTGCGTCTCAAACCCGGTACTGTAGCTGAAGAAACTGATTTGCAATTTGCCGCCGACATGACTGCTTACTACAGTCGCGCCCGCCATAGCGAACAAGTCCCGGTGGTTTATACAGAACCGAAATATGTCTACAAGCCGAAGGGTGCGAAGCCTGGTATGGTTGTGTACAAGCAAGAGCGGATTGTCTGGGGTAGACCGCAGCAAGCCCCTGCATGATACGATGTGCGATCGAACAACTCGACTAAAATAGGTTCGTAGTGAGGACTTCAGTCCTCATCAACATCCGAGGACTGAAGTCCTCACTACAAACCCAAAAATCAGCTTCTAATGTAAAGTTTTATTACAAAAAAATAAATTTTATTGCAAAAGTACCACTTAAGACAGATGATATGTTTCTTATAACCCGCTGCAAAGAAACGTGCAACTTGGGTTTCCTCACTGTGAGAAAAACACTGTGAGAACAACAAACAACGGATTTAACTATTTGTGCAGACCAGCTTTTACTAAAGCTGGTCGTTTCTGTTTAAACAAAATAGACTTTAATTGCTTTTGTTCGCAAACTATCTTGAAATCAATCTGCGTACAGATACTACGATTGCAACGCCCGCGCCAGCTCGCAATCATAAACGTCGTTAACTGAATCGTATTGACTTATAGCGGTAAGGCGCGCACTGCCAGAGAAAGTCTGGCGTGTTTGTTAAGCTTGGTTTGAAGTCCGTAAAACGCTGGAAATTTGGTATTTTGTAGGGTGTGCACTGCGCACCGGTTGACTTTTTCGGTGCGCATTGCGCGCCCTACACATACAACTCCTAGGTATTTTGTAGGGTGTGCACTGCGCACCGGTTGACTTTTTCGGTGCGCATTGCGCACCCTACACATACAACTCCTAGAAAGTAAAAGTAGTTCTGACCACCCCAATCACCAAATCAGAGTTATCATTATTGTGATCCGGAGCAGTCAGCCAAATCACACCAGGAGTGATAGAAATATTGTCGCTCAACTTAAACTGATAGAAACCTTCAATGTGCAGCGAAGTATCCTTATCTTCCGGCAAAGTCCGATTAGTAGAACTTGTCACTCGCGGCTCCATCCCTACCAGAATCCCCGCCACATTTCCTTCTTTCAACAAATCAGGAAAAGCCAAAGTAGCCGCCCAGTTCCAGATTTTTTGGTCTCCCCGCTGCACAGAACCAGTAGGAGTACCCAAGTTCGATAAAATGCGCTGGTTAGTGTAACCAGCCCAACCGCCAATAGCAATTCGGCGACCCAATTTCAACGAAGCCTGCGCGCCGTAAGAATTGCTAGAAACTGGCAGATTGCTATCGCTGGTGATTCCGAAGGAACCGAGACGCGCCGGGAAATTAGAAGCATTGCTCCCCGTACCGGTCACGAAATTGTAGGAATTAACGTAAGTTAAACCTATAGCAAAGCTGTCGCTTGGTTTGAAAGTCAACTGAGCCAAAGCACCATAGGAACCGTTGAACAAACCGTTACCCCGCGTCGGGCTCGCGGCGTTGCCGGCCAAATATCCCAAACTCAGTTCGAGTTTTTCCCCAAACTGATGCCGCAGAGCGATACCAGAACCACCTGTCAAATAGTAAATTGGGTTGCGAGTACCGAAGTTGGAAAGAGCACCGCTGCCACCATCTCCGTCAAAGTAAGGGTTGACAGTGTTGGTGAAATCGTCAGCAGCGCCGGCGTTGGCTTCGAGAATTACAGTCGTGTTTTTGCCTAGAGGAAATTGGTAAAGCAGTGCATCTAAAGCTACAGTATTGCTAGCCTCGCCGAAAGGCCCGGCATTAAACCGCAATTCTCCTTCAGCGGTTTTGGTATTGTTAGTAGAAAACGAACCCAAATTTAAAACTTGCAGTCGAGCTCTCAGCAAATCTTGACCAGAAAAACTCGTGTCAAAGTTTAGACGAACCCTGCTGCCAAAAGCGGTAGTTGTATCAGCTTCGCGGCCCTCAGCATCATCTCCGGCGGCGATACCTGTCAAAGCAAATACCACTTCGCCGTTAAGTTTAGTTGTAGTCGAAAACTGATTTGCTTCTAATTCGGAAGTACGTGCTTCCAAAGCATCGACGCGGCCGCGCAAAGTTGCCAATTCCGCAGCAAATTCTTCTTGCAACCTTTGCATAGAAGCCAAATCTTCTTTGGTTGCTAAATTTCCCGTACCACCTCTAATCAGTTCTGTTACCTTATCCAAACAGGCGTTTAAACCGGCTGCGAACTCGTAGCGAGTCATTGCCCGGTTGCCGCGGAAAGTGCCGTCGGGATAGCCAGCTATGCAGCCGTAGCGCTCTACTAGGGATTGCAAAGCTTGGAACGCCCAATCTGTGGGGCGCACGTCGGAAAGTTGCGAAACTGAGGTTACTTGGCCGGCTGCATTTTCGCTGTCTTCTGCGCTGTATTGGTTGATTTGTTCTAAAAGATTTGATTGCGCTTGAGGTTGGGCAATTGGAGGAGTTGATTGGGAAATCTCCTCTGGTTGTGCGGCCTGTTTTTCGGCGATGAGATTAGCTGGTGCAACGGCGGGTTCCGTTTCGCTGAAGTTTGCGGGCGCGACTGCGGGAATTTGCTCTGCGATAGGTTGCTCAGCATTTAAGTTTGCGGGCGCGACTGCGGGTTGGGTTTCGCTTAACTCTGCTGCAACTGTATTGTTTTCTGGTGATGCGGCTTGTTCGGTAACTGGGGCTACCTTGGCTGCGAGATTGTTATTTTCAATAGTCTCAACAGTTAAGTTGTTAAGTGCTGACGCTGGTTCTGCCGTTATTGCTGATATTTCAGGCTTTGCAGCCTCGGTTGCAGCACTTGGTAATTGCAATTGATTGGCTTGAGCAGTGGCAATTTCTACAGGTTGCTCTGCTGCTAGGGCCGTCGAAGATACTACTAAACTTGCTGCTAATACAGCGGGACTAACTAAAAGTCCTTTCCACAAAAATTTTGACATTTTTTCCTCACACCACGTTAATTCGATCGCCCTTTCCAACAATTCAGTCGATCGCAAATCCTTTACACTATTGCGCCTAATAGCATTTTTTGTCAACAATCTGGCGAATCGTTGTCGCACTCTGCAATTTGGCCGCCCCAGATTTCACAAAAACCCCGTTGATTCCCAAAATCCTTAGCTTGAGCTAGATACTTGCGTAGAAACCCGGTTGATAGCTCGATACTGGGTAAGTAATTGCTCAGTAAGTTTAATATTGACAGAACTAGCGCTAACAAATCGTTCGATCGACTACATACAAGTGAAAAAACTCAAATACGCCCTAGTTCATGAATGGTTGACACCCTTGGCTACCGGCGGTTCAGAACTCGTAGTACAAGAAATCCTCAAATATATAGACGCTAATATCTATGCCCTGATTGACTTTGAATCAGCCAATCCCGAAAGCTATCTTTTCGGGCGACAGATTGGCACCACATTCTTGCAGCACTTTCCCGCAGCCCGCAGCGGCGTGCAAAAATATTTGCCATTTCTGCCGATCGCGATCGAGCAACTAGACCTGCGACAATACGACATCATCCTCTCATCATCCCACGCCGTCGCCAAAGGCATCCTCAGCAGTCCCCAGCAACTGCACGTCTGCTACTGCCACACACCCATGCGCTACGCTTGGGACTTAACTTTTGACTATTTACGCAGCAGCAAAGCCGGACGGGGCATTCCGGGCTTGCTGACGCGATATTTGTTGCACCGACTCCGGCAGTGGGATGTAATTTCTGCCAACCGCGTCGATTATTTCATCGCCAACTCCCAACACACTGCGCGCCGAATTTGGCGGTGTTATCGGCGGCGCGCCGAGGTGATTTATCCGCCAGTAAATATCCAGCGATTTTCCTTGATGCGGCAAAAACAAGACTTTTACGTGACAGTTTGCCGGTTGGTAAGCTACAAAAACGTAAGTGCGATCGTCCAAGCATTCAATCAACTAGGGCATACTCTGATTGTCATCGGCACCGGCCCAGAATTAGAAATGATTCGGCAAATCGCCAAACCCAACGTGCAACTACTCGGCTGGCAGCCTGCCGAAGTAGTTGAAAAGTACATGGCAGAAGCCAAAGCCTTTGTATATGCAGCTTGCGAAGATTTTGGCATAGCTTTAGTAGAAGCTCAAGCTGGCGGCACACCCGTAATTGCTTATGCAGCAGGCGGCGCTTTGGAGACAGTCCTCGACATTCGCCAACACCCAGAAACAGGGACTGGTTTATTTTTTCCATCCCAAACCGCAGCAGCAATAGTCGAAGCCGTCGAGGAATTTGAGCAGTTGCAAGGAAAATTTCAGCCGGAAATGGCGCGGTTGCACGCCGAAAAGTTTGCCCCGGAAGTCTTTGAGCAGCGCTATCTGGCTTTTGTCGAACAGTGCTATCAGGAATTTTTATCCGGCGATTTTTCCAAGTCGGGGACTTGAGAAGGACAGAGGGGGAGAGTGGGAGAGTGGGAGAGTGGGAGACCTGGAAAATATTCTGCAATTGCTTCAGAAGCCCTCAAAACCGCTCTACATAAGTACCTTGTCCATTCTTCCTTCTTCCTTCTTCCTTCTTCCTTCTTCCTTCTTCCTTCTTCTGAATGCAGAAAATTGAGTATTTGAAACATAATTCAGAGAACAAAGCGTCTTGAGGCTTTATGATCATGACTGTGTGTGGTGTGAAGTGAAGGAGTAAGATGACTGCCGACAGCCAACTAATCTCCGGCAAGGTAATTCGAGCGATCGCGAGACGCGGTTTTGGGTCTGTCCTCGACGGAGATAGACGCATCAGTCGTTCTCTACAGAGACTCGACGGAGAACTTTTCAAGCGGTTATTTGACATTCTCTTTTCCTTATCGGTTCTGATCCTGTTTGCTCCGGTTTACCTGCTTTTGGCTCTCTCAATCGCCTTAAGCTCGTCCGGGCCTATTTTTTACGTACAGGAACGAGTAGGCAAAAACCGTAAAATGTTTTATTGCCTTAAATTCAGAACGATGGTGGAAAATGCGGACGACATATTGCTGGAAATCATGGAAAAATCTCCGCATTTGCGTCAAGAGTTTGAGGACAATTTCAAACTGAAACAAGACCCTCGAATTACCTGGATTGGAAGATTTTTACGAATGACCAGTTTAGACGAATTCCCCCAGTTTTGGAATGTTTTAAAAGGAGATATGAGCGTCGTCGGGCCGAGACCTTTAGTTGAAGAAGAACTGCCGAGATACGGCCGTCACATCAACAAAATTCTCACCATTAGACCTGGAATTACAGGCTTGTGGCAAGTATCCGGTCGCAACGACATTCCCTATCCCCAGCGAGTCCAAATCGACCTCTATTACGCCAAGGACAAAAACCTTTGGATGGATATGTGGATTGTTTTCAAAACAATAGGAGTTGTGATTTTTCC
>Ga0335397_10010703_pt1 | contig 11330 bp, 9 predicted proteins | sample MAT04_FD_205740 | JGI IMG/M metagenome (GOLD analysis project Ga0335397, IMG submission 205740) | Freshwater microbial communities from Lake Fryxell liftoff mats and glacier meltwater in Antarctica - MAT-04 (spades assembly) (version 2) ...
AGCTATTTCCATGGGCAAAGTTTCGGACAGCAAAAGGCGGGATTAAGGCGCATGTTTCATTAGATGAAGCCAGCATGATACCGGACATAGTGAATATAAGCGAAGCCAAAGTAAGTGATAGGCGTGGTGTTGACGATTTTCGTTACCAGAAAGATACAATTATCGTTGATGACAGGGGGTATTTTGATGTCAAGCTATTCAAAATCAGAATAGAAGATGAGAATCATTTTGTAACCCGAATAAAAGACAACATACTTTATGAGTCGATTCGGGAGTACGACCACCATCGACGGATACCGCGATAATTTATTTATAAAATTGAATGTTAAAAACCGGATTGGGCTAGTATTATATGCTATTAAAAACGACATTTTTCTTCTCTGACTAAATCCTCAACCCAGGATATAAAAAAAACAGCGGAAATTACTCCGCTGTTTTTATACTCACAGCATTTCACTGTGTTTCCCTTTGCCAAAAGAAATATTGTAATGTATCAAATCAAACAATGATGGTTATGGTAGTATAAAAATCATGCAAAAAAATTATGGAAACGGAAGAAACACCCAAAATTATTGTATAAGTTGTGGAAAATATTCTTTAATGTTTTGATAATGAATAATATATATTCACAAGATTATTTTTAAATAATTTTTTCTTTATGCAGGGATAAACGTAAAAGGATACAGGCTTGTACCAAAATGGGAATTTGTAGCCAATTTAGAACCGGATTACTTTCAAAGCCTTCCCTGATTTCAAAAACCCTTTTATGATTTGCTGTACATCGCGGTTATCGTTATACCGGGTAATACAATCTTTTAATTGTGTGGGATCCGCAATGCCTTCTTCCTTGCTTATCCATCCGAATCCTGCAAATACATTATTTTCGATCAGAACGACTGACACTTCATCTTCGTTCCGGCCATTATCAATTATAGCCATATCCGACCATTTGTGCTCAAATCCGGCTAATGCTGCTTCTACCCGCAGGTTATATGGTTCAGGCGATTCCTTTCCTATACATGCCCCGGCGCACTGACCTATTGAATGTTGGAAACAGGCGCCGTGATTCTGGTATAAACCACACAGTTTCTGACAAAGATCATATTTGGCAGCCAGACTATGAACCAATACCAAAGCTTCATCAAACGAAGCAAAAACGGTATGAGGCGTTCCTGTGGATTTTATTTTTTCAATCTGAATTATATGGTAACCTGCCTGGGTAAAAAATGAATATAAGCCGTATTTGTATAGCGTTCGTCTCTGAAGCCTGTTGTATAAAGGTTTGTGTTTTTTTATTTCAGCTGATTCGTGTAATAAGGCAATCAACTCGCTGCCTGTTTCTTCATAACTGATACCGGCTGTATTCGAACGCATTTCGATAGCCCTGTTGGTGCTGCTGTTCTGAAAGTGTGATAAAACCCTTGCATGGATATTTTTACTTTTCCCAACGTACAGTAACCTGCCGTTTTCGTCGTGAAAATAATACACCCCGGCGGCTGTAGGTAAACGATTGAATACCGAACGATCAAGTTTTTCGTGCAGTCCGTCAGTCGGAATCTGGTTAAGGGTAGGATCAACGCTGAGTAATCGTTCGAAAAGTATTACAGTAGCAAGGGCATCACCCGAAGCACGGTGACGCGAAGTTATCTGAATCCCCAGGGTATTACATAAATTCCCCAGGCTGTACGATTTATGCCCGGGAAGGAGTTTCCGCGACATTTTAACAGTACACAATACCGGCCTTTTGTATTTATAGCCCAGGTTAAGAAATTCCTGCTTTACAAAACTGTAATCGAACGCGGCATTGTGGGCCACAAATGTGCACCCTTCGGTTATCTCGACAATATCGCGGGCAACTTCATAAAATTTTGGGGCATCCTTAAGCATTTCATCGGAAATGCCGGTAAGGCGGGCAACAAATGGCGGGACTTTACATTCAGGATTGATGAGAGTGGTGTATTCATTCACTATCGATTTTCCATCGTGTATATAAATGGCTATTTCTGTAATCCGCTCCCGGCTGGCATTACCTCCGGTGGTTTCAATATCAATTATTGCGTACACTACAAAGTATTGTAAAACTTCAAAGATACTTTACAAAACCATTCAACACACAACTAAGTTAAACATAATTGCATTCAGTAATTTGAATATGAATATTTAGTCAGTTAATAATCAACTAAATATATAAAAAGGACTTTTAATATTTCTTGCTGAACGCAAAAAATATATACCTTTGCAACTCTTTTCAAAAAAAATCAGGTTATGGCACAGGAAGTTAAAATTTTTTCAGGCAGGGCAACACGTTACCTGGCCGAGAATATAGCACTTAGCTTCGGAACAAAACTTGGTGAAGTTCAGGTTATTGTTTTCAGTGATGGAGAGTTTACCACCTCATTTGAAGAGAACCTTCGTGGAAACGATGTATACATTGTTCAATCCACTTTTCCTCCTGCAGTGAACCTGCTGGAGCTTTTGCTAATGGTTGACGCCGCCAAACGAGCTTCGGCCAGGCAGATTACGGCCGTGATTCCTTATTTTGGCTTTGCACGGCAGGATCGTAAAGACAAACCGCGGGTTCCGATTTCGGCTAAACTTATTGCTAACCTGCTCACTGCTGCAGGAGTTCAGCGCCTGATAACCATTGATCTTCATGCTGATCAGATTCAGGGATTTTTCGATGTACCTGTTGATCATTTATATGCTTCGTCCATTTTTTTGCCTTTTATCAAAAAACTAAACCTGCCCAACCTGGTTTTTGCATCACCCGATACCGGTGGTACCCGCAGGGCAGCCTCGTACGCCAAAGCCCTTGATACAGGTTTTGTTATCTGTTACAAACAGCGTTCGAAAGCTAACCAGGTAGATTCGATGGCACTTATCGGTGATGTGAAAGGCAAGGATGTAGTATTGCTCGATGACATTATTGATACAGCAGGAACCATAACCAAAGCAGCCCAGATTATGATTGAAAATGGTGCGTCAAGTGTAAGGGCATTCTGCACTCACCCCATTTTATCAGGCGAGGCTTTTGAGCGCATCGATAATTCAGCCTTTACCGAAGTAATTGTAACCGACACCATTCCTTTAAGACACGAAAGTCCTAAGGTAAAAGTGCTCAGTACAGCCACACTGCTGGCCGATGTAATTAAAAGGGCGCACAATTACGAATCCATATCGTCACTTTTTAAAATCAAATAATAACAATTCAAAATCAATTCACATGAAAACAGTATCTATGAGCGGTTCGCTTCGCGCGAACGTAGGGAAAAAAGATGCTAAAATGAACAGGGCCAGCGGTCAGATACCATGCGTATTATACGGTGGTAAAGAAGAGCTTCATTTTGCGATCGAGTCGAAAGTTCTCGACACCATTATTTTCACACCTTACACCTACCTGATCGACCTCGACATCGATGGAAGAAAGTTCACTGCAACCTTACAGGATATTCAGTATCACCCGGTTTCGGACCAAACCTTACATGCCGATTTTCTTCAGGTAACGGCAGGTAAGCCGATTATTGTAAGCCTTCCGATACGTATCGAAGGAAATTCGCCAGGAGTATTACGGGGAGGTAAAATTGTTAAGAAATTCCGAAAGCTGAAAGTTAAAGGTCTGTCTGAGCATATGCCGGAAGAAGTTGTAATCAACATTTCGAATATGGAAATTGATGATGTTGTCAGGATCAGCGATATTAAAATACCTCAAATCGAAATTCTGGAAGTTCAGGCCAATATGGTTATTACTGTAGCTTCAACCCGCGCTGTTGATCCAGCTGCTGCTGCTGTGCCAGGGGCAAAATAATCCGGGACAGCATATAATTGCATAATGAAGAAAGGTACAAGGTTCTGAACTTTGTACCTTTCTTGTTTTTAGTAAAATGAGAACTCATGACCTCTTGTAATTTAAATTAGCGTTATCATTATTTTAATTAACAGGCGAATATCTTAATCCGCTTTTTTAAACCTTTTCAATTAAAACCGTCAAAGTTTTCACGGATTTTTTTACTTTTAGCAAAACACACCCAATTCAAAAATTGACATGAAGCAAATTTCTACATATGCATTTATTACACTGATATTTAACCTGGCATTCATAAGTAAAACAAAGGCTCAATCATTTTACGATATCAATACTATACAATACATTTCGATTACATTTACCCAAAGCAACTGGGATTACCAGCTCGATACGGCAAAAGCCGGGAGTGAAGGTTATATTATGGCTAAATCGGTTTCCATTAACGGGATGGCGTTCGATAGCGTGGGCGTGAAATACAAAGGCAACAGCACCTACAATGCCAACCAGGCAAAAAACCCGTTGCATATTGAACTCGATACCTATAAAAAACAGGATTACCAAGGTTACACAGACATAAAACTGAGCAATGCCGCCAAAGACCCTTCGTTCGTGCGCGAGGTGCTTTCGTATTCTCTTTTAAGGGACTATATGGACGCATCACTATCCAACTATGCCAATGTTACCATTAACAACAACCTGATTGGTTTGTACGTTAGCTCCGAATCTGTTTCAAAAAAGTTTGTAAACAATCATTTTTACTCCAACGATAACGCGTTTTTCAAATGCAATCCCATTGGCGGTGCGGGTCCGGGCGGATCAGTTCACAAGCCAAATCTGGTTTATTTAGGAAGCGACAGTGCCAGTTATTCCACAGCCTACGAAATAAATTCGGATTATGGCTGGGCCGACCTGATTAATTTATGCAATACCCTCAAAAATAACGTCATCGGGATTGAAACAATTCTGGATGTGGACAGGGCCTTGTGGATGATCGCTTTTAATAATATCCTGGTGAACCTGGATAGCTATATCGGCGGATTTACCCAGAATTATTACCTGTATAAGAATGATAACGGGAGGTTTGCAAGCATTTTGTGGGATTTTAACGAGTCGTTCGGGACTTTCAGCCAGACCGGAACCATCCAGTTACCTAATACAACAGCCAAAAGCCAGATGACACACCTGTTGCATGCCAGCGATGCAAATTGGCCTTTGGTGCAAAAACTTCTGTCGGTTCCAACGTATAAAAAAATGTACCTGGCGCATTTGTATACAATTCTGAATGAAAATTTTTCAACCAACAGCTACTATACCTCTGCCCAGGCTTTGCAGCTGATTATCAATGCTTCTGTTCAGGCCGATCCCAACAAGTTTTTTTCGTACTTACAATATCAAAGTAATCTGAATAACGATGTAATTGCAGGAATGACTTCCGCACCTGGGATCACAAAACTGATGGATGCTAGGTATACGTATTTGACGGCACTTTCTGATTTTACCACTACCAGGCCATCCATTTCGGACGTTGCACCAGGCGTAACCAATCCTGAACTGAATACAAGTATTTTCATTACTGCAAAAGTGCTTAATACAAATACGGCTTCCGTTTATCTTGGTCACAGAAATGCTATTGAAGATAAATTTACCAAAACACTGATGTACGATGATGGTGCTCACGGCGACGGTGCTGCCGGCGACAATGTTTACGGTGCCTCCGTATTTATGAGCAATACATTTTTGCAGTACTACATTTATGCTGAAAATAACAACGCCGGTATGTTTTCGCCGGTTAGGGCCGAGCATGAATTTTATACTGTTTATGCACTTATCACAATCCTGAATCCCGGCGACCTGGTTGTAAATGAGCTGATGGCTCAAAACACAAAAACAGTTACTGATCCAACAGGAGATTATGCCGACTGGATTGAGCTATACAACAACACCGCGAATGTTTTGAGCCTCGATAACCTGTATATGAGTGATACCTATTCGAACCTTCTGAAATGGCAGTTTCCGGCAGGGACTACCGTTGCTCCTGACGGCTACCTTATCGTTTGGGCCGACGAAGACCTGGAACAGGAAGGTTTACATGCCGATTTTAAACTTTCGGCCAGTGGTGAGAGTGTAATTTTATCCTATCCTGACGGAACAAAAATTGAAGAAATAGCTTTCGGGCCACAAACGGCTGACAAAGGTTATGCGCGGGTTCCTAACGGAACCGGGGCTTTCGTCATTCAGAATCCCACATTTAACCTGAACAACGATTCGCTTCTTGGCATCGACGAGGGAGTTGCAATGGAAATATCTGTATTCAAAAACTTTCCCAACCCATTCACACAGCAAACAATTATAACCTACCAACTGGCTGAAGTGCTGTATGTGCAACTGAAAGTATATGACCTTTTGGGCAGGGAGCTGACCACACTGGTTGATGAATACCAGCAGCTGGGATCCTATAAGGTTTCATACAAAGCGCAGGAAGATATTTCACCTGGCGGCATTTATTATTGCAGGATCATAGCAGGTGGTCATTCGGAAGTAATAAAAATGGTGTGCCTGAGGTAATCGTTGCAATCGTCAGAGAAAAAAACAACTTCACAAAAGCATCACAATCGTATTTTGTCCTTGTGATATCAGGTTTTCAAGAGACTGCATTAAACAATCTTCCTTCATTTTTGTTTTATCAAGTTGAAGTCTTACGGTTCTTCTCATTTATTTGGTGACGCACACATATCCTTCTGCTGGGAGAATATCTAAATCACTTGATATTCAGGTAGTTCCCAAAGCCGAATTGCATTCAGCACTAATTTCCGATTTAATCAATCAAATGGACCTTTCAGAACAGATAGCTGAGAAAGCTCAGCAAAAAACACTTTCGCACCTGCCTTTTTCAGAATTATTACAAAATTTCAGAAATAAATTAGACGTTGTTTTTCACCAGAGGACAGATATCAATCAGCTGGAAACCCGTCGCGGCCTTCCTCCGTTTGTGATGCGTGAGCTGCTTTCGGCCGAACCGTTTTCTGCTTTCATTCCCACCCAATACGGGGGACGTGGGGCACATACACACGAAGGCATCGAAATAATTTCGACTGCATCGTACGAATCGTTGGCTTTGGGATTGACTTTTGGTATCAACTGGGCTCTGTTTCTGCAGCCGGTAAATAAATACGCCAACGATAAAGTAAAAGCTCCCGTTTTCAAAGGTTTTATCACCGACAAAAAAATGGGCGGACTCATGATCACAGAACCTGGTCATGGCAGTGATGCTCTGAATATGAGGACATACTTCACCGAAGAGCAGGATCATTATCACCTGAAAGGAACCAAGCACTGGGCTGGTCTTACCGGTTGGGCCGATTACTGGCTACTTACCGCGCGCAGAAGAACAGCCAGTGGTGAACTTATGCGCGACATCGATTTCTTTATCTGCGACAACAACAAGCCCGGACAGATTATCGAAGTGGAAGAATATTTCGAAAACCTTGGATTGTACATGATCCCTTACGGGCGCAACAAAATAAATGTAAAGATTCCACATTTGTACCACCTCGAACCTGAAACTACAGGTATTTCGATGATGCTCGATACCTTACATCGCAGCCGGATGGAAATTCCTGCTATGGCTCACGGTTTTATTAAACGTATGCTCGACGAAGCTATCAGTCATTGCGAAACCCGGTTTGTCGGCGGCAAAAGCCTTTTCAATTACGACCAGGTTCAGCAGCGGCTGGCCAGCATTCAGTCGGCATTTACCATTTCGTCGGCTATTTGTGCACACAGCAGTGATAATGCAGGTGTTGAAAAAGACCTGTCGCCACAGGGCATCAAAGCCAATTCCTTTAAAACGGTTGCCACTGATCTGATGCAGGATGCCGCGCAGCAATTGTTCCAGCTTGTAGGCGCAAAGGCATATAAAAGCAACCATATTGCAGGCCGCGCTATAGTCGACAGCCGTCCGTTCACCATTTTTGAGGGATCAAATGATATTTTGTACGCTCAGATTTCGGAATCAGTGATGAAACTGATGAAACAGGCCAAAGAAACCAATCTTTTCCAGTTCCTGAAAAACTATTCGCTTACATCACAGTCGGCCGAACACCTGAAAGAAATCCTTAACTTTAACCTTGATACCCAGTTGCCTCAGCGTAAGCTTGTTGAATTAGGAAAAGTAATCGGCCGCCTTGTTTCCATGGAAATGGTTATTGATCTTGGTGAGAAAGGATTTCTGCCCGATCTTATCGCAAATAGCCTGGCTGTTTTAAAACAGGAGCTGAACGCTCTTTTATCCGCCTATACAAGTACAAATCTCACGCTGGTTCTGGCCGATTATAAGGAGGATAGCCACTGGCGGAGCTTTGTGGGAAAATAGTTTATTTTATTGACCAATGTAAGTTGCAGAATGGTTTTACTTCTTTTGATTGCACAAAAAATCAGAGGATGTTAACAAAAAACATCATTGAAGAGGCACTGGTTTTTGACAGTACTTTTTTGTCATTTTTTTGCAGCAGAATGCTGAAATAGCAGGTAGATCTGCGATACAACAGATGCCTGTAAAATCAGGATTGGTACAGTTCTTTTTTTGATGCGTTGAAAATAGTTTAGGTATTCTGTTGAAAATTAAAAACTATAAAACATAATGTCGAGAATCGTTTTTATATCACTTTTTGTTTCAATATTATTAGTTTCTGCTACTTCAATAGCTGGCAAACCCGCTATTTTTATTCCCAATAAACCCAGGCAGGTTGTTAAAGAAATTGATTCACTGATCGGTTTAGCTTGGGAAAATATGAACTTAAATTTTGCTTCGGCAAGCCATTTTGCCCGGCAGGCACATAAACTAGCTCTCGCGAATAATTACCTGACAGCAATCGTCGAAAGCAACTGCATTATAAGCCTTGTGCAGGCAAACACCAATAAATGTTCAGTTGCCTTAACAACTCTTACAGGAATTTTGCCTTTAGCGTTAAAATCCAATAACTCCAAAAGCATCGGGAAAATATATTCAATAAACGGAATTTGCTATTACTATCTGGGGAAGTATGATTCTGCCATCTATTTTCATGAAAAGGCAATCCGTGTTTTTTCGAAAGCCAAAATTGCTGATCTTATTTCGGCAGAATATAACCTGCTGGCAAAAGTGTATATTAAAAAAGGTGATATAAAAAAGGCTGGTCTATATTACGAAAAGGCCGTGATTGCCAGCGAAAAATCAGGCAATAAGGAGAATAAAGCCTGGTCCCTGGATATCCTGGGCGAAATATACCAGTCGCAGCAATTGTTCCAACAAGCCACATCTGCTTTTCACGAGAGTTATCTTGCATTCAAATCTATTGATCATAAACCGGGAATCGCCGGCACATCGCTGCATTCTGGTAATGCTTATTATATGCTGGTTATGGACGATAGTGCGAAAAATCATTATTATACAGCACTCGAAAACTTCACACTATTGGGCGACAGCAATGGAATTGCCATATGCTATTCCAATTTAAGCCGTATTTTCCTGGAAGAAGGCAGGCACTCCCTGGCCATTGAGTATGCAAACAAAACACTTAAAACTATACATGGAAGTGATTATAAGCTTATTGAAGCAGCCACGCTGCAACAGTTAGGCGATATTTATGCTGAGCTGAAACAGTATGATAAAGCACTCATTTATATAAATAAGGCACTTATTCTTGCCCAAAATATCAACAATAAAATAAGCGTAATGGATTGCTATAAATCGCTTTCCGAGATTTATGCTTCCATGAAAAAGCCGGATTTGTCGTATAAAAACTTATTACTGGCATACCATTATAAGGATAGTTTACAGCCCCTTGAATACAGCAAGCAACTGGCTGAAATGCCTGCAAAATATGAATCGGAAAAAAAGGAAAACCAGATAAGTTTGTTAAAACAGAGCACTTTGTCGAAAACGCATGAAATCGAAAAGCAAGCAAACCAGATCCGGATGCGAAACATACTTATTGCCCTCACTGTATTAACATTTATTCTACTATCAATAGTGGTTGTTTATGCTGCACAAAAGCAAAAACTGAAAACGGCTCTGGAGAAAGCAATAGTAGTAAAAGCAACCGAAGAACACGAACGACTGCGTTTTGCCAAAGACATTCATGATCAGCTTGGCTCCGAACTATCGAAAATCAATTTTTTAAGTGAATTGATTGTGAACAGCCCGAACGAAATTCCAGAAATTAAAAAAAGCGCGGCATCTATATCCGAAACAGCAAAAAAACTGGTCGACAATATGCGCGATCTCATCTGGGCACTGAATCCTGAAAACACAACGCTGGCCAATCTTCTGGTGCGTATACGCGAATACTCTTCAGATTATCTCGAAGATTTTCCGGCTGAATTAAAATTAACCTTTCCCGGCAATGTGTCCCAAACAACCATTACCAAAGAGAGCCATCGCGAAATTATTATGACTGTTAAAGAATCTATAAACAACATTGTAAAACATTCGCATGCCACCACTATTAGCATAAAAACATCAGTTTGCAGCAAGTTGCTTTATATTTCCATCAAGGATAACGGCGCGGGTATTGCGGGAGATAAAGCCGATACCGGAAATGGATTGCGGAATATGAAAACCCGGATCGAATCCCTCGGGGGAGTTTTTAAGCTGCAAAGCCACCCGAAAACCGGCACTTTATTGGTTGTGACTATTCCGCTTGCAAAAATATTCAAAACGTAATTACTACTAAAGTGGTAATTCAAAAACGAATTCCAGGCTTAATTTTGTAGAATGAACTTAAAAATAGGTATTGTTGAAGATGAACAGCAAATCAGAGCTGGAATTTCGATGCTGATTAACGGAAGCGAAGGTTTTGTGTGCGAACATACTTTCGAAACCGCCGAAGAAGCCGGTGAAAAAATACCGTTGCTCGGACTGGATGTTGTTTTAATGGATATTCACCTTCCGGGAAAATCAGGTATCGAATGCATTACCGAACTCAAACCCCTTTGCCCTGATACACAATTTTTAATATTCACTTCCTACGAAGACTCCGAATCGGTTTTTAATGCCCTGAAAGCAGGCGCAACCGGCTACCTGACCAAAACCACACAACCCTCTAAAATCCTGGATGCATTGGTCGATATCCACAAAGGTGGCTCACCCATGAGCAGCAATATAGCCAGGAAAATCGTCAGCTCATTTTCCACAGAAAATAACGCCGAATTACAAAAGCTTTCGCAGCGCGAGCAGCAAATTCTGGATTTGCTGACAAAAGGATTTCGTTATAAAGAAATTGCCGATAAGCTGTTTTTAAGTACCGAGACCGTCCGAACTCATATCCGTAATATTTACGAAAAGCTACAGGTGAATTCGCGCACCGACGCCATAAATAAGGTTTTTCCGAAATAATTTCCACTTTTTCATTGCCTTTTCAATTACTACTATTTGGTGATTGCACACCTGTGCATTAGCAAGTAATTTAGCAGTCATCAAATCAATGGTTGCTGAAAATTAACCTCAAAAAAATCAAAGAATATGAAGAAGAAAATTACTGTTTCTCTA
>Ga0335397_10010704_pt1 | contig 11329 bp, 6 predicted proteins | sample MAT04_FD_205740 | JGI IMG/M metagenome (GOLD analysis project Ga0335397, IMG submission 205740) | Freshwater microbial communities from Lake Fryxell liftoff mats and glacier meltwater in Antarctica - MAT-04 (spades assembly) (version 2) ...
GGTGGATGGACAATTATGTCCAAATTACTACAAAATTGCTCTTTTTCGCCGGAGACGACGTACAAACGAGTTGGCAAAATGTGTTTCGAACGAATAATTGAAAAATTAGCTCGCTTTTTTTGTTAGATAATTCAACGTCCACTAACACGACTCGACTTCTAGCCCAAAAAGGGAATTGCTGGCAGGTTACGATAACCTTCCTCTGCCTTTAATGGCCTATGCGACGTCCGAAATTTCCCAGTAGTAAGGTTAAGTAGCATGAGGGAGAGTTTTTGAGGATGTTTGATTGGGCAACCTTAAGTGTAAGCATTTAAGCACTTGATTATGGCTGAGCTATTTGAACGAATTGACCTACCGTATCCAGCAATTCATCTTTGCTAAAAGGTTTGGCAATAACTGCATCAAAACTAGAATTTTCAAGAAGCCAAGGTGTACCTGACATAGCAATTATGGGAGTTGATTTCTTTATTACGGTTCTTACGTATTTGAAAACATCATCTCCTGACATTCCAGGCATTTTGATATCAGTGAATATTAGGTCATATGGGTTAGAGTTGATTTTATTGATACCTTCTTCAGCAGTTCCAACCATGTCTGCAACAAAGCCGAACCTGCTTAATCTTTGACTCAGCATTTCCCGAATTGCTGAGTCATCATCTATGATTAAAATCTTTACTTTTCGGCAATTCATCACGTTCTTTCCACTGTTTATGTTCAGAAAATTAAACCATGAATAGCATGCGCTCATTTAACAATAAACAGGATTGGCTGTCAACACCTGAAGAAAGCTGACATTATACGTAGATAAAATAGGTTTTCTAGGGGTTTAAGAGAAAGGTTTTCAGATTTACTTTTTTATTTGAGAGATCCAGTTTTTTTCGGATGTTTTCACGGTGGGTATCGATTGTTCTTTTTGAACAATTAAGCGTTTGAGAGATTTCCTTATTGGTAAATCCCTGCTTTATCATGGTGGCTATCTGAATTTCAGATTGCGTGAGACTCATCATTGGGTTGGAAATTTTTTTTATGAATGGGTTAACGATCTCTTTCAAATTTGTTTCAATAATATCTATTAAATTTTGTTGATTTTTATTTGAGGCAGTGTTTTTCAGTTTATTGAGGAAAGGTCCGATCATTAATTCATAATTGGAGAATATATTTTCTTCGATTGCTTGATTTTCCTGTGCTCTTTTTTTGAGCAACACATCTAAAGCTGTATTTATATCCTTGAGTTGATCAATTGCATCTTTACGTTTCGTTATGTCTTCTATTGAACCTTCCATAAATCCATTTTCTCGATATATGGTTGCAGAAATACTTACCCAGATAGTTACACCGTCACCTCGGAGAATCTCTGCCTCATAATCTCTGACAGAACCGTTTTTCGCCAATAGCTTTTTCAGTTTCTCGCGTGATTTCTGATCAACCCAAGCCTTGCCGGGATGGAAATTTGCTTTGCATTCCTCTATGGTTGAGTACCCTGCCTTCTTTGCGTATTCTTCATTAGCATCTATCAGTGTCCCATCAGAAATGCTCGTTCGGAACATTGCAACTTGTGCTTGATGGAAAATCTTTCTATACTTTTCCTCACTCTCTTTGAGATCATTTGCTGATTGTTGATATAGGGTTTCCATCAGTTTTTGTGCCGTTATATCAATTACAATGCCACGATACGCGACAATCTCACCATTTTTGTCTGCCTGGGGGAAACCAAAAGAGATCAGCCAACAAACCCTATCATCTGGAGCATTTACTCTCCATGTAGTGTCAAATGCCTCTCCGCACACTGAAGCAGTTCCTACCTGCTCTGCCACTCTTGCTCGATCAGCGGGATGAATAGAGTGTTTCCAAGACTCGTAGGAAGCCTCCCAGTCGTTTGGGTCAAGGCAATAAAGACGCCAAAGTTCATCTGACCAAATATTTTTATTAGTCTTTAGATCCCATTCCCAGATTCCTGCATTTGCAGCGGCTAAGGTTTGCTGCAGCCTTTCCTTTGATAATTTATTTTCTGTTATATTTCGGGTATTGGCGACAACACCAGATATGGTTTTTTCCAAGAATCTGTAAGGAAAATAGGTAACATCAACAAATCTTCTGCCCGCTTTTGGATACTCAAACCATGCCTGGTGATTAATTATTTCGCCTTGCAAGCATCTGTCAAACTTTGGTTTAACAACATTTTCAAAAATATCTTTGCCTAGATATTCAGCTATCGTTTGCCCAATGAAATTCCCTCGTTTTATTCCTGAAAAATCTTCATAAGAATCGTTTACAATAACGTAACGATACTCGTTGTCAAGAAAGGCAATAGCATCTGTTGTTAACGAAAGAATATCCTGGTATATCGTTAATTTTTTAATCTCTTGCGTTTGTTCAGTGACAACCTTCTTTAAGTCGAAAACCTGTTTTTCCATCTCTTCGTAGGTAGGCCTTGTTAGCATAATTATTTCCTGAAAATTGAAATGGAGAAATGTAATCGTTTCACAGAACGTGATATAGTCTTATGACTACAGGCTCTTTCATCTTGCAACACCATATCATTTTCATAAAAAGACACGTAGAGTTTTTTCTGGCGGAAAACTCGGATCCTCAGATAGAAATATTCGCTGGCTGCATTTAATTGATAGATAGTGTGACTATTTGTCTTTTAGAAGGTCAAGAAGACCTGTTTATGTTGCTAGGATTTTGAAACTACTTGTTGAGTCCCTACACAGCAGACATACAAACTTGAAGGACGCAACTCTTTGGCCAAGGTTCGGCCTGGCAGGCTCAATCCATTAACATCAGGAACAATACCACCCAACAACCCAAGATTCACCAACCCCTTATTTTATCAAAGATAAAGTACCTTTCTGTAGCACTGATATGGCGGTGACTTTCAATGACTACTTTTTTCCATCCAAGATCTTCCTGATAAGCTCACCAAGATCCTTCTTGGCCAAAGGCTTCATGGCGAATCCCTTGATTCCGGCAACTTTGGCCTTGTCTTCGGTGATTAAGCTGCTGTATCCAGTGCAGAGAATAATCGGCATTTCATGTCGTATCTGCAGGATTCGCCGAGCAAGATCGACACCGGTCATAACCGGCATGGTCTGATCGGTAATGACCATGTCAAAGGCATCCGGTTGATTCTGAAAAGTTGTTAGAGCTTCGAGGCTGCTTCTTCTGGCAGTCACATGATAGCCCAGTCGTTCGAGCATAGTCTTGCCCAATTCCATGAGTATTTCTTCATCGTCAATGAGAAGGATGTGTTCCTTGCCGTGCGGGACGGACTCCGACGATTCGTTCTCCTTAAAGGCTGTACCTTCCAGTGTCGGCAGGGTGATTAAAAAATCGGTGCCTTCACCGAGCCGACTGTCACAGGCAATAGAACCGCCACAACTCTTGACAATGCCATGTACTGTCGCAAGCCCCAGGCCAGTACCCTTGCCAACCTCTTTGGTAGTAAAGAATGGGTCGAATATCTTCTCCCGGATCTCCGGCATAATTCCTGTTCCGGTATCACTGATCGACAACTGCACAAAAGTCCCCGGTTGCATATGCGGCTCGGCGCTGAGATCTTCTTGACCAAGGGTTTTCGTATGCAAGGAAATGGTGAGGGTACCACCCTCTGTCTCCATGGCGTGAAAGGCGTTGGTGCAGAGGTTCATCACTACTTGGTGGATCTTTCCCGGATCGGCGAGAATGACCCCGGCGTCAGGATCAATATTCTGTTTGATGGTAATGGTGGTCGGCAGCGAGGAGCCCAGCAGATTTATGGCTTCTTTTATGATAACTGCAGGCTGCATTGGAATTTTATGGTCTTCGGCTTGGCGGCTGAAGGCCAATATCTGTTTGACAAGATCTTTGGCTCTATGGCTGGCGTTTAGAACCTGATTAATATCGTGGATACCCGGCGAGCCTGGAGGAAAGTCATCTCGGATCATTTCAGCATAACCCAGGATAGCCCCGAGCATATTATTGAAGTCATGGGCAATGCCGCCAGCTAGAATACCGATTGCTTCCATTTTTTGAGCCTGCTGCAGCTGGGTTGTCAGTTTTTTGTGCTCTTTTTCGGTATTCTTTCGCTCAGTTATATCCATATGGGTGCCTACGATCCGGGCAGGCACTCCATTTTCATCGAAATAAGCAGTGGCCCGTGACAGTATATCCACCCAGTGCCCATTTTTGTGGCGCATCTGGAATTCCATCTCATACCGATCACGTTTTCCCTGCAAATGTTCATCCAATATTTCCCAGGAGCGCGGCTGGTGCTGGGGATTTGTTAACCGTTCCCACACAGAAAAATCATTTTCAAGCTCGTCATCCTGGTGTCCCAACATGCGTTTAAAACCCGGTGAATAATAGATTTGATTGGTCTTCATATCCCAATCAAAGATTCCATCGGAGGCTGCCTGCATGGCGAGTTCAAATCGTTCTTTACTATCGTGCAGGGCTTTTTCCGCCTGGTTGCGCTCGGTGATATCGCGGCCAATCCCCAGCACCCCGATGATTGTGCCTTGGGCATCGAACATCGGCGTTTTTATTGTCTCCAGAAAAACACGCTGGCCGTTGTCAGCGTAGGTGATCCATTCTTCATTGCGGGTTGGCTTGCCCGCCTCTATAGCCTTGCGGTCATTCTCTCTAAAAAAATCAGCCTGTTCCCGCTCGACAAAATCATAATCGGTTTTGCCGACAATATCCTTTTCACTGGCACCAAAAAAACGCTCGAATTTAGGGTTGCATGAGAGGTAATCGCCCTCCGGGTCTTTGAGCCAGATAAAATCGGGAATGGTTTGCACTAAGGTGCGGAGATGCCCTTCGTTTCTGCGGTGTTCTTCTTCCGCTTGCTTTCGCTCGGTTATGTCGCGTACAAATACGCAAAAACAGCTTCGCTCTTTGAGATATGAATTGCTGATATCCACATCCATGACAGTACCGTTTTTGCAACGGTGCTTTGATTCGAAACGGCTATAGCCGGTCAGGATGATTTCTTCAATCCGCCGGGACACATCAGATGGTTGATCATGGTAATCAATATCAGAGATATGCATAGCAAGTAGCTCTGTGCGCGAATAGCCGAGCATCTTGCAAAGAGCATCATTAACATCGATGATGTTCCCTTTAATATCGCAAAGCCAGAACCCATCCCTTGTTGCCTGGAGGATTGCCTTGTTCTCCGCCTCAACTCGTTTGCGATCGGTGATGTCCTGTGCCGCTCCCCGAAGACCGACAGTTACACCGCTGGCATCAAGTATGGTCTCGCCGTGCACCCACATCCACCCATGGCTACCATCCTCCCGCAAAGTCTCCAACTCAAGCTCGTAGGGAATCCCTGTTTCGCTGGTGCGCTGCAGGGCAGTAGACAATCGTTCCCAACTCTCAGGGGCAAACAGCTTTTGGTGTTCGGTGTACGGCGGTGGGGGAAGTGACGGGTCAAAACCATACATTTTGTAGAGTTCATCCGACCATTTCACCTCATTGCTGGCGAGGTCCAAACGCCAACTGCCCACATGGGCAATTCGCTGCGACTCTTTGAGATCTTCTTCTCTTTCTCGTAATGCCAATTCACTCCGATTACGTTCAGTGATATCACGCGATACTGCAAGCAGTCTTTCTGGCTTACCGTCAGCGCCCATTATTGGAGAAACAACAACATCCCACCATATTGGCTCTCCACTCATTGTCGGGCAGTAACCAGTAAAACGGCCTTGATGACCTTTTTGAGCTTCTTTTATTGCTGTTAATGCTGATTCATAATCTGACCCTTTCCAAAAGTTTTCGTAAGCTATATTCAAAAAATCATCAATATTATCAATCCTGAGTATTATTTGACCTTTAGGGCTCATGTATTGCAAACGGCCATTTAGATCCAAAATTTTAATACAATCAGGACTGCTATCAATTATACTTTGATTGAATGAATTGCTTCTTTGTAATTCTTCTTCCTCTTGTTTATGCTTTGTAATATCCTGAAAGATGCAATGTGTCTGCTGGAATTCCCCCTGAGGATTTTTGCCGATCTTACCATTGAAGGAAACCAGGATTGTGGAACCATCCTTTTTAACCATTTCAAACTCAACCCCGAGAATTTCACCGATAGCCTTGAATCGCGGAAAATTCTCCTTGAAATGGTTTTTCCAGTCTGGATGGAGAAAATCGCCAAAATTCTTTCCTATTACCTCTTCTTTTGTATAGCCAAGAGTGCTCAGCCAGGCTTGGTTAACCTTTATAAAACAGCCATCGTAGTCGAGAGATTAATATGCGAGTGGAGCCTCTTCGTAGAGTTGTTTAAGGTAGGCGTTTGAGACTCGAAACTCCGCTTCACTAGATTCTAACTCTGCAACCCTTTTTCGGAGTAAAGTCAACTCAGAGGAATCATCGTTCAAGTGATCATTCATAGCTATCCTTAAATATCGGGTAGGTATTGAAAATTTGGGCCAGTTTGATAATTTGAAAAATTGTAGCACACATTTTAGTTAGTGTCCATCAGACCGTTTTGGAAATTCTCTTGGGGTACTTACTATTTCCAGAAAATATTTGATCGATATCTATTGTGTGGAAGATTTCCTTTGGCAAGATTACCCAGAGAGGTAAACCTGTAATTTGAGCTTCTTCCTGAGCATTTTCGTGACCTGAACCGAGTCAAGATAGTTCTAAAACATGCAACCCAGGAAACCGGTGATAACTTTATAACTTATATAATATATGAGATAATAATGAGTTGTCTCTTGAAATAATATCGTCAAAAATCGGAAATTATTTCCTGTTGTACTGCTATACAATCAACTGCGCTTTTCAAGCACCTCCCTAATTTTGACAGCTAGCTCTGTTTTTGAGAAAGGTTTTTGAATGAAACATACTTTCTCATCGATGACACCCTGTTTCGTGATAATATCAGCGGTGTAGCCCGACATAAAAAGGCATTGTAGGTGCGATTTGTCTGCCAAGATCCTTTCAGCCAGATCTCTTCCATTCATCTCGGGCATAACTACATCAGTTATCAGTAGGTCAATATTTTCGGGAAATTCTCTTGCCATTTGGATTGCTTGATCTGGGCTTGCCGATGCCAGTACTTGATAACCGAGGCGTTGCAACATAGTTTTGGTCATGAGTAAGATAGATGATTCGTCTTCAACTAACATGATAGTTTCCTTGCCTCCTATCGCTGGTTTCACAACTCCTTCGGGTCTACTATGTCCATTTTCGCCGTGATGCTTGGGCAGACAGATTGTCAAGGTTGTCCCCTGTCCGGGTTCACTGTACACATTGATAAAGCCGTTATTCTGTTTTACTGATCCATACACAGTGGCCAACCCGAGTCCTGTTCCTTCACCCACAGATTTGGTAGTGAAAAAGGGCTCAAAGATATGGACCATTGTCTCCTTACTCATGCCGCAACCATTATCACTCACAGAGAGCCGCACATATTCCCCAGGGATATAGCCCGCGTGAGTGTTGCAATATTCTTCATCAAAGGTACTGTTGTCAGTTTCAACAATGATTTTCCCTACTCCGGTGATTGCCCCGCGAGCATTAACGCATAGATTGGCAAGGATTTGATCAATTTGTGAGGGATCCATTTTAATCGGCCACAGCCTTGTATTTGGAAGCCAAGACAGATCAATATCTTCACCTATGAGACGCCTGAGCATCTTGAGGATCGATTCTACAGTCTCATTCAGATCGATCACTTTAGGTGCAATCGTTTGTTTGCGGGCAAAAGCCAACAATTGTCGGGTAATATCTGCAGATCTCTTACCAGCTATCTGGATTTGTACTAGATCTTTATAGATGGGTAGAGCCGGGTCAAGCTCTTCCATTGCCATTTCCGTATGCCCAAGAATAACCCCGAGCATGTTATTGAAATCGTGCGCCACGCCGCCTGCAAGCTGGCCAATTGCTTCCATTTTGTGAGCCTGTTGAAGTTGAGCTTCAAGTTTAATGTTTTCTTCCTCAGCACGTTTGCGCTCTGTGATATCAGCAATAGACCCTTCGAGGATGCTCTCTTCCCTATAGAGCCTTAAAGACGCCAGACAGTTCCTCACACCTTTCTGGTTATTAAATATTGTGAATTCAAACTCAGACACACTGCCATCCACAAGAAGTCTTTGAAGCATCTCCTCTCGGTCTTCTGGGTCTGTCCAGAGTATCGCCGAAGGATCTCCCAACACCTCTTCACGTGTCTTTCCGATAATATCGAGGAATTTCTTATTGCAATCCAATATTTCGAATCCATCCAGTCTTGACCTGAACATGGCGATCTCGGTGTTATCGAAGAGATTCCGAAACTTGGCTTCGCTTTCCCTCAGGTTTTGAAGAAAGAGGACATTGCTTAATCCATAGGCAACACGGCGACCGATTTCCTTAAAAAGGGCTTTCTCGTCACCTGTCCAAATCCGGGGATGTGAACACTGATGCATGCCAAAGGCCCATGGCTTGCCAATTTGGGGATGGATTGCAAAAGCCATTTGAGATTGAACACCAAATTGTTCAGCAGTAAGTTTATTTACCGGTCTTTCTTGGCCTTGCGTATAAGTTAGTGGGTTTTCTGAGTCCAGAATATCTCGTAAATCCTGCGCAACTTCGGGAACCATTGGTATTTCTTGGTTCAAAGTATTGGCACCTGGATATTCCGGTCGGTAAATTTCTACGGAAACTCGAAAGGATGGTGCTTCGGGATCACATGGATAAAAGAGCCAGGCTCGATCGCAGTTAAAAATCGAAAACACCGTTTTAACGACATTATCCAACATTTTCTCGACATCTGTCTCGCGCCTGATACTCTGGTCAACCAACTCCATGTTTTCAAGAAAATGAATGTGCTTTTTCTGAACGTCCTCCGCTTGCTTACGCTCACTTATCTCCCTTACAACCGCAATAATTCTGCCATGGCCATCGGTTGTAACGCCATTTAATGAAACTTCCGTCCAAAAGAGTTCTCCTGTTTTTCTACGGGCAAGCCATTCAAAGACCTGCGGACCTTCAACCATAGCTTTACGAATTTTCTGAACTGCTTCTGCCTGTGAATTTGGTGACGTTCCACTCGAAAGATCGCCAATTTCTACTTTCATGGCCTCATCTTGCTTGTATCCAAACATCTCAAGCATACGATCATTTACGTCCACAATTTTTCCACTCTGAGCATCGTGGATAAATATCGCCTCGTTCGTTGCATTGAAAATTGTTTGATAGTTTTTCAAGCTTTCTATCTGGCTATTTTCGGCAGCAACCAGGTGTTTAACGAAACGGTTGATCAGAAAATACAAAAGTGTTGCAGTGCAGATGATGAAGAGAAAGCCTTTAACCACGGCAATTTTAACCATTACTTCCGCATCATGTACAAGCCAACCAAGCACAGTATCCGATCCGTAAATCCATGCGAAACCGAACAATGAATAGATTGCTACAATCTTAATAGTCGCTACCCGGCGTTTGAGGCGAGCATGATATGTCATTGTTTAATATTCATCCATTTTACAAGGTAATCTGTTTAGTTGTGACTATAATCACGCAGGAACGAAATCATTTCCACTCATTTGTGCGGTAGTAGTTGTTCAGGTAAGGTGCCACCAACAAGAGCGTATCAAATAAAAAACCCACAATCAAGGAATGAGCAACAAAGGGATGGTTCAATCTTACATAATGATGTGCATTGCCAATCTTATCAATTTAAACAAAATTGTAAATTAACATGTTTCCTGATGATCTTGGCCATTATTCCATTTCATTCCAGGCACCATTCTCGAGGGTAGCGTCGTTCTGAGTGATCGCTTTTTTGCGTTATGTGAGTATCACGTTCATGAAGGGAGCGATACCAAAATCTTTTTATGAACGTACTGACTTTCTCAGGTTTGGCTATGTACCGGTGAACCTTTACAATATTTGTAATGATACTCTTTTCCTGTCACGATTTCTTTTCAGCAAGCACCGCAAAATGCCTGAGGTTTGTTCAGTTCATTCTTCATAGTATCCATCAGCTTCTGCCAAATCCAAATATCTTTTGCCTTTTTCAGTCTCGTTTCTTTCTTTAATCAGCAGTTCTCCGTAGTTGTGGGCATGTGGGGCAGTTAAGAAATCTGCCTCGTCAGCTTTCTCAAAATACATCTCAGCTTCTTCCACATCAATCTTATCGAGGTATAAAATCGATGCATACTCTTCATAGGCAGGCTCAAAACATTCCTCGGCGGATTTCTTGAAATATTTTTTACTTTTCTCCCATTTATTCCTTTCAAGCATCAAAAGCTGTCCGTAATAATATGCCGCTGGTGCAAGAAGGACTTCCGCATCTACAGCTTTTTCAAACCATCTCTCCGCCTGATCAATATCCGATTCATATAAATAAAGAATGGCCCCTATATCCCCATAAGCTACTTCATAGCCTTGTTCAGCCGCCTTGAGTAAATACTTAAGACCTGATTGCCAGTCTCCCTTGTGGAGATAATGAAGCATACCATATTCATAATTGCCTTTCCCGAATAATGCCCCCTTTTTTTCGGCTTTCACAAACCATTCTTGAGCCTTTTCAAAATCTTGCATTTCCCTGTATAAAATAACGCCAATCTCGCCGTAAGCCTTCATATAATGAGCGTTTGCAAGTTTGAAGAGAATTCGGAGAGCTTCATCTGGCTTATCCTCATTTAAATACAGATCAAGTGCATGTTCATACAAAGCAGCATCTTTATGAGAGTATGCCCTCTTAAATTTACGTTTAAGTTTCATATGTAGTTAGCATCAATTCGTTTAGCTCAACTGAGAGGTAAGGGGGCAGGCGGTTTTGGAGAGCCATCCTTCGAGACCGCACTGACGATGGTAAAGTGGTTGGCTTTCAAAAACAGAAAAAATAGGCCGATCCTCCTGATTTTGTACACGCCCGGCATGGGCGTAATCTTATGGGATGTAAATCCCATATGTGAATCCTGAGTCTGTAAAATTACAAAATCATAAATACTAGCCGAAGGCAAGGGCAGTCTTACTCGAGCCTGCCTGATGGAATCAGATTGGAAAAAAGAGATATAGAATATGGAAATGTAACCAGACCAGAACGACAGAGATTTGGCTTGCTGCTGGCAGTATTAATCTGATCTGCAGAAACAGAGCTTTACCTTGTTCCTGATGCCCATCGCCGCCAACGATAACAAATCCTGTTTTTATATGGTATCATTACCTGTAACCCATCCCCCCCGATTCACTCACCGCTAATCTGTCAGTTCACCGGTTATTTTGCTATAACCGGCAGCAATTCCCTTTTTGGGCTAGAAGTCGAGTCGTGTTAGTGGACGTTGAATTTTCTAACAAAAAAAGCGAGCTAATTTTTCAATTATTCGTTCGAAACACATTTTGCCAACTC
>Ga0335397_10010706_pt1 | contig 11327 bp, 10 predicted proteins | sample MAT04_FD_205740 | JGI IMG/M metagenome (GOLD analysis project Ga0335397, IMG submission 205740) | Freshwater microbial communities from Lake Fryxell liftoff mats and glacier meltwater in Antarctica - MAT-04 (spades assembly) (version 2) ...
CGCGGCGTGAGACGCGGCGTGAGACGCGGCGTGAGACGCGGCGTGAGACGCGGCGTGAGACGCGGCCGGCAGCGTCGAGGGCGGCGCAGCGGCGGCAGGCGCGCCTTCGACGGTCTCGCCCCGCTCCGCCGCCTCGGCCGCCTCGGCCGCGGCCTTCGCTGCCGCGGCCTCGGCCCACGCGCGCCGACGCGACGGCAGCGGCTTCTGCTCGGCCTCCGGCTCCGGCGCGTCGGGGTTCGTCGGCCGCGCCTCGTCCGGCGCATTCGCCTCGTCGGCGTCCACGACGGCTTCCTGTCGCACGGCGCGCTTGCGCTTGGCCGGGGCCTGCTTCACGGGCGCGGCCTCGGGCTCCGGCGCGGGCGCCGGGACCGCCAGGTCCACGCGCGGCGCATCGGCCCACAGCAACTCGAGGTCGTAACGGGCGCGCGTCTCGGCGTCGAACACGTGGAGGACGACGTCCGTCAGGTCGATGCAGATCCAACGCCCCGAGTCGAGGCCAGCCTTGCTGATGGCGTAGCGCTTCTCGCCCTTCAGCGTCTTGACGACATGCTCGGCGATGGCCTGGTTCTGCCGCGACGACTGGCCGGTCGCGACGAGGAAGTAGTCGGTGTAGTCCACGAGCTCGCGCACGTCCAACAACACGAGGTCGGTGGCGCGACGCTCCTCGGCGAGGGAGGCGATCTTGCGGGCGAGCGGCAGGGTGTCGGCGGCGTCGGTCATCGAACGAACGAGGGTAGCGGACTCCCGGCGCCCCCACGACCTTGCGACGACCGGGGGGCGTCCCGCTCGCGGCGAACGGGGGGCGCGGGCCCGGGCCTCGCGTCAGCGCAGCCGGCGGCGCAGCGGCTCGACGACATCGGCCCGCCCGACGTACTTCTCGTAGGCCGCGAGGAGCGTCCGGGCCTCCTCCAGGCGGGGCGGGGCGGCCCGGAGGTCCTCGGCGACGCGCCGGACGAGGTGGAGCCCCGCCTGCAGCACCAGCGCGGCCGGCGGGGCGTCGGGGTCGGCGTCGAGCGACAGTTCCGCGAGGACGTCCCCGCGGCGCCGGAGCACCTCGTCCCCGAGGGCGAGGGCTTCCTCGACCCCGACGCGGCCCTCCGCGAGCCGGACGGCGGCCACCCGCGGCGCATGGCGCGCCACGAGCTCGAGGTGGAGCCGCCCGAGCCGCGGGATCCCGCCCGTCACGTCGGCCGCGCGACGCAAGGCCCGCAGCGCCTCGAGGTCGGCGTCGCGCCCGCTCTCGGCGATCGCAGCGGCGACGGCCGCGTCGAGCGCGGGGACGAGCAAGAGCAGGTCGGCGCGACGCGTGAGGAGCAGCGGGTCGTCGGGGGACCGCACGAGCGCGGCGCTCACGAGCGCGTCCGCCTCGCGCCACCACGACACGCGACCGGACCCGGTGGGCGCGGTCGTGCGGAGGTCGTACGCGAGGATGCCCGCGAGATGGTCCACGGCCGACGACGACGTCGGGTCGAGCTCGAGGATACGTCGGTAGAGCGCGGGGACCTCGTCGAGCCGGCCGGCCTTCCGCAGCGCCTCCGCGCGCAGAAACAACGACCCGACGACGACGGGCCGCGCGCCGCCGAGCGCCGCGGCCGCGTCCGCCGCGGGCGGCGGCGCCTGCGCGGCCAGGAACCACGCGACGCCGACGCACGCGGCCCCGAGCGCGAGCGGGCGCGCGACGTCGCCGGTCACGAGAGGCCTCCGCGCGCGGGGAGCAGCGCCAGGAGGGCCGACGTCGCGAGCGCATGGACGGCCGCGGGCGCGAGCAGGGCCCACGACGCGAGGCCCAGCGCGCGGCCGGCGACGACCTCGCCGATCGCGCCCAGCGCGGCGAGGTCGGGCGCCACGGCAACGGCGCCCCGCAGCACGGCGGCCGCGGGGCCGCCTCCCGCGACGCCGGCGGCGCCCGCCGCCAACTCGAGCAGGCCGTCGCGCGTGGCGCCGACGAGGAGCAGGAGCGCGGCGGCGAGCGCAGCGGTCGGGGCCGACGTGCCGCGCGCGAGCAGCGCCGCCAGCGGCGCGCCGGACGCCGCGGCCGCGCCGAGGAGGAGCCCGAGGAGGAGGGCCTGGCCCGCGAACGACGCGTCGCCGGTGCGGCGGCGCGCGGCGACGACGCGCAGGTCCACGTCGGGATCGAGCGTCTCGACGGCGACGTCGCCGACGGTCGGGAACGTGCTCGGCCCGCGGACCGCGATCGGGTGGACGGTGCGCACGCCGCCGGCCTCGAGCGCGACGGTGGTCGTGCCGCGCCCGGCGGCGTCGGCGGCGCGGAAGACGGGCCGCACGTCGAGTTCCCACGTGGCGCCCGCGGGGCCGGTGGGCACGACCGCGCGCGCCGCGGCCCGCGTCGGCGACGAGGCGACGAGGCGCGCCGCGCCGTCCACGCGGAGCGTCTCGACGACGTGGACCGGCGTCGTGCGACCGGTGACGGCCGCGAACGCGGCGACGAGGACGCCCGCGACGAGCCCGGCGGCGATCGCGAGCCCGCCCGCCGCGAGCGCGGGCGCGAGACGACGGACGGCGGGCGACGCGCCGGTGGCAGCGAGCCAGGCGCCGGCCCCGCTCGCGCGGTCGTCGGGGGCGCTCGAGGCGGCCCCCACCGCCACGACGGCGCACGCGACCGTGACCACGAACGCCGCCGCCTCGAGGGCCGCGCCGGCGCCGGACAGCGCGTAGGCGGCCGCGACCGCCGCCGCGGCGAGGCCCGCGAGCGCGAGGGCCCCCGCCGTCCGCACGCGACGGCGCACCTCGAGCCCGACGAGCCCGGGGAGCCCGACGAGCCCGACGAGCCCGGCGAGCGGCCGGCAGGTCGTCGCGCTACGGAGCGGCACGGTCCACCCGTCGGAAGAGCGCCAGCAACGTCGGCGACGGATCGTCCGCGAGGAGCGTGCCGAGCGTGCCCTCCGCACGGACGCGGCCGCCCGCGAGCACGAGTGCGCGGTCGCACAGGCCCTCGGCCGCGCCGCGGTCGTGGGTCGAGAGGAGGACCGACCCGCCGCCGTCGCGGTGGCGACGGAGCAGGTCGAGCACCTGCTCGGTCCCGACGGGGTCGAGGCCGCTCGTGGGCTCGTCGAGGACGAGCAGGGGCGGCCGCGCGACCCACGCGGCCGCGAGGGCGACCCGCCGCGCCATGCCGCGCGAGTACTCGGGGACGCGGCGCCGCGCGGCCTCCTGCGAGAGCCCGACGGCGTCGAGCGCGCCGTCCACGCGCGCGGCGCGCGCGGCGCGCGGCACGCCCTGGATGCCGGCGAAGAGCGCGACCAGCTCGCGGCCCGTGAGCGCGGGGAGGCGGCGCGCCTCCTCGGGCACGTACCCCGTGGCGGCGCGGGCCTCGCGTCGTCCCGCCGGTCCGCCCAGCACCGTGACGGCGCCCGCGGTGGGCGCCACGAGGCCGAGCACGAGCTTGATCGTCGTGCTCTTGCCGCTGCCGTTCGCGCCGAGGAGCGCCAGCGCCTCCCCCCGCGCGAGGCGGAACGACACGCCGTCGAGCGCACGGACGGCGCAGGCGCCGCGGCCGTAGACCCGGACGAGGCCGGTGGCGTCGATCACGGCGTCGGGGGCGGACGAGGGCACCCGCGGATTCTACGGACGGGGCGCCGCGGGCGCCCGGTTGACGGGCCCGTGGCGGGCCGCGAGCATGCGCGCCCGTCCCGGAGGCTCCATGGTCGTCGTCCACGCACGGTTCGCGCTGAAGCCCGACGCCCACGCCGCCTTCGCGCGCCTGCGCGACCCCATGGTCGCGGCGACGCGCGCGGAGCCGGGGTGCACGACGTACCGCGTCTACGTCGGCACCGAGGACCGCGACGAGGTGGTGTTCGTCGAGGAGTGGACGTCGCGGGCGGCCCTCGAGCGACACTTCGCGACGCCCCACTTCGTCGCGTTCGTGGGCGCCATGGGCGCGCTGGCAGCGCGGCCGCCCGAGGTGCGCATCTACGTCGTGGCGAGCGTCGAGGCGAAGTAGGCGGACGGGGCGGCGGGACGCGAGGCCCGGACGGCGGCGGCGGACGGACCGCAACCGCGGCGCGGCTCGCGCGACGACAGGAGGCATGCGCCGCTCCACCCTCCCGCGCGTCGTCCGCGTCATCCCTCCGCTCCTCGCCCGCCGCCTCGCGCGCCGCCTCGCGCGCCGCCTCGCGCGCCTGCGCGCGACCCTCCGCCGGCGGGGGCGGGCGGCGCGAGCAGCGATCGCGGCACGGGGACGGATCGCGGCGCGGGGAACAACCTGGGGCCCGCTCTCGCCTCGCGAAGCCCGAGCGCGCCGGGCGTTCGAGGTCGTCGTCGCGGGCGCGATCGTCGTCGGCGCCGCGGACCTCGCGGGTCGTGCGCCGCCCCCGGCGACGGGCCCGCCGCTCGGGTCGATCGAGGTGGACGTTGCGGCGGACGGGCCCAGCCGGCTGCGGCTCCTGCCGGGGATCGGCCCCGCGCGACTCCGCGCGATCCTCGACGACCGGGCGACCGCGGGCCCGGTCCCGTCGGTGGACGCCCTCGACCGCGTCCCGGGGCTCGGCCCGCGGACGGTCGAGGCGGTCCGGCGCGCCGGGGCGGTCGTGCGACCGCCCGCCGCGAGCGTGCCGACGACGCTCGCCGCCGCACGGCCGATCGCGTCCGCCTCGGCGTCCCCTGCGGCGTCCCCTGCGGTGCCCCCGGCGGTGCCCCCGGCGGTGCCCCCGGCGGGGACGGCGGCAGGCCGAGCGACGACGGTCGCGGACGCCGACGCGGCCGGGCGGTCCGCTCCGTAGGATCGAGGGATGGGCCCGTCCTTCGATCCCCGCTTCCTCGACTGGATCCTCGCCGAGGACCTCGGCGCCGGCGACGCGACGACCGACGCCGTGGTGCCGGCCGACGCGACGACGGTGGCCGACGTCGTCGCGAAGGACGGGGGCGTGCTCTGCGGCATCGACGTGTTCGAGCCGCTGGCGCGGCGGCTCGACCCCGCGGCGCGCGTGGAGGTGCTCGTGCGCGACGGCGCGCGCGTGGCGCCGAAGCAGCGCCTCGCGACGATCCGCGGCCGTGCGCGGGCCGTGCTCTCGACGGAGCGAACGGCGTTGAACGTCGCGCGGCACCTCTCGGGCGTCGCGACGTTGACCGCGGCGTTCGTGGCGGCGGTGGCGGGACTGCCGGTGGAGCTCTACGACACGCGGAAGACGCTGCCCGGGTGGCGCGACCTCGAGAAGTACGCGGTGCGGTGCGGCGGCGGGAGGAACCACCGCTTGCGGCTCGACGACGCGGCGATGGTGAAGGAGAACCACCTGCGGGCGGGGCTCGGGCGGACGGGGCCCGCAGCGATCGTGGAGGCCGTGGCGCGGATCCGGCGGGCGCACCCGGAGGGGTTGCCGCTGTACGTGGAGGTCGAGGACCTCGACGAACTGGCGGCCGTCGTCGGCGCGGGGGCGGACGTCGTGATGCTCGACGACTTCGCGCTCGACGACCTGCGGCGGGCGGTGGCGTTCGTGCGCGCGCGCCCGGCGCCGCGCCCGGCCGTCGAGGCGACCGGCGGCATCACGCTCGCGACGGTGCGCGCCGTCGCCGAGACCGGCGTCGATCGGATCTCCGTGGGCGCGCTCACGCACAGCGCGCCCGCCCTCGACCTCTCCGTCCGCCATCGCGGAGCCTGACCTCACGCCGGCGGGTCGGGCCGGTGCGACGGCGGGCGCGACGGCGACGGGTCCCTCAGCCGTCCAGCCCCCACCAGGGCAGGGCGGTGTCGCGGGCGAGGGTGCGGGCGAGGACCTCGAGGTCGGCGCGGGCGTCGCGGATGTCCTCGGTGGTGATCTCGCTCACGCGCTTCCAGAAACGGGGCCGCAGCACAAACAGCAGCCCGCGCTGCAACGTCGTCTCCACCACCCACCGCCGCTTCGTCTCGCGGTTCGCCATCTCGAGGCTCGTCAGCAGCCGTTCCATGTGCACGAGCCCGCCCGGCTCGAGCCGCAGGAACACGAACGGGTACTCGTGGCGCACCGGGTCGCCCGCCTCCGCCCCGGTCACGCGGAACGTCGGCACGCGCTCGAGCGCACGGATCAGCGCGTAGACGTCCGGGTCGAACCCGCGGTCGCGCGCCTCGCGCCGCAACTCCACCCGCTCGATGGACGCGTCGTCGCCGTGGAGCGCGTCGCACAACTCGCAGACGAGCAGCTCGACGCCCTCGACCACGCGCGGCAGGAGCCGTCGGCTCCCGCACGCCTCGCAGACGGTGGCGAGCCCCGCGCCCATCACCGGCCCGCCGGCCAGACCCCCTCGAACACCACGACCGCCGGCCCCGTCTTGAAGACGTGCCCCTCGGGCGCCCAGCGGATCCGGAGGTCGCCGCCGCGCAGGTGCACGACGACGTCGCGGTCGGTGCGGCCCGTGAGCACGCCCGCGACGCCGACGGCCGACGCCCCGGTGCCGCAGGCCCACGTCTCGCCCGCGCCCCGCTCCCACGTCCGCTGCACCACCTCGCCCCGCCCCACCACCTGCACGAACTCGACGTTCGCCCGCCGCGGGAACACGGCGTGCGTCTCGAGCAGCGGGCCGTAGCGCTCGACGGGGAACGCCGCCACGTCATCGACGTACGTGACGCAGTGCGGGTTGCCCATGGAGACGCAGGTGACGCGGAACCCGCGGTCGCCCGCGCGCAGTTCCTCCTCCACCACGCGCCCGGGCGCGCCGAGCATGGGCACCTCGGCGCGCTCGAGGCGCGGCGGGCCCATGTCGACGGTGACGGCCTCGACGACGCCGTCCTTCACCGCGAGGTCGAGGCCGAGCACGCCCGCGCCCGTTTCCGCCGTGAGCCGGGCCTTGCGTGGCGCCAGGCCACGCTCGTACGCGTACTTCGCGACGCAGCGGATCCCGTTGCCGCACATCTCCGACTCGCTGCCGTCGCGGTTCCACATCCGCATGCGGACGTCGGCCTTGTCGCTCGGCAGGATCAAGATCAGCCCGTCGCTGCCGACGCCGAAGCGCCGGTCGGAGACCGCCTTCGCGAGGGCCACGGGGTCGTCCACGACGTGGCGGAAGCCGTCCACGTAGACGTAGTCGTTGCCGCAGCCCTGCATCTTGGTGAACGGGATCGGACCGGCGGCCACGACGACGACTCCGGGAGGGCCCCGGATGATCCCACGCCCCCCACGGGGCGTCCCGCTCCCGCGCTACCGGGGCAGCCCCCACAGCACCCAGGCCGCCCAGAACGACGGGTGCGCCCAGCGCGGCTGCGCCCGCACCACGGCCTGCGCCTCGCGCAGCGCCGCCGCGGCCGGCATCCCCGCCTTCCACCGCGTGTGAAGCTCCGTCATCAGCCGCTGCGTCGCCGCGTCGTCCACCTTCCAGAGCGACGCGACCACGCGCGGGGCGCCCGCGTGCATCACCGCGCGCGCGAGGCCGAGCACCCCCTCGGCGCGGACCACGGTCCCGCGCGCCGTCTCGCACGCCGACAGCACCACGAGGTCGGCCGCGATGGACTCCCGCAGCAGGTCGGCCGCGCGGATCCGACCGTCGCTGTCGGCGGTGGCTGTCACGTAGAGCGCCGACATGGCGGGATGGGCCGCGTCGAGGACGCCGTGGCAGCCGAGGTGCACGGCGCGCCAGCGAGGGCGCCGGGCCAGGGTCGCGCGCAGTTCGGCCACGGTCGCGCGCTCGCGCAGCAGTTTCACGTCGCCGACCGCCTCGACCTCCGCCGCGGTCCCGGGCAACCGGACCAGCGCCGCGCCCCGCAGGTCGCCCACCGTCCGCGTGCCATAGACGGGGTCGCCGAGCGCGAGGACGTCGCGCCCGACGAGCCCCGCCTGCGGGAGCAGGCGCAGATAGGAGGTCGCCGACGGGAGCAGCGCGACGTCCACGTCGGGGAGCAGCGCGCCGAACGGGACGTACGCGAGTTCCCCGTCGGGGACGACGAGCACGCGCGCCACGCCGGCGCCGAGGCGCAACGGCTCGACGAGCGCCCGCCGGGCCGCCGCCACGGCGGCATCGGCCACCGTCCGGTCGGCCGTCGGGTCGAAGGCGATCGCGTCGTGCACCGCGTCGAGGGGCCCGAGTTGCACGAGGCGCGCCGCGACGTCGGTGACCACGAGGGCGCACACCGTCCCCGCCGTGATCTGGTACGCGACGAGGACGTCGCCCGATGCGAGCGCGGCCTGCACGGTGCCGAGGGACGCGGGCCGCGGGTAGAACGCGAGGCCCGTCTTGCGCCGGCGCTCCACCGCGGCGTCGGCGTCGCCCACGAGCCCGACGGCCTCATCGAGCGCCGCGGTCAGGGGCCGGATTCGGTCCAACGCGAGGTTGGCGGCGACCGCGCCGTCCACCGCGGCCCGCGCCAACGACTCCGTGCGCCGCGCCGCGTCCGCACGCGCCGTGAGCGGCTGCGGGACCGCGAGCGCGCGCGCGATGTCGCGGGCGCCGAGCGCCTCGAGCAGCGACCCCGCGCGCCCGGCCTCGCCGAACCAGTGCGCCCAGCCGACGTCGCCGACCGCCGTCGCCGCCACGGCGCCGATGGCGTACACGTCGCGCCAGCTCGCCCGCGCGAGCGCGCCCTCCTCGTCGCCGAGCCCGCGCACGAGCGTCTCGACGCGCGTCACCGCGCTCCGCGCCCACGCGAGCGCCGCGGCGGCGTTGCCCTCGGCGAGGTACACGCTCGCGGTCCCGGCCTGCGCGGCGGCGAGCAGGCGCTCGTCGTGCATCCGGCTCGCCTCCTGCTCGGCCTCGGCGTAGTCGCGGCGCGCGCCGTCGAGGTCGCGGGCGACCAAGCGGAGCGCCGCCGCTTGCAACACGAAGCGCGCCGCCGCCTGCGGGTCGCCGCGCCGCCGCGCCGCCCCCAGGAGCGGGCCCAGGTCGGCGAGCACGCTCCGCGCGTCGGCGGCGGTGCGGACCGCGGCCAGGCGGCGCGCCGCGACCACCAGCACGTCGTCGCCCACGCCGGGCAGCGTCGCGCAGCGAGCGAGGACCTCGTCGCTGACCGCGTCGTCGCCGGTGGCGAGGAGGTTGCACGCGAGGCGGTTGCAGGCCAGCATCGCCCCCTCGGTGTCGCCGCTCGTGCGCGCGATCCCGAGCGCCAGCTCGCCGGCGCGCAGCGCGCCCGCGACGTCGCCGATGTCGGTGCGCAGGAGCGCCACGGTGACGAGCGCGCGCACCCGGCCCTGCTGGTCCCCCACGCGCGCGAAGAGCTCCTCCGCCGCCCGCATGTCCTCGAGCGCCAGCGCGGTCTCCCCGAGCGCGTGCCGGGCCTGCCCGAGGTTCACGAGCACGCGGGCGGCCTGCTCGCGCGCGTCCAGCTGCTGCGCGAGCTCGGCGGCGCGCCGCAGGAGCGGCACGGCCCCGGCCGCGTCGCCCTCGAGCAGCCGCACGGTGCCGAGGCCGGCGAGGGTCGCCACCGTGGTGCCGCGGTCGCCGGCCGCCTCCGCGCGGTCGGCGGCCCGCTCGAGGGCCTCGAGCGCCTCGGCCTTCCGCCCCGCGGTGAGCAGCAGCGCGCCGCGGCTCGCCTCGGCGCGGGCCCACGGCCCGGGCTCGCCGACGGCGACGCGCAGCGCGACCGCCTCGTCGATCGCGAGGATCGCGCCCAGGACGTCGCGGGACCGCTCCCGCGCCGTCGCCAGGCCCTCGAGCGCCGTGGCGCGGATCGCGTCGTCGCGCGCGGCGCGCCCGACGCGCTCGAGGTCGAGCCAGCACGACGCCGAACGCACCGGCGACACGAGGAGCGTCTCGAGCGCCGCGAGGTGGCGCGCCGACGCCGCCTGCCGCCACCAGGCGAGCCGCTCGGCGGTGGCGGCCGCGTCGGCGGCCAGCGCGCCGGCCTGGGCGTGCTCGCCGAGCCCGGCCAGCGCGCGCGCGTGCTCGACGTGCAGCGCGACCGACGTCGGGTCGTCGCCGAGCGCGGGCTCCGCCGCGCGGGCGAGCGCGTCCGCGCGCGCCCACGCACGCGCACACGTCGCCGCGCGGACCTCCTTGAGCGCGGTGAACGCCGCGGGCGAGGCGCCGCGCGCGTCCACGAGCCAGCGCCGCAGGCCGTCGGCGTGCGGCGCCGGGAGCCCGGCCGCGAGCCGTTCCGCGGCGTCGCGACGGCCGCGCAGCAGCAGCAGATCGGCCACCTGCCACGGATCGGGGTCGGCGCCGTTCCCCTCGCGCGCCACCGTCGCGTCGTCCCGCGCGTCCACCGCTCGGGCGACGCGGTCGGCGGCCCCCTCGACGGGGTCCGGCGCGTGCGCCTCGCTCGCCCGCGCGCGGGCGCACCACGGGCCCACGATCAGGACGAGCGCAACGAGCGCGACGAGACGGGCCGAGAGTGTCCCCACGAAGACAACCTAGCCCCGGATGCGGGGACAGGCCGCGCGACGACGGGAATCGGACATGCCTCCGTGCTTCCTCCGACACGCCCGCCTTCATGTGTCATCACGCCGTCTTCACACCGGCCCGGTGGCGCGTGCGCCCCCGTCGGCGTTCATTCCGTCTTCACGACCGACATGCCGTCTTCACGCGAATTCTCGCGCAATTCACGCGAAACACGCGAATCCGGTTTCCGCTCATGAGGGCGTGGAAACGGCTCAAGTCCGCGGGCGCGGCCGCCGTTGAGGAACGTGAGACGGCACCTCAAGGTGCCACTGGGATGCGGACGTCCCGTGAGGGGGCTACGCATGTCGCGCAATCGAGTTCGAAGAATCGCCCGCAGGGTCCGGAGTCTCGCGATGACCGTCGCCGTCTCGGCCGCCGCGAGCCTCTTCACCGTTCATTCATCGACCTTCACGGCGTCCCAACCGACGCCGGGCCACGTGCCCGCGGCGACGGCCGCGTCCGCCGCGGACGCGTTCGCCGGCATCGAGCCGGTGGCGCCGCGCGATCCGGACCCCGCTCCGTCCGCCGCCGAGGCCTTCGGGTCCGGCGCCGAGGGCAGGCGTCTGGACCTCTCGAGCCTCGCGCTCGAGTTGTCGCGCCGGGCCGCCGGGACGTCGCTCGACGTCCCGTGCACCCTCACCGTCCCGCCTCCCTTTGTGCACTAGCCCCAGGAGCCGGAACGTGCATCGTCCCGCCGACCTCGACATCCCGTTCGAGTCCACGCACTTCCTCGCGATCACCGTGTCGCGGACGTCGGCCGACCGCGCGGTGGTGCTCCACGTGGAGGGACAGCTCGACCACGACACCGTCCCCGTGCTGCGGCAGCGCCTCGCGCCCTACCTCGGCCAGGGCCTCCGCGCGATCGTCTTCGACCTTTCCCGGCTCGAGCGCATGACGAGCCCCGGCCTCGGGGTCTTCCTCAACGTGCGCCGCGCGCAGGCGAAGGCCGGCGGGCAGTGCCTGTTCGTGGGCGTGCCGCCGCGGATCCGGCGGGTCCTCGACATCATGGACGCGGTGCCGTCGGCGGACGT
>Ga0335397_10010707_pt1 | contig 11327 bp, 10 predicted proteins | sample MAT04_FD_205740 | JGI IMG/M metagenome (GOLD analysis project Ga0335397, IMG submission 205740) | Freshwater microbial communities from Lake Fryxell liftoff mats and glacier meltwater in Antarctica - MAT-04 (spades assembly) (version 2) ...
AAGGTGATGCCGTTCTCGCTCGACCCGGTCGAGGCGATCGACTTCCTCCGCCGCAAGGTCAACGTTCCGACCGCGACCTGGACCGATCTGTGGGAAACCGAGCATTCGGCCGCCTTCACCGTCGCCGGCGCGCAGACCGACGCGCTGGTGATGGACTTCCACGAGGCGGTGCAGAGCTTCATCGACGATGGCCTGACGATCGATGATTTCCGCCGCGACTTCGACCGCATCGTCGAGGATCACGGCTGGGACTACAACGGCTCGCGCGGCTGGCGGTCGCGCGTGATCTTCGACACCAACGTCTCGACCGCCTATGCGGCGGGGCGCTGGGAACAGATCCAGCGCGTCAAGCGCACGCGGCCGTATCTGCGCTACGTCCATCTCGAAGGGCAGCAGAACCCGCGGCCGCAGCATCAGGCCTGGCACGGCCTGATCCTGCCGGTCGACGATCCGTGGTGGCTGACGCACTACCCGCCGAACGGGTGGTTCTGCCATTGCACGGTGATGAGCGTCTCGGACAGTGACCTCGGCCGCTACGGCTGGAGCGTCGCCGACCAGGCGCCCGAGACCGTGATGGTCGAGCGGCAGGTGCGGCAATCGGACGGCAGCTTTCGCACGATCTTTGTGCCTGACGGAATCGATCCAGGCTTCGCCTATCGGCCCGGCGAGATGCCGAACTTTTCCGGAGAGGAGGAGTGATCGAGCGACGTGATTCGTCTCCCGTCAGTGGCGGGGGACACAGCGCGCAAACGCTGAGTACCGCGGGCCGATCGGCGGCGAGGACGATTACGGCCAAGGCCTGTTCGCGCGCGCCGAATACGAGCGGATGGCGGAGGTTTTAAGCGGGCTTCAAGGCCGGTTCATTCTGTCGATCAACGACGTTCCGGAGATCCGAAAGGCCTTCGCTCGGTTCGCGTTGAAGCCGGTCTCCTTGTCCTATTCGCTGCCGGGCAACGACAACGCGCACGCGGCCCGGGAGTTGATCATCACCGGGCGGCGAAAGCGGGCCGTTGCAGGCCGCGCGGAGAGGCATTGAATGGCGCTGGAACAAGGGCTCAAGCAGCGGCTGGAATGCGGGATTGCGGGGCCTTCCCGATTCCCAGTTCCGATTCCCAGTTCGACGCGGGGGTGTTTCGACAGAATCCCGGAAGTCCGCGCCGTTCGGGCATTTCCGCAAATCCGTCGAACTGGGAATCGATCCGGCGCCGGGCGGGTTTCCTTTCCCAGTTCGCCGACGACTTCCAGAAAAACCGGGCCTTTCTCGGATCAACACCGGCGGCCGGTGCCATTCGAATTGGCGCGGCGTCTCGCTCGGGAGGGTCGCCTAGAGTGCGCTCAATCCATTGAAAGTCCTGACGATCTCATGTTCTTCCGGGAAATTCTGGGCATTCCCGTAAGTGCCATAAGAACTGGCGCGTCACAGAAAATCGAGTTGAAGGTCGCGTTGACGCAAAGCGCTCGCGCTCCAATCTGATCGTCATCGCCCGGCTCGACCGGGCGACCCAGTATCCCAGAGCGTCGGTTACTTCGCCGTGTATCGCCACAAGCGCACTGGAATACTGGATCCTCCGCTTTCGCGGAGGATGACGGCAAATTGTGTGGCGCCGCGCATCACCACTCACCCCCGTCATGCGCGGGCTCGACCCGCGCATCCATCGCGCGCGAAGCGCGCCGATCGAAGTGCATCTTGCGAAGAGGATGAATTGCCGGGTCAAGCCCGGCAATGACGTTGAATTAACTCGATGCGGACGTAGCCCGAATGAGCGCCGCGACATCCGGGAATGAGCGTCAGCCCCGCATATCGCTTCGCTCATGCGGGCTACTTGCTCGTTATCGACCAGCGTGCTCAAGCGCTACACTCGCGCTGCCGTCAACTCATCTTACACGGCTTCGCCTCTCGCCAGCGCTGCCGCATTGCGAATCCCGCTGATGTTCGCCTTGTAGCTCTCCACCGTGCCGCCCTTGAACACGGCTGAGCCGGCGACGAAGGCGTTGGCGCCGGCGGCGGCGAGCTGGCCGGCGACCTTGTCGGAGACGCCGCCATCGACCTCGATGTCGATCGGCCGGCCGGCGACCATTGCGCGGACCTGGCGGATCTTCTCGACTGCCGACGGAATGAAGGCCTGGCCGCCGAAGCCGGGATTGACCGACATCACCAGCACCAGATCGATGTCGTCGAGCACATATTCGATCGCGCTCGGATGCGTTCCCGGATTGAGCGAGACGCCGGCCTTCTTGCCGAGCGCGCGGATCGCCTGCAGCGAGCGATGCAGATGCGGGCCGGCCTCGGCGTGCACGGTGATGATGTCGCAGCCGGCCTTGGCGAAGGCCTCGAGGAACGGATCGCACGGCGCGATCATCAGATGCGCGTCGAACACCTTTTTGGTGTGCGGCCGCATCGCCTTGATGACGTCGGGGCCGTAGGAAATGTTCGGCACGAAATGCCCGTCCATCACGTCGAGATGGATCCAGTCGCAGCCGGCCTGATCGACCGCGCGGACCTCTTCGCCCAATTTCGAGAAATCGGAGGCGAGGATCGACGGCGCAATCACGAGGGGGCGGGGCGCGAGCTGGGTCATGGGCGTTTCCGGTCGGGCGTGAGAGGGATCAGCCTCGCTATCACGCGGACCCGGACCTCGCAATGCGGGCCGGCAAGGGGCGCGGCGCGCAATGCGGCCGGCACGTTCTGCCGGAGCGGCAGAAATTTCCGCCCAGGTGGCGGCCTTCCGCGGCAAAAATCCCAGCATTTCCAATCGCTCGGGCGTTGGCACGGCGATTGCTGAAGGTGGACCAGGGAATGCGGGTGATTAGTTGCGGCCGCAGACTGCGGCGTAAAGCGGAGTCTTGCCATGATGCCAGCCCTTGGCGCGCTGGGTGCGCTGTCCGGATTGCTCAATTCGCTGAGTTCGTCGTCATCGTCGAAGGCATCGGCGAAGACCACCGGCCTGACCAACCCGTTCGAATCCTCCAGCTCGAACCCCAGCGCCAGCTCCAGCAGCAATGCGCTGCTCGGCACGTCCAGCAGCAACAGCGCGTTTCCATCGAGCGGCCTGTCGCCGGAGGTTCTGAAAGCGCTGCTTGCCGCGCAACAGAACCAGGCCTCGACGAGCGATCCGTCGACCACCGCCACGAAGAGCCGCGACGCCGCGCTGAAGGATTTGTTCTCGCAGCTCGATGGCGATGGCGACGGCGCGATCAGCAAGGCGGAATTCGAGGACAAGCTCGGCGCCGGCGGCACCAATATCAGCAATGCCGACAAGGTGTTCGCCAAACTCGATAGCAATGGCGACGGCTCGGTCCGTCTCAACGAACTGTCGTCGCCGTTGAAACCGGGCAAGGGCCGTCATCATGGCCAGGACGGCGGCAATCCCGGTGGTGGCTCCGGCGATCCGCTGATGCAGGCGCTGTCAGGCTCGTCGTCGACCAGCGTGAAAAACGCGGACGGCACGGTGACGACCTCGATCACCTATGCGGACGGCTCCAAAGTATCGATGACGTCGGCTGCGGGCGCGAGCAGTTCCAGCGCGACGTCGTCCTACAATTTCGTCGAGCAACTGATCCAGCGTCAGGCAACGCATCTGCAGAGCGCTACGGCGTCCTCGCTGTCGGTCAGCGCCTAGAGCATGATCCCGAAAAGTGGACACCGGTTTTCGGGATAGATCATGAACCGGAAGAACTCTAACGCCTGAAGCGATCCCGCCACGCCGGCTGCGCATCCGCGAATGGCAGGGCGGTCGCCTCGAAGACCCCGCGTGCGATCGCCCGCGCCACGGTGTTGGCGGCGATCGCGCCGAGTTCGGTCAGCCCGGCCAAAGGATCGACCGGCTTGACGCCGGTTGCAGCCGCGAACACCACGTCGCCGTCGAGCGGCGCATGGACCGGATAGATCGCCCGCGCAAAGCCGGTCTGCGCCATCATCGCCAGCCGCTTCACTTGCGTCTTGGTCAGCGCGGCGTCGGTGACGATGGTCACCAGCGTGGTGTTCTCCGCGGTCGCCGCAGCGGCGCCCTTCAGCTTCACCGCCAGCATCTCCGGCGTGAAGTGCTGCGGCATCCCGAACCCGCCGAATTCGTCGCCGACTTCATAGGGCGCCGACCAGAACCATGGCCCGTCGCCGATCGTGACACTGCCGATCGCATTCACCGCCGCGATCGCGCCGACCATGATGCCGCCCGGCGTTTGCGCCGAGGCGGAGCCGAGCCCGCCTTTGTAGTTTGCCGTCGTCGCCCCGAGTCCCGCGCCGACGCTGCCGAGCGCGAAGTCGTCGCTGGCGGCGGCCGCCGCCGCATAGCCGAGCTCGCGATAGGGCGAGAACCGGCCCCATGCCTTGTCGCCGCCATTGAGCATGTCGAACACGACGCCGCCCGGCACGATCGGAATCGTGGCGTTGCCGATCGCAAAGCCGCGGCCCTGTTCGGCGAGCCACGCCTGCGCCCCGCCGCCGGAATCGAGTCCGAACGCCGAGCCGCCGGATAGCGTGAAACCATCCACCTGCTCGACGGTGTTCACCGGCTCGAGCAGCACGCCGTCGCGAATGCCCGGCCCGCCGCCACGCACGTCGATCGACGCGACCGCCGGCTTGTCGAACAAGATCGCAGTGACTCCCGAGGCGAGCCCGGCGTCGTGGGCGTGGCCGACGCGAATGCCGGCGATGTCAGTGATGAGATTCTTCAAGGCGGTTCCAAAGGCGGGTTGAATGGTGGAGAGGTCGGCGAGGGCGGTGCGCGACTTGGGCCATCATCGGCCAAAACGCTTCGGCGAGGCAATCCCTCACGCCGCGATCACAAGCTGCGGAAGGCGGTCGCGCCGGGCCTTGCGCCGGCGCTGGCGTCAGGTGCATGTAGCCGCATGATTCACGACGTCTCGATCCTCGCGGCGCTGATCGCCGGTCTGGTCAGCTTCCTGTCGCCCTGCGTGCTGCCGCTGGTGCCGCCGTACCTGATCTATCTGACCGGCGCGACCATCGAGCATGTCGCCGCTGACGAGTCCGAGCGCAGCTCGAAACGCGCGGTGATGATCTCTGCGGTGATGTTCGTGCTCGGCTTTTCGACGGTATTCGTGGCGCTCGGAGCCAGCGCCAGCCTGGTCGGTGGCCTGATCCGCGCCTGGTCGGCGGAGCTTGCGATCGTCGCCGGCATCGTCATCATCCTGATGGGGCTGCACTTCCTGGGGCTGACGAAGATCGGCATCCTGATGCGCGAGGGACGGCTGCCGATCCCGAAGCCGGTCGGGCTGTGGGGCGCCTATGTGATGGGGCTGGCCTTCGCCTTCGGCTGGACGCCGTGCATCGGCCCGATCCTTGCCGCGATCCTGTCGGTCGCCGCCGCCGAAGCCACGGTGGCGAAGGGCGCGGGACTGCTCGCGATCTACTCGCTCGGCCTCGGCGTGCCGTTCCTGCTCGCGGCGTTGATGATCGAGCAGTTCTCCGGCCTGTTCGCGCGGATGAAGAAACACCTCGCGACGGTCGAGCGGGTGATGGGCGCGCTGATGGTGCTGACCGGCATCGGCTTCCTCACCGGCGCCATCACCGACGTCAGTGTCTGGCTGCTGAACACTTTCCCGGCGTTGGGAAATATCGGGTAGTTCCGCGAGCGCTGTCTGCGACTTCGTCGCTTGAGCCCAGGGCCGTCATCCCTCCGCGAATGCGGAGGATCCAGAATCCCGGAGCGTCCGTTGTTGTTGCGTGGGCTGAAATCAGGAGCGCTCCGGAGTGCCGGGCCGCCCGGTCGAGCCGGGCGGTGACAGGTTGTGGGTGGTGACAGTCCGCGTTGCTTCCATCAATATTCGCAACGCGACCCGCCTCACATTCACTTGCCGGGATTGATCTCGGTATAGCTGCCCTTGGCGTCCCATTTGTAGACGACGTAGTCGATCGCCTTGATGTCGCCCTTGGCGTCGAATGCCAGCTTGCCGAGCACGGTGTCCCACTCGCCGGCCTTGATGGCGTCCATCACCTTCTTCGGGTCGGTGGAGTTAGCCTTGGCGGCGGCTTGCGACCAGACCTGGAAGGCGGCGTAGGTGTAGAGCGTGTAGCCTTCGGGATCGACGTTCTTGGCCTTGAACTTCTCGACGATCGCCTTCGCGGTCGGCTTGTTGCGCGGGTCGGGGCCGAAAGTGAACAGCGTGCCCTCGGCGAGCGGTCCGGTGATCGAGGCGAATTCCTTGTCGTTGAGCGCGTCGCCGGCCATCAGCACGGTCTTCATGCCCTGGTCGCGCATCTGGCGCAGGATCAGCCCGGCCTCCTGGTGATAGCCGCCGATATAGACGAGATCGATGTTGTCGCGCTTCAGCCGCGACACGATCGAATTGAAGTCCTTGTCGCCCTTGTTGTAGGATTCGAACAGCTTCTCCTTGAAGCCGGCCTTGTTGAGCGCCTTCTTGGCCTCGTCGGCGAGGCCCTTGCCGTAAGTGGTCTTGTCGTTGAGGATCGCGACGTTCTTGTCCTTGTAGTGCTTGAGGATGTAGTCAGCGCCGACCAGGCCCTGCTGATCGTCGCGGCCGCAGATCCGCAGCACGTTCCATAGCTTGCGCTCGGTGAAAGTCGGGTTGGTCGAGGCCGGGGTGATCTGCAGCACATTGCCGTCGGCATAGGCTTCCGACGCCGGGATCGACGACGACGAGCAGAAGTGTCCGGCGACGAATGGAATGCCTTCGCCCGCGAATTTCTCGGCGATCGAGCGCGCCTGCTTCGGATCGCAGGCGTCGTCGCCGACCTGCAGCGCCAGCTTCTTGCCGAGCACGCCGCCGGCGGCGTTGAGATCGGCGACCGCCTGAAGGGCACCGTTGTGCAATTGCCGTCCGAACGCCGACTCGGGGCCGGTCATCGGACCGGCGACCGCGATCTTGAGATCGTCCGCGAGCGCCGTCGTCGAGAGCGCCAGCGACGCACCGACTGCCAAACCGAGAAGCTTGAGTTTCATGGAATGATCCCTGCGATGAGCTTTCAAGATGAGCCGCGTTCGAAGCCGTCGAAGCACGGAACTGGCGGTCATTGTTGGCTGATTTTCCCGCCAAGTCATCGACAAAATGCGCGGTTTGCCGCAGGGCTGTGGCACATTCTGCCGCAGCCCTGCGGGTGTGCTGTCACACCTTGCGGCCGCCTTCGAGATAGGCGGCGCGGACTTCCGGGCGCGCCAGCAATTCCGCGCCGCTGCCGCTCATGGTGATCAGCCCGTTGACCAGCACGTAGCCGCGATGCGCCAGCCGCAGCGCATGGTTGGCGTTCTGCTCGACGATCAGTACGGTCAGGCCGTCCTGTTTGTTCAGGGCGCGGATCGCCTCGAAGATCTGACGTGTGATCAGCGGCGCGAGGCCGAGCGAGGGCTCGTCGAGCAGGAGCAGCCGCGGCCGGCTCATCAGCGCGCGGCCGATCGCCAGCATCTGCTGTTCGCCGCCGCTCAGGGTGCCGCCGCGCTGGCTGTAGCGTTCGCGCAGGCGCGGGAACAGCGTCAGCACGCGCTCCAGCACTGCTGCGCGTTCGGCGTCGGTGCTGTTGCCGGCGTCGGCGCCCATCTGCAAATTCTCGGCGACGCTCATGCGCTGGAAGATGCGCCGGCCTTCCGGCGATTGCGCGATGCTCATCCGCGCGATCTGGTGCGTCGGGGTGTCGGTGATGTCGACGCCGTCGAACACGATCCGACCGGTTTTGGCGCGCGGCTTGCCGAAGATCGTCATCATCAGCGTCGACTTGCCGGCGCCGTTGGCGCCGATCAGCGCGACGATTTCGCCGGGCTTGATGTCGAGATCGACGCCCTTCAGCGCCTCGATCTTGCCGTAGGCCGCGCGCAGGTTTTCGATCGAGAGCAGCGGCGCGGTCACAGTCCGAGCTCCTGCTCGACGGCCTCGACCTCTTCGTCTTCGACGCCGAGATAGGCGGCGATGACGCGCTGGTCGTCGCGGATCTGTTGCGGCGTGCCGTCGGCGATCTTGACGCCGTAGTCGAGCACGACGACGGCGTCGGAGATTTCCATCACCACGCTCATGTCGTGCTCGATCAGCAGGATCGAGGTGCCCTGGTCGTCGCGGATCGACAGCAGCAGTTCGCTGAGCGCGGCGCTCTCGCGCGCGTTGAGGCCGGCGGCGGGTTCGTCGAGGCACAGCAGCACGGGGTCCGTGCACATCGCCCGCGCGATCTCGAGCCGCCGCTGGTCGCCATAGGGCAGATTGCCGGCGGCATCATCGGCACGCTCCAACAGGCCGATCTGCTTCAGCCAGAAGGTGGCGCGCTCGATCGCCTGTTTTTCCGCAGCGCGCCAGGACGGCGCGCCGATCAGACCGAGGAAGGTGAGACCGGAGGCGCGCATCAGCGCGTTATGCTGCGCCACCATCAGGTTCTCCAGCGCCGTCATGCCGGCGAACAGCCGGATGTTCTGGAAAGTGCGCGCAACTTTGGCGATCTTGGTGATGCGAAAGTCGTTGAGTTTGTCGAGCCGGTAGCTGTCGCCGCCCGGATGCGTGAGGTTGATAGCGCCGGCGCTCGGTTTGTAGAAGCCGGTGATGCAGTTGAACACCGTGGTTTTTCCGGCGCCGTTCGGGCCGATCAGCGCGGTGATCTTGCCGCGCTGTGCCGCGAACGACAGTTCGTTGACGGCAATGATGCCGCCGAAGCGCATGGTCAGTCTGTCGACGCAGAGAATGTCGTTGTCGTCGCTCATCCGTGGCCTTCCTTGACGAGGTCGGACGAGATCGTCTGATTGCGCTCGAGATACACGGTCGGCGCGCGATGGCCGATCAGGCCGCGCGGCCGCCAGACCATCAGGAACACCATCGACAGGCCGAACACCAGCATCCGGAACTGATCGAGGCCGCGGAACAGTTCGAAGCCGCCGATCAGCGTCAGCGCGGCGAGGGCGACGCCGAGCTGCGAGCCCATGCCGCCGAGCACGACGATCGCCAGCACCAGCGCCGATTCCTGGAAGGTGAAGGATTCCGGAGAGATGAAGCCCTGCCGCGTCGCGAAGAAGGCGCCGGCGAAGCCGCCGAACATCGCACCGGTGGCGAATGCTGTCAGCTTGGTCGTGGTGGTGTTGATGCCGAGCGCGCGGCAGGCGACTTCGTCCTCGCGCAGCGCTTCCCAGGCGCGGCCGATCGGCAGCCGTCTCAGCCGGATCGTGGCCCAGTTGGTCACCAGCGCCAGCGCCAGGATCAGATAGAACAAGAACACCAGCCGCTGCGATGGCGAGAACGGAATTCCGAGCAGCGCGGCGAGGCCGTTTTCGCCGGGCACCAGCGGAATGCCGAACAAGGTCGGTCGCGGAATGCCGCTGACGCCGTTCGGGCCGCCGGTGAGGCTCTGCCAGTTGATGATGACGAGGCGGATGATCTCGCCGAACGCGAGCGTGACGATGGCGAGATAGTCGCCGCGCAGCCGCAGCACCGGGAAGCCGAGCAGCACGCCCCAGAACGCGGCGAGAATGCCGGCGAGCGGCAGGCAGACCCAGAACGACAGCCCGAAATTGGTGGCGAGCAACGCGTAGGAATAGGCGCCGACGGCATAGAACGCGACATAGCCGAGGTCGAGCAGGCCGGCGAGGCCGACCACGATGTTCAGCCCCCAGCCGAGCATCACGTAAGTCAGCACCAGGATGCCGAGGTCGAGAATGTAGCGCTGGTCGTAGAAGATCACCGGCACCAGAAAGGTGAAGATCAGCAGAACGGGGGCGACGGCGCGGCCCGCGACAGCGAGCGTCTTGCGTGCGCCTTCGGGCATCAGCCTCGGCGTATCGACTGGACCCCACCAGCGTCGCAGCAATTCGACCACGATCGAACCAACGAACACCGCTGCGACCATGCCGGCGAGTTCCTGGAATCGGGTCCAGTAGATCAGTTGCCCTTCGGGTCCTGCTTCGGTCCGCACGCCGATCATCAGCGAAAACAAAACCAGCGCGACGAGGGCGCTGATCAGGGCTTTTTTGAAGATGAAACCGGCGCCGGCTTGGGCGGCGGCCTTCGACTCGGCGGGGGCAATGCTGGCCACGCGCACCACTCAGACTTTTTCGACTTCCGGCCGGCCCAACAGGCCGGTCGGCATGAAGATCAGCACCACGATCAGAATCGAGAACGCCGCGACGTCCTTGTACTCGACCGAGAAATAGGCCGACCACATCGTCTCGATCAGTCCGATCAGGAGGCCGCCGAGCATCGCGCCCGGCAGCGAGCCGATGCCGCCCAGCACGGCGGCGGTGAACGCCTTGATGCCGGCGACGAAGCCCATGAAGAAATCGACCAGGCCGTAATACAGCAGGTACATCATGCCCGCGACCGAGGCGAGCGCAGCGCCGATCACGAAGGTCATCGAGATGGTGCGGTCGACGTCGACGCCGAGTAGGGACGCCATGGTCTGGTCCTGCTCGCAGGCGCGCATGTCGCGGCCGAGCCGGGTCTTCGCCACCAGCCAAGTGAAGATCGCGAGCAGCACGATGGTGGTGATCACCACCAGGATCTGGACGTTGGAGAGCTGCACGTTGAAGCCGTCGGCGCTCTCGTGCAGCGTGTAGCCGCCGGTGATGATCGGCGGCACCGGCTTCACCCGTGCGCCCTGCGCCACCTGCGAGTAGTTCATCAGCACGAACGACATGCCGATCGCCGACAGCATCGGGGCGAGTCGGAATGAATGCCGCAGCGGCCGGTAGGCGATGCGCTCGACGGTCCAGCCGTAGAGCGCGGTGATCGCCATCGACACCAGCAGCACCACCAGCAGGATCAGCGGCACGAAGGTGAGGCCGAACGACACCAGGATCAAAAAGCTGATCAGGGCGATGAAGCCGCCGATCATGAAAATGTCGCCATGGGCGAAATTGATCATGCCGACGATGCCGTAAACCATCGTGTAGCCGATCGCGATCAGGCCGTAGATCGAGCCGAGGACAAGGCCGTTGATGAGCTGCTGGGCGAAATAGTCCATGCGCTACCGTGGTCTGACGTCCAAAGGGATTCGAATATTGCACGCGCGGCGTGCAACCGTCAGGGGCAACCGCTCGCGCTGAATGCACGATGCGGCGAGCGGCCCGACAGTCGGCACATCGCTGCGCTTATCGGATTTTGTAACAGTGGGAAGTGGTTACGGCAACAGCCGGCCAATGCTACCTTCTTCCCGTTGACGACGGTCGCGCACGCAGTCGGTTCATGTCGACACGCGATGGTCGTGGAAACGCCCCGCAAGCATCGCGCCACCCGCACGGCGTTGCGCCGGCAAAGCCGGATCGGGCTTTGAATGAGACTTGGAAATCCGCTGAAAAGCGAGAGTGTCGGTCAAAGCAAGTGTCGTGCCGATTATCCGCATTTGCGGGGGCTGACGGCTCATCCACAGGAGTTAATGAAAATTAAGG
>Ga0335397_10010712_pt1 | contig 11323 bp, 8 predicted proteins | sample MAT04_FD_205740 | JGI IMG/M metagenome (GOLD analysis project Ga0335397, IMG submission 205740) | Freshwater microbial communities from Lake Fryxell liftoff mats and glacier meltwater in Antarctica - MAT-04 (spades assembly) (version 2) ...
GCCCGCGCCCGTTTCTGTCGTCCCGGTGGCAAAGCGGAACGGTGGGAAGGGACTGCTCTTGGTGGTTGGCGCCGTGATGGTGGTGGTCTTGTTGGGGGCGGGGTTCGCGGTGCTTCGGCGGGGGAGTGGGGGCGACGGCTTCAACACCGGCGTCCCGGTCGCGGGACCCGACGAGGACCCGAGCGGCAAGGTGACGCTCAACCCCAACACCGTCGTGGTACGAGGTGGCGCGTCCACCGTCAAAGCGGTCTCGACCGACCACACCACCTACACCCTCGACGCGGGCGCGCCGGGAGTAGCCGAACTGGCCGAAGGCAAGGTGGCACTCATCGCCGGGATCGATGCCGGCAAGGTCACGTCGATCACCCGCGAAGGGGCAACGGCGAAGGTCACGATCGAACCGGCCGCGATCACCGACGTGGTGCAAGACGGCGAATTCTCGTGGGACGATGCCCGCCCCGAAGATGGGAAGGCCTTGGCCTTCGTGGGAGCACCGATCCCGTCGGACCCCGAGACCACCGCTGGATCCGAGCCCGATTCGACCTCCACCACCGCTTCGGTGCAACCCAGCGCTCTGCGTGCAGGGGAGGGCGATGAGGTGCTTCCGTTCGCCTTCTCACCACACGATCCAGATGCTGATCTGCCGCCTGAGGTCCAGCGGCGTCATCCCACGCCGCCCGCCCTCGAACCGGGCGAGTCCGCGGCTGACCCTTCGACTGCGGCGCCGCCACAACCCGAGCGTTCGCTCACGATGCGGGTGAGTGGATGGGAGGTGGGGTTCAATGCCACCAAGGCCGGCGCCGGGCTCGACATCGAGATGACGGCGAAGAAGGGCGTGAAGGGCGGTGAACCCGCACCGCCCTCGCGCGACAACCGGCCACCGTCGGGTTTCGACTCGGACACGGGCGCGCTCGAACTCGGGGTCACCGTGAAGATGCACCTCGACGAGGCGAAGCACTCGAGCAAGTTCTCCGTGAGCGGTGGCAGCATCACCAACCTGTCGGCCAAGGCGCCGATGACCGGGTGGGCCGAAGGGTCGGCGTCCGCCAAGTCGGAGCAAGCCGGTCAGTATCCGAAGAGCCTCGTGATCAAGGTGCCCATCGCCTACGAGTGGCCGGTCTTCATCTATGGCATCCCGTTCTACGTGTACGTGCAGACCAACTTCCTTCTCCAGCCGTCGATCTCCACCAGGACCACAGGGCTCGACGCGCCGGTGCGGGTCGAATTCAACGGTGACGCCGGTGTGCAGTTCGACAACGGCAAGGCGAGCAACGCCGGCACGACCGTCACCGGCACGGTGAAGGACAAGCCACTCGACAAGGTGAACGCCACCCCAACCATCGGCGCCATGGCGATGGTGTTCGCCATCCAGGCGCCGAGGATCGGGTTCGGCATCGGTACCACCGCCTACGCCGCTGGCGCTCGGGCCGGGGTGTTCTTCGACTTCGTGACCTCCCTCGGGATCACGATTGGCCCATCCACCGCGATCGTGGCGTGCCGAAGTTTGAGCCTCACCCTCACGGCAGGGGTGGGAGGCGAGATCAAGATCAAGTTCTGGGGCCCGGACTCCGAGGCCACCGTCGGCACCAAGAGCACGCTCTGGAAGGAACAGAAGGACTGGTACGAACCGAAGGTTCCCGCCTGCAAGGTATGAACCCCAGCTCCCTTTTAGGGTTTTGGTCTCCCAGACGGGTCAAAAATGATGCGTCTGGGAGACCAAAATCCAAAAAGGGGGCTGGGTCAGAGCTGGTCGGTGTAGGTGTCGGTGCCCACGATGGTGGGGACGAACGGCGCCACCCAGGCCACGTTTCCGGGGCCGAAGTTGATTCGGTCGGCCAGCGCGTGGATGGCCTCCCACCGGTTGCGCGGATCTTCGTCGAGGAACAGCAAGAGCAAGGTGCGGGTGGCATGCCCGGGGTTCTCCGGTTGGAACACCGGGGCACCTTCGGGCAACGGGATAGGTGTGGCGGCCAGCACCAACGCGACCGGTGAATCGGGGAGGGCGGCGGGGAGGCACTCATCGCGCAACCACGCCGAGAATGCCCTCGCATCGAGGGCGGTGTTGGCACCGTCGCCATCGACATCGAGCGGGCGGTCGACCATCATCGCCACCATCCCGGCGAAGGGATGGTCGAGGGCAAGGGCCGGAGGGACGCCGTCCTCGTCGCGGTTCACCGCCCAGCGGTTGATGTACATGAGCGTGTGCACGTGATCGCGTTCGGCGAACATGCGGCCCGTGTCGTGGAGGTGGGCCACCTGCTCGCTGCCCCACGCGATCGCTTCGGCATCCTCGCCCTTGTGCACGAAGTAGGTGGCGACGTACGAGCCGGCCGTGATGGGAAGACCGGGGAGGAACGGTGTCGGATCCGGGAACCGAAGCTGCTTGAGATCGGCCGTAGCCACCCAGCGGCGGCCGGCGAACCACCCCTTGCCGATCATGCAGCCGGCGAGGAAGTGGTCGCGTTCATACCACCGGTTGTAGGCCACCTCGTGGCCGGTGTGCGGTTCGACGAGGGTGAACAGGATCGTGCCCACCTGCACGTTGTCGTAAGGACCGGGCTGCCACACGTGGATGCATCTCCTGATGGAACGTCAGATTCGGGCCGCACTGTAGGGGACTTCCGGCGTGGCCGGTGCCGCCCATCGGATTGGGTACGGTCCACGGGTGCTCCCCCGACCTCGATCCCGCCGACCGGCGAGCCGTGCGGTCCTTGTCGTCCCCACGTTCGTGGCTTTGACCGTGGTGACCGGTCTCGCCGCGCTCGGCTGCGCGGCCCCGCCGATCACTCGGCCCACGAGCGGTTCGGGGCCTTCGGCGCTCGCCACCGGCACCATCCCGCCACCGTTGCCGCGCACGCTCGAGGCCTACCGCGGGCAAGGGGCCTGGGTCGACGTGTACGACTTCGTTGAGGTCTACGCCAAAGGCGAACCGTCGATCACCCCGGATGCCGTCGACGACATGGCGGCACGGGGCGTGCACACCTTGTTCCTGCAGGCGGCGCGGTGGGACGACGACACCCCCGCGGGCATCGTCGACCCCAAGCTGCTGTGGCGATTCCTCTCGCGGGCGCACCGCCACGGCATGCACGTAGTGGGTTGGTACCTCCCGCACTTCGGCGACGTGGAACGCGACCTGGATCGCCTCCGCCAAGTGCGCGACTTCTCCCACGACGGCGAGCAGTTCGATGGCATCGGCATCGATATCGAATACACCGAGGGCGTGCCGGAGGTGTCGGCGCGCAACGCCGCGCTCATCGAGGTGATGAGCCGCTTTCGGGCGGAGACGACGAACATGCCGATTGCGGCGATCGTCCTCCCTGCAGTGCAGATCGAGGTGGTCAACAAGTCCTACTGGCCAGACTTTCCCTACCGGGAGATCGCCCCGTCGGTCGACATCTGGCAACCGATGGCCTACTGGTCGTTCCGTGATCCGCCCTATGACGACGGTTACCGCTTCGTGAAGGAGAGCATCGAACGCCTGCGCAACAACCTCGGCGATCAGACAGCGCGCACGGCACCGATCGGCGGCGTGGCCGACGAGACCAAGGACGAGCACATGGTGCAGTTCGCCGAAGCGCTGCGCGACACCGGCTCGATCGGTGGCGGCATGTACGACTGGAACACCCTGAACCCGGGCCGCCAATGGCTGTTGCGCAACACTTTCGTGGATGGTCCGGCGTCGGCCTTGCCGCCACCCCCGGCCTGGCCAACCCCGCGGCCCGCCTGATGCGCGGAAGACCCATGCGTTGGGGTAGTGCCGACGGAAGGCGATACCGAGCCGCTCCAGGCGAGCGAGGCTTGAACACTGTTCCGCCCGCTGTCACCGAGCGATGGCGCCGAGCGATGGTTCGTTAGCCGAGGGCCTTCTTGGCGATCGTGCTGGTGATCTCGATGCCCTTGGTGACCGTGCCGACCGGGCCACTGGACGCGGTCGCCAGCTCGACCTGGATGGCGTTGGTGCCCTTCTTGGCGGAGAACGAAACCGAGGGGTTCGGTTTGTCGGCGGCGCCATTGTGGTAGGCGTCGTCGCCGATGCCTGGGAAGGCGATCTGAGCGCCGCCGATCCCCGCCGCTTTCGCGCCGGCTTTCAGTTGGTCGTGCGACGCGGACGTGACCGGACGTACGGTCAGGCCGGTGAACTTCTCTTTGCTTTCGTAGAGGCACTCCGAGCCAAGGCCCTGCGGCGTTTCCTTCTTTTCCATCGTGACCGTGACCCCCACAAGGGCGCTCATCTCTGCCGCCGTATACCACTGGCACGGATCGATGGTTGCGCTGGCCTTGTCGCCGGAAGCGACGCCGCCCGCCGCAGCGGTGGTGCTCGGTGATGTGGCGTCCGGCGTGGAACTGCACGCCGCCGCCGCTCCAACGATCAGCGCCGACGTGATGAACGCGGCGTGGCGGCGGTCGGTGGCTTGACGGGCGGAGCGTTGACGGCGAGGGGTAGGCGGCACGAGGGTGCTCCAGAGGGTGAGAGGTAGGGGGCCAGCCGGCGTGGATCGCCAAGCAGGGGCGACCGCATCGGCATGTCTGACCGCGCCTTCCATCGAGACCCCGTACAGGCCGTACGCCTTTCGTGGCCGAACGAGTGAACGTTCGCGGTCAGGCCGCGAAACGTCGGTCATACCAACCCGCCACCGTGAGATTTCGTTGTTTATCGATCCTTTCTGGACTACGGTGCCACAGATGGCGATCACCCACGACATCCCGGCCGAGACGCCACCGGCACCGTCTGGTGCCGTGGTTCCTCGCCCGGGGCGGGCACTGCTCGACATCCCCTCGCACGGGCTCATCACCTGTGACGACGTTGAGGGCTTCGCCGACGAGATCGGTCACCGGTTCGAGCTGCTCGAAGGGACCCTCATCGTCATGGCGCCACCCAACGCCGGTCACCAGATCGCCCAGATGGAGCTCATCCGAGTACTCCTCTCCTCCGTGCCATCCACGCACCGTGTCCTCGCCGCGCCGTTCGACTGGCGGCTGTCGGCCCACACGAAGTTCGAACCCGACATCGTGGTGATCCCCAAGGGTGTGATTCCCCGGCGCCAGAACTTCGTCACGGATCCTCCTTTGCTGGCGATCGAGATCCTTTCGCCGTCCACGAAGTACTACGACCGCGGCGTGAAACGGCCGGCCTACGCCGAGTACGGCCTCACCCACTTCTGGATCGTCGACCCGGAGGCCCCGTCCCTGCTGGCGCTGCGCCGAAACGCGGCGGGCGACGAGTTCGATGTGGTGGCGAACTTCGGCCCGGCCGAGCAGGTGGCGCTCGCCGAACCGTTCCCGGTCGAGTTCGCCGTGGCCGACCTTCTCGGCGAGTAGCAGATCCTCGGGCCTGGTGGGTTTCGTTGCGCCATGCTCACCGCATGGTTCCTTCGCCGGGCGAGGTGCTGCACTTCTCTGAGGACCCGGCCATCCGTCGATTCCTTCCCCACGTGGCGCGCACGGCACAACAACCCGAACCGGACGTGTGGGCGTGCGACGCGCGGATCGCGCCGAGCTACTGGTTCCCTCGGGACTGCCCCCGAGCGATGGCCTGGGTGGTTGACGGCTTCACGACAGACGCCGACCACACGCGGCTCCTCGGCCCTCACCGCCCGCATCGTGTGCACCTCATCGAGGCTGGGTGGGTGACGCAGATGCAGTCGACCAGCCTGTTCGCCTACCGATTCGCCGCCACCGACTTCGTGCCGTTGGGTGATCCGCACCCACACGCAATGGTCGCGTCTACCGAAGTGGTGCCACTCGGCCCGGCGGAACCGGTGGGCGACCTGCTATCGCTCCATGGGCGCGCCGGGATCGAGTTGCGGCTGGTCCCCAACCTCTGGTCGTGGTGGGATTCGGTGGTCGGCTCGACGTGCGGCCACTCGGGGATTCGGCTGGCCAACGCCCTCCCGCGGCCAGAATGATCGGGTCCGGCTCGTCGGTAGAACGCGTTCCAGTTTCGAGCTGACAACCCGTCAGGGATCCGGTAGGCTCGTGGTCATGGCATCGTTCGAGATCCCCAAGATCGTGTCGGTCGACGACCACGTGATCGAACCGCCCAACGTCTGGCAGGACCGGCTGCCCGAGAAGTTCAAGGCGGTCGGTCCCCGCGTGGAACGGCGTCGCGTGGCGGAGATGACCTTCGTTGGCGGCAAGTTCAGCCACGCCATGGGCGACGACGCCGACACGTCACTCCCGTGGGCCGATTGGTGGCTCTTCGAGGACAAAGCCATTCCCCATACCCGCCTCGCCGCCGCCGTTGGCGTACCCCGGGAGGAAGTGACCGTCTCGCCGATCACCTACGAAGACATGCGCACCGGCTGCTACGACCAGACCGAACGACTGGCCGATATGGACGCCAACTGGACCGAAGCGCAGATGTGCTTTCCCACGATGCCGCGTTTTTGCGGGCAGACCTTCACGGAGATGGCCGATCGTGAGCTCGGCCTCCTGTGTGTTCAGGCCTACAACGACTGGATGGTCGACGAATGGTGCGCCGGCACTGGCGGTCGGCTCGTGCCGCTCATGATCGTGCCGCTGTGGGATGCCGAGTTGGCCGGCGCCGAAGTGCAACGCATGGCCGCCCGCGGGGTCACCGCCACCTGCTTCACCGAGATCCCGCCGAACCTCGGGCTTCCATCGATCCATTCGGGCTACTGGGATCCGTTCTTCGCGGCGTGCAACGACACCGGCGTCGTGGTCAACATGCACATCGGCTCGTCGTCGAAGATGCCGTCCACCTCGCCCGATGCTCCGCCATTGGTCGGGTCCACCCTCACGTTCATGAACTGCACGATGTCGATGGTCGACTTCTTGATGTCGGGCGTGCTGGTGCGCTTCCCGAACGTGAAGTTGGCCTACGCCGAAGGGCAGCTCGGTTGGATCCCCTACATCCTCGAGCGGGCCGACAAGGTGTGGCACGACAATCGGGCTTGGGGCGGCGTGGGCGACTCCGTTCCCGAGCCGCCGTCCACCTACTACTACCGCCAGATCTTCCCGTGTTTCTTCGACGACGAGTCCGGCCTCACCGCGGAGGCGCTGGCCAAGGTGGGTGAGGACAACGCCGTGTTCGAGACCGATTACCCCCACTCCGACTCCACCTGGCCGCACACCAAGGAGGTGGCCGGAAAGCTCATGGGTCATCTGCCCGAGGCCACGGTCCGCAAGCTGGTGCGCGGCAACGCCATCAAGCTCCTCCAACTGGACCTCGTCCCGTGACCCCCAGTCCTGAACTGGGCACACCTTTCGCCGCTGGAACGACAAAAAGTGTGACCAGTTGCGCAAAGGCGCTCCGATGAGCGGCGGCGCCCTTCACGAGGTCGACGTCGATCGCGAGTACAAGCTGCTGATCGGCGGCCACTGGGTCACACCGGGTGACGGCACCTACGAGATCGTGAACCCGGCCACCGAGCAGGTGGTGGGCCACGCACCGAACGCGTCGACCGCCGACGCCGAAGCGGCGGCGGAAGCGGCGGCGGCGGCGTTCCCGGCGTGGTCGCGCACCACCACGGACGAGCGAGCGGCCCTGCTGAACAAGGCGGCCGACCTGCTCGACCAGCGCTACAAGGCGCTCGTTCCGCTCGTGCAGGCCGAAACGGGTGCCACCCTCCGGGTCACGAAGCAGATGCAGGTGCCGATGGCGGCCGTGCGTTTGCGTCGTTATGCCAAAGGAATCGCCGCGGAGCAGTTCATTCCCGTGGAGCCTGGTGTCATGCCCACCACGGCGCTTGCTCCCGGGGGGATCATCGGTGGGGTGGCCCGCCGGGCGCCGGTCGGCGTCGTGGCCTGCATCACGTCCTACAACTTTCCGCTCACCAACATGGCCGGCAAGATCGGCCCGGCGCTGGCCATGGGCAACACCGTCGTGGTGAAGCCGGCGCCGCAGGATCCGCTCGGCATCGTGGCGATGGCGGAGGTGTTCACCGAAGCGGGCTTCCCCCCGGGCGTGGTCAACTTCGTGGTGAGTCAAGGGCCGGGCCCGGCCGAAACGCTCGTGGCGTCGCCGCATGTCGACATGGTGAGCTTCACCGGCTCCACCGGCGTCGGCCGGCAGATCGGCTCGGTGGCCGGGGGTTCGATGAAACGCCTCCTGCTCGAACTGGGTGGCAAGGGCGCGGCGATCGTGTTCGACGACGCCGACATCAAGACCGCCGTCACCGGCATCACCTCCGTGTGGGCCTTCCACTCCGGTCAGATCTGCACGAGCCCTACACGTGTGCTCGCACAACGCGGCATCTACGACCAGCTCGTGGCGGCATTGGCGAAGGCGGCCGGTCGTTTCGCCGTCGGCGATCCCCTGGAAGCCGAAACGGTGGTCGGGCCGGTGATCACGTCGGTGCATCGTGAGCGGATCGGGAGCTACATCCAGAGCGCTCGTGATGAGGGCGGCACCATTGCCGCCGGCGGCAACCTCGTCGATGTCGGCGGCACCGGCTTCTACGTGGAGCCCACGCTCATCGCCGACTGCAAACCAGGGATGCGGGTCATCCAGGAAGAGATCTTCGGCCCCGTGATCTCGGTGGTGCCGTTCGACGATGCCGACGATGTGGTGGCGTTGGCCAACGGCACCGACTTCGGCCTCTACGACTACGTCTTCTCCACCGACACGGCCAAGGCCTACGCGGTCGCGCAACAACTTCGCACTGGCAACGTGGGCATCAACACCGTGCAGCGCAATCACGAGCTGCCGTTTGGCGGGTTCAAGCAGAGTGGCGTGGGTCGAGACGGCGGCCGGTTCGGCTTCCACGCCTACGCCGAGCTCCAGTCCATCGTGTTCCCGTCCTAGGGTCACGTAGTCCGGACCTCAACCCGACACCTCATCCCAACCGCAGAGAGGGAGGCCGGCACATGCGCGGCATCGTCTACAACGAAAAAGAACTGCGTGTCGTCGACTCGCTCACCGTGCGCGATCCTCGTCCCGGGGAGGTGCGTATCCAGATCGTGCGCGCCGGGGTGTGCCACTCCGACGTGAGCGTGGTCAACGGCACGATCCCTTTCCCCACGCCCGTCGTGCTCGGCCATGAGGGCGCCGGCATCGTGATGGAGCTCGGTGAGGGTGTGAACGGGCTCGCCGTCGGTGATCACGTGGTGATCTCCACGCTCGGGAACTGCGGCGCGTGTTCGGCCTGCGACTCCGGCCAGCCCACGCACTGCCGGGCCACCTTCGGCAAGCTGTCGGCGCCGTTCAAGCTCGACGGCGAGCGAGCGTTCCAGTTCGCCAACATCGGGGCCTTTGCCGAGGAGACGGTGGTGAAGGCCGGCCAGGCCGTCAAGATCCATCCTGAGGTTCCGTTCGAAGTGGCATCGCTGCTCGGCTGTGGCGTGATCACCGGCGTCGGTGCCGTGTTCAACCGGGCCAAGGTGGGCCACGGTCAAAGTGCCGTGGTGATCGGCGTCGGGGGCATCGGCCTCAACGTGATCCAAGGGCTGGCCCTCTCCGATGCGCTGCCGATCATCGCCATCGACGCCAACCCGAAGAAACGAGATCTGGCGCTGCAGTTCGGCGCTACCCACTTCATCGATGCCTCGGTCCTGGATGCCGACGGCGTGGCGGCGGCGGTCAAGGAACTGTGCCCCAACGGTGTGGACTACGCCTTCGAGTGCGTTGGTCATCCGGCGCTGATTCGTCAGAGCATCGACATGCTCGATTGGGGCGGCACGTGTGTGATCCTCGGGGTGCCCAAGCTCGGCACCGAGGCCAATTTCATGGTGCACGGCCTCTACAACGACAAGACGATCATGGGGTGCCGCTACGGGGCCGGCCGACCCCACAAGGACATCCCGTTGTTCGTGGATCTCTACCGGGCCGGCCGGCTCAAGCTCGACGAGTTGGTCACCCGCACCTACCCGATGGCCGACATCCAACAGACGCTCGACGACATGCACAACGGCGACCTCGCACGCGGTGTGCTCGAAGTGACGTCGGTCTAGCGGGGCGGCGAGAGATGGCGCTCCCCGAGGAGCTACAGGAGCTGGCGGCCAAAGTGTCGAACTGGGGCCGGTGGGGCGAGAAGGACCAGCGGGGTACGGGCAATCTGATCGACGCTGACGCCGTGCGTCGGGGCACCGCGTTGATTCGCGACGGACGCCATCTGAGCTTGGCCATGCCGCTCGACCAGACCAGCCCCCAAGCCGGCGGTGCCCCCGGTCGTATCGCTCCGCTTCGCACCATGCTGGCCATCAACCAGACCTACACCGGTCAGGAAGGTGATGCGGCGTTCAACGACGACACGGTGGTGATGGCCATGAGTGCCGCCACCCACATCGATGCCCTTGCCCACGTGACCTACGGGGGTTTCATGTACAACGGCTTCCCCGACACGCGGGTGACCGCCGCCGGGGCAGGCAAATGCGGCGTCCACACGATCCAACCCATCCTCAGTCGTGGCGTGTTGCTCGACGTGGCTCGGGCCAAAGGGGTGGACCGGCTCGACAAGGGCTATCCGATCACGGCCGAAGACCTCGATGCAGCGTGCGACTTCGGCAAGGTGACATTGCAGGCCGGTGATGTGGCCTTGGTTCGCACCGGTCACATGCAGTGGTTCCACGAGGGCAAGGAGTGGGACTACAACCACGACTGCCCGGGATTGTCCACCCATACGATCGAGTGGATTCGCGACCACGACCTCGGCGCGGTGTTCGACGACACGTATGTCTACGAGGTGTGGCCGCCCCAGGACTGGGCCGCGATGATGGTCGTGCACATGATCCACCTGCGCGACATGGGCCAGTTGCAGGGTCAGAACTTCGACCTCGAAACGCTCGCCACCGATTGCGCCGACGACGGCCGCTACGAGTTCTGCTTCTGGGCCGCTCCCGAGCCCTTCACCGCCGGTTGCTCCTCTCCGGTGAACCCCGTCGTCACCAAGTAGCCCGGGTCGGGCCGGGTCGGGTCGGGTTTTGGTCGGGTCGGGTTTTGGTCTCCGAAACGCTTCAAAACTGACGCGAACGGGAGACCAAAACGCGAAGGATGGGGTCAGCGGGCGGTGTGGACGAGGCGGGCCAGCTCGGTGCGGTTCGTGACCTCGAGCTTGCGGAGCAGGCTCGACACGTGGCTCTCGACGGTGCGTCGTGAGATGTGGAGCCGTTCGCCGACCTTCGGGTTCGAAAGCCCCTCGGCCACGAGCGCGGCGACGTCCCGCTCGGCTGGCGACACCCGGGTCCAGCGCGCCACCACGGTGAGGTCTGGCGTGGGCGTTGCCGACGGTCCCGACAGTCCCGATGGTGCGGACAGTCCCGATGGTGCGGACAGTCCCGATGGTGCGGACAGTCCCGATGGTGCGGAAATCGACGTTGGCGCGGCGTCCGACGCCCCGGCGGTCAACCGCGATGCGTCGTTGGT
>Ga0335397_10010714_pt1 | contig 11322 bp, 8 predicted proteins | sample MAT04_FD_205740 | JGI IMG/M metagenome (GOLD analysis project Ga0335397, IMG submission 205740) | Freshwater microbial communities from Lake Fryxell liftoff mats and glacier meltwater in Antarctica - MAT-04 (spades assembly) (version 2) ...
TGCGAGGGCGCCGAAGGCCTGCTGCGCGACGGCAGCGGACACGTGAGTGGCGCGCATCCGAAGCTGCTCGAGTCGATCAAGCTCCTCGAAGAGGGCGCGGCGGTCGCGGGGGTGCGGGTTTATTGGTCGCTACTCGATGCCAACGCGGCGTCCCGCGATGGAGACGAGATCACGCGTGCGATCTTGACCGATCGCGACGAGGGTGCGCGCTTCGCCGAGCTGGTGGTCGCTCCGATCGCGCGTGCGCTCGACCGCGCGGTTTTGGTCGGCCTCGAGATCGTCAACGAGCCGGAGGTCGTCACCGAGAGCTGTCGCGACATGCGCCCATCGACGAGCCCGCCGTCGGTACCGTGGGAGACGCTCGGCGCGATGATCGCGCAGGCCCGCGCGGCCGCAGTGGCGGAGCAGTCGGGTCTGGTCGTCACCGCGGGCACCGGACACGCGTTTTTGCCGGAGCTGTGGCGCAGCGGCGCGGGGCTCACTGCCGTCGACATCCACGTCTATCACGCGGAGGGAGGGCTCCCCTCACGCGCCGATCTCGCGGCGTACGTCGGCGACGCGCGCATCGACAGCGCGGACACGCCGCTCATCGCCGGCGAGTGCGGCGTGACGAAGCCCCATCACGATCCGCACGCGCTGCGGAACTACCTCATCAACGCCGACAGCCGCGCGTATTCGGCCGCGTTCCTGTGGAAGCTCGAGGGCGATCTCGTGCACGACAACTCGCCGAAGCGAACGCTGACCGAGACGGGCCTCGAGCTGCACACGGAGCTGAAGGCGCGCCCCGCCGACGGCTTCATCAGCGATCGCTGATGAGATGTCGACGAGCGGAAATCGTCAGGCGGCGAGCATCTCGATTGGCACCACTGCGCGCAGCGCGCGTTCGAGCTTCTTCGCGATCGCCTTCTCGAGCTGGCGCGCCCGCTCGCGGCTGATGTTCAGGGTCTCGCCGAGCTCGCGGAGCGTCATCGGCTCGTCGGCGAGCATGCGGCGCTCGAAGACGACGCGATCGCGGCCGGACAGCGTCTCACCGAAGGCGCGCACGGAGGCCTGCACGAGTCCGTCGCGCGCCACCAGCGCGAGCTGGTCGTCGGAGCGCGCGTCGTTGGCCGGGAGCACGTCGACCGCGGTTCCGTCGCCGTCGTCGTGGAGCGGCTCGTCGAGCGAGACGTCGCGTCGCGACAGGCGATCGCGCATCTCGATGACTTCTTGCACGGGGACCTCGAGCCGCGCGGCGAGCGCGTCCGCCGAGGCGTCGAGGCCGAGCGCTTCGAGGCGCGCCGTCTCCTTGCGCAGCTTGAAGAAGAGCTTGCGCTGCGTCTGCGAGGTGCCGAGGCGGACGAGGCGCGCGTCGCGCATCGCGGTCTTCAGCATGTACGCGCGGATCCACCACGCCGCGTAGCTGGTGAGCTTGACGCCCTTCTCGGGGTCGAACTTGCGCACCGCGTGCATCAGCCCGAGATTGCCCTCTTGGATCAGGTCGAGCAGCGGCACATCGCCCTTGCGCAGCTCGCGCGCCATCTTCACCACGAGGCGCAGGTTCGTCGTGACCAGCCGCGCGGCGAGCTGAGGATCACCGGTGCGCCCGAGCTCGCGCGCGAGCTCGATCTGCGCTTCCGCGGACATCACCGGATGACGGCCGATCTCGCGCATATAGGCATGGAGCGCGCTCTCGCCGGCGTCGGCTGCGAGCGAAGTGGTCGAACGCTGTGCGAGTCCCTTTTCTGACTTGGAGTTCGTGGTCACGGCCATTGGACGAGCGGACTTGCCGTGCGTTACGACCGCGTCGTTGCCGGCCGAAGCACGGAGATGGCGAGCCCACCTACGCCGGCGGCGAAGGCGATCCAAGAGCGAACCCCGCTCGGTCGCTCGGTCGCGGCGGCACAGCCTCGTGTTACCGTCGCCGCGCATGCCCGCAGGGACTCACCTGGACCGCGAGTCTCGACGACTCGCCGAAGACGGCCGACGCGAGAGCAACTGGAAGCGCTGGGGGCCCTACCTCGCCGAGCGCCAATGGGGAACCGTTCGCGAGGACTACTCCGCGAACGGCGATGCGTGGACACATCTGCCGCATGACCACGCGCGCAGCCGGACGTACCGCTGGGGTGAAGACGGACTGCTCGGCATCTGCGATCGGCAGGGGCGACTGTGCTTCGCCCTCGCGCTCTGGAACGAGCGCGATGCGATCCTCAAAGAGCGGTTGTTCGGGCTGACCGGCCCCGAGGGCAACCATGGAGAGGACGTCAAAGAGGCGTATTTCTACCTCGACTCCACTCCAACGCACTCGTACATGCGCGCGCTCTACAAGTATCCACAGCGCGCATTTCCCTATGAAGAGCTGCGCCGCGTCAATCGCGAACGAAACCGCCAAGAGCGCGAGTTCGACGTCGAGGAGACCGGAGTATTCGACGATGGCCGCTACTTCGACGTCACCGCGGAGTACGCGAAGAGCTCACCCAACGATCTGCTGATTCGCATCACGGTCGAGAATCGCGGCCCCGAGGCGGCCAATCTGCACCTGCTGCCGACGCTGTGGTTTCGCAACACCTGGAGCTGGGGTCGCAGCGGCGAGGGCTACGGTGCGCGCCCATTGCTACACCAGAGCGGGCCCGGCGTGGTCGCCGCAGAGCACGAGAATCTCGGCAGCTATCGTTTGTTCGTGGCCCCGCGCAGCAACGGCAGCGAGACGCCGCTGCTGTTCACCCACAACGAGACCAACACGGCACGACTCTACGGCGTTCCGAACGCAGGCCCGGTGAAGGATGCGTTTCATGCGCACGTCGTCGACGGCGCCCAAGGTGTGCTTGCGACCGATTTACGCGGGACCAAGTGCGCGGCGCACCACGTGCTGCGCGTGCCAGCGGGCGGGCGTGAGGTCGTGGAACTTCGCCTGGTGGCCACCGACGTCGCCGAGCGCGAGGGCTTTGCGCCGTTTGGCGAGGGGTTCGCTGCGGTGTTCGCCGAGCGGCGCGCCGAGGCCGACGCTTTTTATGCTGCACGGCTGCCAGCGAAGCTGACCGACGACGAGCGCAACGTCGCGCGACAGGCCTATGCCGGGCTGCTGTTCACCAAGCAGTTCTTTCACTACGTCGTCGAGGAGTGGCTCGCGGGCGATCCCGCCAGTCCGTCGCCACCGGCGGAGCGGCTTCGCGGGCGCAATCGCGAGTGGAAACACGTGCACAACCGCGACGTGATCTCGATGCCAGACAAGTGGGAATACCCTTGGTACGCCGCGTGGGATCTCGCGTTCCACATGATCCCATTTGCCGAGATCGATCCGGCCTTCGCCAAAGATCAGATCATCCTTTTCCTGCGCGAGTGGTACATGCACCCGAATGGGCAAATTCCTGCGTACGAGTGGAATCTCGGCGACGTGAATCCGCCAGTACATGCGTGGGCGGCATGGCGTGTCTACAAGCTCACCGGCCAAAAGGGCGCGCGTGATCGGGTGTTCCTCGCGCGGGTGTTTCAGAAGCTCTTGCTGAACTTCACCTGGTGGGTGAATCGCAAGGACGCAGAGGGGAACAACCTCTTTGGCGGCGGCTTTCTCGGACTCGACAACATCGGCATCTTCGACCGGAGTAAGCCTCTGCCGACGGGCGGCCGGCTCGAGCAAGCCGATGGTACGGCGTGGATGGCTTTCTATTGCACGACCATGCTCGCCATCGCGCTCGAGCTGGCGCGTGAGGACCCGGCCTACGAAGACGTCGCGTCGAAGTTCTTCGAGCACTTCGTCGCCATCTCGGAGGCGATGAACACCCACGGTGGCAGTGGCCTCTGGGACGAGCGCGACGGCTTCTACTACGACCAGCTGCTCATCGACGAGCACGCTGGACAGCCACACGTCGAGCCGATGCGGATTCGCTCGATGGTGGGCATCATCCCGCTGTTCGCGGTCGAGGTGCTCGACGACGAGCTGCTTGCCTCTCTGCCCGGCTTCCGCAAGCGGATGCAGTGGTTTCTCGAGAACCGACCGGAGCTCGCGCGGCAGATCTCGTATCTCGATGGCGGCAAGCGCCACGGTGGCAAGCGATTGCTCGCGCTGCCGTCGCGTGAGCGCCTGACGCGCGTGCTGCGCACGGTGCTCGACGAGCGAGAGATGTTGTCGCCGTACGGCGTGCGCTCGCTGTCACGCGCGCACCGAGACGACCCGTTCGTGCTGCAGGCAGGAGGGCAGCGCTTCGACGTGCGCTACGTGCCGGGCGAGAGCGACTCGCCGATGTTCGGCGGCAACTCGAATTGGCGCGGACCCGTGTGGATGCCGGTGAACTATCTGCTGGTCGAGGCGCTCGAGCGCTATCACCACTTCTACGGCGAGGACTTCCGCGTGGAGTGCCCTACTGGCTCAGGCAAGCTGCTGACGCTCGCGGAGGTGGCGAGAGAGATCCAGCACCGACTGACCCGCTTGTTCGTGCGCGATCCGAGCGGGCGACGGCCGTGCCACGGCGAGGATCAGCGCTTCGTCGAGGATCCGCACTGGAAGGAGCTGGTGCTCTTCCACGAGTATTTCCACGGCGACACCGGCCGCGGTCTCGGTGCCTCGCACCAGACCGGCTGGACCGCGCTCGCCGTGAGCTGCCTCGAAGACATTGCGCGTCGGCGCTGAGTCGGACGCTCGTCGACGGTGGCGCCGCGATCCGCTGTGTCCACTTGCCTCCGGGGCGCCAGGCGGCTACGGCTCGCGAACGGAGAAGAAGCGCCATGAAGCTCGACGGGATCACGATCTTCGGACTCATGTTCATCGGCATCATTCTGGTCGCGGCAGGTATCGCGGCGATACACGGCGGCGGCTGAGCGCGGGAGGCCGCGCTTCACGGCGGCGGCTGAGCACGGGAGGCCGCGCTTCACGGCGGCGGCTGAGCACGGGAGGCCGCGCTTCACGGCAGCGGAACGCAGCGCAGCGACGGCTGGCTCAGCGCGTGGGCGTCGGCTCTTCGAGTGTCAGGATCGCGATGGCCGCGCTCAGCTCCGCGCGCGCGGTCGCAGCGGCTGCTGATTTTTGCGCGAGCTGCGCGGACAGTGCCTCGGTGTCGGCAGCGGCAGCGCGGAGACTGTCGGCGACGGAGCGCCGTGCGGTTGCGCTGTTGGTGGCGCGCGCGGCGTCGAGGGCGCGCAGGTTCTCGCGCAGCTCCGCGCTGCGCATCGCGGCGTCGGTGAGGCGCTCGCGCAGCGAGGCCGCGTCGACCTCGAGCGCCGCGAGCGCGCTGCGCTTCGTCAGCGCGGCGCGGAGCTGCACGTCGAGATCGGCAGAGAGGCCGCTCGCCTCGAGGTAGGGCGTGAGCGCGGTGCGCAGGTCGGCGACGATCGACACGCTGCGACGCACCGGCGTCGCTTCTTCGATCAGCAAGATGGCGTCTCGACCGGCGTCGAGCGGCACGGGCACGAGATAGGCGGCCGGCTGTCGCTCCGTGCCCGGCGGCAGATCGCGCGGGGTGTACGAGGCGAGCCGCGGATGGCGCACGAAGAGGCGCTGCGGCGCGCGAGTGCCGGCCTCGATCAGGTAGCGCGTGCGCGACACCGCGCGGTCTTCGAGCGTGACCACGCCGCGCGCGATCGAGAGCAACCGCGACGGCTCCGACGCTTGCTCGCGCTCGACGATCACCGTGCTGCTTTCGTCGAGCGCATAAGGGATCGTCGCGGCTTCGTCGGGCGCGAGCGCGGTGAGCAGCCCTTCTCCGACGAACGCGCCACGACCGAAAAGCGCGACGGTGCCCGGCACGAGGGCGAGTCCAGTGCGGTTCGTCACGCGGGCCGCGCGAAACGGGTGCACGTCGCTACCAGCCACCGCCAAGTCGGGCCGAAACAGATAGACCTCTTCGCCGGGAACGCGGGTGCTGGCGATCGTCACCAGCGTGGACGAGCCGGCGGCGATCGAGACGCGCGCGCCGACCTCGTAGCGCGCATCGACGCCGTCGCTCGTCGCGCGCACCGCCGGGTCCGCGGTGCGCGACGCAGACGCGACGGTCACGCCGCTCGGCTCGGGCGCGGCGGCGGGCGCGTCGTTGCTCGTCGAGAGGATCTCGAACTCGGTGCGCCGGTTCGCATCACGCGCGGTCGAGGTCGCGCGTGGATCGACGGGCTGCGTCGCGCCGAACGGACGAACCACGAGCCGGTCGGCGGCGACGCCGCGCGCGATCAGCGCAGTCCGCAGCGTGGCCGCGCGCGCCGCCGAGAGCGCCCAGGCGTCTGGCTCGTCGTCGGCGCAGTGGCCGCGCAGCTCGACCCGCGTGATCATCGGGTTGCCAACCAGCGTCGCCGCGATGGCCTCGACGATCGGCGTGTTCGACGGGCGCAGCTCGCTCGAGCCACGGGTGAAGTAGATCTTGTCGAGGATGACGCTCTGCGAGTCGCTCACGACGACGTGCCCGCGATCGGGGCAGCCGTCTTCGTCCTCGGTTCCGTTGTAGGTCTCGGCATCGTTCGGGCAGCGGTCGTCGCGGTCGGGGATGCGGTCGCGGTCGTTGTCGTCGTCGGGGCAACCGTCGGCGTCCTCGAAGCCGTCGCGGTCCTCCGCGTCGCTCGGACAGAGGTCTTCGGCGTCGCGCACGGCGTCGCCGTCCGTGTCGCCGCGCCGCCGCGAGCGCTCGGCACCGACGACACCGGTGGCGACCGGCGCGATCATCCGTCCCGTGGCGTCGGGGCGCTCGATGAACTGCGGCGTGCGCAGGTCCACGGCGAACGACAGCGGCGCGCTCGTCGCGAGCACCAGCGAGATGCCGCTCCAATCCGTCGCGCTCGCGTTGTGCACGAGCGCCCACGCCTGCAGGAGCGCCTCGCCCTCCCCCGGCGCGTCCGGCAGCACGATGCGATAGGCCGCGCGCCAAGTCGGCGTGGGCACCGCGTACGTGACCAGCAAGTCGCGTGAACGCGCGTCGGGAAAGCGCAGTCCGAGCGTCACGTCGGCGTCGTCTTCGGGCTGGCCCTCGACCGGCGCGGCGCGCTGCGGCACGTCCGCCGACATGATCGTGTGCGCGTTCGGATCGGCGTCGATCACGGTGAGCGTGCTCAGCACATCGTCGACCTCGTGCGCGCCGAAGCGCAGCGCGAGTCGATCGCCCTCGACCCTGCCCTCGTGCTCGAAGTAGCCGATGCCGTTCTGGTGAAGGACCACGCGCCGCAGCGAGAGCTCGCCGCTCGTGCCCGTCGTCCCACAGCCGGTCACCAGCAGCAGCGAGAGCACGATCGACGGGCGGACGGCGAGCACGGTGCGCAGGGTCATCTCCAGAGGGTACGCCGCTTCGCCGCCGACATTCCGTGCGTTGCGTCGAGCGCGGGTAGCGCCGAGCCTCGCCGCGCGAGACGCGAGCCGCAGCTACTGCGCGGGCTGCGCCGATTGCGCGCCGTCGCCTTCGTCCTCGGCGGGTGCGGGATCGATGCCGAGGCGTCGCGTGATGATGTCGTGCGCGAGATAGCAGAGGGGCGTCAGCGCCGCGGCGACGATCATCTTGTAGACGTAGCTCCACGCGGTGATCGTCGCGACCTCGGCGAGTGGCATCGCGCCGAGCAACGCGCCGAAGTTCACGAAGGTCGTGTCGACGATCTGCGAGATCGCGGTCGAGCCGAGCGCGCGCAGCCACAGATGCCGGCTCTGGGTGATGCGCTTGGTGAGATGAAACGTGTGGATGTCGACGAACTGGCCGATCAGATAGGCCGTGAGCGACGCACCGAACAGCCGCGCCGAGAGCCCGAACACCGCGTCGAACGCCTCTTGCGGCACGGGCGATCCGCTAGCGACCGGGAGCTTCCGCGCGATGAAGATGATCGCGAAGCCGAACACCAACATCGCCATGCCGATCAGCGTGAGGAACCGCGCGCCGCGACGTCCGTAGTACTCGTTGACGACGTCGGTGAGCAGGAATGCGATCGGAAACACCACGGTGCCAGTGGACATCGTGATGCCGAGCACCGAGAAGAACTTGCCAGCGACGATGTCCGCGACGAGCAGCGAGGTGAGGAAGATCGCCGTGAGCACGAAGTAGAGCCGCTGCTTGGCGTCGAGCGTGAACATGCTCAGTCCTCTTTGTCGCCCGGTGCGGCTCGTGTGCCGGCGGCGGTCGGCTCTCTTGGGGCAAGCACCCGCGGCGGCAAGAGCTCGGGCTCGGTCTCGACTTTCTGCGCGAGGAAGATCGCGGCATCGAGCTTTTGGAACGCGCGTTTGCGATACCACTGCAGCGCGGCGCGATTGTTCTCGGCGACCTCGAGCACGAGGTGAGTGCAGCCGCGCACGCGCGCGAGGTGCTGCAGCTGCTCGATCATGAACGAGCCGACGCCGCGACCCTGCGACTCCGGATGCACAGCGAGCTCCTCGACGAACAACGGGCGCATGTCGCGCTTGTCGAAGAAGCGCATGTTGATCCAGTTGTCGGAGCCGGTGACCTCGTACGCGCACTCCGCGTAGCCGACGATCTCGCCGCCGATCTCGAACAGCAGCTGCTCGACGCCCTCGTTGTCGTAGACCTCCATGAAGCGCTGCTTGCTGCGCGGCCGCTGGAACTCGAGCGTCTGCGTGTTGACCGCGCGAAACACCAGCTTGATGAACTCCCACGCCTTGTTGAGATCGCGGCGGTGGATCCGACGCACACGGATGGCGTCGTCGACCTCGGGTATTTTCTTACGCGCCATCGGGGCGGAGGGTAGCGCGAGTCGACCGCGAAGCGGGTCGGCTTCGTCGCGCTCGGGCGGGCGTCGCGCGATGGGGTCGGAGCGCCGACGCCCGTGGCGACGGCTACGAGTGTTGTTTTGCGCGAGGCAGCAACACGCGGAACGTGGTCCCGCGGCCGCGCTCGGACTCGACCTCGACGTGGCCGCCCGCGCTCTCGACGATGGAGCGGACGATCGACAGGCCGAGCCCAGTGCCGGCGCCCTCGTCTTTGGTGGTGAAGAACGGGTCGAACAGCTGCGCGCGCGTCGCCGCGTCCATGCCGATGCCCGTGTCAGACACCTCGAGGCGCACCCAGCCGATCGGCGCGCCGTCCTTGCCGAGTCGATCGAGCGCGCGACCGCGCAAGGTGATCGCGCCGCCGTGGGGCATCGCGTCGCGCGCGTTGAGGGCGAGGTTGAGCAGCACGCGCTCGAGGCGCGCGGTGTCGAGCGTCACCACGCCGAGGTCGCTGTCCATGTCCGCGACGATGCGGTACTGCGATCCGCTCAGTCGGCGCAGGAAGCCGAGCACGGTGTGGGCGACGCTCGCCGGAGAGGCGAGCGTCTGCCGCAGGCTCGGTCGGCGCACCTGGGCGAGCAGACCCTGCACGAGCGCCGCAGCGCGCACCGCCGCGGCGTCGACGTCTTCGAGCAGCTCGCGATGTTCCGCGTCGAGGCCCGGATCGTCGCCGAGCGTCGCCACGCCCGACTGCATCACCAGCAACATGTTGCCGAGGTCGTGAAGCGCGCTCGCCGCCGCACGCGCGAGGGTGTCTTCACCGAGGCGCGTCGCCACCAGACCTTCGAGCGAGCTGCAGCGCGCGGCGAGCGCCCGCACGTGCTGCTCTTTCTGCACGGCTGCCGCGGCGACATCGTGCGCGGCGTCTCCGCCCACCTGCGTGTGCGCGCGGCAGACGTCTTCGAACGTGGTCGCGTGCGTGAGATTCGGAAACGCGTCGTAGCGATAGCCGCACGCGATCGAGACGCCGCGCTCCGCCTCCGGCTGCCACAGCGCCTCCAGGCGGAGCGCGAGATCGTGACGCCCGTCGCGCGCGAGCACGTCGACGGCCGTGGTGAACGCGTGAACGCGCCTGCCGAGCGCGCCGAGCACGCGCAGCGGCGTGCTTACCAGCGCGTCGAACGCCGCAAGATCGATCGCATCGTCGACGCAGAGCGCGCGCGCGAGCGCGGCTGCATCGACGAAACGGACGCAGCCATCGCGATCGAGCCGCGCGAGGTCGATCTCGCGCGCAGCGAGGCTCGCGCGCACCTCGGCTTCGACCGCCGCCTCGACGACGAAGGCGACGGCCTCGTCGTGCCGGAGCGCGGGCAGCGCAAAATCGACTGCAGCACGGGCGAGACCAGCATCGTCCGCGCAGAAGATCGCGCTGTGCTCCGCCGGAGCGCCTGGGTGCCAGTCTGCCGAGGATGCGATCTCCATCAGGGACGGGTACGGATGTCGGCAACGGAACTTGAGCGAGGGCCTGGATCAAACCGCGCGAAGATCAGCGCCGCGGGCGACGGGGCGGCGCTTTGGTCGGCGGCGCGGGCGTCGCGCTGCCGCTCGCGTCGCGGAAGGTGATGACGACTCGAACCTGACCGGTGTGCGCACCCGCGGGCAGCTGCATCTGCTCGAGCGCGTGCTCGGCGCAGCGGCCGCTGTTCGTGTCGCCGACGGTGCTCGATGCGGCGGCCGCGCCGCGCAAGTTGCGTCCGGCGATCTGCGCGGTGAGCGTGATGACGCCCGCCGGTGAAGCGCCGCGGCGGCCGGCGCGGCGGCGGCAGTCGAGCAGCCCAGCGAGGCCATCGGTGAGTCCGCGCTGCACGGCGGCGACCGCGGTCGAGCTGGTCGCGCCGACTGCGGTGACGTCGTACGAGATCTCGCGCTCACCGGTGCTGCCCTGCGCCTGCGCTTGGCCCTGCGCGTTGGTGCCGACGCTCGCGACCTGGCGCTCGCGGCTGTCCTGCACGGCTTGCGTGCCGCGCGCAGCGGAGTTGGCGAACTCGAGCGAGACGATCGCCGCAGCGGGACGCTCGACGCCTTGCAGATCCACGCCGCGCATCGCGATGAGCACACAGGTCTGCAGCGCGTCATCGCTGAGCAGATCGGTGGTGATCTCGACGGCCGGACGACCGCGGCCGCCATCGAGCGAGACGCGCATGCGGAGCTCACCGGTGACAGTCGGATCGGCCGCGGCGGCGCGCGTGTAGCAGCTGCGCACGGCCGCCATCTTCTGCCCGACCGCGCGACCGATCGCCTGCAGCCGGTCGTTGTTCGTGCCGCGATCGCTCTCGAGCGCCAGGCGAACGTCGGAGCGCGTGGTGATCGACGCCGCGCCCTGTCCCATGCCGGTGCCGTTGACGCCGACCCCAGGGACCGGCTGTTGGGCCGTTGCGACCGACGCGAGCAGGAACGCTGGCGCGAACAGCAGCGCGGGCGCGAGCGCCGCAGTCGCGAGAGAAGAGCCAGCCGAGCGTAGGAGCATGTGCATGACGCGCATCGTGCCTCGGACGCGCGCTGCGTGACAGATCTTCATCGCGCGCTGCGCCGCACTGCGTCACGGCGGCGCTGCGCCGCTACACGGCTTCACGCTACGCCGCGGGGCTCAGCGTGTAGCCCGCGTCGGCGAGGTGCGTGCGCCACTCCGCCGTGATCGCCTGCGCCAGCGCGCGATCCTCGAT
>Ga0335397_10010717_pt1 | contig 11321 bp, 11 predicted proteins | sample MAT04_FD_205740 | JGI IMG/M metagenome (GOLD analysis project Ga0335397, IMG submission 205740) | Freshwater microbial communities from Lake Fryxell liftoff mats and glacier meltwater in Antarctica - MAT-04 (spades assembly) (version 2) ...
ACTTGTACCAGACGATAATTTCAGGCTTTCGGTGATGATTGATTTTGAAACACGCATCCTGGGTACTCAATATGCTTCCATCGCCGATATTGAGGATTTTAGGAATGAAATTGCCGATTGCCGCACGTTTGTATTTCTGCACGATCTTGAATTTCTTATCAACAACAACCTTATCAAAGGAGGTGATGTAAGCAATGCCATTGTATTTGTTGAACGTTTGCTCAGCGAAGCCGAACTCGACAGCCTGGCCAAGCATTTTAACAAACCCAAAATTACTGTACTCAAAGAAGGCATTTTAAATAACCTTGAGCTTCGTTTTCACAACGAACCTGCCAGGCATAAACTGCTGGATGTTATCGGCGATTTGGCTTTGGTTGGGATGCCGATTAAAGGTCATGTAATTGCCACTCGACCTGGCCACCTGGTGAACACCAATTTTGCAAAACTCATTCGCGAACATATAAAAAATGCTCCCAAAGGGCCAAAAATTGACCTGAACAAAAAGCCTGTTTACGATATCAATGACATAAAAAAAATATTGCCACACCGTCCTCCTTTCCTCCTGGTTGATAAAATCATGGAAATTAATAACAAACAGGTAGTAGGTGTAAAAAACGTAACAATGAATGAAGCGTTTTTTGTAGGTCATTTCCCGAATGAACCCGTAATGCCAGGAGTTTTACAAGTTGAAGCAATGGCTCAGACAGGCGGAATATTTGTTCTGCATTCATTGCCTGATCCTGAAAACTATATAACGTATTTCCTAAAAATGGAAGCCGTTAAATTCAGGCAGAAAGTTGTTCCCGGCGATACCCTGGTATTTGTACTCGAAATGATTTCGCCCGTGCGCCGTGGTATTTGCCATATGCGCGGAACAGCCTGGGTGGGTGACAAAATTGTTACCGAAGCTGAGTTGATGGCACAGATAGTAAAAAGGAAATAAGAATGCCTGGTGTTCGGGGCAAAGTGCCTTGTGTATAATTCCGTGTGTCATGCTTCGGAACTCAAAACTCTTCCAAACCCGAAACTCTTCAAACCCGAAACTTGTCACACTGAGCGAAGTCGAAGTGCATCAAACCCGAAACTTGTCACACTGAGCGAAGTCGAAGTGCATCAAACCCGAAAACTCTTCCAAACCCGAAACTCTTCAAACCCGAAACCCCACAAACCCATGAACCAACCCTTAGCATACGTACATCCGCAGGCAAATGTTGCCAAAAATGTGGTAATTGAGCCGTTTGTAAACATCGAAAAAAATGTTGAGATCGGCGAAGGCACCTGGATTGGTTCCAATGTTACTATTATGGAAGGTGCGCGTATCGGAAAAAACTGCCGCATATTTCCGGGTGCCGTAATATCAGCTATTCCGCAGGATCTGAAATATGCAGGTGAAAATTCAATTGTCAGAATCGGCGACAATACCACCATCAGAGAATTTGTAACGGTTAACCGGGGTACCAAGGCTATGATGGAAACAGTGATAGGGAATAACTGCCTTATCATGGCTTATGCCCATATAGCTCATGATTGTATTGTAGGTAATAATTGCATCCTGGCTAACGCCGCTACTCTTGCTGGTCATATAACGGTTGACGATTATGCAATTATCGGCGGGCTTACAGCAGTCCATCAATTTGTTTCTATTGGCCAGCACACCATGATTTCGGGAGGATCGCTGGTGCGTAAAGATGTACCTCCTTTCACCAAAGCTGCCCGCGAACCGGTTTCGTACGTTGGAATAAACTCCGTTGGTATGCGCCGCAGAGGATTCTCGAACGAAAAAATCAATGAAATCCAGGATATTTACCGCATTATATTCCTTAGCGGATACAATGTAAGCCGTGCCGTCGAAATTGTTGAAACCACCATGCATCCTACGGTTGAAAGAGATGATATTCTTTCGTTTATTGGCCGTTCAACAAGAGGTATAATGAAGGGCTATTCGAAATCGAGAGAATAAAACTCAACGTATGAGATTGAAAGCGTGAAACCAGATAACAGGTTTGAATGCCAGTAAAAATAAGTTTTGTCAGCAGCTAAAAATATTGGATTTCCATCGTATCCATCACTTTTTTTTGAGTCCCAATTCCTAATTTCCTGAACTAAAAAATCCATGCATATCACGCTGAGTAAAATAAGCAGAAAATTTAATTACGAATGGATATTCAGGGATGTGGACTTCAAATTTGAGCAAGGAAATGCGTATGCAATTCTTGGTTCCAACGGGTCGGGCAAATCAACATTACTCCAGATTATCTCAGGGCATCTTCATCCTTCGGGAGGCGCAATAACATACAGCCATAATAATAAGGATATTCCGGTTGATGACTTCTACAGGCATGTAACTTTCAGCGGTCCTTATCTCGAACTTATCGAAGAATTTACACTGGAGGAAATGCTTACTTTTCACAGCCATTTCCGTAAATTCAGGAACGGCATGGATGTAAACGCCGTGATGGAAGCCACCGGACTTATCCGCAACCGCAACAAACCAATAAAGTATTTTTCGTCAGGAATGAAACAACGAGTCAGGCTGGCAATTGCCTTGCTCACCGAATCGGAAGTTGTTTTACTCGATGAGCCTGCTGCCAACCTCGACCGCAAAGCCATTGAATGGTACCGAAACCTGGTGGCTGAAAATCATAAAGACCGGATCATTATTGTTTGTTCCAACTCCCAGAGTGAAGAACACGATTTCTGCACACAATCCATTGTGATTGATGATTATAAAAGAACGGGGAAATAGGAATTAGTTTCAGAGTTTCAGTTTGAAGGGTTTGAAGGGTTTGATGCACTTCGACTTCGCTCAGTGTGACAAGGTTCGGGTTTGAAGAGTGACAAAGTAGCATAGTTGCAGAGTTACAAAGTTGCAAAGTAGCAGAGTTGCAAAGTAGAAACGCGATGCCTCGCGTCTCCATCAAGAAAATACCGATGTTTCACGTTTGGCAATTCCCTTTTATCACTATTCCCTTTTATCATCCCAACCATCGTCCTTCGCCTTTTACCCATTTGTTCCCTTTTATATTAAATTTCATATTTACAGCATTCTACAATTTCAAATTCCCAATTCAAATATTTTATACTAAGCTCATAACTTAAGTATTGGATTATCAGGAAAAAGTGTACTTTTGCAGCCGTTTTAATACAAAATCAATTATATTCTAATACCACATTATGGCAACAACTTCTGAATTCCGCAATGGACTTTGCATCGAATTCAACAACGACCTCTATAAAATTGTAGAGTTTCAGCATGTTAAACCAGGCAAAGGCCCTGCTTTTGTGCGTACGAAACTGAAAAACCTGAAAACAGGAAAAGTTATCCCCAATACTTTTACCGCCGGTGCTCCAATTGATGTTGCCCGCGTTGAACGCCGAGCCTACCAGTTTCTTTACAAGGACGATAATGGCTACAATTTCATGAACAATGAGACTTTCGACCAGATTTCGATTGAAGAAGAAATGGTTGAGAATTACCAGTTTATGAAAGAAGGTCAAGGTGTTGAAATTATGGTTCATGCTGATACCGAAACGCCATTAACCTGCGAACTTCCGGCTTTTGTGGAACTTGAAGTTACTTATACCGAACCAGGTTTCCGCGGAGATACTGCATCGAATACGTTGAAAAAAGCTACCCTCGAAACAGGAGCTATCGTTCAGGTTCCTTTATTTATTGATGAAGGCACAAAAATACGCATCGACACGCGTAACGGCAGTTATTTCGAACGGGTAAAATAAGTCTGTAAAACAAATACTGCCCGCAAAACTATATCATATCTTCAGAATGAAATTTACTTCGCCATTAACACTTCGGGAGGTTGCTGAATATATCGGTGCAACTTATTGTGGCGAAGCCAATTTCCCGGTTTCAGGTATCAACGAGATACATATGGTTTCGTCAGGCGATCTCACCTTTGTCGATCACCCGAAATACTATACCAAAGCTCTTACATCGCAAGCCAGTATTATATTAATTAATAAGGAAGTTGAATGCCCCGAAGGCAAAGCACTTCTTTTTCACGACGACCCTTTTGCAGCCTATATTATGCTGGTGCGTAGGTTCATGCCTTTTGTTGCATCATCAGCGGCAATAAGCAACACTGCGGTTATCGGCGAAGGTACAGTAATTCAACCAGGAGCTTTTGTCGGCAATCATGTGCAAATTGGTAAAAACTGTATTATTCATTCTAATGTAAGCATTTACGATCATACCGTTATAGGTGATAATGTGGTGATACATGCCAACAGCGTGTTGGGTGCCGATGCTTATTACTTTCAGCACAAGTCCGAAGGATACCGAAAATTTGAATCGTGCGGTAAGGTGGTTATCAGCAATAATGTTGAAATCGGGGCACTCTGCTCTATCGACAGGGGCGTATCGGGCGATACCTTTGTGGGAATAGGCACTAAATTTGATAACCACGTGCAGGTGGGTCATGATACAAAAATAGGCGCAAACTGCCTTATTGGAGCTCATACTGCCATCGCCGGTGTTACGGTAATAGAGGATGATGTGCTGATTTGGGCAAAAGTGGCCATTAATAAGAATCTCGTTATTGGTAAAGGTGCGGTTATACTTGCTACATCGGCAGTAGATAAATCATTGCCCGCAGGCGGAACTTATTTTGGAATACCAGCTGTAGAAGCCAGGACCAGGTGGAAAGAACTCGCTATGCTCCGCAAACTGCCTGATTTGTACCATAAACTCAAATAAAAGTAGAAATTCCCTTCCTGCCAAAAATGCCTCCTGAAAAGCAAGGGGCATTTTATTTACGCCTGAAGTTAAACGGATATAATAATTTTAGAAAAAAGCAGTACAGAGAACTTGCCGTATTACAGCTTTTCAGGCTTGATGGATAAATTTTTATTCGAAGGATTTAAAACCGGACGAATCATGATTTGCATCCTTTTCATCATTAAGATAATATAAATCGAGTGCCGCTATTATTGCCACTATACCCCAGAATGGTACACTTGCCTTATCAGTATTCAGGAAGTTATTCATAATCCCATGAATATAATATGTAATCAGTGCAAGTGTTGCGGATAATGCCAGTATGCGAGTCTGACTACTCGCCGCCTTTTTATACACATTTAGTCCGGTATAAATAACTGTTACCAGAATAGCTAAAACACTTAGCAGCCCCAAAACGCCGGATTCGGCCAGCGGACCTATATACTCACTGTGGGCATTTCCCATATCACCCAGGTCGGTACTGATAATAGTTTTCTCACTTGCTCTCTGAAAAGGTGCATACTCGAACTGGTAAGTGCCGGGTCCCCATCCCAAAAAAGGCCTTTCCGAAAACATCCTCATTGCTGCTTTCCAGCGGTTTATACGCTCAAGATTCGATGCATCGGATGAAATATTCGAAATTGACTCAACATGCTCAATAAAATTTGCCGAAGTATCCTGCTTGTTTTTTTCAAGTTTATCCAGAATTTCCATACTGAACGAAAAGAAAAGGACTACTCCAATTATAAAGGTGAGCGCTATCCATTTGAATTTTATATGCAACTTTACCAAAACCAATACACCGATTGCTACGCCTACACTTACCCATGCCGCGCGACTAAAGGATAGATAGAGGGCAACAAGCAAAATGATCTCTGCAATCAAAGCCAGCAATCGCTGCCTGCCTGACACTGATTTATCTAATGCCAACCCAAGCATAACAGGTACGAATAAAGCTAATATTACGCCATAAGCAGTATGATCATTATAAAATGGTGACATAACCCAATGACCGGCCTTTTCGCTGAAATCGTATCCCATATGAATCCAGGTAGTATAAAAAACTACTATGATTAATGCCGACACATATGCCCATATAAACAGCCTGATATTAGTTTTGGTGCGGAAAAGCATTATCCCGCCCAGATACATCGGGAAAATAAACCACATCCGTGAAAAAAGATATTTAAAGGATACCAGAGGTAAATCCGAAGTAATAGCGGTTAACAGCATCCATGCAAGATTGAATAGAATAGCCAAGCTAATTGGGTGCCTGACAATTCTGCGGTCAATTCCTCCTTCGAGAAGAATTTTAAGCACAATAAAAAAAAGTATCCCGATCAGTAAAGGCTCACTTGGAATTGAAATACTTACACCCAAATCGTAATCACCTATATCAATGGCTAAGGGCGTAACAAAAACGGCAATCAGCAGAATTTTCTCAAGACTAAAAATATACATAAGCAATAATATGCATACCAAAGGAATAAGAATTCCAAAGTATATATCCTTATATACCCAATACGTATTCAACAATACAAAGATTGCCGTAGCGAGATAAACAATTGATATTTTACGTTTTTCAGTCAAAATAAGATTAACCGTTATGAGTTATTTTCTTCAGAAGAAGAAATTCTGCACTGTTCAAGTAAAACAATGACAAGAAGGCTGAACAATAACGATCCGGCAACAAAGTAAAATAATACAAATAACCTTTTCGGATAGGATTTCTTATCGGCAACCAAAGATGGAGTTACAACATTTACATACGTGAATTTTTTATCAATATCGAATTTAGCTGCTTCGTATCTGACCATGATTTCGCTGTATTCAGATGAAGTATGCGAAATCCTGTTACCAAGATAAAGCAACTCAGCACTTTTATCCAACATACTTTGTTTAAGTCTTGTTACATCTTTTGAATTTATGCCGCTACCTCCGCCGTCAACCGTTCGCAATTCGCCACGGGTTATTTCCTGGCTTTGGCCACTCACATCATAGATACCATAGGTTAATGCAAGGTCGCGATAAAGTTTTTTCACCGAATCCATTTCAGCCTCCTTAGCTTTCAGAAGCTTTTCGATAGCATAAAATACTTCCAGATATTTCGTTTCGTGGGTATTCCGGATTTTGCTGTCGGAATAGAAAAGTATTGCATTTACCATATCCCGCGCCATTACAGGATCAACATCCACAACACTTACCTCAATACTCTCATACTGTGTTTTAGAAATATTTGCATTTTTATTGTAAATTCCATCAAGGATAGAAGCAAAGTATTTCTCGTCGGGCGATATGTTATAATGCTTGGCCAGGTCGAACTTTTTTATAACGCTGTCGCGGACATCATTTGATTTCATCCATTGCAACATCTGCTCTGTCTGGCTTTCGTCGGAATAAGGCAATATATTGGAAGGATAAATAATTGCGGATGACTTAAACCTTGGTTTCATAATAAAAGGACTGGAAAGAAGCAGTGATACGAGTGCGGCTGCAATAGCAACTATAATCAAATGCCATTTCCATTTAATGACAATTTGGATCAACTTGATATTACTAAAGAATGTATCCATAGGAGTAAAATGATTTATGTTTGTACTGTTTCTGTTTTACGAATTAATAATCATGCGATTTCCGCCACGGCAGATTTCATTTAATGGTTCGTACGCTTTTATGTTTAAGTTTTTTCAGGAATTCAGGGCTTCTCTCAACCATAAAAATAACAAGCATTCCGGCAAGCAAAGCACCTAAGGTTGAAAGCACTATGTTAATCCAGATGATAGGATACGATTTGCGTTCAGCTTTGGAGGCTTTTTCGACAATGAATTTTTGTGCTATTTCTTCAAATGCATCCATTTTAGCTTCTTCATATTTTGATTTGATAAAGCTAAGTTGCTTTTTTTCATTTACCAAAGCTTCGCGAAGAGATACATATGACCCACCATAGGTTGCAAGGACTTGAAGTTTGTTTTCAAGAGCAGTAATTCCGCGTGTATTTCCTTTGGCAATTTCTTTTGCCAGTTCACGGTTCATCATTTCAGCCTGTGTTTCATAATCATTAACCCCAAGTTTCCTGATTTGGGTTAACGAATCTTCCATTACCGCTATCTGCTTTTGTTGCGAAAAGTATGCAGCTTCCACTAATTTAAAACCTTTCATGGCACGCTCTTTTTGCATATCACTTTTAACTGAATCGAGCAGCGAAGCTATTTCGTTGGCAATATCAGCAGCCAGTTGAGGATCTTTATCGAGCACTGATACCTGCACAGCCATATATTCAGTCCGCCTGAACTTAATATTGTAATTATAACGGTATTTGAGGCGTGTCTGGTAATATTTTGATTCGGGTTTAATGCCGTAATGTCCTGCTAATTTGAACCTGTCAATAACTTTATCTCTAATCCGGTTCGAGTTTAATATCTGCAGCATCTGCTCGGTTTGTTCATCCTCACCAAACTCGAGTATATCTTTTTTAGGACCCGGATTTTCAGTTAGCAGTGACTTTGAAATTGAATTACTCGAAGCCGGATACATGATTACCGTGGACTTGTACAAAGGCGAAATAAATAATGGCGAGGAAAATATTGCCGAAAGCAGAGCAACTGATAAGCCAAGAATAAGGAGCGTTTTACGCCACTTATATAAAAACATGGCTACTTTAAATGAATCAGTATAACTGTTCGGGGAAGTATTGAGCATTGGATAAACCTGGGAGTTATTGCCTGCAAAGATAGAGAAATCCGCTTAAAATGCAATTCAGGATGTCAGGTTGTTTTATTGCATGAATAGCTCTTATTGAATAGGGTTTTAATTACAGGCCTAAAACTTTTATCTTCAGATAAAATCAATAATAACGGCAGTATTATATTTTGATGTGCTGGAAAGGTTAAGACATCATAATAATTCCATGCATTCATTCAAAAATTGGTTAATTCTTATTTTGAGGTGCTATGAGAAGTAGCCTGCTATTCTATATAAAGCAAAATCTTTGTCTCTGACCCCATAATTGTTTGATATAAATCGTTGAATTTTTCCGTTAACCCTTTCAGCTTTCGCGTTGGTTTTGGTTTCTATAAAGTAATTGATGATGTTTTCTTCGTGTTTTTCTATCATTTTCACACAAGAATTAAAATCTCCCAATCCGCTTTTTTCTACTTTTTCGTACCACTTGAAAAGTTGTTGCTCAATGTATATTCTTGATTTTACAGCATTTGATTTGTCGAACCAGGTTTTAAAATCCTGAGCCAGTTCATAAGCTGTTTCTAATTTTGGGTATTGATTGAAAACGCTTTTCATCAGGTTCTGCTGGTCGTCATTCCAAATGCATTTGCTTTGTGACAGCAGACGTCTCGTTTTTTGTAACAGTTCCAAATCGGTTAATATTGCCTCGTCTTTTTTTTGCCGTTTGCCTTTGGGTAATTGTTCTAAAATCTCTTTTCTTATCTGCATTCTCACACTTTGAACGGCATCATAAACATATTTCATAACATGGAATTTGTCTATAATAATCAAGGCTGTTGGCAGGATGTTTCTACAAAAATTGAGATAACCTGGCGCCATGTCGCAACTTATATTTTGTATTCTTTTGATACTTTCGCCTAAAAATATGATGCCTTTTTCTAGAACGTTTACCTTTACACTGTCTATTACAAAAGCAATTTTCCCTGTGTCTTGATTGGTCATAATAGTAAAAGTTTCATGCCCTATTTGCTTGTCATCGATGCACATACTTGTACCAACATTCTCTGGCTTTGCTATATAAACTGTTTTCTCTTTTAAAATTTCTCCCGTCTGCTCATCTATGACTCCTACTTTTTTGTCATCCCATTTGCCATGTTTTTTATCCTGCTCGTAATCGCTTAAATAATTACGGTACCAATAATATAATGTCTTGGGTTTTAAATCAAACATATGAGCAACAGTGCTAATGTTAACGGGATAATCTTCTATCTTCTTCCTTTAAAAAAATTCCCAGTTCTGGGACTATTTTCAGGCCTTTTAATGTAAAATCATATTCGTTGCTGTAATGCTTCTCACTGTTAGATTCTTTCCATCTTCGACGGAAAATTTTCAAATAAACCGGTTTTGCTGAAAAGGAATGACTAATGGCTTGGACCGGGTTACAATATCCATCACTTACCAAATCCGCTTTTTCTTTTAATTCTTCTGGAAGTAAATCCTCTTTCTCTCGCATCTCAATTTCCCAATAATCCTTGAATTGAGTAGCTCCATAAATGTCAAAGTTGTCCAAAATGTTCTCAGGTACCAGCATCTTGGAAATAACCAAAAATAATGAATCAATACTTGGTCGCTCTATTTTTTTCCTTCCCATAATTATCGTGGTGTATATTTGCAAAGATAATCATAGCACCTCAAAATAAGAATTAACCATATTATTAAATAGACGAAATATTTAAGTAAAATCTATTTTCATTGCCAGGGCTTGTTTGTTTCAGAAAAATTGATAATTTTGCACTCCTCAAATACGGCGAGGTAGCTCAGTTGGTTAGAGCGTCTGATTCATATCCGCCTGAGGCGGACACGAGTTCAACGAAATAAAAGAATAAATTGAAATAATGGCGAGGTAGCTCAGTTGGTTAGAGCGTCGGATTCATATCCGCCTGAGGCGGACACGAGTTCAACGAAATAAAAGAATAAATTGAAATAATGGCGAGGTAGCTCAGTTGGTTAGAGCGTCGGATTCATAACCCGAAGGTCACGAGTTCAAATCTCGTCCTCGCTACTAAAATCCTGAGATTGTCAAAAAAATGACAGTCTCATTTTTTGTTTTATGGAATATGTAGTCTATATCTTGTATTCAAAAGCGCACGACAAAATCTATATTGGTTTTACTGCCGATCTTGTAAATCGTTTTCTTTCGCATAATGAGCTTGGTAAAAAAGGCTGGACCATAAAATACAGGCCTTGGGAGGTAATCTATTGTGCTTTTTTTGAAGAAAAAATTCTCGCCATTGCTCGTGAAAAACAACTTAAAGGAGCTAAAGCCAGGGAATGGTTAAGGTTAAAGACTAAAAAAGAATACCCGAGTGTCGGATTCATATCCGCTTGAGGTGGACACGAGTTCAAATCTCGTCCTCGCTACATCTAATGATCAATACTTACAAAAAGAATAAGGGCTTTCAGAAATGGAAGCCTTTTTTTTATTTGTGTGCTACTGAGTAAGGATTGGCCATGATAAGCAGAGTTTTGAATTGAGTTATAGCCATAGACGTAAACAATAGCTATGATGAGAGCTTTTGTCTTTATACGCCATTTTTTTTCCTATTCACTACTTCATATAATTGGAATCGCATTATTATCACAAACAAATCATCTATGTATTATTAATTTCCTTTACTTTGAAACTGAAATTTTACAGGCTTAATACTATACCTTTTATTATTTTCTGCACATTTCAAATGTGTATTTTATCATACGTGTCCGAACAATTAAGGTTTTAGCTAGCTCTGAATTATATGGTTATTGATAATCAGATATATAGCTATTGAAAATCCAGAATTAGCTGTTCAAAATCTTTATCTACATGGTGAGAACTAAAAAGGTTTGGATGCGGCTTTTGCCTTTT
>Ga0335397_10010718_pt1 | contig 11320 bp, 8 predicted proteins | sample MAT04_FD_205740 | JGI IMG/M metagenome (GOLD analysis project Ga0335397, IMG submission 205740) | Freshwater microbial communities from Lake Fryxell liftoff mats and glacier meltwater in Antarctica - MAT-04 (spades assembly) (version 2) ...
AGCCGCAGATTCGCAGATTGGTTTGTTTATCTGCGAATCTGTATTAATAAAAATCTGCGAATCTGCGGCAATAAAATTAATTGAGATGACCTGAACTGAGGCTAAAAAGCCGCAGATTCGCAGATTCGTTTTTTTATCTACGAATCTGCACTAATAAAAATCTGCGAATCTGCGGCAATAAAATTAATTGAGATGGCCTGAACTGAGGCTAAAGAGCCGTAGATTGGAAGATTGGTTTCTTTATTTGCGAATCTGCGGCAACCCAAATCAAAATATTAAGCCGCAATAAACATACATTTATGAACAAAGAATTTGAACCTGACAATTATCCTCTCCAGGAAGAAACATATAAAATTATTGGAATGGCGATGGAGATACATAGAATACTTGGGAAAGGATTTTCTGAGATTGTTTACAAAGATGCATTGGAGTATGAATGCAAAGAGCGGGGCATTATTTTTGAAAGAGAAAAGGAATACAGCGTCAATTATAAAGGAAAAATATTACCGCATAAATTTTATGCAGACTTTGTAATTTTTGACAAAATAATTGTTGAGGTAAAATGCAAAAAAGGAATTATTGAAGATCACTATGCACAAGTGATCAATTACCTTGCAATCTCTAAATTAGAAGTGGGACTCCTCATTAATTTTCACGAAAAGTCGCTGGAGCATAAGCGGATCGTTTATACAAAATAATTGGCCGCAGATTCGCAGATTATTTGCCATAGATTATTTGCCGCAGATTCGCAGATTAAAAGCAAAATCTGCGAATCTGCAGCAATAAAAAAATCTGAAAATCTGCCGCAATAAAAACTTCAAGGTCATGAAAGGCTTCATTTTTATTCTACTCCTGCTCTGCTCCATCACAGCCACTGCGCAACAAAAAACCTATTGCAATCCTATCAATATCGATTACGGCTATACGCCCATTCCCAATTTCGCCAGTTGGGGAAATCACCGGGCCACAGCCGATCCGGTGATTGTGAATTACAAAGGCAACTATTTTTTATTCAGTACCAATCAATGGGGCTACTGGCACAGCAGTGATATGCTGAACTGGAAATTTATCTCCCGCAAATTTCTTCGCCCATGGAATGAAGGCTATGATGAATTGTGTGCACCGGCAGTAGGAATTATTGGCGACACCATGATTGTTTTTGGAAGTACTTATACCAGCAAATTTACCATATGGATGAGCACCAATCCCAAAGCCAATGAGTGGAAACCATTGGTAGATTCTTTTGATATTGGCGGATGGGATCCCTCTTTTTTTACAGATGACGATGGTAAATTGTACATGTACAATGGCAGCAGTAATAAGTTTCCGATGTATGGTGTAGAGCTGGATCGTAAAACATTTTTACCAAAAGGCACAAGAAAAGAAATGTATTTGCTCGAAGACTGGCGTTATGGATGGCAGCGCTTTGGAGAGTACATGGATAATACTTTTCTTGATCCATTTATAGAAGGAAGTCATATGACAAAATACAATGGCAAATATTACCTGCAGTATGGTGCGCCCGGTACAGAGTTTAGCGGTTATGCAGATGGTTTAATTGTGGGTAATCATCCGCTTGGCCCGTTTGAAACACAAAGCGATCCGCTGAGTATAAAGCTGGGTGGTTTTGTGCGGGGCGCTGGCCATGGCGCCACTTTTCAGGATAATTTTAAAAACTTCTGGCATGTATCTACCACGGTACTTTCTGTAAAAAATACTTTTGAACGCAGGCTGGGCGTGTGGCCTACCGGTTTTGATAAAGATGGCACCATGTTTTGCAATACAACATTTGGCGACTATCCTCATCATATTCCCGGCACAGGATTCTCCGGTTCCAGCTATGGCCTTAATGGAAAATCAGCTTACTTTACTGGTTGGATGCTGTTGAATTATAACAAACCTGTGCAGGTATCCTCCACCCTTGGTGGCAATCTGCCAAACAATGTAGTAGATGAGCTGGCCAAAACTTATTGGAGCGCAGCAACAAATAACAAAGGAGAATTTATACAAACAGACCTGGGAAATATTTCAACCGTAAATGCTATTCAAATTAATTATGCCGACCAGGATGTGGAAAGCAACCGCTTGGGAAAATGGAATGACCAATATCATCAGTATAAAATTTATGCTTCCTCTGACGGAAAAAAATGGAAGTTGCTGGTAGATAAGAGTAATAACAAAACAGATGTTCCCCATGATTATGTAGAATTGGAAAAACCCGTGCAGGCAAGGTATATCAAGCTGGAAAATATTCATATGCCCACCGGTAAATTTGCCATCAGCGGTTTAAGAGTTTTTGGAAATGGTAACGGGGCAAAGCCTTCGTCCGTAGAAGGATTTATTGTACTGCGCACCGAAAAAGACAAACGCAGTGCATTCATTAAATGGAAACCTGCAGACAATGCATTTGCCTATAATATTTATTACGGCACACATCCGGATAAACTCTATACCAGTATTATGATTCATTCCAACAATGAGTACTGGATGAAAACCATGGACAAAATGAAAGCTTATTATTTCAGCATTGAATCAATCAACGAAAATGGCGTAAGCGAAAGATCAAAAGTGATGAAGGTAGAATAGCAATACTGCCAGGTAGAATTGCCCGGATAAAAAGCATCATAACAATAGGTTTTTACCCCACATAAACACAGCACATGAAACTCAAAACCATAACAACACTTCTCATTCTTTTCAGCTTTGCCAGTCTTAAGGTAAGCTCCCAATCGTCATTGCCCTATTGGAAGGAAGTGCAGGCTTTTAAAAAATTAGATAGCAGCAACTTTCCTGCTGCCCATCAAATACTATTTATTGGCAGTTCTTCTTTTACCATGTGGAAAGATGTTCAGCAATATTTTCCCTCATACCCTATTCTTAACCGTGCATTTGGCGGATCCTCATTACCGGATCTCATACAATACCGCTACGATATTCTATACCCATACCAGCCCAGGCAGATAGTTATTTATTGCGGAGAAAATGATTTTGCTGCAAGCGATACCGTATCTGTAGAAACGGTAGTGGGGAGGTTTAAAACGTTATTTTATTTGTTAAGAGTAAAATATCCAAACACCACTGTTGCTTATGTATCCATGAAACCAAGCCACAGCAGGTTGCAGCTTTTGCCAAAATATAAAGAAGCAAATATGCATATCAGGAATTACCTTGCATCTCAGAATAAAACCAGTTTTATAGATGTGTATTCGCAGATGCTTAATGCAGATGGCAGCATCATGGACGATATTTTTCTGCAGGATAAACTGCACATGAATGCCAAAGGTTATGCAATCTGGAAAAAAATAATATTACCATATCTTCTTAAGAAATAAAAAACGCTCACATGAAAAAAATTCTTTCAATTGTTTGCTTCTCCCATCTTCTTGCATTGCTATCATTTGGCGGCAACATTCTCAAGCTTGAATCTCCTGATAAAAATTTAATATGCAGGATTATTGTTAATGATTACGATGGAAAAACAGGCAATCTGTTTTATGAACTGGATTACAAAACCAGGCCGGTAATAAAAAAATCTATTCTTGGCTTTAATTTAAGCAGCCCCGAAATTAAACTCCATTCTTTTGACGTGGTAGCATCAACCATTACTACCACAGATGAAAGCTGGGTGCCGGTTTGGGGCGAAACAAAACTTGTAAAAAACAATTACCGCCAGTTGCTGCTAAAGCTTAAAACAAAAGACAGCATTTTTATAAATATAGTTTTCAGGTTATTTGATGATGGCCTTGGATTTCGCTACGAGTTTCCTGCCCAGCCAAGGCTTAACCATTTTATTATTGCAGATGAATTAACACAGTTTGCATTAACAGGCAACCATAAAACCTTCTGGATACCCGGCGACTATGACACCAACGAATATCCTTATAATACCACCGCATTGGCCGGTGTAGATGCATCCGGATCAAAGTTTGTGCAGGAAATACATACCAAAACTTTTTTTAGCAAAGATGCCGTTCAAACACCATTGATGATGAAAACTGCAGAGAACCTGTACATTAACATTCATGAGGCTGCATTAATAAACTATCCTGCTATGAACCTGGTGATAGATAAAAGTTCTTATGAGTTAAATGCTCACCTGGTGCCAGATGCTGTAGGAAACAAAGCATATTTACTGGCACCTGCTAAAACCCCCTGGCGTACCATTGTGGTAAGCGATAAGGCAACAGATATCCTTGCCTCTAAAATAATACTGAATTTAAATGAACCTTCAAAAATTGCCAATACATCATGGATAAAACCACAAAAATTTGTAGGTGTGTGGTGGGAAATGCATGTAGGCATCAGCAGTTGGGACTATAGTGGCAGCCAGGTGGGTTCTCAGCAATCAACAAAAGTACCACATGGCGCTAATACAGCCAATGTAAAAAAATATATAGATTTTGCTGCTGCAAATGGTATTGATGCTGTGCTGGTAGAAGGATGGAATACAGGATGGGAAGACTGGTTCGGCAAATGGAAAGAAGATGTTTTTGACTTTGTAACACCCTATCCTGATTTTGATGTGAAAGAACTGGCAGCTTACGCAAAATCAAAGAATGTAAAGATCATCATGCATCATGAAACCTCCGGCTCCGTTACCAATTATGAGCGTTGGATGGATACTGCTTACCGCTTCATGAAAAACAATAATTACAACGCTGTAAAATCAGGTTATGTTGGAAAAATTATACCAAGAGGTGAACATCACGACGGGCAGTGGATGATAAATCACTACCTGAGAGCAATAGAAAAAGCCGCTGATTACGAAATTATGGTAGATCAGCATGAACCCGTAAGGCCAACAGGCTTGCACAGAACTTATCCAAACTACCTGGCATGTGAAGCTGCAAGAGGCAACGAATTTAATGCATGGAGTGTGGGCAATGCGCCGGAACATGAAACCATTTTGCCTTTTACAAGACTAATGGGGGGCCCGATGGATTATACACCGGGTATCTTCAAAATTAAAATGAGTTATTACGATTCTTCTAAAACCAACCAGGTGCACACCACCCTTGCAAAGCAGCTTGCATTATATGTTACTATGTACAGCCCATTGCAAATGGCCGCCGATCTGCCCGAAAATTATAACCAGCGCCTGGATGCTTTTCAATTTATAAAAGATGTGGCTGTTGACTGGGATGACACAAAAATACTGGAAGCAGAACCAGGAGAATACATAAGCACAGCCCGCAAAGCAAAGGGAACAGAAAACTGGTTTATTGGAGCAATAACAGATGAGAATACACGCAATGCGGTATTGTCACTAAACTTTTTAAACACAGGGCAAAAATACATTGCCACCATCTACAGGGATGCAGATAAAGCACATTGGAAAGAAAATCCGGAAGCATATCTCATAGAAAAATTTATTGTAGATGCTAAAACGGTTTTAAAACTAAAACTGGCACCGGGTGGCGGCTGTGCTGTGAGCCTGATGCCGGCAGATGCGCCTGCAATAAAAAAAATTAAAGCATACAAAAAATAAAGACCGGAACATACGTGTACGTATAAACCCAGCACCATGAAATGTATAAATCTCAGGCAAAGCATTGCTATCTGCAGTTTGCTGATAACCGTTGCCTGCAATGAAAAAACACACACAACAAAAATAGTATTTGGATCATGCGGCCACCAGGATGATCCGCAACCCATCCTTGCGCTTGCAGCAGACTACAAACCAGATCTTTTTATTTACCTGGGAGATAATATTTATGGCGATACCGATAATATGGATACGCTAAAAGCAAAGTATGCAATGCTTGCAGCTAAGCCGGAATTTAAACAATTAACCGGCAATACAAAAACACTGGCTATATGGGATGATCATGATTACGGCCGCAATGATGCAGGTAAATATTATCCTTATAAAAAAGAATCTAAAGAAATCTTTCTTAATTTTTTTAAAGAACCGGCAGAAAGCGACCGCAGAAAACATGAAGGCACTTATCATTCAGAATATTTAAAATACGGCGATAAAACCGTGCAGGTTATTTTACTGGACAACCGAAGTTTTAGATCTGACCTACTCCGTTATGATACAGTTGCAAAACTTCCACGAAAAAAATATTTTTATGCATTAGATTATAAACCCCATACTTCTGCAGACAGTACCATGCTGGGAGAGGCTCAATGGAAATGGCTGGAAGCTGAACTTTTAAAAAAAGCAGACCTGCGCCTTATTGCAAGTGGCTCGCAATTTGGTATAGAGTTTAACGGTTATGAAGCATGGGCCAATTTTCCACAAGAACAAAAAAGAATGCTCGACCTCATAAAAAAAACAAAAGCAGAAGATCTTTTATTTTTAACCGGAGATGTACATTATGCAGAAATTTCCAAACTGGATGAGCCGGGCTTATACCCGATTTATGATATTACTTCCAGCGGCATTACCTCCACCTGGGATTTTCCCACTCCCAATAAAAACAGGATAGAAGGTCCCGTGATGGAAAATCATTTTGGCCTGCTTACCATAGAGTGGAAAAAAGACCCGGTAATTTTATTACAGATCATCGATAAAAATAATAACAGCCGCATAGAATACGAAATCAATGCAAGCGAACTAAAATTTGATTAATAGCCATTCAGTAATTTATAAACAGGTAAGCATGAAAAGAATTGTTATCAGCTTATTGATCGTAGCAACAGCGTTCAATACTTATACAGCATCTGCCCAAAAAGCCAGTGATGCCAAAATGAAGATCTTTATTGATGCGTTAATGAAAAAAATGACACTGGATGAAAAGATCGGGCAATTGAACCTGCCCGGCAGTGGCGATATTGTTACCGGCCAGGCCAAGAGTTCAGATATTGGCAAAAAAATAAGAGACGGACAGGTAGGAGGTTTGTTCAATATTAAAACAGTTGCAAAAATTAAAGAAGTGCAGCGTGTAGCTGTAGAAGAAAGCAGGCTAAAAATTCCCATGCTTTTTGGGATGGATGTTATTCATGGTTATGAAACAGTGTTCCCAATTCCTTTGGGTATGAGTTGCACCTGGGATATGACCCTGGTTGAACGCAGTGCACGCATAGCTGCCAATGAAGCCAGTGCCGACGGCATCAACTGGACCTTTTCACCAATGGTAGATATCAGCCGTGACCCACGTTGGGGAAGGGTTTCCGAAGGTAACGGAGAAGATCCTTACCTGGGATCTCAAATTGCAAAAGCAATGGTGAAAGGTTACCAGGGAAATGATCTTACAAAAAACAACACGATACTTAGTTGCGTAAAACATTATGCATTGTATGGTGCCGCAGAAGCCGGCCGTGATTACAACACAACAGATATGAGCCATCAGCGCATGTACAACGAATATTTTCCACCATACAAAGCAGCAGTAGATGCGGGCGTAGGATCTGTGATGGCATCTTTTAATGAAGTAGATGGTGTTCCTGCAACGGCCAACAAATGGCTGATGACAGATGTATTGCGCAAGCAATGGGGCTTTAAAGGCTTTGTAGTAACAGATTATACCGGCATTAATGAAATGGTTGCTCATGGTATTGGAGATCTGCAAACTGTATCAGCACGGGCATTAATGGCAGGCATTGATATGGATATGGTAGGAGAAGGATTATTATTGACCACAAAAAAATCGCTGCAGGAAGGTAAAGTAACCATGGCCCAAATTGATGCTGCCTGCAGAAGAATTCTGGAAGCAAAATATAAACTTGGCCTGTTTGATAATCCCTATAAATATTGTGATGAGAACAGGGCTAAGACAGAAATATTTACAGCAGCCAATCGCAAAGAAGCAAGAAGTATTGCTGCGCAAAGTTTTGTATTACTAAAAAACCAGGGCAATATATTGCCATTAAAAAAAGCAGGCACCATTGCATTAATTGGTCCGCTGGCAGATAACAAAGAAAACATGCCAGGCACCTGGAGTGTTGCAGCAGTAAAAGAAAATGCCACTTCTGTATTGGCAGGCCTGCAACAGGTGGTGGGCGATAAAGTAAAAATCCTCTATGCAAAAGGCAGTAATCTTGATGCAGACAGTATCCTGGAAGAAAGAGCCACTATGTTTGGCAAAACATTATACAGAGACCGTCGCCCGGACAGTGTTATTTTAAAAGAGGCACTGGATATAGCTGCACAAAGCGATGTAATTGTTGCTGCGGTTGGAGAGTCTGCCGAAATGAGCGGAGAAAGCAGCAGCCGCTCAGATATTCAGATACCGGCCCTGCAGCAAAAATTAATTAAAGCATTATTGGCCACAGGCAAACCGGTAGTATTGGTATTGTTTACGGGCAGACCACTTGTACTAAAATGGGAAAATGAAAATGTACCTGCCATTTTAAATGTATGGTTTGGTGGCAGTGAAGCAGGATACGCTATTGCAGATGTATTGTTTGGCGATATAAATCCTTCTGGTAAACTGAGTACTACCTTCCCACAAAATGTAGGACAGGTGCCTTTATTTTACAATCATAAAAATACCGGCCGGCCGTTGGGAACATGGTTTGAGAAATTCCGCAGCAATTACCTCGATGTGAGCAACGAACCCGTTTACCCTTTTGGCTATGGTTTGAGTTACAGCAATTTTATCTACAGCGATATTACTTTAAGCAACAATTTGCTAAAAGGCAATCAAACATTAACGGCTACGGTTACCCTAACCAACACAGGTAATACAGATGGAAAAGAAGTAGTACAATTATATATTCGTGACCTGGCAGGTAGTGTAACAAGGCCGGTTAAAGAACTAAAAGGATTTCAGAAAGTAGTCATCAAAGCAGGTGAATCTAAAAAAATATCTTTCCCCATAACCACAGCAGAGCTTAAATTTTATAACTATGATTTAAAATATGATTGGGAGCCCGGAGAATTTGAGATTATGATCGGCGGAAATTCAAGAGACGTGAAAATGGCCAAATTAATCTGGAACAAATAAAAATAATCCCGGTACCTTAAAAATACCGGGATTATTTTTATGATTAAAATTATTCTTGTCCGACTAAATGTTTGAAACCCTTATCAAGCCTACATGACCTCACCCCAACCCCTCTCCAAAGGAGAGGGGCTATAACTCTCAACCAGTAAGCATTTGAACGAATGGGTAGAGTTTTAGCCGGACAATAGTGGATTAAAATATCATTCCTGTTTAACAATAAAAAAATCTGTATGAAAAAATTCCTGTTTATCATCACCAGTTTGCTTTTACCAGCCTTGCTGCTAAAAGCACAAAATAACAGCCTGTATCAAAAACATTGGTTTGTACAAAACGGAGATTCATTGCCCTACCGGTTATTATTGCCGGAAAATTATGATGCTGCAAAAAAATATCCGCTTGTATTTTTTATGCATGGTGCCGGCGAAAGAGGCAACGATAATGAAAAACAACTTGTGCATGGCGCTCAATTATTTTTAAAAGCAGACGTAAGAAAAAATTACCCAGCCATCGTTGTTTTTCCTCAATGCCCGCAAAATAGTTTTTGGAGCAATGTAAGTTTCCGGGCAGATAGCCTTGGCAAACGCAACTTTGTTTTTAAGGCAGATGCAGCACCCACCCGTGCAATGGTGATGGCCAATGCATTATTGCATCAACTCATAAAAGATTATCCTGTAAAAAAGAAAATGATTTACATCGGCGGATTGTCTATGGGAGGTATGGGTACATTTGAAATGGTATATCGCAATCCCAAAATATTTTCAGCAGCCATTCCCATTTGTGGCGGCGGAGATCCTTCTACAGCAAAAAAATTGAAGAAAACAAAGTGGTGGGTTTTTCACGGGGCAAAAGATGATGTGGTTCCACCCGCCAATTCCGAAATTATGGTAGCAGCATTAAAAGCCGCCGGTGCCCCGGTTAAATTTACTTTATACCCCAATGCCAATCACAATAGCTGGGATGCTGCTTTTGCAGAACCGGCATTGCTGAGCTGGTTGTTTGCACAAAAGAAATAATGCCAAACGGAATTTCATTTTAGGCTCCCGATTCTATCCTACCGTGTGGACACATCTTCGATGTGAAAAATTTAGAACACTGATGACACTGACCTGCCTGGCCGGCCGGCAGGCAGGTTTGCAGAAAAATTTGGATTGTTTTGCTGATCCAAAATCCTGCGAAGCAGGATAATCCTGTGTTTATAAAATTTAAAAAGCTGATTCCTGGGTTAGTAAACAGTTTAACCAATTATAAAATCATATAAATCCATCCCACTTGTCTACCGGCAGGCATATCCTTGTCATCAGTGTTCCTATTGTATTTGTATCCACACGGTAGGATTCTATCGGGATGTGCTGGCTAAAATTTCGTATAACTTATGTGCGGCAGGGTTTGGTAAATGACGGTAGAAAAGTATTGGGCTAATTTATAAATCAAATCGATATAATTTTACTGTTCAATAATATTTATGCTGAAAACATTATTTGCAGCCTGTGTTCTTTTTTCGTTCATGGCCTGTTCTACAACAAACAAAACAATCCGCAATATGAAATTTGCCGACAATACAGTGGTGGCTCATCGTGGAGCATTTAAGAAAAATGGTTTACCGGAAAACTCCATTGCCTCCTTAAAAGAAGCCATCAGGCTGCAATGCACCGGCAGCGAGTTTGATGTAAGAATGACGGCAGATGATTCTCTGGTCATCCATCATGATCCGCATTATAACAAACTTGACATTGAAAAAACATATTACCGGGATCTGCTGCCATTTAAATTATCAAACGGCGAAAAATTGCCCACGCTGCTGGAATATCTTTTGGCTGGCCTGAACAATAACCCCGCCACCCGACTGATTGTAGAAATCAAACCTTCTGGCATAAGTAAAGAAAGAGGAAAATTGATTGCAGAAAAAGTGGTAGCAATGATTCGAGAATTGAAAGCAGAAAAAATAGTGGCTTATATCAGCTTCGATTATGATATGCTGAAACACATTCATCAAATAGAACCAACCGCCATTACCCAATACCTTAATGGCGAAATAGCCCCGCAACAACTTAGCATGGATGGCATCAGCGGTGCCGACTATCATTTCTCCGTTTTCAAAAAAAATCCCGGGTGGATAGCAGAAGCTAAACAATATAAAATACAACTGAATGCCTGGACGGTAAATGCAAGAGAAGACATGGACTGGCTGCTGAAAGAAGGTTTTAATTTTATTACTACCAATGAGCCGGAGATGTTATTAAATTTAAAAGCGCCGTAAAATATTTACAGGGGTTTTTGTGGTCCCGCCATTTGGCTTTGATAAAGTAATTGACACCCTTTTATTTTCATCCCATCTTTTTATTAAGAACCCATATCACAACCTGCTTAAAGATGATAAACTTCAAACAGAAGAAGAACTCAATAATTCATAAAATGATTCATAAAAA
>Ga0335397_10010722_pt1 | contig 11319 bp, 10 predicted proteins | sample MAT04_FD_205740 | JGI IMG/M metagenome (GOLD analysis project Ga0335397, IMG submission 205740) | Freshwater microbial communities from Lake Fryxell liftoff mats and glacier meltwater in Antarctica - MAT-04 (spades assembly) (version 2) ...
CGTTCGATGTCGGCATCGCCAGCCGTTTGAGGGCGGGCTCCCAACGACCGTCAATCCGGGTGGCGACAAATCCGACCCGGCATAGACGCCGATTATTGGCTCGGGCTCCTAAACCAGACGGCTCTGTATGACCGCCGCTTCGATGAAGCCCGCGAACAGCGGATGAGGCGCGAACGGCCGGCTCTTGAGCTCCGGATGATACTGTACGCCGATGAACCAGGGATGGTCCTCGCGTTCAACCGTCTCGGGCAGGACGCCGTCGGGCGACAGGCCGGCGAAAGTCAGCCCGCCCTTCTGTTCGATGTCGTCGCGATAGTTGATGTTGACCTCATAGCGGTGGCGATGGCGCTCGCTGATGGTGGTCGAGCCGTACATTTCGGCGATCCGGGACCCCGGCTTCAGAGTCGAGTCATAGGCGCCCAGCCGCATGGTGCCGCCCATATCGCCGCCCTGCTGGCGCAGCACCCGCTGATTGCCCTGGGTCCATTCGGTCATCAGGCCCACGACGGGCTCGGACGTCGGACCGAACTCGGTGGATGAAGCCTTGGGATAGCCGGCCAGATTCCGCGCCGCCTCGATCACCGCCATCTGCATGCCGAAACAGATGCCGAAATAGGGGATCTTGCGCTCGCGGGCGAAGCGGGCCGCCTCGATCTTGCCTTCCGAGCCGCGCTCGCCGAAACCGCCGGGCACCAGGATGGCGTGAGCCTCCTGAAGCCGCGCATCGCACGCCTCGCGGTCGCCCTCGAAGGTCTCGGCCTCGACCCAGTCGATATTGACCTTGACGTTATTGGCCACCCCGCCGTGATGAAGGGCCTCGATCAGGGATTTGTAGGCGTCCTTCAGCACCGTGTATTTGCCGACCACGGCCACGGTGACCTCGCCGTCAGGGTGCCGGCGGCGGCGCGCAATCTCCTGCCACATCGTCAGATCGGGTGCCGGGGCGTTGGTCAGGCCGAAATGGGCGAGGACTTCGGCGTCCAGCCCCTCGCGGTGATAGTCCAGCGGAACGGCGTAGATGTCGTCCGAGTCCATCGCCTGGATCACACCCGTCGGGCGGACATTACAGAACAGGCCGATCTTTCGCTTCTCCTCGGCTGGAATCGGAAATTCGCATCGGCACAGCAGAATGTCTGGCTGGATGCCGATCGAGCGCAGCTCCTTGACCGAATGCTGGGTCGGCTTGGTTTTCATCTCGCCGGCGGTCTTGATGAACGGCAGCAAAGTCAGGTGCACGAAGCAGGACTGGCCGCGCGGCAGGTCCTGTCCCAGCTGGCGGATGGCCTCGAAGAAGGGCAGCCCCTCGATGTCGCCCACCGTGCCGCCAATCTCGACCAGCACGAAGTCCACCTCTTCACCATCGTCAGTCAGCGCGGGGGTCAGACAGAAGGATTTGATCTGGTCGGTGACGTGCGGGATGACCTGCACGGTGGCACCCAGATAGTCCCCGCGCCGCTCCTTCTCCAGGATCGTCGAATAGATGCGGCCCGTCGTGATGTTGTCGGACTTCGCCGCTGACACGCCGGTGAAGCGCTCGTAGTGGCCCAGATCCAGATCGGTCTCGGCCCCGTCGTCGGTTACGAAGACCTCACCGTGCTGGTACGGGCTCATCGTACCCGGATCGACGTTCAGATAGGGGTCAAGCTTACGCAGGCGCACCTTGAAGCCGCGCGCCTGTAGAAGCGCGCCGAGAGCGGCGGAGGCGAGGCCTTTTCCCAATGAGGAGACCACGCCGCCGGTGATGAACACGTAACGGGCCATGGGAAATCACCTTACCGCCGATTCGGCGGCAACAGACTGGAGACTTTGAGGGCGGGTGCGGAAGGCGGGGATAAAGTCCCCGCGCATCCTTACGGCGCGGGGACCGGGGCGGGCGCGGGAGCCGTTCCCGAAAGGCTGGATTCGAGATCCTGCAGCGAAGGCGCGGCGGGCTGGGCCGGACCGGCCGGACCCTGCGCCGGCGCGGTCTGCGGCGTCGTCGGGGTGATCAGCTCGCCGATAGCGTCGGCGTCAACGATCGAGCGGGTCGAGCGTTCGACGTTCCCAAGAATGGTCAGGCCGATGGCGCAGATGAAGAACAGAATGGCCAGAACCCAGGTCGTCTTGGTCAGCAGATTGCCTGCGCCGCGAGCCGTCATGAAGCCCGACGGGCCTCCGCCCATGCCCAAGGCACCGCCTTCGGAGCGCTGAATCAGGATCACGCCGGTAAGCGCGACCGAAATCAGGATCATGGCGACGAGGAGAATGGTCTGGAGCATGGCAGCCAATATGTGTGGCGCGACACCGCGCCGATCAAGCGGCGGCGTCTAACATTGATGACGGGCGGGAGCAAACGGGTCGAAGAAGTGATCAGTTCCCGGTGGCCGGCGACCAGCCACCGCTCACGCCCTGCGGATAATAGCCAGGAACTCCGCGGCCTTGAGCGACGCCCCCCCGACAAGCGCCCCGCCGACCTCGGGGACAGCCAGGATCTCAGCCGCATTGTCCGGCTTGACCGAGCCACCGTAAAGAATCGGCGTCGCCGCGATTCCCAGACCCAGCCGTTCGATCATGGCGGCCCGCACGGCCCGGTGGACTTCCTCAATCTGGGTCAGGTTGGGCGTCAGCCCCGTCCCGATCGCCCAGACCGGTTCATAGGCGACCGCGAAATCCCGGCCGGTCAGTGCCAACGCAAGCGAGGCCATCACCTGTGACCGCACCACCTCGACCGCGCGGCCCGCCTCGCGCTGCTGCAGTGTCTCGCCGACACAGATGATCGGGGCCAGGCCCGCGGCAAGGGCAGCCTCGGCCTTGGCCGAAACCAGCAGGTCGGTCTCCGCATGACCCTGACGGCGCTCCGAATGCCCCAGAATGACCAGGGTCGCGCCGGCGTCCCTGAGCATGGCGGCGGAGACGTCACCGGTAAAGGCGCCGTTCGTTTCGGCCCGGCAGTCCTGCCCACCGATCTCGACCGGACTTCCAACCGTCGCCCGGACCATGCGCTCGATCAGAGTTGACGGCGGACACACGGCCACGCGACAGGCCGCGGGACTGCCTTCCAGCGTGGCGCGCAGCGCTTCAACCTCGGCCAGGCTCGCGCCGAGACCGTTCATTTTCCAGTTTCCGACGATCAGTTTCACGGAGTGTTTCATTGCCACTTTCTATGCGGCGGGTTCGTCCAAGCCAAGCCACCCGGACAGGCAGCTGGGCCGAGTCGGGTTCCAACCCTCAGGGCAGCGCGCAGCAGCCAGATTCCGAAGGTTCGACGATCCTTGTTGAACAAGAACAGCCATCGTCTTGCCGTGCGGGTCGCTCAAGCCCTATAGGCCAAGCACACTCTCGCCGCTGATCCGCCAGGACCAACCATGCTCACCGCGTTCCGCACCTTCGCCAAATCCAAATGGGCCGTCGGGCTGCTTGTCGTTCTGGGGCTCGCGTTGGTCGTCACTGGCGGCACCCAGCTGGACGTTCTGGGCAGTATGGGGCCCAAACACGTGGTCAGCGCCGGCGAGCGCAGCCTCGGCCAGGCTGAGTTCCGGTCCGAGATGGACGGCATCCTTCAACAGTCCCAGGAGCAGGCCGGGCGCGCCCTGACCTTCGAGGAACTGATCGGCCAGGGCGGTCTGGTTCAGTACCTGCAGCAGAAATCCCAGCAGCTCGGTTTCCTGAACTGGGCTTGGCAGACCGGCATACGGCCGGGCAAGGAACTGGTTCTGCGCCAGATTCGCCAGGCACCGGGCTTCTTCGATTCCGTGACCGGCAAGTTCGACGAGAACCAGTACCGGGCTCGGCTGGCGGAAGGCAACGCCACGCCCGAGATGTTCGAGGCGCAGCTTCGTGACCAGTATTCCACCCAGCATTACGGTGCCGCGCTCGGTGCCGGCATGCGCCTGCCGCGTATCTATGGTGCCATCCTCGCCAGCCAGGCGCTGGAAACGCGCGACGGCCGCTGGTTTAGCGTCACCCAGGCCATGGCCGGCAAGGCCGCCGCCCCGACCGACACCCAGCTGACCGAGTTCATGAACCAGAACGCAGCCGAGCTGCGTCTGCCAGAGGCGCGCACGGCCTCGGTGGTGCTGTTCGATGACCGCGCCCCCGCGTCGGCACCGATCACCGACGCCCGGATCGAAGAACGGTTCAACTTTCGCCGCGACGCCCTGTCGCTGCCCGAGAAGCGCACCTTCGTGACGCTGACGGCCCCGACCCGCGCCGCCGCCGACCGCATCGCCGCCGCCCTGCGCGCCGGACAGGCACCGGCCGCGGTCGCCGGTGCCAACAACATCCAACCGGCCGACTACACGGACACCCCACGCAGCGCGCTGGGCGATCCCGCCATCGCCACCGCCGTGTTCGGCCTGGCCACCAACGCGGTCTCCGCCCCGGTCCAGGCCAGCGTCGGCTTCGTGGTTGCCAAGGTTACAACCATTACCGCCGGCCGACCCGCCGCGCTCGCCGAGGTCCGCGAGCAGGTAATCCAGGAGCTACGCGCCGAGGATGCCCGCGCCGCCGTCTATCGCCGTGTCGAGGCCTATGAGAAGGCGCGTCAGGACGGCAAGACGCTGGACGCGGCCGTGCGCGAGATCGGTGCCCGCATCATCCCGGTCCCAGCAATTCGCGAGGACGGCAAGCTGCGCAACGGGCAGGACATCAGCCCGCCGCTGCCGCCCCAACTCGTTCAGGCCATGTCGACCTTGGGCAAGGGTGCCGAGAGCGAAGTCATCGACATGGGTCAGGGTCAGTATTTTGTCGTGCGCGTGGACGAGGTCATCCCAGCCGCCCTGCCGCCCCTCGAGGGCATTCGCGCCCCGCTGGCCCAGCAATGGGTTCTGCGTGAGAACGTCCGCTTGCTCACCACCCGGGCCAATGCGCTGGCCGCCCGTGTGCGCGGCGGGGAAGACCTCGCCGCCGTGGCCGCATCCGCCGGTGCCACCATTCAGACCGCGACCGGCCTGAACCGCCAGTCCGCGCAGGAGCGAGGCCAGGGCGTCATCCAGGGCGTGTTCAGCAGCGGCCGCGGCGAAATGTTCTCGCAGCAGAACACCGCCGACACCTTTGTCATTGGCCGCACCGACCGGATCATCCCCGCTTCCGCTGTCCTGGCCGCTCCGGTCGCCAACGAATTCCGCCAACGCATGGCCGGTGACAACGTCAACGCCGTCGGCGAAATGGCTCTGAAGATCGCGGCGGCGCGCTCCAAGGCCCGTTACGACGAAGCCCTGGCCCGCGCGGCCCTCGGCCTGCCTGCCGAAGCGCCCGCCGCCGCTCCCGGCGCGGCGACATCCGGCCGTCCGGCACCCGCTCAGGGTCAATGACCGGGAGCACCGATGCAGCGGCGTTCGACGACTTCCAGCTCGGGTGGGCATCCGGACTTCCCCGCGTCGTCGTCCGCCGGCTGGTGGACGATCTCGAGACCCCGGTCTCGGCCTTTCTGAAGGTCGGACACGGCCGGACGCATGCCTTCCTGCTGGAATCAGTTGAGGGCGGAGCCGTCAACGGCCGCTATTCGATCATAACGCGCGAGCCCGACGTGGTCTGGCGTTGTCGTGACGGCCGGGCGGACCTGGCGCGGGGGCCGGCCATCGCTGCAGGCCGGTTTTCGCCAGAGGCGGGCGACCCCCTGGCTTCGCTGCGCCTTCTGATGGCCGCCTCGCGCTTCGAACTGCCCGATGACCTGCCGCCTATGGCCGCCGGCCTGTTCGGCGTCTTCGGCTACGACATGGTGCGCCTGCTCGAACCGCTCGGCGCGCCAAACCCGGACCCGCTTGATCTGCCGGACGCGGTGCTGACCCGTCCGGCCCTCGTCGCCATCTTTGATTCCGTGCGGCATGAGATTGTCCTGGTCTCGGCGAGCTACCCCGACAGTGGCGCGACCGCCGAGGCTGCCTTCGCCGCCGCCGTCGCCCGGCTTGATTCGTTCGAGACCGAACTCCGCACGCCCCTGCCCGCCCTCCCTGTTGCGGTCGAGGTAGCCGTGCCCGACTTTGCCTCTCCGATCGACGCCGCCGGCTTTACTGCGCTCGTGACGCAGGCCAAGGACTACATCGGCGCCGGGGACATCTTCCAGGTCGTTCTGAGCCACCGTTTCGCCGCGCCGTGGACCGCCGACCCGTTCGCCTTCTACCGCTCGCTGAGGCGGTCGAACCCGTCTCCCTATCTGTTCTTCCTCGACTTCGGCGACTTTCAGCTGGCTGGATCAAGCCCTGAAATTCTCGTGCGACTGAAGGACGGCCGGGTCACCATCCGTCCGCTGGCGGGCACCCGCCCACGCGGCGACACCCCCGAGACCGACCGCGCGCTCGAGGCCGAACTTCTGGCCGATCCCAAGGAGCGGGCCGAGCATCTGATGCTGCTGGACCTGGGCCGCAACGACGTCGGCCGCGTCGCCACGCCGGGCACCGTGGAGGTGATCGAGAGCTTCCGGATCGAACGCTACAGCTCGGTCATGCACATCGTCTCCGAGGTCCAGGGCGACGCCGACCCGCGGCTCGACGCGGTTGACACCCTGCTGGCCGCCCTGCCCGCCGGCACCCTGTCGGGCGCGCCCAAGGTGCGGGCGATGGAGATCATCGACGAGCTGGAGACGACCAAGCGCGGCGTCGGCTATGGCGGCGGCGTGGGCTATATCTCGGCGGGCGGAGAGGCGGACATCTGCATCGTCCTGCGCACCGCCCTGTTCGCCGACGGCAAAATTCATGTACAGGCAGGCGCGGGGGTCGTTGCCGACAGCGATCCGGAAGCCGAATATGCCGAGACCCGGGCCAAGGCCCGGGCGCCGATGCGGGCCGCCGCGGATGCTTGGCGTTATCCGTTCGGCAAGCGTTAGGCGGGATCGAGACGCCGTCCAGCGCCTGCCCATTTGGCACTATATTGAAGTTCGGAGTGCCAACAGTGCCAACAGTGCCAAGCCTGAAAGGCCCTTGAAATTAGCAACTTAACGAATTCCAGGGCGGGCTGCCCGGGTGACACAGTGCCAGTTTATCGGAAATTTCCCGGCTGACGCGCTGAAGACGCAACGTCTGTTGTTCGATTTTCAAAGACCGACTCGATGCGGCGGATTGCACGGTCCCTCACATGGGACGAGCGGGTTCGAGGTCAAGGCGGAAAGAGGAATAAATTCCTGTTTTCATCCGATCGGAACTTCGATTGGCCTAAGGCTGGGCCGAGACGATCGTCTCGTCGAACCGAACGCCCGGCCCGAGGATCAGCACGCCGGCCATCAAAACCGCCGCAGACGCCGCAAGGGCGGCCGCGCCCAGGGTCGCATACGGATTGGCCCTGGGGGGTGCCGGCGTCAGAAGGAGGCGCGCCCTGGCGATGGTCTTGTCGGTCATGGCCGGGCTCCGTTTAACTATCGCAGTTCAGGACAGTTCGGTTAACGAAGACTTACGGCCGCACCCGCTTGGCGCACAGCCCCGCAGCCCCTAGAAGCCAGACCATGATCCTGGTCGTCGATAACTACGACAGCTTTACCTACAACCTCGTCCACTACCTCGCGGAGCTGGGCGCGGAGACGCGCGTGGTCCGCAACGATGACCTGACCGCCGTCGAGGCCTTCGCCCTGAAGCCAGAGGCGATCCTGCTGTCGCCGGGCCCGTGCACCCCGAACGAGGCGGGCATATGCCTGTCGGTCATTGAAACCGCTCCGCTCGACCTGCCGATCTTCGGCGTCTGCCTTGGCCATCAGGCGATGGGGCAGGCGTTCGGCGGCGAAGTGATTCGCGCCAAGGCGCTGATGCACGGCAAGACCTCGCCGATTGAGCACGACGGCACCGGTGTGTTCGCGGGCCTGCCCTCGCCCTTCACCGCCACGCGCTACCATAGCCTGGCGGTCCGGCGGGACAGCCTTCCCGAGGGGCTGGAGGTGACGGCGTGGACCGCCGACGGTGAGATCATGGGGCTGGCGCACAGGACGCGGCCGATCCACGGGGTCCAGTTCCACCCGGAATCCATCGCCACCGAATACGGCCACGACCTGCTCGCCAATTTCCTCGATCTGGCCAACGTCAAACGGCGGGCGATGGTCTGATGGCTGACACCTTCAAGCCCCTGCTGGCCAAGCTGGTCGAAGGCCGCGTGCTGTCGACAGACGAGGCCCACGCCTTCTTCGCCGCCTGCCTGCGCGGCGAACCGACCCCGGCCCAGGTCGCCGCCGCCGTCACCGCCCTGCGCATCCGCGGCGAGACGGTCGAGGAGATCGCCGCCTTCGCCACCGCCATGCGCGACGCGGCGCTGAGGCTGGAACATCCCTACGAAGTCATCGACACCTGCGGCACCGGGGGCGACGGCCAGCATACCTTCAACATCTCCACAGCGGCGGCCCTGGTCCTGGCCGGAGCAGGCCTCAAGGTCGCAAAACACGGCAACCGCGCGCTGAGTTCGAAGTCCGGCTCGTCCGACGTCCTGGCTGCCCTCGGCGTCAATCTCGCCGCCAGCCCGGCCCAGCAGCGCCGGTCGCTGGACGAAGCCGGGATCGCCTTCCTGTTCGCTCCAGCCTACCACGGGGCCATGCGTCACGTCGGGCCGGTGCGAGCGGAGATCGGTTTCCGCACCGTGTTCAACCTGCTCGGGCCGCTGTCGAACCCGGCAGGCGCGAAGCGTCAGGTCATGGGCGTCTATGACCCGCGCCTGCTGGAGCCGTTGGCCGAGGTGCTGGGCCGGCTCGGGGCGACCCGCGCCTGGACCGTCCATGGTCAGGGCCTCGACGAACTGACCACCACGGGCGAGACCGAGGTGGCGGAGTGGAAGGACGGCACCGTGCGCCGCTTCACCGTCACTCCCGAGGACGCAGCGCTGCCCCGCGCCGACATCGCGGCCCTGCGCGGCGGCGACGCGGAAGAGAACGCCGTCGCCCTGCGCGCCCTGCTCGACGGTGCCCCCGGGGCCTATCGCGACATCGTCCTGCTCAACGCCGCCGCCGCCCTCGTCGTCGCCGACCGCGCCGCCGATCTGGCCGAGGGCGCGACACTGGCCGCCACCGTCGTCGACGACGGCCGCGCCGCCAAGGCCTTGGCCGATCTGGTCGAGGCCACCAACGCCGTCATCGAGGAAGCCCCCGCGTGAGCGACGTTCTCGCCGGCATCGCCGCCTACAAGCGTATCGAGATGGCCGCACGAAAGGCGGCGACCCCGCAGGACGCCATCGAGGCCATGGCGCGTCAGGCTTCCGCCCCCCGCGGTTTCCGCGCCGCCCTTGAACGCCGAGCCTCGCCCGGCCGCCCCGCCCTGATCGCCGAGATCAAGAAGGCCAGTCCTTCCAAGGGCCTGATCCGCGCTGACTTTGATCCGCCCGCGATCGCCCGCGCCTATGAAAGCGGCGGTGCGGCCTGCCTGTCGGTCCTGACCGACGGCCCCAGCTTCAAGGGCGATGACACCTATCTGGTCGCTGCCCGCACCGCGACTGCCCTGCCCTGCCTGCGCAAGGACTTCCTCGTCGATCCGTGGCAGGTGGCCGAGAGCCGGGCCTTGGGGGCCGACTGCATCCTGATCATCCTCGCCATGATCGACGACGCCCTCGCCGCCGACCTGCTGGCCGAGGCCCGCCGCCTCGGCATGGACGCCCTGATCGAGACCCACGACGAGGCCGAGATGGCGCGGGCGTGTGAACTGGGGGGCGACCTCGTCGGCATCAACAACCGCTCGCTGCGGACCTTTGAGGTTGATCTGGCGGTGACGGAGCATCTGGCCGCCCTGGCACCGTCGAAGTCCCTGCTCGTGGCCGAGAGCGGGATCTTCAGCCCGGAGGATGTCCAACGGGTCTCGGATGCCCATGCGCAGGCAGTGCTCGTCGGAGAGAGCCTTATGCGTCAAGCGGATGTGGAAGCGGCGACGCGGGCGCTGATGGCATTACCCTGAAATCGTCATCCTCGGGCTTGACCCGAGGATCAGAGGTTCGTTGGTCCCGGTGGAAGGCGACGGCCCGTCGGGCATTCCCTGCCCGCGGCACGCGCGGCAGTGCGTCCGATCCTCGGGTCAAGCCCGAGGATGACGACTTGGAAGGGCGAGTTTCCGTTAAGTTGACATTAGGTAAGAACACTTACAGAACATCGCCAACGGTTCACGCCTTGTTCTGGACGATTCGACGCCATGCTCACGCGCAAACAGCACGAACTCCTGATGTTCATCCATGAGCGGATCAAGGAGACCGGCGTGTCTCCTTCGTTCGACGAGATGAAGGAGGCGCTGGATCTGGCGTCCAAATCGGGCATTCACCGGCTGATCACGGCCCTGGAAGAGCGCGGCTTTATCCGCCGCCTTGCCCACCGCGCCCGGGCGCTGGAAGTCACCAAGATGCCGGAACAGGCTACGGCCGGCGCGCCCCGGGGGCGGGCGGGCTTCACACCCGGCGTCATCGAGGGCGGTGGCCGCGCCTTCGCCGCCGGACCGGCCAATGATACCCGCGAACTGTCGATGATGGGCAAGATCGCCGCCGGAACCCCCATCGCCGCGATCGAGCACGAGACCGCGCGCTATCCGGTGCCCGAGGCCATGCTGGGCGCGGGCGAACATTATATGCTCGAGATCGAGGGCGACTCCATGATCGAAGCCGGCATCCTCGACGGCGACATGGTGGTGATCAAACGCGTCGACACCGCCTCATCGGGCGAGATCGTCGTGGCCTTGGTCGAGGGCGAGGAAGCCACGCTGAAGCGTCTGCGCAAGAAGGGCGGCTCGATCGCGCTCGAGCCCGCCAACCGCAACTATGAGACCCGCATCTTCGGCCCGGATCAGGTCGAGGTTCAAGGCAAGCTGGTCGGCCTCATCCGCCGCTACCACTGACCCCGTCCCGGCTCGAGGCCGGGATGTCAACAGGATGCCTTGTCATCCCGGAAACGGCGCAGTCGTTATCCGGGACGGCTCCACGGCCGGTCGCCGCGCAGGTCCGCCGACCAGACCGCACGCCAGCGAAGGGCCGACGGCGGGCCGTCGCGCCACAACTCTACCGCGCCACCACGAGCGTAGTCGACGCCGTCCAGGATCAGCCGCCCGTCGCATGATGCCGGCAGCGCTGTCACAGCCGGGCGTATACTGACGATCGGGGCGGCACGGCACAGGGCGTCGACCTGTTCGCGAGACGGTACCTTGTTGCCCCACCAAAGGGCCAGTGGACCCGCCGCCAACGTTTTGGGCACACATGAAGACCGGCTGCAGGTCCAACCTTCCGGCACCCGTTCGACGGGCAGCACGCCGCGTCTCCGCGACCAGACATCAACCGCGAACTGGCGCACGCCCGGACGCATGACCGTCGCCGTTCCGGCCTCGACCCAAGCCGCATTGGTCCCGCCGTCGCCGATCCAGACGTCCGGCGTCGGCGCGCGCGGCCACAGCATGACCGCCGCCGCCA